>Ga0335085_10010949_pt1 | contig 13490 bp, 14 predicted proteins | sample Lox_Sample_45_FD_206712 | JGI IMG/M metagenome (GOLD analysis project Ga0335085, IMG submission 206712) | Soil microbial communities from Loxahatchee National Wildlife Refuge, Florida, United States - Lox_Sample_4.5 | ecosystem: Environmental > Terrestrial > Soil > Wetlands | place: USA...
AAAACGAATGGCGCAACTCAAGGACGAGCCGTGATCCTGGGTCGGCGTGCCTGCTATTTCATCTTGGAAGGCAACCGGATCGTCCTTCCGGCGACCATAAAAGCGCCTCGGCCGAGATGATGGATCGTCCGCGGCTGCTTCCGGGAGCGGTCGATCCAGGCCTTGAGCACCTCGAGGATGAAAAAGCCGTACGTGGGCACCATCCTCGTATCCACGACCTTGCATTCGAGGTTGGCGTAGCACTCGGCGATGAGAGGCGCCACGATGTGCGAGGCGAGCGTCGGTGTGAGGCCGAATGCCTCGAACTTATCGATCCGCCGGCCGGATGTGTTTCCGCAGCGCACGGCCTTCGCCGCCAACTCCACCGTCGGGATATTGATCGCACACTGCTTGGTCGCCTTCAGCACGCCGAAGGTGAAATTGCGATCGCTGATCACGCAACCGACGATGGGCGGCTCGAAATCGATCATCGTGTGCCACGACTGAGTCATGATATTCGTCCGCCCGTTGTGAGCCGTGGTCAGCATCACGACCGGTCCCGGTTCCAGCAGCCCATAGACCTGTGAGAGCGGAAGGGATTGCTTGGTCATCTTGGAGCCATCCTGATCGGTCGTTACCGCAAGGTTGCATTGTCCACGGGATCGACGCGCCCCCAATGCATCTGGTGTGCCGCTACTTCACGAGCCGCGCGTACATCGATCGACGCGCGTATGCGACCAAGACCAGGAGCCAGACGGCTAGAATCGGGACGGACTGCACCTGAAACGGAAGCCCGAGCGTCAGCGTTCTCATGAGCGAATTGACCGAAGTGAGTGGGAGCGCCCAAGCCAACCACTGCAGCACCGAAGGCAGCTGCTCGACCGGATAGAACACTCCGCAGAAAAGGAACATGGGGAAGACCAAGAGGTACTGGGGGTAGGAGATCTCGTCGATCGAGCGCGAACGCGCAGCCACGGTGAGCCCCATCCCGGCGAACAAGAGCGAGCTCACGAAGGCGACAGGCAGCACGGCGACTAGCGCGGCCAGCGGGAAATCCCCGGTGGCTACGCCGATCAGCACCACCACCTCCGCGGCCACGGTGGATTTGGTCGAGTCCCAGAGCAGCTCGCCCCAGAGCACCTCGGAGAAAGTGATCGGCGTCACCGCCATCGCGGTGAAGATCTTCTGATAGTACATCCGCACGAAACCTCCGTAGGACGCCTCATAGAATCCCTGGAACAGAACGGTTTGGCCGAGGATCCCGGCGAATACGAAGCTGCGGTAGCTGATCACCGCGCCGTTCACCTTCAACGCGCCGATCAGGCTTCCTACGCCCAGTCCGAACGCCAGCAGATACAGGACCGGCTCGGAGAACGTCGTCACCACGTAGTAGGTCAGGCTCTTGCGGAAGACGTCGAAGTATCGAAGCCAGACACAGCGCACGCCCCACACCGAGTCCAGCGTCCTCATCCTGCCTCGCGTGGCGCATGCAGCTTCGTCCCTGTCAGCTTCAGGTACACGTCCTCGAGGTTGGGCCCGCGTTTCCAGACCATGCCAGGCCGGACCTCTTCCCCGATCGGGCCCACGCCGATGTGGCGCTCGATCAGCACCCGCGGCGCATCGATGTCGAGGAGCTTCCCTCTGGCCATGATGCCGACTCGGTCGCACAACCGCTGGGCCTCCTCCATGTAGTGCGTGCAGAGCAGGATCGCGACTCCTGCCGCTCTCTCCTCCATCAGGATCTCCCACAGCGTCCGGCGCATCTCCGGGTCGAGTCCGGTGGTGGGCTCGTCGAGGACCAAGAGCTTGGGCGCCGAGATCAGTGCGCGCGCCACCTGGAGCCGCCGCTTCATTCCGCCGGAAAGGCTTTCGACCTGGTCGTTCGCCTTGTCGTCGATCCCGAAGCGCGCGAGCAGAGCGTGTGCTCTGCGCAGGCCCTCCGCGACGGGAATCCGAAAGAACGTCGCATAGCGCACGAGCTGGTCGAGGACACGGAAGTCGCTGTCGAGCGTGTCGTCCTGCGCACAGACGCCGAGGATCTGGCGCGCGCTCTTCGGGTCTGCGTATACGTCGAACCCTCCGATGAACACCTGGCCGGAGGTCGCGGGGTAGAAGCCAGAGATGCAATGGATGGCGGTCGTCTTGCCGGCGCCGTTCGGCCCGAGCAGGCCGAAGCACTCGCCCGCTCGCACCTCGAAGGAGACATCCGCGACCGCCTCGAGCCAACGATCGGGCTGCACGTGGTAGCGCTTGGTGAGCCGCGTCACGCGCAGGGGCACCGGGTCAGTCATGTCAGCATCGTAGGCGATCTGTGCTCGCGCTGCACAGCCGAGCGAGGGAACGCTCGCGCTCGCAAATGTTGGCGCAGGCGCGCGCTGCCGCGGACGGAGACTCGCCCCGCAGGCGCCCCGACGACGGTACGAGATCCGCTATGGCACGACCGCGTGGACATCGCGGGGAATCCGGAGGCGGTGCCAATCCTGGTGTCGCCGGTCGGTTCGGAGCACTTAAGGCCTGCCCTCGGCGCACCGACCCAGCGTACCACGCTGCCTGGCAGAGTGGCGCTCATAGCCACGCGGGTCGTTACGTGCAGTCGTCAAACCGACACGTTGCCCGTCACCTCTAACGCTGCCGCTTGGGCCATTGCCGCCGACACTCCTGCGCCATAGATGGGTCTTAAGTCACGGCCGAAGCGTCACACCTTAGCCGCCTTGCCCCAACCGCTTCACGAGCTTGCCGTAGTATTCGTGCTCGAGCCTGAGGTCGGTGCCTCGACCGCGCGATTCGGCGAGCTTGAGGCTCAGAAGCTGCAGTTTGCGTACGGCCCGAGCGCGCTCCGCCCCGGCGCCGAGACTCTCGACGAGCCGTTCCAGATCGTGGATCTCCTTCGCGAGTTGCAGTTCGGCAGGGACGAATCCGGCATTCTTGAGGATGCGGTAAGCGACCCGCATGTCTTCGGGGATCAGCGGATCCTCAGCCACGTCCAGCGGCTTTCCGGCCCCGGGAAGGTTGTCGAGCTCCCCGCGCTCTATCGCGTCCCGGATCTTCTGCTCCGCCAGCGTCTCGAACAACAGCATGACCGACTCACATCCTCGCTTGCAGCGTTCAGGTCGATCCGGACGTCATGACAGAACGACTGGCTGCTCCGCCCATAGCGTCGCTCGCGACCAGGACGTGTCACCTATCCCCCGGCGACCGCGCCGCCGGCCATCTTTATAATAGCAGCCACAGGCACTCGATGCGGCGCCAGCGGCGCTCGCTCAGTGACAGAGTGAGAGTTCACCATGACGGTAACGTCGAGTTGCCCAGCCGCGGCCGGCGGGATTTCGACGCTGTGTATGGCTTCGAACGCCACGGGCGCGCAGCGCGCGACTTGGATTCGGCGCCTGTGCTGGCGCATGCTGCAGCTCGCGCTGCCCGCGTCGCTGCTGCTGGCGTGCCAGCAGAGCGGAGTACGAGCACCCGAGCCCGAGCCTCAAGTGCAGAGGCCGGTGCGCTTCCTGCTCACTTTCGACGACGGACCCAGTACCTGGGAGCCGTATAACCCCACGCGCGCAATTCTCGACCAGCTTGCCGCCAACCCGTTGGAGCCGCGCATCAAGGCGGTGTTTTTCGTGCAGACGCGCGACCCGCGCGCGGGCGGAGGTCCGGCGGGAGCGTCGCTGCTCGAGCGAGAGGAGCGCGAAAGCCACGTCGTCGCGTTGCATACCGCCACGGCGTCGGGTCACCGCAGCCACGTGCGACTGGGCGCGGCCGAGCTGGACCATTCGCTTGCCGACGGCATCGAGGATCTGTCCAGCATCACGGGCGAAGTCCCGCGTCTGGTGCGCCCGCCGTTCTGGTCGTATAACGAGACCGTCTTGGCGGCCTATCGGGCGCATCAACTCGACATGCTGCTCACCGATGTAAGCGCCCGCGACGGTGTGATCTACGGGTGGAACATGAGCCTGCGGCGACGCAGCCACATGCACTCCGCTCTGGCCAAAGCAAAAGCCGCGATCCTGCAAGGGCGTCTACCAGTCGTCGACGGCGTGGTCCCGGTGATCGTCACGTTTCACGACACGAACACCTTCACCGCACGCCACATGACCGAGTACCTGCACATCCTGGTCGAGGAGGCGGGGGACGAGCGGTTGCCCTTGGCTGACCCGCCCTTCTACAACGACAAACCCGCGCTCCTGCGCGCGGCAATGCTGCGTGCGCAAGCCGGTGCATATGCGCCGGGTCCCTGAATCCCGAATCAACTCCATCCGCACCCGACCGGAGACGGGCGGGCGGTCGAACCTCATGCACGCGAGCCCTCCGGGGAGCGATCGTCAGTCGGAGTTTTCACCGCCCGCTCTCGGAGCGCCCGACGCAGACCGGTGAAGGATGCCGGCACCTTCGACAACACACCTCGTCGTGATCCCGAGCTACAACACGGGCGAGCGGCTGTTCGAAACGGTGCGCGAAGCACGCCGGCAGTGGGATCCCGTGTGGGTCGTGGTCGATGGCAGCACGGATGGGACCGCGGAACGTTTGAGCGCGGCCACGGAGAGTGATCCGGGCCTGCGCGCGCTGATGCTCCCTCGCAATCAGGGGAAGGGGGCTGCCGTGTTGCACGGCGTTCGGGCCGCCGCAGCGCTGGGCTTCACCCATGCGCTCACGATGGACGCCGACGGTCAGCATCCCGCCGATCGCATTCCCGCCTTTATGGAGGCCTCCCGGCTGCAACCGGGCGCACTGATCTTGGGTAAGCCCGTGTTCGACGCGAGCGCGCCTCGGATTCGCGTGCTCGGACGGCGCGTCTCGAACGCCTGGGCCAACCTGGAGACCCTCTGGGCCGGCATCGGCGACTCGCTGTACGGTTTCCGGGTCTATCCCATCCAGCCGCTGCTGGATCTGATGGAGCGGCAGCGCTGGATGCGGCGGTTCGACTTCGACGTGGAGGCGGCAGTTCGGCTCACGTGGCGCGGCTGCCCTCCGGTCAACCTCCCGGCGCCGGTGCGGTACTTCACCGGCGAGGAGGGCGGCGTGTCGCACTTCCGCTACGTGCGCGACAACCTGCTGCTCACGTGGATGCACACGCGTCTGATGCTGGGCTTTCTGCTGCGTCTACCGCTGCTGCTCGCGCGCCGACTGCAGGCGTAAAGCCGAAGCCTCGGCGAGCAGCGAGAAGCCGCGATCGGTTCAAACGTCGACCGTCACATGGCGTTTCTCAGCACCGCCCCGAACACCAAGCTCAAGAAGGCGCCAGCAGCCACCGTGATGCCGATGGCGTGAAGCACGGGCGCGTGCGCCAACCCCAGGAGCCCGAAGCCGATGGCCGTGCACGCATTGCACAGCGTGAGAGACAGGACGGTGCGCTGCTGGTCGGACGCGGCGAAGGTGTGCCGTTCGAAGAACAGGGTGTAGTTGGAGCCGACGCCGACCACGAGCAATAGGCCGACGAGATGGAACATGCCGAGTCGCGCGCCGGCGGCGATGAACGCCGCGCAAGTGACCACCACCGCGGCGGCCAGCGGCAGAAGCACGTCAGCGCAACGCCGCACGGAGCGCAGGCTGGCTAGCAACAATAGCGCGATCGCTCCCGCCCCGGCCATGGCGAAGTGCAGCGCCTGGCGCCGGTAGCCACGGTACAGCGCATCCGCTTCCTGCTTGAGGTCGAGCGTGTGCACGTCGGCCTGGCCCAACTCCGCCAGGGCGGCCTGTACCCGCCGCACATCCTTCACACCGCGCAGAGGTAGCAACGCGAACCATGCGCCATGCCGCTGGACGAGCAGGGCGTCCAGCTTCAGTGCGAGCCCGGTGCCGTCGAGCTGGCCGCGGTCCAGCAAGGGTCCCGCCTTAGCCGCCGCCACCTGGTCCAAGAAAGGTCCGAAGGACTCTAGCCGGAAAGGCAACCCGCGCGCCGCGTCGGTAAGCGCCCGGCCTAGCGTGTCCGCTTCGGGCAGCGCCGCCTGGCGCGCGCGCTGCGTTCGCTCGCTGGGCAGGAACTGCGCTGGAGACTCGAATCCCGACAGCTCACCGTCGCGCTGCAAACGCTCCAGGATGCCGCCGGCCTGCTCCGCGAGCTCGAGCCCCTGCGTCCTCGATTCTCCCCGGATCACCACGAGCTGGCCCACGTCCGGAGCACCCAGCTCTCGTCGAAGCTGCTCGTCCAGGCGCCGATCCGCGTCCGATATCGGGCTGAGGCTCTCGAGTCGATCGTCCCACACCCTGCTGCTCTGCCACGCGAGGCCGACGAGCGACAGCGTGAATCCCAGCAGCAGCGGGTAGCGCAGCCTCGGTAGCCATTGAACCGCCTCGAGCAGGGGCGGGCCGAGCGCAGCCGCCGGCCGCACGCGGACGGACTCAGGGGTGAGCGAGGGCAGGACGAAACGCGTCACCAGGAACGCGACCAGCAGGCCGGTGACGGACAGCATGCCGAGCTGCGCCAGCCCACTGAAATCGGACAGCAGCAGCACGCTGAAACCGCACATCGAGGTCAGCACGCCGAGGCGCAGCGTGCGCCAAAGGCGCCCGAGCCGCGCCTGCGGGTTGGTGCCGCCCAGGTTGGCGAACAGATAGATCGCGTAATCAACGCCCTCGCCGAGCAGCGTGGCGCCGAATCCTAAGGTCACGCCATGGACGGCACCAAACGCGCCACTGACTGCAGCGATACCCGCGGCCACGCCGCTTGCAACCGGCAGCAACGTAAGCAGCAGCACCCGCCAGGAGCGAAACACAACGAGCAGCAGCGCGCAGACCATGACCACCGCCAGCACAGAGATGCGCGTGACGTCCTGCTTGATCTCCGCTCGCGTTGCTAGGGCAAATACGCCCGGTCCCGTGACCAGCAGGCGCGCCGAGCCTTCGGTCTTGTCGACGGAGAGCGCGGCAGCGAACGCCGCATGCACCGCCGCTACGGCGCGTTCCTGCGCGTCGAGATCGAATCCGGGCGCACGCGTCTGCGCGATGAGCAGCGCCCGTTGGCCATCGGGGCTGAACCAGACACCGTCGCGCTTGGGCGGTCCGCTCTCCAGATGGAGCCGATCCAGAATGCGCAGCGTCTCGCCGGTCGGATCGCGCGCAAGCAGCGGGCCCACCATCGGGCTCATCGGCGAGGCGAGTAGCGCCAGGTCTTCTTCCAGCGCTGCGCGCAGGCCGCTCGCCGTAAAGCGCTCCGGCGTCACTCCCGGGCTCAGCAGATAACGCTGATCGACGAGCACGCGTGCGTCGGCAGCGGTGCGTGACTCCGCACCGTTGTTGACGAAGCCGAACCCGGTCGTGCGCGCCAAGCGATCCGCCAGCGCCTGACTGACGTGCGCCAGCTTGGCCGGCGGCGCGCCTTCGATTCCGATCAGCACGAGCCGCGACACAACACCTTCACGCAGCTCATCGACCAGGATCTGCTGCGCGGCGCGCGGCGCCCTCGGCAAGAACGCCGACAGATCGGCGGTGAAGCGTGCCCGCAGCGCGAAGATCAGGCTGATCGCCAGCAGCAGGAGCCACACCCACACCGCGAGGCTGCGGTGTGCGCTCACCGCCTCTCCTCGAGCACGGTCATGACTGACCGGTCGCCCTGCGCCTCCTTGATCTCGATGGTCTTGATCCGGTCCCGCTCGCCGGAGATGAGGATGAGGCTGACGATCCGCTTCATCGGCTCCTCCTTGGGTGCGAGGCGCAGGCGCCATGCATCGGGCGTGCCATCGAAGTCGACTGCATAGAAGCGTTCCAGCGTGCTGAGATCGCCGTTCAGCGTGGAGCGGATGCTCTCGACAAACGCCCATACGACCGGGTTGTCTTGCAACGCCAGCGTGCGTCGCCCGGTTACACTTTCGAGCACGACCATGTCGCCGTCCACGATCAGCGCTTCGGGCCGCGGCTCCAGGGTGCGCTTCTCGACCCGCCCCGGCGCGACGTATTCGAGCTTCCCGCGCACCACGAGCGGGGTGGTGAGCATCTTGAGATACTTGCGCTCCACGAAGCGTGCCGTGGCATGCTGGACGCGCGCGAGCTCGTTCATCAGCTGGGTAAGCCCCCATTCGGCTCGCGCTGCATCCGCCATGGCCAGGAGAGCAAGCGCAGCGAGACTAGCCAGCGCGCGCCGGACCGCTCCAGAAGTCATAGAAATTGAACCAATTGAACGGTGCCTGCCGGCAATAGTGCTCGAGCCTCGCCGCATAGGCCCTCACGGCATCCGCGATCGCCCGATCGCGGCTGGCACGCTCCACACCCTCCGGGTCGAAAAGCTTCTCGAAGTGCAACTCGTAACGGTTGCCGCCTCGATACAGCCCCAACATCAGGATGACGGGACGCTTGAGCATCAGGGCGAGCCGAAACGGCGCCGTGGAAAAGCTCGCATCTTCGCCCAGGAACGGCGCTTTCAGCTGCGACTCGCTCTCCAGTGCCCGATCGCCGAGCATGCCGACCCAATCGTGCTGCTGGAGGCGCTCCTGGACCCTGAGCATCGAGTCGAACCGCCCGAGGCTGATGATGTTGTCCGCAGCCGCCGGGTTGATCGCCTTCATCACGCTGTTCACCATCCTGGCGTGGTCTTCGTACATCAGCAGCCCGACGCTGATGTGATTCGAGATGCCGAACGCGCGCAGGATCTCGAAGCTACCCAGATGCGCGCCCAGCAGCAAGCAGCCCTGCCCCCGAGCCAGGACCTGAGCGAGGTGCTCTTGCCCGTGGACGCTGCTGCTGAACAGCCCGATCTGGCCCGTGAGCAGGAATACCCGGTCCAGCGCCACCGCGGCGAAGCTGTAGTAGTGGCGGAACTGTTCCCGAAAGGTGGGCGGGCGGCCGAGCACGCGAGACAGGTACTTGCGTGAGGCGGAGCGGGACTCGCGCGAGAACAGAACGAAGTAGAGGCAGACAGGGACCAGCACTAGGCGCGCGACGCGCCGTCCCAACAGCCGAGCGATTCCGACCAGCAGTCGGATGGCGAAAATGGTGCCGCGCTCGCGCTGATTCAGCCACGCTTGCGTCACTCGGGCTCTCCCCAGGTGGGGTGCGCACGCCCGCTCAGCACGGCTAGGTCGCCCAGGCTGCATTCGAAGCGGACGACACCGACGTCGTTCGCATCGAAGCTCAGCTGCAACCGCTCGCCGGGCCGCACCGCGCGCGAAAATCTAGCCACAACGACCGTCCACGCCGTTGCGGGACGCCCGACTTGGCGTTCGATCACAGCCAGCACCTCGTCCAGTAGAACGGCGCCTGGAACGATGGGATTGCCCGGGAAGTGCCCCTCGACGCAAGGGTGGTCGGCCGGGATTCGTAGCAACACCGGTCTCATCCCTGTTGCCCTTGGCGTGCACGGGCCAGACGCGATGAGCCGCGCAGGTATAAAGGCTCGTTCCACACCCTCAGCTTGGCGTCTGAACCCTCTACGATGAGCGCAGTCGTTACCGAGGGAACGCCCGCGAGGCATTCGGCGGGCGTCATATCCGCCGCGGTAAACGAGCCGCGTGGCTGAAGATGCTGGCCAGGGTGCCGTCCGACTGAGCTGCCTCAGGTTCGCCTTGCGCTGGAACCGGCTTCGCGCCCGAAATCGCGAAAGGCTTTGACAGCGGTAAGGAACGACGCGTGCGTGAAGTCGGGGAAACGCATCACGCGATAGATGTACTCGGCGACAAAGATCGCAGCAACCAGCGGCAGGTTGAGCAGGTTCGCGAACAACGACCAGGTCGCGAGCGATGCGCACGTGAACAAGGTGATCGAAGTGGCCGCCATCAGGGCGAACACTACGCACCAGAGCCAGGTCAACCTCCGAGTATATGTGACGATCTCGTCGGGCAGGGAGCCGTGCACGCAACGCGCCAGGTGCGTGATCAACGCTTCACGGCCGGGGACGAGCGTGCGGCCGAACACGACGAGTAGGAACCCGTAGACCAGCAGCGACGGAAGGGGATACAGCACGTGCAGCGCGGCGACGGCTCGCCCCGCCGCCAGGACACAGAGAGCGCTGATTGCAAGGATGCCAGCGGCGAGCGCGGCTTTGCGCCCTGCGCGCCAGAGCAGCACAGCCGCCGCCAGGACCACGGGAGTGATCCCGAACAGCAAACCCAGCGCCGAGCCTTGCGCGCTAACCACCGCCCAATGCGTGAGCAGCTCGTAGCCGATCAGCCCAACCAGCGCCGCGATGACGATCACAGGGACCTCTCTGGAGCCGGGCTCATGGAGTCTGGGGGGCCTGGACAGCCTGGGTGAGCGCGCACAAGGCGCCGAACATCTTCACGTTGCCGGCGTCATGCGAAGCGATCTTCCGCTCTTCAGCGGGGAGCGACCGTGCTTGGGACATCGCCGGCTTGTGCATGATCCGATCGCTGTGGCTCGCTGTGGTGCGGCATCTGAGCAGACATGTCGCGCCGGGCGATACAGGGCCGCCCGCACGTCCACGTACCCATCGCGGTAGCACGCCTGCTCACGCCTCACGGTGCGACGCCGCCCTCCGCAAGCATGATCCAGCCGGCCCCCCTCCAACCGATCCAGCGTGCGCGTCGCGCCGTGTGGGGAACGGCGCCACGTACCGCAATTATCTTGATCCCCGCCCTGCAAGTTATTATAGCGGTGCGGGACGAGACCGGCGCGTGTGACATCACCCTGAGACCGGCAGCTTCCCGCGAGGTCGAGCCCTTGCCCGTGCGCAGCGGAACATCGGCATCCCCTGGTGATCCTTGAGCTCATCGACTTTGAATCCGCTGACTCTGTCCGCCTACACGTTGACAACCAGCCTCGGCGTCGGGCTGCAAGCCAACCTCGACGCGCTACGGGATCGGCGGACCGGGCTGGCGCCATGCGCGTTCGAGACCGCGAGGCTGGACACGTGGGTGGGTCAGGTGCCCGATGCCATGCTCGCGCCGGTGCGCAGCGATCTCGCGCCCTTCGACTGCCGCAATAACCGTCTCGCTCAGCTCGCCCTGCGCCAGGATGCGATGGAGCAGGCGCTCGCCGACGCACGCCTGCGCTATGGACCGGAACGCATCGGTGTAGTCGTCGGCACGAGCACCTCCGGCATCCTCAGCACAGAGCTGGCGTACCGACGGCGCGACAGTGCCGGTGCGCTCCCGGCGGACTTCGACTATGCCTGCACACACAACCACTACTCCCTCGGGCGTTTTCTGCGCGCGTATCTCGGGCTCCACGGCCCCGCGACGGTCGTCTCCACCGCCTGCTCGTCCAGCGCCAAAGTGTTCGGCAGCGCCGCGCGCATGATCGCCGCAGGCCTGTGCGACGCAGCGCTTGTGGGCGGAGCGGACAGCCTATGCCTCACCACACTGTACGGGTTCGGCTCGCTCGAGCTGCTCTCGAAACTGCCCTGTCGGCCGTACGACAGGCAGCGCGACGGAATCTCGATCGGAGAGGGTGCCGGGTTCGGGCTCCTGGAACGCACGCCCGGATCCGCGCACGGCGCGAGCGTGCGGCTCCTCGGTGTCGGCGAGAGTAGCGATGCGTACCACATGTCGACGCCGCATCCGGAGGGCGCCGGCGCGCGCATCGCCATGCAGGCCGCGCTCACCAGTGCGGGGCTGCGCGCCGAACAGATCGACTATATCAATCTGCATGGAACCGGTACCCGCGCGAACGACGCCTCCGAGGCCCGCGCCGTCTTCGATCTCTTCGGTGAGCGGACCCCGTGCAGCTCCACGAAAGGCTGGACCGGCCACCTCCTCGGGGCGTGCGGCATTGCGGCGGCGATCCTGTGCGCGCTCAGCCTGCGCGAAGGATTCCTGCCGGGCAGCGCGAACACTCGCGAGCTGGATCCGGCGCTGCGCGTTCGCTACCTCATCCAGAACCAGCCCATGGCGCCGCAGCGCGTGATGTGCAACGCGTTCGGCTTCGGCGGCAGCAACTGCAGCGTGGTCCTGGGCTGCGCGTGACGATGCGGATGTACGTCGAGTCCGCGGGACTGCTCGGCCCAGGGCTAGTGGGCTGGGCGCAGTCTCGCGCGGTACTGACCGGTGGCGCACCGCACGTGCCCGACGCGGTGACGCTGACCGCGCATGGCGCGCTTCCGCCGATAGAGCGCCGCCGCGTCTGCGAATCGGTCAAGCTGGCGCTGAGCGTTGGGATGGAGGCGGTGACGGCCTCGGGCCGCGCGCCGGACGGGATCGCCACCATCTTCGTCTCAGCCGGCGGCGACGGGGCAGTCATCCATGAGATCTGCGAGGCGCTGGCACGACCCGAGCGCGAGGTATCGCCGACTCGGTTCCACAACTCGGTGCACAACGCACCGGCGGGCTATTGGAGTATCGCAGCGCGTTCCCACGCACCATCGACGAGCTTGTGCGCGCACGAGTGGAGCTTTGCCGCCGGCCTGCTCGAAGCGAGCGGGCAGCTTACCGACGGCACCGAAGCACTCTTGCTCGTGTCCTACGATCTGCCCTACCCTCCCCCGCTGAGCTCGGCGGCTCCCATCACCGGCGTCTTGGGGGCGGCGTTGCTGCTGCTGCGCGAGCGCTCGGCGGCTTGTGTCGCCCAACTGGAGCTCAAGCTCGAGGCCACGCCAGGCCGCGCGACTCGCCTTCAGGCGCCGAGCCTGGAAGCGCTGCGTGCCGGCAACGCGACAGGGCGCGCGCTTCCGTTGCTGCAGGCGCTCGCGGCTCCAAGCGCTACGGAAGTCGTCCTCGATTATCTCGGCACAGGATCGCTGGCGCTCCAGGTGGCGCCATGCTGATGCTCAAGGCAGAGATCGGGCGGCACATCCCTCACAGCGGGCGCATGTGCCTGCTCGATGAGTTGCTCGAGTGGGACCCGGAGCGCATCGTTTGTGCCGCTCACAGCCATCACGCGCCGGACAACCCGCTGCGTCGTGACGGCCGCCTGCGAGCCGTGTGCGGAATCGAGTACGCCGCTCAGGCGATGGCGTTACACGGCAGCCTGGCGGCCGCTGCCAAGCCGGGCATGCGCACGGGTTATCTGGCGAGCGTGCGCGACCTAGTCTGCCGCGTTGCTTTTCTGGACGAGGCGCCGGGCCGGCTGCGCATCTGCGCACAACGCTTGGCTGCGCAGGAAGCCGGCGCCCTCTATGCGTTCCAGATTTGGGCTGAAGATCAGGAGCTGCTGCGCGGACGGGCCGCGGTAGTACGAAACGGCTGAGTCGGCGGCCCGGTGGGCGTCGTAAATGTGGCGACGGCGCCAGCCAGCGGCCGGCGTCGTCATAGACGCTTCTACGGCTTCAACGCGCGCTCGGCAAGCCGGAGCTCACGGCTCCAGCACGCAGCGCAGCGATTCGCTCGTCCAGCGGCGGATGCGACAGGAACAGCCGCGCCAAGCCTCCGCCTTCCTTCCCGGAGATGCCGAATGCCTGCACCTGCTGCGGCAGCGTCGAGGGCTCATAGGCGGCCTTGAGGCGCGCCAGCGCCGCGATCATCTTGTCTCGCCCGGCCAGCTGCGCACCACCAGCGTCCGCGCGGAACTCACGGCGCCGGCTGAACCACATCACGATGATGCTCGCGAGAATGCCCAAGACCAGCTCCGCGACGATGGAAGCCACGTAGTAGCCGATGCCGACGGAATCGCGCTCGTTCTTCATCAAGACGCGG
>Ga0335085_10010950_pt1 | contig 13490 bp, 13 predicted proteins | sample Lox_Sample_45_FD_206712 | JGI IMG/M metagenome (GOLD analysis project Ga0335085, IMG submission 206712) | Soil microbial communities from Loxahatchee National Wildlife Refuge, Florida, United States - Lox_Sample_4.5 | ecosystem: Environmental > Terrestrial > Soil > Wetlands | place: USA...
CAGCGCAACGACTCCGGAAAGTATGTCGATCTGGTCATTAACCGCATCCGCCAGCAGCGACGAACTGCCGATCTTCCGGGCGTAGCGTGACTTCACCACCACGAGCCAGAACTTGGCGCCAATGGAAATGACCAGCGGCCACACCGCCCATCGCGCCGGTACTCCATGCGGCGCGCCGGCGAGCCCGCGCCACACGATCCCGCACCCCGCACAGGCCAGCAGAAATCCCAGAAACAATCCCGTGAGTATCTCCACCCGCCCGTGCCCATACGGATGGTTTTCGTCGGCCGGCCGAGCCGCCAGTGTCAATCCGATCAGCACCAGTCCCGAAGTGAAAACATCGGCTGTCGATTCGAAACCATCCGCCTGCACCGCCGCGGAGTGCGCCAGCGTTCCTGCGGTAATTTTCAGAACCGCCAGCAGACCGCTGACAACCATTCCGAAAATCGCAATCCTGCGAGCCTGGTCCATGCGCGCCTTCACCACTATACGGGGTTGACGCGACACCCGAGAAAACCCGTTAGCTGCCGATGCCGGCACGGACCGCAGCCTGTGCACGGCCTTTTTTCAGTCCGCACTCCGGGCCGCCGGTCGCGCGCCATCACGTTAGACTGAGGCGATGGCGAAACCGTATGCCGCGGAGCAACTGGACCACGACGGACTGAAAATCATCCGCCTCACCGACTCCGCTCACCGCATTCAGGTATCGATCCTTCCTTCTCTCGGCAACCGCGCTTACGAAATGAGCGCGAGCGGCGCGAACATTCTGCACTTCCCCTTTGAAAGTCCCGCCGCGGCAAAAAACGACAACCACCTGAACGGAATCCCGTTTCTGGCGCCGTGGGCGAATCGCATGCCTGACGGATTTCACGCCAATGACAGGCACTACATTTTCAATCCGCATCTCGAAGGCGTCCGCCTCGATCCGAACGGCATTCCGATTCACGGATTACTGTGGGCGTCTCCTCACTGGGAAGTCGCGCAAGTGGCTGCCGGCAACGATTTCGCTCACGCCACCAGCCGTCTCGAATTCTGGCGCCATCCCGATCTGATGGCGAACTGGCCTTTCGCTCACGAATATGAAATGACCTACCGGCTCACCGGCGGCGCTCTCGAAGTCAGCGTCGCCATCGCCAATCTGAGCACCGATCCGATGCCCATCGCCGTCGGTTTCCATCCCTATTTCGAGATTCCCGGCGTTCCCATCGAAGAATGCGCCGCCACCATTCCGGTCCGCCTTCACGTCGAGACCGACACGCGCCTGATTCCGACCGGAGCCACTACCCCGGTGGATTTCTCCGGCGTCGTCGCGCTCGGCCAGCGCCGTTTCGATGACGGCTTCACCGATTTGATCCGCGCCGCGGATGGCCGCACTCCGTTTGCCGTCGAGGGCCGGGGTAAAAAAATCGAAGTGACTTTCGGACGACGCTACCCGGTCGCCATCGTCTACGCGCCTCCCGGCCAGAATTACATCTGTTTCGAGCCCATGTCCGGGCTGACGAACGGCATCAATCTGGCGTACGAAGGAAAGTATCCCGATCTGCAAACCGTCCCCGCCGGCGGCCGCTGGCAGGAAAGCTTCTGGATCCGGCCGACCGGCTTCTGACTCGCCCGTCCTACCGCACCGCCGAAGCGGCGTTGATCGCCTCTGTCACCGGAATTTCATCGGCCGCAAGCCGCTCCCGGATCAGAGCCCGCGCGATGGGCCGTATCGACTTCAACCGAATCGCAAAAGCAGCGCTGGCGAGCGCGCAGATCGCGCCCCCCGCAATCAGAGTCACGCGCACTCCGAACGCGCTCGCGGCAAATCCGGATGCCGCCGACCCGAACGGACTCACGCCGATGTACATCATCGAATACACGCTCATCGTGCGGCCCCGCAGCCGGTCCGGAACCATCGACTGGATCAGCGTGTTCGATGCTCCCACCTGCGCCATCACCGCGAAGCCCGCGATAAACAGCATCACGCACGAGAGCCACATAACGTTCGACGCGGCGAACCCAACCAGCGAGACCGCAAACACCGCCGCCGCGGCCGGAATCAGGATCGTGAATCCTTTGAGCTGGGTTCGCGTCGCCAGCATCAGAGCCCCGCCCAGCGCACCCGCGCCGGTTACGCCCATCAGCAGCCCGAGACCCTGCGCGCCCGAGTGCAGCACCCGGTCCGCGAAAATCGGCATCAGCACCGTATACGGAATTCCCGCAAAGGCCACCACCGAGATCAGCGCCATGATGGCGCGGATCGGCACTGTCCGGCCGACGTATTCGAATCCCTCCCGAATCGTTTCAACGGCCGACATCAGCGCCGGCGCGGGCCGGAACGGTGCCACCTTCATCGCCAGCAGTCCCGCAATCACCGCAACATAGCTGATTCCGTTGGCGAAGAAGCACCACCCTTCGCCGATCTTTGCCACCAGAATGCCCGCGACCGCCGGCCCCACGATTCGGGCCCCGTTAAACATCGACGAGTTCAGCGCAATCGCATTCATCAGATCCGTGCGCCCCACCATCTCGACCAGGAACGACTGCCGCGCCGGTATGTCAAATGCGTTAACCACGCCCAGCAGCGCCGCCAGAACGAACACTTCCGGAATCGTCACCCGGTTCGTCAACGTCAGCGCCGCCAGCATCAGAGCCAGCACCATCGATGCCGACTGTGTGGCGATCACCACCCGGTGCCGGTTCAAGCGGTCGGCCGCATACCCGGCGATCGGTGAAAGTATGAAAATCGGTATCTGGCTGGAAAAGCTGACTAAACCGAGCAGCGTCGCCGAGCCTGTCAGCCGGTAAACCAGCCACGATTGCGCGACCGACTGCATCCACGTTCCGATCAGCGAAATCAGCTGCCCGGCGAAGAAAAGCTGGAAGTTTCGATGCCGCAGAGCTCTCAGAGTGTTTGAACTGAACCCCCGCGCCACGTCCCAATGTAACGCCCGCGGTCCCGCTGCCGCCGTCTTTGGGTTAACCGGCGCCGGCCGCCAGGCCATCGCCCGATGGTTTCCGCCAAACAATAGTTGCATTTCCTGGCGCATTCAGGCACGATGAAAAGTTTTCACCTCTCTTTTCGCAAATGATGCAGGTACGAGTCCTCTATCACGATCACTGCTTCGACGGCGCCGCCTCGGCCGCCTTCTTCACCCGCTTTTATCGGGGCTCGTTCGGCGCGGATGCGGATTTCCGCTACACCGGTATGGCCCACCGGGCTTCACAGATATTTGAGGACAGCCTGTTCGACGGCGATGAGAACGCCATCGTCGACTTCAAATACTCCAGCAATCCGAAACTGACCTGGTGGTTCGATCACCACCAGAGCGCTTTTCTCACTCCCGAAGACGCGCGCCACTTCCAGGCCGAGCACTCCGAGCGGAAGATGTACGACCCGTCCTTCAAATCCTGCACCTGCTTTATTTCGGCCATGGCGAAGAATAAGTGGGGTTTCTCCGCCCCCGATCTTGACGACCTCGTCCACTGGGCCGACATCATCGACGGCGCGCAGTATCCGGACCCGAAGACCGCCGTCGAACTGGGCGCGCCCGCCATGAAGCTCACCCTCGTGATCGAAAGCTCCAAGGGCTCCGACGTCGTGCAGAAGATCATCGGCTACATGCAGCGCATGCGGCTCGACGAGATCGTCGCCCGTGACGACATTCAGGAGGTGTTCAGGCCGCTCTACGAACGGCATCTGAATTCGCTGAACATCATTCGCGACCGCGCCAGCGAATCCGGCGGCGTCATCACCTTCGATCTCACCGGCTACGATCTGGAAGGCTACAACAAATTCATTCCGTACTATCTTTATCCCCGTAGCACCTACACCGTGTCGGTGAGCCCGTCGAGTTTCCGCACGAAGATCTCGGTGGGTTCGAATCCCTGGGCGGTTGAGGAGCCGCGCCATAACCTCGCTTCGATCTGCGAACGCTACGGCGGCGGTGGCCACGCGCGCGTGGGCGCGATCAGTCTCGAACCCGGCCAGGTGGATCAGGCGCGCCGCGTCGCTGCCGAAATCGCCTCCGAACTCCGCACCTGATTTGTTTTCCTGGTACGCGCGGCGTCAGCCGGCGTTCCTCCCTAAGCCTCCACAAACCTCCCCATCTCCCGATCCTTCCGCGCGCGGTCCACATCGAAAACCTGCCCGTGGATCACGATCCACACGCCCGGCTCCAGCACCCGCGCCGCAAAAAGACTCTCTGTCAGGTTCTGCAGCCCGTCGGATCGTTCGAATCCCAGCGGCGTCATCGCCCCGGTGAGCACCACCGGATGGTGAATCGCGCCCAGCCGCGCCTTCAACAGCTTTCCGGTCTCGACCATCGTGTCCGTGCCATGCGTGATCACCAACGGCCCGTCCGCAATTCGCGCCTTCACCGCCGCCAGCACCAGTTCCCGATCCTCCTCGGTCATCTCGAGGCTGTCCTTGTTCATCAGAGGCGTGATCTCGATCCGCGCATCCGGCAGCCGCAGCTGCTGCAGATAACGGTCGATTTTCGCTCCCAGATTCTCCACCTGTCCGGTCTGTTCGGAGTAGATCTTTTCAATGGTGCCGCCGGTTGTGACCAGGTGAATCGTCATCCGTTAACGCAAGTGTACCGGCAGTGTCACACTGAACATATGAGAGCGGTCGTGCTCGTGCTGCTCGCCGTAACGATCGCCGCCGCGCAGGATGCGCGCTCCCTGGTCGCGCGCGCCGTCGCCGCCGACGATCACAGCTACCGCCTCGCCCTCGACTACACCTACAAAATTCACGACGAAATTCACGAACTCGATTCCGCGGGCGGCGTGAAATCCGTTCACAGCACGCTCGACGAAGTCCTCTACATCGGCGGCAAACGGTATTTCCATCCGCTCGAAAAGGACGGCAAAGCTCTGCCGCCGAAGGAAGCCCAAAAAGAGCAGCAGAAAATCGATCGCGCCGCCGCCGAAGCCGGCCGCCTGAGCGAAGCCGAGCACGAGAAACGTATCGCAGACGAAGAGCGCGACATCGCCAGACGCCGCGCGCAGTTCAAAGACATTCCCGACGCCTTCGACTACAAACTCATGGGCGATGCCGTCATCAACGGCCGCGGCGCCTGGGAAATATCGGCCACCCCGCGCCCCGCCTATCGCGGGGAGCTCCGCGGCATTCTGCACAATATCCAGGGCATGCTCTGGATCGACAAGCAGGACAGCAATTGGGTCCGCTTCGAAGCCGATGTGCTGAACCCTTTTTCACTCGGTTGGTTTCTCGCCCGCGTGGCCGAGGGCACGCACCTCACTTACGAGCTCATGCCGGTCGGCGCGCCCGGCCCGGATTCGACAGGCCACGCGGAATTCTGGGTGCCGAAACATCTGGCTCTGAAAGCCTCCGCCCGCCTCGCGCTTGTGCGAAAGGTGAATGTCGAGCAGAATGTCACTTTCACCGACTACCGCAGATTCCAGACCGACTCGCGCCTCCTCGCGCCCGCCGAATGACGGCTTTTCGTCCGGCACTTGCAAATCGCGTGGGCGATGATATACTGACCTTTTCCATGACCGCCCGCTTTGGCTCGTTTAGCTATCGATTTTGGAGCCCTGCCCCCTGAGTGGCGTTGGTCTGGTCTGATTTGGCAACACCAACCCACTCGAAAGAGTGGGTTTTTTATTTGATGGAAGGTCTCACATGATTATTTCGATGCGGCCTGGCGCAACCAGGGAGGAAGTACAGCATGTCACGGAACGGATACAGGAATTCGGCTTCAGAGTTCACTCGATCGAAGGCGAGGAAAGAGTCGTGATCGGCGTCGTCGGCGTCGGTGGCGATGTGGACGCCTGTCTTGAGTCGCTCGAGGCCGCGCCCGGCGTGGAGAAAGCCGTCCGTATCTCGGCGCCATACAAATTCGTCAGCAAGGAATTCCGCAGAGACCGCACGGTCATCCGTGTCGGCAGCGCTGAAATCGGCGGCGACGAATTCGTCACCATGGCCGGTCCCTGTTCTGTCGAAAGTGAAAAGCAGATCATGCAGACCGCCGAAGCGGTGGCTGCCGCCGGTGCAAAGGTGCTGCGCGGCGGCGCATTCAAGCCCCGCACTTCGCCTTACGATTTCCAGGGCATGGAGGAAGAGGGCCTCAAACTGCTCGCCAAAGCCCGCGAAGCCACCGGCCTTGCCGTGATCACCGAAGTGATGAGCGATCGCGACGTGCCGCTGGTCGCCGAGTATGCCGACGTGATGCAGATCGGCGCGCGCAACATGCAGAACTTCGCGCTGCTGAAAGCCCTCGGACGCTGCGGCCGTCCTGTGCTTCTGAAACGCGGCCTCAGCTCCACCATCAAGGAACTTCTGATGTCAGCCGAATACGTCGTGGCCCACGGCAATTCGCAGGTCATGCTGTGCGAACGCGGCATCCGCACTTTCGAAACCGCCACGCGCAACACCTGCGATATCTCCGCCGTGCCGGTTCTCAACGAACTGACTCACCTGCCGGTGATCATCGATCCCAGCCATGCCACCGGCAAACGCAGTCTCGTTCCCGCCATCGCCAAAGCCGGCGTCGCCGTCGGCGCGGATGGCATGATCGTCGAAGTTCATCCCTGCCCCGAAAAGGCGGTCAGCGACGGCGCTCAGTCGCTCACGATCGAAGGCTTCGGGCAGCTGATGCGCCAGCTCCGGGGCTACATCGCCCTCTGGAAGCAGGAGCGCGTAGCCGAAATGGCCGTCGCGTAACTTTCGGCGTCGGCCCGGCGCGCTTTACATCGCCGGCGCTTCGGTCTCAATCGCCGCAATGAACTCCGGCAGGTTGTGATAGCGGAACACCTCGCCCAGCCTGCCGTGCGACTTCAGAGTCTGCCGGTAGTAATTGCTGCGCGCCTCAGTGTCCGTGCCGACCCATTTGTGCCAGGCCTCCACCGCTTCCTTGTCGTCACGATCTGGCTGATACCGGCAATACCCGGTCACAAAACGATGCCCCGGCACCATCTCGCCCGCCATGACCAGCGTCGAATAGACTCCGTCCGTGAAAGCATCGTTGCCCGTGATTTCATCTGCGCGGTTCCTGAGGAAGTTCGCCGTAATCTCCGGGTGCCGGATATTGACCACCGTGAACGCCCACGCCACGCCCGCCCGCGCATTCCGCTTCGCCACTTCGTTCGGCGGTTCGGTATCGGCGGCGTGCCACGGTGAAAGCCCCGGCAGCATGTACATCGGCGAGAAATACATCGCCCGCCCCGCCCCGTGCCAGAAGTATTCCGATGCCGCCACATTCATCAGCGCCAGTCGTTCGTAAATCATTCCCACCAGCTGCACGTACCACGTGCGCGTAACCAGCCCGAGCGACTCCAGCGCCGCGCCCAGACAGCGCTCCTGGCAATTGTCCTCGCACAGCCGCAGGAACGTCCGCAGCGCTTCGTCCACTTCGGCATTCGTGCTGGTCGGGTTCAGCGTTGATACGGCATGCTTGGCGAACTCGATGCCCGCGCCGGCGTGCATCATGAGCTGCGCCTTGTCCGGCAGAGTAGCGCCTTTGCCGGCCGAAAGCAGTCCCGTCAGCGACTTGTCTTTCGCCAGATAGGCCTTGGCATAACGCTCGCCCAGCCCTTCGATCAGCCACAGCGCGGGATAATCGCCGCGCGCATACAGCTTCTCGATTTGTTCGTCAATCGGATACGTGCCGTCCGCGGAAAGCTCCGAAGGCGCGTCCACATGATTCACAAACCCGATCACGTCGAACGTATTGCCGAACTGTTCCCGCAGCAGGCGTCGCGACGTCGACGTGGCAACCGTCTCGAACGCGTCGGTCGAACCGTGCACCAGTTCCGAGACCGCATTCCACAGATAGCTCGGCTTCAGCACTTTCAGCTTCACCGCGTCGGAAGCCAGGCTGATCAGCGCGCTCTGCGCTTTATCGGTGAACTGAAACGCGCCGAAAAGCAGCGTGTTGGTGCTGAATTCTTTTTTCGCTGTGTCTCCGGCTTTGTAGAGGCTCGCGCGGGCTCTTTTCCCGGCGTCGGAATCCCCCAGCGGCAGCACCCCCAGCAATCGTTCCACACCAAAACTGGACAGCGCTACCGGAAACTTCAACGCGGCATTGGCGAACTCGTTCATCGTCAGTCCTCCTGGGCACACCGCCGAAACACGCGCTGCGTGCGCTCGAATCTGGTGATTATCTTCAGGTCCTATTATCGCCGCAAAGTGCTGACAACGGTACTGATTTCATTTTTTTGGGGTTATCAGACTTTTGAATACGGCAGTAATAAAGTTATCCGCCGTGCCGAAGCCGCTCTTCGCGCTCCACCGGCTGTCGTAATCCTTCGTATACCCGGCGGCCCGCACCTGCTCCAGCGTCATTCCCTTCTTGATCGCGTTCTGTACCCGGTCGCGGATGATCGTGACCATGTCGCGGTATTCCAGCACGTCGTATTCGTCGCACACCCGGCCGTGCCCCGGAATCACGTACGTTCCGCCCTCCTCTTCGTGCTTCGGAACCACAATGTCGAGCAGGTTGTTCAGCGCGTCGATCTCGCCCTGAATGCTTCCCCCGTTCTCCAGATCTATGTACGGATAGCTGGTAGTCACGAAAATGTCACCTGTCGCCACTACATCCGACCGCCGGAAGAAAACAAAGCTGTCCCCATCCGTGTGCGCGTTCGGCTCATGAAGCATGATGATCGGTTCTTCGTTGAAGTAAATCTCTTTCTGCCCCGAAACGTACGTGTCCGTGGGCCAGGCATCGGGCTGCATCGCAGGCTGTTTGCCCGATGGCGCGCTGACCCGGTTGAGCACGTTGTTGTGCGCCAGAATCGCCGCGCCCTGCGTTGCATCGTTGATGTCGCCGGTGACATTGGCGCCCGTGATCGTCACCCCCGCTTTGCGAACAACGATGTTCCCGCCCATGTGGTCGGCATGCATGTGCGTGTTCATGATGTACTGGATCGGCTTGTCCGTCAGTTTGCGGATCGCCGCCACCACTTTGTCCGCATTCTGCGCCAGCCCGGTGTCCACCACCACCACACCCATATCGCCGATATCGACGGTGATGTTTCCGCCCGCGCCCGCGATCAGCCACACGTTGCCCTGTACGTGCAGGACGTCCAGATCGCCCGCCGGCTGCTGCCCAAACATCGGGCAGGCCGCGATGGCGGCCGCTGCCACAAGAATTCCCGTTCTCATTTACCCGACGCCTTCTTCTCGAGTTCCCTGATCTTCAGCCGGTATTCCGGATACATCGTCTCCGCCCCGCCCAGCGCGGCTTCCACGGGTATGTGCAGCTTTTTGGCGTGCTCCGTCAGAAACGGATTTTCGCCCGGCATGTAACTCGGCACTTCGCCGCGCGCTCGCACCACCTCTTCCACGTACTCGCAGGGATAAAGCCAGTTCTGCCCTTCTGTCGTATTCAGGCGGAACGTCTGCGTGCGCATGAACGGTTCGGTGAGCGTCGCCGGATCGGTCACAATCGCCACGTGCGTCATCAGATCGCCGTACCGGAAAAAATGCTCCACCAGCGTTGCCTGATCGCTTTCCAGCAACCCGTTCCGCCGCAGTTCCCCCATTTTGATGTGCGTGGTGTAAACCGTCAGCATGTCGCCTTCCCACTTGCCGGTCGAAAATCCCATCCACGTGTGCGGCGCGTTGGGCGACGGATGCGGCCGCCCGTCCATCCAGATCGTGCGGTTCTGTTCGTAAGTGCTGATGTATTGTTTGATCGCGATCAGTTTCTGCGACTGCGGATCTTTCTCTTCCCAGATCCGCAGATTCAGCGGTCCGCCGTAGATATACGACACGAGGTGCACCTGGCACTGATGCTCCGGCAGCGTGGACCGCGACGGGCTCCACGCCAGTCCGAAAGCGCGTGCGCCATCGTTGATCGGCACTCCATAGTATTCGACCAGCGCCGGATTCCCCACCTGTTCATCGTGCGGGGCCGGCGTCCAGTTGCCGCTCAGATCGATGCCCGGCGAGGTCATCGCGGACCCCGCAAATTGGGCAAAAAGCGGAGCGCTCGATACCGCAATCGAGAGCGCAAACACACAAAGTCGCATCGGAACTCCTGTATTGGTAGATCACAGTATATCCGTATCGCCTGGCCTTCTGACAACCCCGTAAAATGGCATTGAAAGGACGGTGCATCGTGCGCCTTGCCGTTCTGTTCTGCCTTTCCGCCGGACTCAGTTTTGCCGGGACCTGGTCGGGCACTCTCGTCGACGCCCGCTGCTGGGGTTTCGAGGAGCGCAACATTCCCCCCAACGACACCACGCAGTTCGTTGACCGCGACCGTAATGAGGAAGTCCGCTTCTGCTCGCCGGGCGCGAAAACGAAAACCTTCGCCATCGTGCCGCCGGACGGCATGAGCCTCGCCCTCGACGGAGCGGGCAATGCCAAAGCGGCCGGCCTGATACGAGGTGCGTCGAAGTACGCGGTCATCCGTGTTTCAGTGACCGGCGATCTGGCAAACCAGACGATTCAGGTCAGGTCCATCGCCAGGACTGACTGACCGGAAGGCTGACTGGACGCAGCGCCTAAACCGGTAGCGGATTTCTCTCCTTAAACTGCGCCTGATGCCAGTAAGGATACGCGCGCGGCAGGCTGCTCGCCTCATCCAGCTTCGCCATCTGCTGCGGCGTCAGGCTCCATCCCGCCGCCCCCAGATTCTGCCGCAGTTGCTCTTCATTTCGCGCTCCCACGATCACCGTTGAAATCGTGGGCCTCTGCAGCAGCCAGTTGAGCGCGATCTGCGGCACATTTTTCCCGGTTTCCTTCGCCACCTCGTCCAGTGCGTCCACCACCTTGTACAGATACTCGGAATCCGGCTGAGGACCCATCCCCGCGGTCTTGTGCAGGCGGCTCACCTCCGGCAGCGGCGTTCCCCGCCGAATCTTTCCCGTCAGCCTTCCCCACCCCAGCGGACTCCACACCAGCGCGCCCACTTTCTGATCGAGGCCCAGCGGCATCAGTTCCCACTCGTAATCGCGTCCGGCCAGCGAATAGTAAACCTGATGCCCCGCGTACCGCGCCCACCCGTACTTTTCGGAAATCGCCAGCGACTTCATCAGATGCCATCCCGAAAAATTTGAACACGCGATGTAGCGCACCTTGCCGCTGCGCACGAAGCCGTCGAGCGTGCCGATCGTCTCCTCCACCGGCGTCACCGCATCGAATCCATGCATGTGATAGATGTCGACGTAATCCGTCCCCAGCCTGCGCAGGCTGCCTTCGAGTGACTCCGTCAGATGATGCCGTGACGAGCCCACATCGTTCGCCCCCTGGCCCGAGCGGAAAGTCGCTTTGGTCGAAATCAGCACCTGCTGCCGTTTCCCGGCGACCGCCTTGCCCAGAACCTCCTCCGAGCGCCCCGCTGAATAAATGTCGGCGGTGTCGAACAGATTGATCCCCGCATCGAGGCAAAGTCCGACGATCCGCGTCGCTTCTTCCACCCCGCTCGCGCCCCACGCGTCGAAAAATTCGTTGCCGCCGCCGAACGTCCCCGCGCCGAAACTGAGAGCCGAGACCTTCAGTCCCGAATAGCCAAGCTGCCGGTATTCCATACCCAGATTATGAACGGCGCTGCTGCGCCCGGAGCTTCGTTCAGTACCTTTTCGAAAAGCCTGTGGCCGGATTCGACACTTCGAAGTGCCCGTCCGCGTGCGCCGTCAGCTTCAGAAAATTCCCCGCGTCCCCTTCCGTTTTCATGTTGGCGATCATCTTTTCGTCCGTATTGTGCTGCTGCCCGCCCACGGCCGAAAAGTGCAGCTGCCACAGATCGATGAGCCCGGGCGACGTATGCACTGTCTCCCACGCCTCCACCTGCCCGCCCTTTCTCTCCCCGTTGTTCATGATCGCGACTTTCGGGTGCAGCGCCTGCACCAGCACCGGCGAGTTGCTGATGTCCTGGCCGTGATGGCTCACGATAAACACATCCGTTTCGCCAAGCTTGTTATCCGGACACATCAGATCGTGTTCTTTGTTCCATGTCAGGTCGCCCATGTCGACCACCCGGAATCTGCCAAACACAATCCGGCTTCCCGTCGACTGCGCATTCTCCGTCGGGTCGGCGTCTTTCGCTTTGTAAGCCTCGCAGAACGGATTCGCCTTCCCCGCCCCCGGCAGCGGCTTCTCCAGCACCTTGCCCGCCGCGCTCACAATTGTCCAGTCCAGACCCTTAACCGGCAGCTTGTCGCCCGGCTTCACCACGATGCGGTTGCCCTTCGCAACTTCCTTGAGGTAATCGTCGTAAAGCTTCTGACCCTGCGGCGTTTTCTCGACGGTCTCGCCGTGATCGATGAAATTCTTAATCGGCAGCTTCGCGGCAATGGCCGGCACGCCTCCCACGTGGTCGCCGTGATAGTGCGTGATCAGCAGGTAGTCGATCTGGCTGACACCCGCATCTTTCGCCGCCGCGGCGATTCGGCCCGCGTCGCGCCCGTTATTTCCGGGGAATCCCGTGTCGATCAGAACGCTCTGCCCCGCGGGCGTCAGAAACAAGGTGGCCTGGCCGCCTTCGACGTCAATAAACCAGACATTCAGGTCTTTTGACGCCGCGCCGAGCGAGACGGCGAACAGGGTGAGGCCAAAGAGCAGGCGGATCTTCATTCCCGGAATGCTATCAGTTTTCCGCCGGCATTTCGATGTGGTCGATCACGATCGTCCGCACCGGCCCTTTCGTTTTCACCAGTTTCAGTCCGAGCTGTTTCCTGAGGGCATCGAGAAACGGCGTCCCGGTTGGATCGGAAGTCGGTTCCGGATTGAATATCCGGTGGCTGGGGTCAAGCCTGTATTCAAGCCTGTAGTCGTATCTTCCATTGAGGCCGGTTCGATCGATAACCGGCGTGTCCACTTCGCCCGCAAGCTTTCCGTAGTTATAGATGTCCTGCGCCGCGGTCTCCATCGTTGTATTCCGGTGCCCGACATAGTTGGTTCCGTCAGGCATTCCCCGCATCGGCGCCTCTCCGCAATTCTGCGGAAAGACTTCTTTTCGCGGATCGGGCGGCAGCGCTCCGACTTTTATCTCGACATACTCGTCGGGACACGGTGGGCCCTGCGCATGCGGAATCAGCTTCGGACCAGGTCTCGCGGGCTCGACCAGTTCCAGTGCCAGCACAGGTGCTTCCCGGATTTCGAAATGGACGGCGAGTTTAAATCGGTCAGCCAGCAGCGACTGCATCATGAGCCGCATCTGGTCCTTCGTCGGGTTGCCCGGTGCGTTCGCCTCGACTTCGAACGACGTCTCCCGCGCCCACTTCGGCAGATGGTCGAAGGCATCCCCGGCCTCACCCGGCGCGAGTTTATACGCAAAGCCGATATAGGCCGGCACTGGAAAAAACTGTGAATAGAAGTGGCCGCCGGAGGGTTGCCGTCCCCGTTTGCGAGGTTCATGTTTGGGGGCCGGGGGATTGTGTCTTTGGAGGGTTTGAACACCTTCACCGACGCAGCTTCGAAAGATGCCTTGCCGCCGGCCTTCGCCTGCCAGGCCGGAATGTCCTGAGCCTCGACACCCATCAGCAGCGTCCCCCAGATCAAAACCGCCGCCGCTCGCTCGCCTTTCATGACC
>Ga0335085_10010953_pt1 | contig 13488 bp, 9 predicted proteins | sample Lox_Sample_45_FD_206712 | JGI IMG/M metagenome (GOLD analysis project Ga0335085, IMG submission 206712) | Soil microbial communities from Loxahatchee National Wildlife Refuge, Florida, United States - Lox_Sample_4.5 | ecosystem: Environmental > Terrestrial > Soil > Wetlands | place: USA: Florida...
CAGTGCCGACACAATTGCCTCGGAATCCGGCTTGATGACCCGTAACCAGCGGACTTGTCTTGATGGCGGTCGGCGAGAAAGCAGAAATACCATCGCATTGGTGTCCACGTTTGGAAACGGTGCCGTGCTTTTGTCGAATGTGAGCACTGCATCAATTCGGAATTTCTCTCCCAAGCGTTTCCATAAAGCAGTGGAGGAGACGCCTTCGCAGACATCAGCGGGAAGCAAAAAAGCCAGCCGACCATCCGGGGCAAGATGATCCAGACATTTCAACAGAAAATAAATATGCAAGCCCGCCCGCCCATCCAAACAAAAGCCAAGACAATGTTGCGACAGTTGCCGAAGCTCCCTTTTTTGCTCAAAGCTTAAACGATGATGGCGGATATAGGGAGGGTTGGAAATGATTGCTGGAAAGGACCGCGAGATTCGTTGGCCGATGAAATCACCAACAAACGTATCGTGCAGTTCTGCCGGATTCAGTCCAAGTTTGTAGCTGTCGGCCAATATGGCATCATCAACCTCAAAACCGGCAAACTTGCCGGAGAAGCCTACATCTCGCGCTGCTGCGAAGAATGTTCCCGGCCCGACCGCCGGATCAAACAATATGGATGGACGTTCGGCGACCACCCATGCCGCCATGATTTTGGCGAGCCATTGCGGCGTCCAAAACTGGCCTTTTTCCCGCAAGGCCTCCCGGACTGGACCGCTGGGTGGCAAAACCTGTTGATTCGGTTGTTTTGGCTTATTTGTCATCTAAATGCTATTGCCGCGGAAAATAATACTTAACTTCGAGTCTATGGTCAATAGCACATTCATTTTTTACCGTGTTATCAGGCGATGAGCAAACCCAAATCAAACAGACGCGGCTCCAGCGAATTGAGCCAGCACTTGGGTGAGCGCGTCCGCACTTTGCGCAAACGCAAGGACTGGTCGCTCGAAGAACTGGCCGAGCGCGCAAAGATGCATGTGACCTACCTGAGTTCGGTCGAAAGAGGATACCGTAATCCGACATTGAATGTCTTGGCAGCCGTCGCGGCAGCCTTGGAAGTCTCCCTATCATCGCTTGTCAAAGGCATTGAGGAGGGTAAATAAATGGCTGGTCGTGGAATAGATTTTGAACACAAGTTTAAGACGAGCCGGTGGGCTGAAGACTTGTTGCTGAAAAGTTTGTCTGACCAAGCCGGATTGATGGCAGTCAGATTTGGTCTTTCGCAGGTGAAGGCGTCGAACGATGTAACATACGACAAGAAATCCTGGAAAGAGCCAGACTTGCTTGTTTTCAAGATTTCAGATTTGACAGAACCGGAGCGAGAGTTTTTGGAAGCGAATGATCTTTCGACGCAAAGTCGCGGAAAAATAAGCAAAGGTGGTGAACTTCAATTGGTTGTGGCTAAAGCATCCGCTGCTGTCGAGGTGGAATTCTCGCCCTACAAAGCGAGCGAGATGAAGGGCAGATTTTGGAAGCCGAAAACCGCCGAACAGTGGGAACGCCGGCCATTGAAAAACGCTAACCCGCCCATCGCGCCAAATATTTGGGTCAAGGAAGAAGATTTGAGTCGGCTTAACGGATGGGAAAACGAATTTGGCGTGCCCATTTTAATTGCCCATCTTTTTGATCAGGAGGGATTCGCTGTGGCATTAAGAGCAATCAACCAATTCAATAAGAAGTTCTCTAAAGCTGGGCACAACCAAATTCAGCTTCAAATGACGGCGGGAATTTTCAAGAAAAACCAGACCTATGACCGAATTGATGCACAGGGCGCTCGCGAGCAGAAGATTGTGTTTATCGTAACGCCAGCAGTTGCCACCAAGATTGGAGATGTCAAGGATGTGAATGTCGCGGCACAACTTGGCGTGAGCACCTCAAAGAAATATGTCACCCACAGCATTTTCTCTGGCGGTCGCATAGTTTTCACACCGGAGTTTTTATCCATGTTCACAAGCATGAGAGGTTAAAAATTTGGTTCCGAAGGTGGCAGTTATTGCTTCATAATGGCCAAACCTAACTTCATCGAACTGCGCGACTGCGAGCCGATTCCAATTCTACACGAAGACCAGCTCGGTGCTGTGGCTTGAAAATTATTTTGGTCGTGTTTCTACAATATATGTCGCCCCTGACTGAGCAGGGGACAAGGTCAGTTGGCCATCATATTTTCCATTGCGTGAAAGTCGCGCGTTTTTCGCGTGGAAAAGACGCATCTCATGCGTTCGTCCGGAAGAAAATTCTGGTTTTTCAAGGGGAATTTCATTTGGCACAACCCATGCAAAGGAATCTTGCGTCGTTGAAACCCAGGATATTTATGATGCCTATAAAAATTCAGTGCGGTTGTGGTCAACGGTATGCCTTCGACATCGAACCTTTCTGCGGTCACATGCCTTGCCCGGTAAATTGCCCAATCTGTGGCGCAGATGGCACGAGCGCTGCCAATGAGGTGATAGCCTTTAACTTGGCGACAGAGTTGTCCGCGCATCATGGCGGGCGTGACCGGATGATGTTGCTGGCCGTGCTCGGTTGTTTGATTGCCGGCATGGTCGGTGTCATCAAGGCATTCACCATGTCGAGCGGAATTGACGTCCTGTTGTGCCTTTGGGGTGCTGTGCTGGCATTCGGACTGGCAATTGGCGTCTATTTCTGGAAACACGCGAAGCCTCTGCCCGGACTCCAGAAAAAGAGTGCGCGAGCACCAGTCCGGCACGCTCTGATGAAGCGGAGATTCCAGGTTCCGATCTATCCGGACAGAATGCCCAATTACGCCAATTGCTGAAGTTGGCCGCCGATTAACCATCGGTCGTCTCGGCGAGACGACCCTACCTTACCGCAAACGCAGATAAAAATTTGTGTCATCGGCCTAATCCGTGGATTCTATCCACGGCATGGCCAAAACCAGTTTCATCGAACTGCCCGGTTCCGAGCCAATTCCAATTTTATACGAGGACCGCTCGGTTCTGGCCGTGGACAAGCCACGCGGGTGGATGCTCGCGCCGGTGGCGTGGCAGAACACGTCGCGCAACTTGCAGGCGGCGGTTGAATCCTCCATCGCGGCGCGCGATTTCTGGGCGCGGTCGCGCGGCCTGAAATTTCTCCGCCACGTCCATCGCCTCGACGCGGACACGAGCGGCGTTCTGCTGTTCGCCAAAAGTCCCGGCGTGGTCAAAATCTTTTTTGATTTTTTTGAGGGCCGGAAGATGGAGAAAACGTATCTGGCCGTCGTCGTGGGCGCGCCGAAACAACCGGAATGGATCTGCCAGCTCAAGCTCGCGCCGGATAAGAAGCGATTCAGAAAAATGAAAGTAGACGGACATTTTGGCAAGGAATCCGAAACGCGTTTCAAACTTTTGGAAACGCGCGGAAGCTTTTCACTCATTGAGGCAAAGCCAATTACCGGCCGCACGCATCAAATCCGCGTGCATCTGGCGGAAAGCGGCTTGCCCATTGTCGGGGATGAGCTTTACGGAAAGTTGGGAGGCAATCTGCCGCTCGGTTTGCGCGCCGTGCGGCTGGCTTACGTTGATCCGTTCACAAGAAGGCGCCTGGAAATTCAAGCGCCAACGGAAGCTTTTTTGCTGAAGTTTGGATTTTAACTGGTGAGGCGAGCGTCCTCGCGAGCCGGCTCGTCGGTAGCCTCGCCCCACCAAATTTTCGCTTGGTTGGTGTATTCACGGTTTGGTTCAAGGCGAAACGACGCGATAAAAGCGCACGCGATTATTGGTGGCTGAGTGGTCGGTAAATGAGAACGGCGAATTGGTGGCGGTGAAATTGGTCAAATCGGCCCACGTAATGGGAGGGGCCAGGTTGATGGTGGTCTGGATGCGATAAGTGAAATTGGTTTCCAAGTTCAGGGAGAAAGCGAAACCGTTGGTGCGCGACTGGTACGGCCCGATAAATTGCGCCGATGCCACCGGCACGTTGGTGGCCAGCACGTCGGCAGCGAATTCGCTGGTGTCGCCACCCGTCGAGGTCGCAGTGGCGGTGATATATTGCCCGGCGTCATTGGTGGCGGAGTTGGTGAATGCAAAATTGGCATTGCCGGAACCGTCGGTGGTCACGCTGATGGTCCCGAGGTAAAACTGGCCCTGGCCGTGGCCGCTGGGGTCGGCGACGGGATTGCCATAGAAATCTAGGAAGAAAGTTTGATAGGCGAGGCTGTTCAAGTTTCCCAAGACGATCGTGCTACCGCCATAACCAAAGGCGTTGGTGATGACGGGAAAATTCTGGAGGTCGTTCGGGCCGGTGTCGGCGTCACCAGGATCGTTGAGTGTCACGCCGTCGCCATTCAGGTCAAGGCTCAGGTAATTGTTGCCAAAAATGGAATTGCCGCGGATGGAATTGTCCACCCCCGGATCCCAGACGACTACGCCGTAACCGCCGGAAAAGGCAATGATATTACCCGCGCGCGCGCTGGTGTCGCCGACAATGTTGCCCGAAGAGCCGCTCCAGAAGGCGACATTGGCAAATCCGTTCGCGAGCGCGTTGGTGCCCGTGGGGTCGGTGCCGATGAGATTTCCTTGAATGACGTTTCTGTTCGCGCCGATGACAGCAATGCCGTAGCTGAAACCTGGATTTCCGGAAATGAGATTGCCCGCGCCGGCGCTGGTGCCGCCGATCAAGTTGCCGCTGGCGTTATTCAACAAGCCGATGCCGATGCCGCCGTCGCCCATGGCATTCGTGCCTGTGGCGTCCGGCCCAATATAATTTCCCTGCACCAGATTGTTGCTGGTGCCGGGATCGGAGATGTACAGGCCATACGAGGTGTTTCCCGAAATGACGTTGCGCGCTCCCGCGCCCGTGCCTCCGATGATATTCGCATTGGCTCCAGACAGGAGGCCAATGCCATATTGTTGACTGCCAGGTGAATTGGTTCCGATGGCACCGGGGCCGATGAGGTTGCCTTGAATCCAATTCCCAGTCACAACCGGGTTGCCCATTTCGATGCCATATTCCGCATTGCCGGAAAGGACGTTGCCAGCACCGGGGACATTGCCGCCGATGGTGTTTCCGGTGCCGCCAAAAAAGCCGATGCCGCTCTTTTGATTGGCAAGGGCGGTGATGCCGCTGGCGTTCACGCCAATGTAATTACCCAGAATAACGTTGTCCGTGGTATTGGTCAGGTAAACGCCATATTCCGTGTTCGCGGAAAGAATGTTCCGCGCCGATGGAATCGTACTGCCGATGGTGTTGCCACTCGCGCCGCCGCTGAGATTCACGCCGCTCTTGCCGTTGGCCACTGCGTTCGAGCCAGAGACATCGGTGCCGATGTAATTTCCAAGGACGACGTTGCCAGTTGAGCCGGTCAGGTAAACGCCATATTCGGCGTTGCCGGAAAGAATATTTTGTGCGCCTGTGTTTGTGCCTCCGACGGTGCAATCGCTTGCGCCATTGCCAATGAACACGCCGCTCTTGCCATTGGGAACCGCGTTGGAACCGGAGAAATCCGTGCCGATGTAATTCCCAAAAATTCGGTTGTTCATCGTGTTTGAGTCGGTGAGGTAAACGCCGTATTGCGCATTGCCGGAAATGACATTCCGTTCCAGGGCGTTCGTGCCGCCAATGATGTTCCGGCTCGCCCCGGCAGTGATGAGAATTCCCTGAAAAGCATTCGGCGCAGCGTTGGTGCCGCTGTAATCGAGACCAAACCAGCAGCCAGAAATCGTGTTGTTCGTCGCATCCGCATAAATCAGCGTCATGCCATTCCAATTGAAACCGGAGAACGAAATGTTTTTAATCTGATTGTTCGCCGAGTAAATCAGAAACGTGTCCGAGGTAAACGTCTCTGGCAGGATTTGCGAAGCGTCCACGAAGATGAGCGGCTTTCCCGTAAAACCTGGTTGGGTAGAACCGTCAATCACCGTGCCGTCCGTGACCAGCGGCGGCAACATGCCGGTAAGATGGATGTTGAACACGCCGTTGCTGTAGCCGGGGTCGCTCGTCGGGATGTTGAATTTGATGGTCGTGCCGGGATGATCCGTTGCATAATAAATCGCGGCGCGCAAGCTGCCGGGACCGACATCAGCCGTGGTCGTGACGATGTTGGTGAGCGGCACGGCGGGCGGGCCGTAAAGATACGCCAGCGCCGCGCGGTCACCGGGGCTGAGGCAGTAATTACCCATGCGGAATTGGTAGCGCGGAAAATAGGGCGGCTTGGGCTGTTGTGTGGCCAGCACACCGGGGTTGGTCGAATCAAAATCCCAGCCCAAGTGCATCACGGACTCGTAATCGTAATTCCCATTCGTCACGGTCGTGGGATCAGGAATGAACCAATGAATGTTGCTCGGCTCGTCCGTGATATTGTTGGTCAGGACGAGGATATAATTTGGCGCATCCGTCCGGATATTTTCGTGGTTGAAGCCAAACGAGTGGCCCATCTCGTGGCAGACCTGTGCCCGACTCAGGCTGGAGATGGTGATAACCTGCGGGCTGCGACTGCCGCCGGCTACATAGTCAATAAAGTTGGTATTGTAGGTGAAAAGAATCCAGTTCGGTTGATTGGTGTGCGGGACGAACTGGACATGCGCGGCGAGTTCCCATTCGCGCAGGCCATCGAGATACGTCACCTGCTGCGTGGTGGTCAGTGTGTTGGTGAATTCATAAGGCACGATGCCTCCGGACCAAGGGACGTTCGTAGGGGAGACGCCGGCGTAAAAGTTCGCGGCGCGAACATTCAATGGCGAAAATGACATCCAAGCCAGCGCAAACAGAATGGTCGCGCATTGAATCGCTACCGCGAAGCGAGTTCGCCGTTCTGATTTCATAATGGTTGTCTGCCGGCTCCCTATTAGCGGAACCAATCATACAATCAATTTTACTGTTTGTCACGCAAATTCGGTTGAATCCGTCGGGTAAACCAGTTTCAGAAAAAAAAACCCGCCGGGTTTGGCGGCGGGCCGTGTTAAAGAAAGCCTTTTTAATCCGCGTATTTGACGCTGCAACCGTACGGTTTTGTCTCAGTGACGGCCACCGACTTGTCAGCCATCAGGGCGTTCACGGCATCGCGGACGTAATTGTTCGCAGTGAGCGGGTTATGCACCGGATCGGGCTTGTTGTCAATCGCACCGTGATAGACCAGGATGCCATCCTTGTTGATGACGTACATGTCCGGGGTGGTTTTCATGCCATAGAGATGACCGATGGTACCGGAACTGTCATCAATCCACGCGGTCACGTCCATTTTTTCCTTGGCTATGTCCGCCTTGGCCTGCTCCGGCGTCTGGTAACTGAAGTTGTTTTTGTTGACCGAATCCACCAGCAACCACACCACGCCTTTGGCGGCCAGTTCGTGTTGCAGGGCTTGCATCGCGCCGGTCTTGTATTGGTTATGACAATACGGGCAATCCTGGTTGTAGGATTCAATCACCACGATTTTGCCATTGTAATCACTGAGATGAATCGTTTTGCCATTGATGTCCGTGGCTGTGAAATCCGGCGAGGGCTTCCCGACTTCCACCGCCGCCGCCGTGACGACCGTCAGGGCGGCAAACAGCGCAAATGCAATTTTCATAATCATTAACTTAATTTTGGGTTTAGTACTGTCAGAATACAAGACGTATTTCGCAGGCGTTTGGTTCAAAATAAATTGCCTATTTTGCCGCTTGGTCAAGCGCAGCCAGCACGATGCCGGGCGTCAGAATTTGTGGCAACACAATCGGTTGCGCGTCAACGTCTTTTGAATAAACCAGAACCAGGGGGACGCCGGCGCGACCGTACTGATTCAGTTCGATAGTGATGTCGTCGGAGAAACGCGTGTAATCGCCGACCATCGCCACGGCATTGATTTCCTTCAATTTTTGGCGGACCGACGGGACTTCAATCGCAATTTTTTTGTTCACTTGGCAGGTCAGACACCAATCGGCGGTGAAGTCCACCAGCACGGCATGACCTTCATTCCGCGCCTTCGCAACGGCCTGCGGGGTCCAACGCTGCCAGTCAATGCCGTCGGGTGATGCCCGCAAGGAACCCGTGGCGTCGGCGATGACCATGGGGCTGCACCAATGCAATTGATCTTCCAATGCGTAAGCATAACCGCCCGCCAACAAAATCAGCACGATGACGACAGCCACGCCTTTACCGGTCCGTCCGCGCTGGACAAATTCGCCAAAAATCCACGCGGCAAAGGCGACCACCACAAGAAAGACGCCCAACCACAAAACGCCTTTGCCATAATAATCGTAGGCTAGATTAAACAGCCAGATCGCCGTGGCCAGCATCGGAAAGCCCATGGCGATTTTGAATTTCTCCATCCAGGAGCCCGGTTTGGGAAGAAATTTGAGCCAGGCCGGATTCCAGCTCAACACAACATACGGCGCGGCAAGCCCCAGTCCAACAAACAAGAAAATGAGTACAATCAGCGTTGCACTTTGGGCAAAGGCAAAGCCGAGGGCCGGCGCCAGAAACGGCGCGGTGCAGGGTGTGGCCAGGGCCGTCGCCAGCAACCCGTTAAAAAACGCGCCGGGGGCGCCTGGTTTGGAGGCCAGTTGGCCCGCTGCGCTCAAAGCCCGGCTACTGATGGTGATTTCGAATACACCGAACAAATTCAGCGCCACGAGTGTGACGAGCGTGGTGAGCACAACAATAAAGACCGGGCTGCCGAATTGCATGCCCCAACCCGCATGATGTCCGGCGGCCTTGACGCCAATCACGACGGCTGCGAGCGCGAGGAACGACGTCAGCACGCCGGCGGCATAAACCAATCCAAGGGCACGGACACGACCGGGTTCATGTTGCGCATGGTTGATGAAGCCGAGGATTTTCAGCGTGATGACCGGCAACACGCATGGCATGATGTTAAGAATCAATCCGCCGATGAAGGCGTAGAGCAGCATTCGCCAGAGCGGTTGAGAAGGCAGGGCAAAAGCAACGCCAGCCGCAGTTCGCGGCGATGCGGGAATTGTTTCCCCGGCTGGAGCCTGATCGCTGACGGGCATTTGTACATCGAAACCCTGGCGTTTGCCCTTAATTTGCATCACGGCCACACCGCTGATTTCTTTCGGCCAGCCGCCGGAAAATTTTTGCACTGTTTTCCCTAAAAGGATTTTGCCGGGCTTGGCGGAAACATTTTCGGTCGTCGGTTGAATGTCATAGTTGTCGTTGGCGTCGGGAAAAAAATCGGATTGGCTGGCTCTTTCCGGCGCGGACCATTCAAGAATCAGCGGTCGCTTGTCGCCGTTGGCCGGTTTTTCCCACCACGCGCGCGCTTCCAAACTTTCGCCGGGCTGCGGCGTTTTGCTTTTCCATAAATCTATTGTTTTGGCATCGGCGGAAATTTTGGTTTTCGAACCGACGTTGAGCGTGGCTTCGACCGTCGCGCCGGCGGGAATGCATTCCTCCTTGCATTCCAGCCAGGAAACTTTCGCCTTCAAGTCGAGTGGACCGGGTTTCAAATCGTCAGCGAGTTTGAGCGGCACGAGCAGGACAACTTCATGGTTGTAGCCGTATGTGGTGACTTCGGCGGGCGGCAATTTTTCCGGCAACGGCCATTGCGTTTCGCCAGCCTTAACGCCCGGCGGCAATTGCCATTCGATCTTTGTGGCCATTCCCGCTTCGCCTGGATTTTTCCAGTACGTGTGCCAGTCCGGCTCCATCTTCAAATCCACCCCAGCCCAAATCGTATCGCCGGGATGCGCGGTATCGGCGGACAGCAACAATTGCACATGCGTGTGCGCGGCGTGCGCCGTCAGGGTCGCGAGGCCAAGCAGGATGGAAAGGATGGTCGCCGTGCGTTGCACACGGATTAGATGCCAGATTTTGGAAAATGTTTGAAGTGATTTTGCGTTGAAAATGCGGCGGGCCGATTTCCTTCAAACAATGCGGGTCCGAAGGCTGCGTTCGCCATTTCGGGCTGCGTCGGCAAAGTACCCGGCTGAAAAATATTTACGCTGGAAACAAAATTGGGCGACGGATGTTTACCGATGGTCTGTTTTGCGCTAACCTGAAGCCATGCAGTGGCTCAACATTCTTGCCGGCCTGGCCGTGCTGTTTTTTGGCCGCCGGTTATTCTGGCTGTTTGTGGGATGCGTCGGCTTCATTGTCGGTTTTGAACTCGCCGGCGACCTGCTGCAAGGCCAGCCAGCGTGGGTGATTCTGGTCATTGCGCTGGGGGTGGGGGTGCTCGGCGCTCTTGCCTCCATTTTTCTGCAACGCATCTTCATTGTCGTCGCTGGTTTTCTTGCCGGTGGCTACTGTTTATCCACCCTGGCACCAATGGCGTTTGATGCGAAAAGCGAAGTCATCCCGTGGATTGCGTTTGCCGTGGGCGGCGTGGTTGGCGCGATTTTGACCGCCGCGTTGTTGGACCCGGCGCTGATTATCATGTCCTCGCTCGCCGGCGCGACGGCGGTTTCCCAGAATGTCCCGCTCAACCCTTCGGCTCGGGAAATTCTTTTCATCGTGCTGGCGGTTTTGGGAATCATTGTCCAAGCCAGACAATATATGCGCGGAATCAGGCCGCAACGGGCGCAACGGACGGAATGAAGCGATTCAATAATGCGAACGCAGGTTCCACTCGTTCAACAGGTCGCCGGGAATTTCCGACAGAAACCGCGATGGATGTTGCATCGCGTCGCCGCCCGAACTGCCGAAGCTGGCTCGAATCAGAGGGTAAATCAGGTAGAGTTCGTTCCTGGCACGGGTGATGGCGACATAAAACAGCCGGCGTTCCTCCTCCTCGCCTTCGTCGGCGTTGAGTGTGCGTTCGGAGGGAAACAAGCCATCACACAGCATGATGACAAACACCGCGTCGAACTCCAGTCCCTTCGCCTGATGAATCGTGGAAAGCCGGAGCTCCTCGGTGTCGCGGTCCGCGGCTTTGTCATCCTCGGCTTCGACGTTGGTGAGCAGTGCGAGTTGAGTCAGGAAATCTTCCACCGAATTGAATTGATAGGCAAAAATGGCGAGTTGCTCCAAATCTTCCAGACGGTTCCGATAGTTGGCAAAAGTTTCCTTCAGATAATCGTCATAGCCCGCGTCAATCACCAGCCGCAGCATCTTCGCCGCGCTCTGGCGGACGGTCTGGTCTTCCAGTTGGGAAATCGTAGCGACGAATTGCGCCCACGCCGTTGCCGCTTTGGCCGGAACGGATTTCGCGCAAGCTTGGAGGTCAGCGGCAAGGTGCTGGCGTCTGGCGTCTGACGTCTGGGATTGCGATTTGGGTTTGGCCGACGATTCGTTCCCCGGAACCAAGACGCCAGAACCCAGACCCTCCCTAAACTTCTTCCACAGTTTTTCCGCGCCCTTGGCCGCAATGCCGGGCAGGAGTTGCGCGAGCCGTTTGAAGGCGATTTCGTCTTGCGGATTCACGACCAGTTTCAAATAAGCTGTTGCGTCCTTGATGTGCGCCTGCTCGAAAAACCGGATGCCGCTGGTAATGGAAAAGGGAATCTGCCGTTTCGTGAGTTCAAGCTGCAATTCGAGCGCGTGAAAATGCGACCGGTACAGCACGGCAATCTGGTTCAAGCTTGTGCCTTCGTCACGCAGTTCGAGCGCGCGCTGGGCGATGAACGCGGATTGTTGCGCGGCGTCCATGCAGGCGACCACCGCGGGTTTGAGGCCGGACTTGCGCGCGGGCGCGAGTTGTTTGGTGAACTGGTTCCGGTTGGCGGCGATGGCGGCGTTGGCAACTTTCAGGATTTCCGGCGTGCTGCGGTAATTGGTTTCAATCTTGAACACCTTCGCGCCCGGATAACGTTTGGGAAATTCCAGGATGTTGGCAAAATTCGCGCCGCGCCAGGCGTAGATGCTCTGCGCATCATCGCCGACGACCGTGACGTTGTGATGCCGCCCGGCCAGCAGGTCCACGAGATCGCTCTGGAGCTTGTTCGTGTCCTGGTACTCGTCCACCAGAATAAACTGGAAACGGCGCTGATAATGCTCGCGTACCTCGGCGTGCTCCTGCAACAGCTTGAGCCAGAGCGCGAGCAAATCGTCAAAATCCATCGCATTCGTGGCGCGCTTGCGCTTGGTGTAGCGTTGCGCCAGGTCCGCAATCTGCGCGGCAAATTGCGAGAAATAATCGTATTGCGACTCAATGATGTCGATGACGGGATTTTGGTGTGGCTGCGACGCCCCCGTCGCAGAGGACAAACGCAAAGGCGACGAGGCGTCGCCGCCACGCGTGTTGGCGGCGAGCGAAAAAATTTCGTTCAACACCTCCGGTTTCGGGAAATGCGTGCCTTTCGTCTCAATCCCGGCGTCAGCGATGCAGGCCTTGATTAAATCCTTCGAGTCGTCGCGGTCGAGAATGGTGAAATCGCGGCGGTAACCGAGCAAATCGGCGTGCTGGCGTAAAATCCGCGCGCCAATGGAATGGAACGTGCCGCCCCAAAGCGACGGCAATTCCTGTCCCAGCAAATCCGCCACGCGCCGCATCATTTCGCCGGCGGCCTTGTTGGTGAACGTCAGCAACAGGATGCGGTCGGCGGGAATGCCCTGTTCGAGCAGGTAGGCGACGCGATAAGTGAGCGTGCGCGTCTTGCCCGAGCCGGCCCCGGCGATGACGAGCGCCGGTCCGGGCGGCGCGGTGACGGCCTCCAGTTGCTGCGGATTCAACTCGCGCGCGTAATCAATCTGCAAATGGACGGCAGAATGAAACGGTTCCAATACATACTCGCGCGACATAGCCCGCCATTGAAATCAGAAACATGCGAAAGGGAAAGAAAATAGGTTCCCTTTTTGCCCGGAACCGCGCTGTTGTTTAGCGCGATTGCGGATGCAAAAAGGCCCTGCCACAGATGAAACACGGTTTGGGGAATTAATAACGTAAACAGGAAAACAGGAAAAACCAGTTCCTGCTTTCTTGCCTTCCTTATTCAATGAACCAAAACCGACCTCATTGTCATTCTGATCGCAAGCTCGATAATCGTTGTATAGCCTAAACCATCCATGAACTCAAGGGGCAGTCGGCGTTGGCTCCAGCGCGGTGTTAGGCAGCACACTCATGACTGAAGAACTTCTCAATATCAGTTGCGACCTGCTCCAACTGACCAGCCTCCAACACAAGAGTAACCAGCAAAGTCCAACTGCATGGATAAAGATTTGGACGCAGCTTGACTGCCAGACTTGTATGTCCAGTCGAATCACTGGTGGCTGTAAACGTCAACTCACCCTCCAATGATGCCCACTCTTTCTTGCCCTGCCAACCTTGCCAGTGAACCGCCAAATCACGGAAGAAACCAGGCATCGAACTCGGCCTAGGCTCGAACGAAGAAACTCGCGCCGCAACGTGAATATCCGAATTGCTTGCGCTCACTTGGAAGAAGTCGCTGCCACGGTTAGAAAACTCCAATCTCATGCCGTCACGTACTGATTTGATGATGGTCGAATGTTCCATGTGCTCGTGCTGCCTAACGATCCAAAGCTGAGCCACCGGCACCGGAAATCCGGCGTCGCCTGCAATCTTGGCTCTCAAATTTTATAACCTCATCCACAGACTAAAGGGGCGGTGCCGGTTGGCTCCAGCGCGGTGTTAGGCGACTGGTCTTCATCTCAACGGCAATCTT
>Ga0335085_10010954_pt1 | contig 13487 bp, 13 predicted proteins | sample Lox_Sample_45_FD_206712 | JGI IMG/M metagenome (GOLD analysis project Ga0335085, IMG submission 206712) | Soil microbial communities from Loxahatchee National Wildlife Refuge, Florida, United States - Lox_Sample_4.5 | ecosystem: Environmental > Terrestrial > Soil > Wetlands | place: USA...
AGGCGGGACAGGGAATGTCAGATCGGCATCGAACGGCGCATCGCCATTGACGCGCACGCGCCATCCACTCCCGCGCAGCTCCCATGCCGGTTCCACATCCCTCGTGACATAGGCGTACTGGTCGAGGCGCACGACCTCCTTGCCTCCGGCGTGCGCGGCCATGATGAAGCGTTGAGCAGCGAGCGTCCCGGCCTTGATGCCGCCAGCAACAATCTTTGTGTCGTGTCGCGCTGCGGCCACTTCGCCGCGCGACGAAGTCCCGTCGACTTTGAATCCTGCAGCACCCGCCAGTTCGCTTAATGGACCACCGTACTCCTCGAGCAGATGCGCCGCCCATCCTTCCGGAGAGAAATCCTTCATGGGCTTGCCAAATCCCATCTGGTCGAAAATCATGTTCGGCGAGGGGCGCTGGGAAAGATCGCCATACTCGATGACTTCGATGCTTTCCACCTTCCGCTGTGCACAGAGGAAGCCGTAACTGATTTGCTCCAGGACCAGGCCGGGATCGGTTCCAGTCGCATAGAGAGAGGATTTTCCACGTTCGCACGCAGCGCGGATACGGGCCAATCCCTCACCTAGTCGTGGGTGCCCCCCGGCATGAAAATCAGTACAAGTCGTGATGATGTTAGTGCCCGACTCGAGCAAAGTAACGACGTCGTCAAGGACTTGAGGGATCGTTAGACCGGCCCGGGCATGGGCCGCTCCAGCGGCACGCGGCATGTACAGCACGCAGTCCGCTTTCAGTCCAAAAATGGAATCGCGATCCGTGGTCGCCTTAATACCAGTTGGCGCCTCGCCGCAAATCTCACCGGCATCACGACCGGCCTTGTCGGTGTTGTAAACAAGCACACCGACGAGGTCGAGCGAAGGGTGCCGGATGACTTCCCGCATTGCCCGCCGGCCAACATCGCCCGTCGCCCATTGAACGACGCGATAGCCTTTTGCGCTCATTCGGAAATCGCCCTCCCCAAGTTATATTTCAAACATTCTTGTCAACTGGATAGGCCGTTGAAGCAGACGGAAACAATATCGAGATCAAGCCATCACGATAAAATCATGCCAAAAACATGCTGACCGCTGGCGAAATCGGATTTGAGTACGATGCCAGCTTCCGGGCAATCTCTTTGACGAGAAAATCAATGACGCAACAGCGTATCTCGGAATTGTCCAGGCGTAAGCCCCATTGCATGCCGAAATGCTGAGCAAAAATACGACGAGGAAGAGAAGCCAAGCGCATTCGCGATGAAAGCTACACTCTGATCACTGGCCAGTAGACGCTTGGCGTGCTCCATTTGGCAGTCGGCGACGTAGGCTCCTATCGAGCATCCCCGGCTGGCGCGGAATGCTCGGGCTAGTTGGCGAACGGAAACACGGCAAAGTCCGGCCAACTCTGAGAGCTTCGGCGCCTCGCGAACCTCTTCGAGTCGTTCGTCGATCACCCTTAGTTGCCAAGACACAAGGCCGCCCTGTGTCCGATGTTCCTCAACGGCATTTCCGTGACGGACCAATTCAACGGCCAATTGCCTGGCGAGCAACTCCACCAGCAATGGGCTTGCAAACCCGGGCTTTTTGGCCTCTTCCGCGGCCTGCACAAGCAAATTGCGAATTCTCGGCACCTTGATGTTGAGCGCTGCGACGAGATAACGATCCATCAGGCTCGGCCGGCGATCGAACAGCTCATAGACGTAGTCGGCATTGAACTCAAAGACAATCGATGTCAAGGAATCTCCTTCGCTGCGTGCAAGCACGTCGAAGCCAGGGGGGACGAGAAAAAGATCGCCAATGGGCTCAAACCGATTTGGCGTCCACAGATCGCGGAAACATGCGCGCGCGCTTCTGTGTCGCGATGTCAAGCCAAATTCAATCCGGAATCTGCCGTCAATCCGAAGCGAATGCTCCAGCGGCCCCCGAAATCGGTAGTGGACCAGCCGAGTCCTCACGCCCGTCACGGAGATTTCAGCTTCCGTCTCCATGGTTCCGCGAGGAGAGCGGAGAATTCGGTCATTTAGCGTTTCCATTGCACTGACATTTGCTCACAAGTCACACGAAGAACCAGTCGACCAATAGGCATCCAACTCTCACGGATCGCAATATTCCCCACGCAGCCCATCCGATCCGGTGACCCCGTCTAGATTTTTGTATACGTATACGTTAAGGCACCCTCGATGACCAGTGTGCAGAGAGGTGGCTCCGGTTGTCTGAACAACTCCGCACGAAAGATAAGTGGATTTCTGCCGGGTTTTCTTGGTTGGTGTGATGCGCTTTTGGGGTGCATCGCAGGGAGGGCGTAGCCCGACTGGAGTTGCACCCCAAAAGCGTGGCGAAGTTCATGCCGCTGCTCTCAGCGGCGGATGATTGAAATAGGCCTCATCGGGCGTTTGCCGGTCAAGACTGGAGTGTGGGCGTCGCCGATTGTAGAAGTCCAGATATCGGCCGATCGAGGCGCGCGCCTCGCCGACGCTGTCGTAGGCGTGCAGATAGACGTCTTCGTATTTGACCGATTTCCAGATGCGCTCGACGAAGACGTTGTCGCGCCACGCGCCCTTGCCATCCATGCTGATCGCGACGGAGTTTGCGACCAGCACGCCGGTGAAGCCGGCGCTGGTGAACTGACTTCCCTGATCGGTATTGAATATCTCGGGCCTGGCGTTTTTTCGCCACTACCCGGACAAGGAAGCGGTTCTCGCCGACCTCGCGGACAATCAGATGGTGCGCTTGTTGGATCTCTGCCTTCCCATGGTCAACGCGCGGAATAAAAAAGATTCCGCTGCTTTCTTGGCGACCTGCCAATACATCGACAAAGATCGCCTCTTATGGACCGCCTTGCTGACCGCCGGTGCCGCAGGCGCGATCCGGTCCTCCGTCATTAAACGTACGCTTGAAAAAGCAACGAATATGCCACGGGTGCATGGTTGGCTGCCGCTCGACATCGGAACGACGCTGGCGATCGGCATAACGCTGGACCTGCTCGCCTGGTGGCTCAGCCGAGCCAACAATAAATCCCCGGAGCAGATAGCCAGAATGCTCGATAGGCTGCTGACGGCGATTGTCCAGCGCAAATAGTGCCAACGGGAAACTTCGCAACGATTGGGAACGCCGCCGCCAACAACTTGAGTTCCTTGCGAGAAGCAGCTTCATCTCCGATGGAACAGGCGTACCCCATAGCATTTCTTTGCGGTAACGCGGCGTCACCAATGCATGCATCAGTGGCCGCGCAGCCGAGGACACGCAAATTACCTTTGCCGCGTAGTTCGCAATGGTGGTATGGCATGTTGTATGCGTATGCAAGACTTGGCGCCACGTCTGCCTGGCGCCATGCAATGGCTCCTTGACGATAGACAGCTCGGGAAAGGCGTGGAATGACGAAGAACGCGGACGATGCGCTGGATTCGGTCCTCTATAGAGTGCGCGATCCCCAACTCATACCCGCGAAGCGGTATTACGACCCGAAGTTTTTCGAGTTCGAGAAACACAAGCTGTGGCCCCACGTCTGGCAAATGGCCTGTCGGCTCGAGGAGATTCCGGAAGTCGGCGATTATGTGGAATACACGATCTTCGAAAGAACCGTCGTTGTCGTGCGCACCAAGACCGGAGTGAAGGCGTTCCACAACGTCTGTCGTCATCGAGGGATGAAATTGACCGAAGGCTGGGGCAACTGCAAAATTGCGGGATTCGTCTGCCCCTTCCACGGCTGGCGCTACGACCTGGATGGCAAGAACACCTTCGTCTTTGGCCGCAAGATCTTCAGTGACGACATTCTCGATCAGGCGGAGATCAATCTAAAGGCGTGCCGCGTAGAAACCTGGGGCGGCTGCGCTTTCATCAACTTCGACGAGAGCACCCCGCCGCTGCGCGATTGCCTCGGGGCCGTCGCCGAGAAGCTCGACGTCCGCAATGCCGAGAAGCTCAGAAGCGAATGGTGGTACGCCTCCGTCGTTCCCACGAACTGGAAGGTCGCGGTCGAGGCATTTCTCGAAATGTACCATCTGATGCGCACGCATCCGGAAGTTCACCGGATGACCCCCAGCGCCTTCGCCGTGCAGGATCGCACAGGCATCTTCAGAAACCGCACCGTTACCTCCAATGAAGCGGTGAACGAGGCGATCGACTATCTCGCCAATCTGTCGGAGGGCATGGGCGGTCTGGTCCATCGACGCGAAGTCGCAGTGATGGAAAAGCTGCGCGAGATGGACGTGCCGGACGATCCGCTCGAGGCGACGATGGCGTTCTACACACGCGCCCGTCAGGACATTATGGACGCGGGTTTGGCGCGCGGCCTGCCGATGCACGATATGCACAATGCCGCCGAAAACTATCCCAGCATGTCGAACGAGTTCATGTTTCCCAACTTCTTCCTGCTGCCGATGTTCGGTTGCATGGCGTCCTACCGGATCCGTCCGCTCACGCCGCAGACTTGCCTCTTCGAGATCTGGTCGCTGATCCTGGTTCCGGAAGGCGAGGCGCATGTTTCGCCGAAGGAACCCCGAATGCTGCCGCATGATTCCCCGAAGTACCCTCTGATCGTCCGCCAAGACTATCACAACATGCCGATGCAGCAGCGCGGTCTGGCCTCCGGTGAGATCGAGTACCAACGGATCGGAACGCTTCACGAGGGCGCGATCAGCAACTTCGAAAGACTGATCGACGGCTATCTGGCGGGCCTGGATTCCGAACGCCTGGTCAGGGCCGGAGCCCTCGTCAATGGCGGCAGTTTCCAGCCGATCGCCGATCTAGGATTTTGACGGGCCTTGGCCGGGCGGGCGCGGTGGCCCGCAATGAGCGCTGAACCAGCGCGGCCCGCCCGTCGGTGGCGCTTGGCAAGCCAGCGGCGAAGCTGACCGCGAGACCTTCAGAGGAGCATGCGATGTCCGATCGAACGAACCAGAAAATTGTCGTGACCGGTGCGGCTTCGGGGATCGGCCTGGCTACAGCTGCGCGTTTGCGCCGCGAAGGGGCCGCGGTGTTCACCGTCGACCGGGCCGGCGGTATCGACCTCGAAATCGACGTGACCACCCCGGGCGCCTCCGAAACGATCGTTGCCGCCGCGCTGGCGAAGATTGGCAGAATCGACGGACTCGTTCCCTGCGCGGGAATTTGCGAGTACATGCCGATAGAAGGGCACGACGACGCATTCTGGGAGCGCATGATGGCGGTGAACGTGACCGCGGTCTTCCGGATGGTCCGCGCGGCGCTGCCCGCGCTGCGTCAATCGGGACACTGCCGGATCGTCCTGATCGGATCGGTGATGTCGCATTTCGGTTCGGCGGGGCTGGTTGCCTACACCGCTTCCAAACACGCCGTGCTGGGCATGACCCGGGCCATGGCCACGGAACTGGGGCCGCACGGAATCACGGTGAATTGCGTGCAGCCGGGCGCCATCCAGACGCCGATGACCGTGGGCTTCCTCGGCAACGGAGAGACAGAGATGGCACAGTATTGGCGCAACAAGTCCGCGCTCGGCAGGCTTGGCCAGCCGGAGGACGTTGCTGACGTCATCGTTTTTCTTCTGTCGGACGACGCGCGCTTCGTCAGCGGTCATGGCGTGTTCGTCGATGGCGCGACGATGCAGCAGCCTTGATCCGGGAGAGACTTCACGTTGGGCCTAAACGCCGACCGGCCAGCCGGCTTTTCCTTCTGACGACGAACTTTCCGTCGCGGGACTTGCCGCAGATGAAGGTGAGGCCAAGTAAGTTGAAGGTTTCCGGTTTTCCGAGCCCTCGCTTCTCGCGATTGGCCGCAGCAAGGCGGCCAAACTCGATCAGGCGGGTCTTCTCCGGATGTATAGCGTAAGCGCGAACTCCTCGAACCGTGCCCGTAACGCATCGAGGAAGCGGCGAGCCTCTTCCTTGTGCTCGAAGCCGACGATGACGTCGTCGGCGTAACGCACAACGATCATATCGCCATGAGCTTCACGCCGCCTGAAGCGTTCGGCCCAGAGACCGAACGCGTACCGTAGGTAGATGTTCGCAAGCAGCGGCGAGATCGCATAGCAGCACTGCTCATGTTGCTTTCGGCGACGTCCACGGCCTCGGCCTCCGCGATATCGTACCTCTCGCGGCTCAATAGCCCACTCCGCATAATTGCTGTGTACGCTTCGCGATGGTCGTCACCTTCCACCACGCAATACTCGCTACCACCCGGACGCTACTCCCTCGTTGGGCCGGACTTTCACCGGCTGGATCGCGCCAGCTTCGTGGCGCACGGACGCCATACGTAAATCCTGCACGTTGGCCGGCAAAAGCTGTACCTCATCAATCTTCCAGGGGCGAAAATCCTTGCTCATAGCCCAGCAAAGAATCAGACTCGCGTCCCTCTGACCAGTGCATACTTGGACAGGTTCCTAGCAAGCGCATAGACTATGCCCCCTCGGCGAATTTTGGACATGGCTGGACACAACGATGCTCTCGAGCGCTTCAGGCTCATAGGTGACTTGCGCCAGGTGGTTGTCTTGCCTATGGACACTGACGATGTATACGTATACACTATTAAGAGTCTTATAGAAAGTTTCGGCTTTCGCGTCCGAAGCCGATGGTGAAGGCCGAATGGAACGTTTGGGGGAAGCGGCAATGGGATTGACGCGTCCATTCGATGTTAGCTAAGCGGGTTCATCGCTCCGCTTGTGGAACAGTGGAGATCGAAGCCGAGATACGCACTGCCGGTGTGACTGCCCGATTGGTGCACTGCCATTTTAACCGCTCCATTGATCGCGTGCTGCGGTTGGATGGAACATTCCGGATGGACCTTTGCTTGACATCCCGACATCCGAGCGCGCGGGCGTGCTTCAAGAACTACTGGAGCACGGATCGATTTGAGCGGATCGGCGATCTCTTTCTGCTTCCCCCCGGGTTCGACCTTATTGCTAGAAGCGATGACGACTCGCCGTCATCGATCAGCATTGAGATCGACGCGGGCTATATTTACGAACTGCTCGATCCTTGGCCTACGCTTGTGGACCGCTATCTTGCTGCTGCGCTGGATATCAGAGTTCCGAAGATGCGGACCCTGCTGGTGCGAGCGGCGGAAGAAATCAGGCAACCGGGATTCGCAAGCGCGCAATTGATCGAACTGCTTGCCAGGCAGCTGGCAATAGAGCTGGTTCGTCACGGAAGCACGCTTGAGGAGAGCCCGCAACACGGTGCTCTTGTGCCCTGGCAATTGCGCCTGATCGACGAGCGCCTCAGGGAAGTTCGCGAAGCGCCAGCGCTGTCTGATCTAGCCGCGCTTTGCCGCATCTCGGTTCGTCAGCTTGCGCGCGGCTTTCGTGCGAGCAAGGGCTGTTCGATTGGCGCCTATGTTGCTAACCGCCAGATGGAGCATGCCAAACAGCTGCTCGCTTCGGAACAAAACGTCACCTCGATAGCTGACGCACTCGGATTTTCTTCCGCGTCGAATTTCTGCGTTGCGTTTCGCCGGGCGACAGGACTTACGCCGGGAAATTTCCGCAAGTCCCTCTTGCGCCACTGAAGGTGGCGCGGCGGCCGCTTCGCGCTTACTCGGGCGCAAAGAAAGGCGACGATTTTGTCATGATTTCACTGCACTGGCAGGATCTCAGTATTGTTTCGAAGTGATCGCTCGCTCTATCGAAGGGACAAGAAAAAATTGAAAAGCTCGATACGAAGTCGCACGACGCTCAAGGTAAAGTGCAACGCGTCTTGACGACGGGCATTACGCAGAGACGACAGCCGAAACACCTTTCTTTTTTCAAACAGGAGAGGGAGCTGCAATCGGACGTGTATCGTCGTTACCAACTAAAAATAGGGAGGTTCAGATGAGTATGCGTTTTCACTGCAAGCAAGGTTCCAGGTTAGCGTGTGCGGCATCGCTGGCCTTCGTCGGGCCGCTGTTGACGTTGGCAACGCCGTCCAGTGCAACGCCTCCCAACGGCTCACCGCACTTCGGCTTTCCGCTGCCGACCAACGTCAATGTTGACCCGACGGTGGATCGCCGCTTGATAGGGGCGGAGATAGCCGTCAACCCGAGAAATCCGTTGAACATTGTATTGGCCGATGTTGAGGATGACGGGTACACCCAAATCTGCCAGGCTGGTCCGCAGCCCCCCTGTGTGCTTGATCAGACACCGTTTGGTCCGCAGCCCGACGGTTATTTCACCGGTGAGCCTGAATTCTCTACGAAGGCCGTGTTTACGTCGTTTGACGGGGGATGGACCTGGAAGAAGATCGATATCTCTGCGTCTTTCCCAGCCGGGATGCCGTATCTGAATGCCAAGAATGAGGGCGGCCTCAGCGTTACGGCCGACGGGACGTTTTATCTTGAATTCAACAACCTGAGTTGGGGGACGCCTCAGAATTTCGCGCCGGTCGCTGGTGTCGGCTTCATCAAGTCCACCGATGGGGGACAGACTTGGAGCCAGCCGGTGCTGTCCGGCACGCCGTCGGACTTTCCGTTAATGGCCGTCGATCAATCGACCGGCACGGTCTACTCTTTGACCGGGCTACCCTTCACCCCCCTCGGCCCGCGTTCGACCGGTAACCCGAATTCTCCAATCCTTACGGCTTACGGCGACGCGTTCGTCGCCGCGTCGCAGGACGGCGTGCACTGGACACCGCCCCAGCGGGCGGGTGGCACCGATGGTGTCAACCAATACAGCGGCGCCAACGGCAAGGCAGTTGCGGCGGCGCATGGGGAGGTAGCCACGCTTCACGTTGAAACGACCGCCGCAGCATGTGCGTTCTTTGTCGGCGGTACCGCGCCCTGCATCGTATTCCAGACGTCGACGGATGACGGCGCAACCTGGAGCCGCCATCGCGTGCCTTCGCCGATTGCGGGGCAACAGGTCCTTGTGGCGGCCGACCCCTCGTGGTGGGGGAGAGGAAAATTCGCGGTCGCGGTCCTGGCCAACGACTATAGCGAATGGTCCGTATACACTACCCGTGACTCGGGCAATACCTGGAGCGGGCCGGCTGTGGTCACCGACAATTCGGCCCAGACACACTGGAATGGCTGGATGAGCTACTCGCCATTGGGGGTGCTCGGGCTGGTGTGGCGGACCAACACTCAGGCTCCATTCCCTGCTCTCTCCCCATATACCATCTGGGCAGCGCTGTCGTTCACCGACGGTCAAACTTTCAGCACGCCTGTAATGGCCAGCCAGGGATCATCCGCGGCGCAACCCGGCGCGTTTTCCGGCGGAAATCTTTTCCAAGACCTTTCGTCCGTCGCGCTCGATGACCTAACAGGACGTGTGTACGTTGGTTGGGGAGGATGGAACACGGGCGAGAGAAACGTCTATTTCACAACCCTACCATACAGCGCGTTCTTTCGGGGCCATTAACGACTAAACCCGGCATTGGGGGCCTTCTCGTGGGCGGGTCAGACCATCGTGGGGCGGCCCCCCTGCGCGCCGCGGAACTCCTCAGTGGCGCGCTTGGCACTACGGTGACAAGAATCAGACTGATCGCGCATCCGAAACCAATTCCTTCATGGTCGGTCAGTTTCGCATTCTTATCGCTGTTAATCACGGGCAGCGCCCAAGCCGATCCGGCGCAGACCTCTGACGAGTGTCCGTTTAACGTTTCCATACCCTTTTTCTCTGCGGGACAACCGCCTGAATGGAAGAACTGGGATTCTTCAACCCTCCCCGTTACTCATGGCGGCAGAGAGACGGAGATCTCGCCTAAAGGTCTCCTCTGCGTCCAGACCTACAAAGAATCGACCATCGGGGTTATCGACACTCCCTTTGAAAACATGCTCGAATTCACGAGGGTAACGTCCGAATTCAAGCAGTCCTGGCAGCGGCAAGGCGCCGAGATTATCCACGACTCCGGTAACGACGTCGTTGCCCACCTGACCAAAGGCGGCAAGGATTACTGGCTCGAGGTGTCATTACCGCATCGCGGCATCTACCGTGTCACGGTGCTCCAGGTGGAGCCCTTCAACCGCACGCTGTTGCCGCCCGGTTCGAACTGAATATCCGCCTAACGAGGCTGCGTCAGGAAATGGATGCGCCGGTCGCATGCGAAATGGTCCTCACGTCTCGTGATTGTTATATATTATTACTATCAGTCAAGCCAGAGCTTTCACGCGACGAACGTTCCCTTTTGCCGGTGCGTACCTTTAGATAAGCTGCAGATACATCCACGTCACCTCGCTAACGTATCGAGGACCACGGAATCGCTGACCCCGCGGTAACATGTGCGTATGCTTACTCAGCCCTGATCCAGGTTACCGTGTGGCCGAGCAACGAGATGCCGATATAACCGCGCAGGAACAGCTCTCGTCCGTCGTTGCTCACATGTATCTCGGCGTTGTAGACGCCGCCCGAGCGCGGATCGAGAATGGTGCCGTCGTCCCAGTTGCCGCCGTCTTTTTTGAACCCCTTGATGATGACGAGGCCAAGGAATGGCTTGCCTTTGTCGGGGCCAGCGCACTTGTCGCACGTGGGGTTCGGTGGATCGTCGGGTTGGGGAACGTGCGTAACGATCTTTCCCTCAAGCGTGCTTCCGACGGGCGTGATCTCGATGATGCCCGTTTCCTTCCCCGTCTTGTCGTCGAAGGCGTGCCAGCGGCCGACAGGGGTCATCTCGTCGGCCGCTGCGCTGGCGATCGACAAGTAAAGCGCGAGCGAAATCGCGGAGGAGCACAAGAAAGCTCGCATGATTTTTCCTTGGCAGTGGCGAGAGCATCTAACCCGAATTCGTCGGACCGCGGCAATAGGCTTGGTCATCACGGAACAATACGCGATTGGTGAGACAGCCTCGATCAGCGATCGAAAATTCGTGATCTCGAACACCGCGCCGAGGTTGTACGCACCGAGCGGAAAATTGCAGTCCCGGTCTTCGAGATACTGCAGATTCGGAGCTTGCGCACAGTATTTGTTCCGCCTCGGCTGGTGACGGTACTGAACGGGTTTGTTCTGTCGTATGGACAAGCCGGTTACGGGGCGCCAGCTGCGAACTTGAGCGGCTGTCCTTCAGGCGCGGTCACGCAGATTGCCGAAGGTCGTGCCGCCTCGTGAAATATCTCCTGGCACGCGGTGACCATGTGCGTTCCCGTGCCAAGCGGCTCGCCGGTTCCCAGATTGCGCGCGTATCTAGGATGTGCGCCGCTGGCGACGATCAGGCGAAGTCGATGCCCCTTCCTGAAGCAATAGGCGGTTGGCCAGCACGCGATCGTCACGCGCCGGGCGCCGTTCTCGTCCACCGGCACGTCGCCGGGCCTCAGTCGTACATACCCGTCCGTGACGTGCATCGGACGGCCGCTGCGGCCGACATCGCACAGGCAGACGTAGAAATCCGTATGCTCGCGGTCGGAACGGACATGCAATTCCGCGCTGACCGGGCCGACGCTTTCAAGATCCGAAGAAAGCGGCGCAGTCGTGAACGAGACCGTGTCGCGCCGCAACTCGAGCGCCGTCATGTCGGGGGTTCGCGCGCCGCCCATGAGCGACGGGCCATGCAATGACGGCGTTGGATCGCGGGGATCGTACACGAAGGCTGTCGGCGCCGAAGCGGTCGCCGGCGCTGCTGCTTTCAAACCTCCACCGGGCTGCAGGAACAACTGCAACGATCTTGAACCGGGGGGCGGCCAGGACGGATAATCCCGCCACCGCTTGGCACCCATGACATAGAGGCGGACGCGATCGCGATCCGCAAAGGGCCGCTGCTTCTTCTCGAGCGCGGAAAACAGCATAAGCGACTGGCGCAGTCCCTCTCCCATTCCCGGCAGTGAGGCATGCGCCCACGGCCCGATGGTCAGCCAGACGTCGCGCCCGCGCGCCTGCATCGCCTCGAAATCCTTCACTTGCCATGGCAGGAAAATGTCGCGCCAGCCGCCGATCATCGCAGCAGGCGCGGTGACATCCTGCACATCGCCGGATCGATCGATCTTCGCCCACCAGGGGTCCATCGGATCGTCATGACCAACCCAATCCTGCCACCAGGAAATCTCGCGGCCCGCGACGAGCTTATCGAGGTCTCCGAGAGGGAGATGGTTGTGAAACTTGGCAAGATCGGTGTTAGGCCGCCGGCTCATCCGGGCATTCGCTGCGTTGGGGCCGCTCAAGCCGCTCATCATGGTGGTCCATTGCAGGGAGCCGTGCAGCGTGAAGCCGCCGAACGCGAGCGTTTCGTTCCTGAAGTTCGACAGCGTGACCTGCAAACCCATTCCGGCGATACGTTCCCCGGCGGGTTTCGCGATCGCCCACTCGGTGTAACCGAGATAGCTCCCGCCAAACGTGTAGATCTTGCCGGAGTACCATGGCTGCCTGCTCATCCAATCCAGCGTATCCAGGCCGTCATCCTGCTCCTGGCGCATCGGATCGAATGTTCCCCCTGACCCCATGGTTCCGCGACAACTCTGCAATACGACCTGGAAACCGCGTTCGGCGAACACCCGCCCGATGAAGCCGAACGAACTGGAGCGGCCGTAGGGGCTGCGGACAAGCACGATCGGTCCGTTCTCTGCGCCATCGGCAAGCCAGCGATCCGTCAGCAGCGAGACGCCGTCGCGCATCGGAGTGGCGATATCCCGTTCGACGCGCACCTTCGCATTGCGGCGCGGCGGAAATCTATAAATCAGCGCAGCAATGGTGGTCAGCAGGCTCATGGCGTGCCGGCCCCGCTAAACGACGCGAAACACGCGCACCGTGACCGGCGCGCCGGGGCGGGCTTCGAGCGTGCCGACGAAAATTGCCTGATTGAGCCAGCTGTAGCGTCCTTCCGGTGCAATGAACTGCGGGACCGTCCGGATGTAAGGGGTGCCGGAGCCGCGCACTGCAAGTCCGCGATTATGGACCGTGATGATGACGCCATCATCGGTCCGAATGGCGTAGCGGGCATCGATGACGGTCACGCCGTCGCCGCGGCTCACCGGCCAGTCGGCGCCGCCGGGCAGGACAGTCGCCTTGATCTGAGGTCCTTCCACGGTTCCGCCAACGATGGGAACCATGATGGCATTGCCTTCCGGTGTCTGGCCTATCGGTTGCGGCTGACTGCATTCGACGCGCGCTTCGAACACAAACTCGGTCTTCGGAATCTCGAAATCCATCATGCGCCCCGATCAGAATTGGTAGGAGAGTTTCGCCCCGAACTGGCGCGGCGCGCCGATATACTCGTTGTTCTGCGCCTGCCCGGTCACATAGGTCGCATCGCCCAGATTCTTCGCATAGAACTGCAACGACCAGTTCTCGTGGACATAGGTGAGCTGGGCATTCCAGATCTGGTGGCTCTGGATGAAATCGAGCGGGCTTTCGTTCACCGTCGACCATTGCGAGCCCTCGTAGGAATAATCGAAGCGCGGTATCAGGGCGTCGCTGCCGAACACGGTGAACGCGTATTCGATGCCCGCATTGAACGTGAACTTCGGCGAATAGGCGTTCTGCTTGCCGCCGATCGGGACATAGCCCTTCTTATTCATCCCAAATAGGGATTTGAGCGACGGATGTGGCGAAAACCCGCCAATCGATTCATGATTCGAGTTGCGAGAACGATTCATGTAGCGATGAAGGGGCGCCACAGCCGTCATGAGCG
>Ga0335085_10010956_pt1 | contig 13486 bp, 9 predicted proteins | sample Lox_Sample_45_FD_206712 | JGI IMG/M metagenome (GOLD analysis project Ga0335085, IMG submission 206712) | Soil microbial communities from Loxahatchee National Wildlife Refuge, Florida, United States - Lox_Sample_4.5 | ecosystem: Environmental > Terrestrial > Soil > Wetlands | place: USA: Florida...
TCCACGACGAAGGAGTCATCACCGACCCGCTGGCCGGACACCGCCAGCCGTCGCTCGGGGCCCAGGGCGGGCACGGGCTCTGGATCGTCAACCAGGTCTGCGACCAGGTCGAATTGCAGTCGGACGAAAGTGGTACCACCATCCGGCTGCACATGCAACTGCCGGGCGCCGGCCCAGGTCACGACCCGGTTTCTTGACCCGCCGGGAATATCCCCCTGCTATCCGGCTTGTGGTACAACAAGGGCGTGGATCTGCTGACGGTCTCTGTTACGGCCCGGGAGTCCGCTGGCGAACCTTACACGCTGGTGGAGATCGCCGGCGAGGCCGATGTGACGAATACGGACGAATTGCGCCGCCTGCTCGACGAGGAAGTCGCGCAGCAGCCGCGCACACTGATCATTGACCTGTCCGGCCTGCGCTTCATGGACTCCTCCGCACTGCACGCGCTGCTGCGGGTGAACCGCTCGCTCGACCGGCAGGGCGGCGTCCTCGCGCTGGTATCGCCGCAGGCCGCCGTGGCCAAGATCCTGAGGCTGACCACCGCGGACCGGCTCATCCCCGTCTTCGACAGCGTGGCGGAAGCCGCCGCCGGCTGACGCCGCCCTCGCCTGCGCAAACGCCGCCAATCCGACACGCCGGACGAGGGTTCGGGCATTGAGGGGTTTGCCCGCTCCCCCGATGGGATAAGCTCTTACCTAGTGGTGCCTACGACGCAGGCACGCTCACCGCGACGGTGTTCGCGGAGCGCGCAGTCGGGCACCACTTTTCCGTCTCTCGCTAGCGAACGCCGGCACCGAGGTTCGTAGCGAGAGAGGCCCCCCATGAAGATCGCCCTAGTAGCCCAGAACGCGTCGCCGCTCCACCCGCGCGCCGGCTCCGGCCCTGACCGTGACGACATCGGGCTCAGTGAGCTCACCCGCAAGCTCGCCGGCCAGGGTCACCAGGTGACGGTCTACACCCAGAAGAACCTGCCCGACCTGCCCGAGCAGGCCGAACTGCACGAGGGCGTCCGGGTCAAGCACATCGACGCCGGCTCGGTGGCCTCCGAACCCGATGACGCTGACCTGCTCGAGCGGGTTCCCGCCTTCAGCGGCCCGCTGCGCAGCCACCTGGAGAGCGACCGGCCCGACATCGTGCACGCGCTGCGCTGGACCAGCGGCCTAGCCGCGCTGGCCGCCGCGCGCGACCTCGGCATCCCGGTGGTCCAGGAATTCAACTCCCTGTGCGTCACCGAGCGCCGGGCCGCCGCGCGCCTGCGGGACGAGTCCAGCGCGGTCAAGGCGGACGGCGCGTCGGCGGCCAGGATCAGGCTCGAGCCGGCCATCGGGCGCAGCGCGACCGCAGTGGTCGCGACCAACTCCGCCGAAGTCTCGGGCCTGGCCAGCCTGGGTGTCCAGCGTTCTGCTATCCGGGTCGTGCCGTGGGGCGTGGACACCGACCTGTTCACCCCCGAGGGCCCGGTGGCCAAGCGCAACGACCGGCCTCGGCTGCTGGCCACGGCGGACCTGACCGAGCGCAAGCCGCTCGAGGCGCTGCTGCGGGCGCTGACCCGGGTCCCCGGTGCCGAGCTGCTGATCGTCGGCGGCCCGGCCGAGGCCGACCTGGCCGACAACGACAACTACGTCAAGCTGGCCAAGTTCGCGGCCAAGCTCGGCGTCGCCGACCGCGTGATCTTCACCGGCGCGGTCGGATACGCCGCCCTCCCGCCGCTGCTGCGCTCCGCTGACCTGGTCATCAGCACCTGCCAGTACGAGCCGTCCGGCACCAGCTCGCTCCAGGCGATGGCGTGCGGCACCCCGGTCATCGCCCCGCCGGTCGGCGGGCACATGGACGCGGTGGTGGACGGGACGACCGGCATCATCGTCCCGCCGGACCGGCCGGCCGTGCTGGCCCAGCGGATCCGGCAGCTGCTGGCCCACCCCATGCTGATCGAGGCGTACGGGGTAGCGGCGGCTGACCGGGTGCGGTCGCGGTACTCCTGGGACAGGATTGCCGGGGAAACCCTGGCCGTCTATGACCGCGTCATGGCCCAGGCGGCGTAAAACCGACCACATCATGGTCGGCAAAACCGACCACATCATGGTCGAAGCGGCGTAAAACTAGGATAAGGAGCCTGTATCCCCCCCGCAGGCTCCGGCCGGAGCCCGGGAAGCGCGAGCTTCCCGGGCTCCTGGTTCTTTTCTGGCGGTTCTTCCCGGCGGCGGCGCGGTCAGCGGATCCGCACCGCTACCAGGCAGGCGTCGTCATCCGTGTCGGAGGCCGCGCTGGCGAGGATCCGGTCGGCCTGCTCGGCGGCGGTCGGGCCGGCACCCGGCTCGGTTCCTCCGGTGCCGTCCCCGGTTCCGGGGGCGGGCGCCACCGTGGCGACGAAGTCGGCGAGCACGTCCACGATGGACTCGCCGCGCTGCTCGATCAGCCCGTCGGTGAACAGCAGCAGCGTGTCGCCGGGCGCCAGCGGCTGGGTGGCCTCCTCGTAGCTGGCGTCCGGGTCCATGCCGAGCAGCACCCCGCCCGGCAGCGGGAGCTGGCAGGCAGTCCGGCCGCGGACCAGGACGGGCGGGAGGTGCCCGGCGCGCGCCCAGCGCAGCACGCTGGTCTCCGGGTCGTAAAGCCCGCACACGACGGTGCCGACCACGCCCGAGGTGAGGTCGCACATGACCCCGTTGAGCATCCGCAGCAGCTCGCCCGGGCCCGATCCGGTGATGGCCAGGGCGCGCAGCGAGTTCCTGGCGGCGACCATGCCGGTGACCGCGTCGATGCCGTGCCCGGCCACGTCCCCGACCACGAGCAGGACCCGCTGGTCCGGCAGCAGCAGCGCGTCGTACCAGTCACCGCCGACCAGGTGCCCCTGCCCCACCGGCCGGTAGCGGACCGCGACGTCGATGCCGGCCGCCTCCACCGGCTGCTCGTCCGGCGGCATGATCGCCTGCTGCAACCGCAGCGCGAGCCGGTGCTCCTCCGCGACCCGCTGCTCGGTGTCGGCCAGCTGATCCCTGGTCGCGGCCAGCGCGACCTGCGTGTGGTACTGCGCGGAGATGTCCTGGAAGGCGCCGCGCAACGCCACGACCTGGCCGGCCGCGTCGGTGACCGGCTCGGCGAAGACGCGGATCTGGCGGATGCTCCGGTCCTCGGGATGCATCATCCGGAAGGTGGCGGTCAGGGCGTCCCGCTGCTCGGGCAGGCGCTGCCGGAAGCGCTTGACCACCGGTTTGTCCGCCGCCATCACGTAGCTGTGCAGGTCGGCGAGCGGTATCTCCGCACCCGGCCGCGGCGTCAGGCCGAACAGCCCGAACGCCGAGTCGGTCCAGAGCACGGTCCCGGTGACCAGGTCCTCCTCCCAGCCGCCGAGGCGGCCGAGCCGCTGCGCGTGATCCAGGACCGTAGCCAGCTGCCCGGCCGGCCGGTCCCGGTGCCAGGTGAAGATCGCGCCGTCGAGGAACCTGGCCACCCGCAGGTTGGCCAGCGGCGCCTCGCCGGGCTCGGCCGGGCCCGGCGGCAGGCCGCTGGCCAGGGATTCGCGCAGCGGGCCGCGGACATGCTGGGCCACCCCGTCGGCCAGGACCTGCCGGGCCCGGGCGAACAGGCCCGAGCCGCCGATGCTAGACGGGAAGGCCTCGAGCAGGGTCAGCCTGGTCAGGTCCAGATCGGTCCGGCCGGCCGGGTCACGGAAGGACGGGCTGACGTGCTCGATGCTGAAGTCGGTCAGCTGGCCGTCGGCGTCCCTGAGGGCCCGGACCACCAGCACCGACTCGGCCAGGTCGTCAAGCAGGCGGTATACCGCCTGCCGGGGCTGCGCGGCGGCCAGGTCGCCGTGGGCCAGCCGGGTGCCGATCACCCGCGCGCAGCCGGCCGCCAGCGCGGCCAGGTGCTGACGGATCTCCGCTGTGAAAGCCCGTGGGGCCGTCCAGCTGGCCTCCATGACGCCGAGCAGCTCGCCGCTGCGCTCACGCAGGGCGAGCACCACCCGGCCCCCGCCCGGCGCCCTGATGACCGGGGCACGGTCGCCATCCCGGCGCCCGGACTGCCACCACAGGTCGGCGCCGCCCTGGGCGACCCGCTGGGCCGGGCAGTCCAGCTGGGGCGGGACGTGGCGCCAGCGGCTGGCCTCGCTGCCGGACAGGCCCTTCTCGCCGAGCAGGGTGAGCACTCCGTCGGCCTCGAGGATCCAGAGCACCACCGCGTCCGCCCCGAGCGGGCCCAGGATCTCCGCGGCCAGCGTGCTGGCCAGCTCGGCGCCGTCGGCGGCCAGCTCAGCCGCCGCCTGGGTCAGCAGCGACGAGGCCCCGGAGAGCCCGGAGACCCTGGGGCCCCCGACGGCCCCGGAGGTCCCGGCCCGGCCGGGGTCCCCGGTTTCCGCCGCCGCCTGGTCGCCGGCCGCCGCCTGGGCGCCGGGCTGGGTCGCGCTGCCGGGGTCGGCGAGGACCGCGGCGGCCATCTCGGCCAGCGGGATGCCGGTCGCCGCCGACAGCTCGGCGAGCTGGCCGGCGGCCTCGGCCGAGGACAGGCCGAGCCGCTCCATCAGGGCGCCCCTGGCCATCGCGACGACGGATTCCCCGGCGGCGGCGGCGCGGATGCGGTCGAGCTCGCGGCGCTGGTGATCGATAACGGTGACGAGCCGCCGCATGTCGTCATCGCGGCCCGTCACGTTCACCCGCCTCCCCATGCGTAACCTGCCCGCGAAAGTGGGCGGCTTTCCCGAGCTCTGGTGCTGCGAAGAAGTCTGTCCGGCCCATGATAGTTACTTCCGGTCTACCATCGGTAGAGATGGCGCGACGGCGCCGGACGCTCGTTGCGGCGTGTCGGTGCACCTGATGGGAGTACTTGGTGACTGATACGGTCCAGTCCGGTCCGCGGCTTGACGAGTCGGGCCTCGAGCAGCTGCTCGCTGGCCTGACGGCGGTACGAGGCGGCGATTTCAGCACGCGCCTGGCCCGGACCGGCGACCCCCTGATGGACGAGATCGCCACCGTATTCAACGGGATGGCGGACCAACTGGACCTGTTCACCTCCGAGGTGACCCGGGTGGCCCGCGAGGTCGGCACCGAGGGCAAGCTCGGCGGCCAGGCCGACGTTCCCGGCGTGTCGGGGACCTGGAAGGACCTGACCGATTCGGTCAACGCGATGGCAGGCAACCTGACCGGCCAGGTGCGCAACATCGCCCAGGTGGCGACCGCGGTGGCCAAGGGCGACCTGAGCCAGAAGATCGGCGTCGACGCGCGCGGCGAGATCCTGGAGCTGAAGTCCACCCTGAACACGATGGTCGACCAGCTGTCTTCCTTCGCCGACGAGGTGACCCGGGTGGCCCGCGAGGTGGGGACCGAGGGCCTGCTCGGCGGGCAGGCCGACGTCAAGGGCGTCTCCGGGACCTGGAAGGACCTGACCGACAACGTCAACTCGATGGCGAACAACCTGACCGGCCAGGTGCGATCCATCGCCGAGGTGACCACGGCCGTGGCCAAGGGCGACCTGAGCCAGAAGATCCGGGTCGACGCGCGCGGCGAGATCCTGGAGCTGAAGGAGACCATCAACACGATGGTCGACCAGCTATCCGCGTTCGCCGACGAGGTGACCCGGGTGGCCCGCGAGGTCGGCACCGAGGGCCAGCTCGGCGGCCAGGCGCACGTCCGCGGCGTGTCAGGGACCTGGAAGGACCTGACCGACAACGTCAACGTGATGGCGTCCAACCTGACCGGCCAGGTGCGCTCGATCGCCCAGGTGGCCACCGCGGTGGAACGCGGCGACCTGAGCCAGCAGATCAGGATCGACGCCCAGGGCGAGGTCGCGGGGCTGGCCGCGACGATCAACCGGATGGTCGGGACGCTGTCCGCGTTCGCCGACGAGGTGACCCGGGTGGCCCGCGAGGTCGGCACCGAGGGCCGCCTGGGCGGCCAGGCCGACGTCAAGGGCGTGTCGGGCACCTGGAAGGACCTGACCGACAACGTCAACTCGATGGCGAACAACCTGACCGGCCAGGTCCGCAATATCGCCCAGGTCACCACCGCGGTCGCCAATGGCGACCTGTCCAAGAAGATCGACGTGGACGCGCGCGGCGAGATCCTCGAGCTGAAGACCACCATCAACACCATGGTCGACCAGCTGTCCTCGTTCGCCGCCGAGGTGACCCGGGTGGCCCGCGAGGTGGGCAGCGAGGGCCGCCTGGGCGGCCAGGCCGAGGTCGAGGGCGTGTCGGGCACCTGGAAGCGGCTGACCGAGAACGTGAACGAGCTGGCCGGGAACCTGACCCGGCAGGTCCGCGCGATCGCCGAGGTGACCAGCGCGGTGGCCTCCGGCGACCTGACCAGGTCGATCTCGGTGGAAGCGCAGGGCGAGGTCGCCGAGCTCAAGGACAACATCAACGCGATGGTCCAGTCGCTGCGCGAGACCATCCGGGCCAACCAGCAGCAGGACTGGCTGAAGACCAACCTGGCCCAGATCGCCGGGATGATGCAGGGCCACCGCGACCTGGCCGTGGTGGCCGAGCTGATCATGGACGAGCTCGCCCCGCTGGTCGGCGCGCAGCACGGCACGTTCTTCCTGTCCGAGGCGGTCAACGGCGACACGCAGCTGCGGCTGATCGCCGGCTACGGGCTGCGGGCCGACAAGGGCGCGCCGATCCAGTACCGGCTGGGCCAGTCCCTGATCGGCCAGGTCGCCAAGAGCAAGAAGTCGATCGTCGTCGGGAACCTGCCCGAGGCATACGTGAAGATCTCCTCCGGGCTCGGCGAGGCGCCGCCTGCCAACCTGGCCGTGGTGCCGATCCTGTTCGAGGACCAGGTGCTCGGCGTGGTCGAGCTCGCCTCGTTCACCTCGTTCACGCCGGTGCAGACCGACTTCCTCGAGCAGCTGACCGAGACCCTCGGGGTCAACTTCAACACCATCATCGCGAATGCCCGCACCGACACGCTGCTCGAGGAGTCGCAGCGGCTCACCTCCGAGCTCCAGGCCCGGTCGGAGGAGCTGCAGAGCCAGCAGGTCGAGCTCCAGCGGTCCAACGCCGAACTGGAGGAGAAGGCGGCGCTGCTGGCCGCGCAGAACCGCGACATCGAGACCAAGAATGCCGAGATCGAGCAGGCCAGGCAGGAGATCGAGGAACGGGCCCGGCAGCTGGCGCTGGCCTCCAAGTACAAGTCGCAGTTCCTCGCGAACATGTCACACGAGCTGCGCACGCCGCTGAACAGCCTGCTCATCCTGGCCCGCCTGCTGGCGCAGAACCCGGGCCGCAACCTCACCGCCAAGCAGGTCGAGTACGCCAATGTCATCCACTCGGCCGGCTCTGACCTGCTCCAGCTCATCAACGACATCCTGGACCTGTCCAAGGTCGAGGCGGGGCGGATGGACATCCACGCGGAGCGGTTCCCGCTCAGCGCCCTGCTCGAGGACATCCAGGCCACCTTCCAGCCGCTCACCGCGGAGAAGGGGCTCGACTTCTCGGTCGAGGCGGATGCCGAGGCGCCGACCGAGCTGGTCACCGACCGGCAGCGGCTCCGCCAGGTGCTCGGCAACCTGCTGGCGAACGCGGTCAAGTTCACCGAGCGGGGGCACGTGCTGCTCCGGGTGGCGCAGGACACCCGCTCCGGCCTCCAGCCGTCGGGGGCCGGGCGGGACGCCGACGGCGGCGGGCGGATGCTGGCGTTCTCGGTGGCCGACACCGGGATCGGCATCGCCCCGGACAACCTGACCACCATCTTCGGCGCCTTCCAGCAGGGCGACGGCACGCTCAGCCGCCGCTACGGCGGGACCGGCCTCGGCCTGTCCATCGCCCGCGAGGTCGGTGCCCTGCTCGGCGGGGAGATCTCCGCGGAGAGCGAGCTCGGGCTGGGCAGCACCTTCACCCTGTACCTGCCGTGCGAGCTTCCCGGGGGCATGGCCGACGCGGCCGACCCGGACGGCGACGGCCTCGGCGCTGCGCGCAACGGCGAGGCGCACGCGGGGGCGACCGAGGCGCTCCAGCTACAGCCGGCCGTGCCGGACGAGGTGGCACCTGGCGGCCGGCGCCTGCTCGTCCTCGAGGGGGCCCGCGCCGGCCTGCTGACGCTGCTGGCGCACAGCGCGGTCTCCGACCTGACCGGCATTCACGGCCAGGTCCACGTGGGCACGGCGGTCAGCCCGGAACAGGGCATCGAGGCCCTCAGCTCCGCGCCGCACCAGTGCGTGGTCCTCGACCTGGGTCTTGAGGACGCGTCCGCGTTCGCCTTCCTCGAGCGCCTCAAGGATGACCCGGACCTGCGGGATGTCCCGGTGCTCGCGCACACCAGGGACAAGATCGACAGCGCCCAGGCCAGGCTGGCCCGGCTGCGGTTCGGCGCGCACCCGCTCGAGCTGCTGCCGTCGCTCGACGAGCTGCGCGAGCGGATCACGCTGCACCTGTCGGCCGCGCAGCCCGACCAGGTCCCCGCGCTGATCAGCGATCCGCTGGGCGGACCGGCTCGGGCCGCCGGGCAGGCCGAGGGACACGAGTCGCTGCAGGGCCGGCAGGTCCTGGTGATCGACGACGACCCGCGCAACGTCTTCGCCATCACCAGCACGCTCGAGCTGCACGGGATGACCGTGACCCAGGCCCCCAACGGGCGCAAGGGCATTGAGGCGCTGCTCACCGCCGACGACACCGACCTCATCTTGATGGACGTGATGATGCCGGAGCTCGACGGCTACGCCACGATGCACAAGATCAGGCAGATGCCCGCCTTCGCCGCGCTGCCGATCATCGCGGTGACCGCACGGGCAATGCCCGGCGACCGGGAGAAGAGCATCGCGGCGGGCGCCAGCGACTACGTCACCAAGCCGGTCGACACCGACGAGCTGCTCGCCTGCATGGAACGCTGGCTCGCCCGCCGGTAGGGCGACGGGCGGGGAGGCCGGCTGAGGGGCCAGGACGGGGCGGTCAGGCCGCGACGGTCCGCTTGGCCGCCGCCGCCGCGGCGCGCCGCTTACGGCGGCGGTCCCGCTGCCTGTCCTCGGGGGTCGTGCCGCCCCAGATGCCGTACGCCAGCCCCTGGCCGAGCGCGAACTCCAGGCATTCCCGCCGCACCGGGCACCCGGCACAGATCGTCTTGGCCCGCGCGATCTGGCGTTCCGCCGGGCCCGCCGAGGATATCGGGAAGAAGAGGTCGGGGTCCGCCAGCAGGCAGGCAGCCGCTGATCGCCAGTTCGTGGCGCTCCCGGTCGCGGTCATCGCACGTCCTTAAAGGGTCTGAGCCTCGCAGAAGTCTTCAGGCCACGGTCTGAGCTGGTGTCATGTCGGTGCCCACTCGGCAGCGGCCCTTACGGCTTCCCGGCCGGGGGCCATCTACACCTCACAGTGGCGAAAATTTATCCGCGTGCGGACGGGAACGCGAATAATGCGGCCGCGATGCCGTTTTGTCAATCCGCGTACCGGTCGAGCGTGACGAGCGTCACACAACATGACGTTTATTCGCCGAGGGCCGGGCACACCCTACTCGTCCGTAATTCCCAGGGTCCCAGGAGGCCATCTTGACGAGGGCAACCCTCCAGAAGCCGGCCGCACGTGGCGTCGCCGGCGGCGCCACGGCCCTCGGCACCGCCCCGGACACCAGCATCGTTCCAGGGTCGCGCACGGAGCTGAAGTCGCGCACGGAGCTGAAAGAGCTCTCCGACAACGCCCTGCTCGCCAAGGTCCGCGCGCTGCCGAGAGACGACGAGCTCCGCGCCGCCGCCTGCGAGATCCTCGTGGACCGCTATCAGAAGCTGGTCCGCTCCTGCGTCAGGCAGTACCGCGGCAGCCCAGAACCGACCGAAGACCTCATGCAGGTCGGGTACGTCGGCCTGCTCAAGGCGATCAACAACTACGACCCTGAGGTCGGCGACAGCCTGTCCGCCTACGCGCAGCCCTGCGTCAGCGGCGAGATCAAGCGCCACTTCCGGGACAAGCGGTGGCAGATCCACGTCCGCCGCTCCGCCCAGGAACTCCTGCTCGAGCTGCGCAAGGCCACCGAAGAGCTCACCCAGCAGCTCGGGCGGCCGCCTACCGAGGTCGAACTGGCCGAACGGCTCGGAGTCAGCGCCGATGCCATGCAGGAGGCCCGCCAGGCGGACCTCGTGTTCAGCACCTACTCGCTCGACGCCCCGCTGTCCGACCGGGACGACCCCGCCCTGCTCGCGGACATGCTCGGCGACGACGATCCCGCCATGGCCCACGCCATCGACATGGAGGCGGTCAACGCGCACTGGGAGGAACTGCCCGAGCGCGAGCAGCGCATCCTGGTCATGCGCTTCTACGGCAACCTGACCCAGACCGAGATCGGCGACCGGCTCGGCATCTCGCAGATGCACGTCTCCCGCCTCCTGGCCCGGGCGCTCGGGCACCTGAAGAGCCGCCTGCTCGAGCCCGGCGACGCCGACACCCCCCCGCCAGCAGCCACGGCCTGACGACCTACGGCGTCCTGAGAGCGAAAGGATCACCATGAAAACCGGAGTGGGACTAGCACTGGTCGCGGTGGGCGCGATCCTCGCGTTCGCCGTGACGACGAATACCTCGGTCTTCAACCTGCACACGGCCGGCTGGGTGCTGATCATCATCGGCATCGTCGGGATCGCGGTCCCGCGGCGCGGCTACGGGTGGGTCGGACGGCGCGTCTTCACCCGGCAGACCCGGTTCCGGCGGGGAGCGCGGGTCGAGGAGATCACCTACCCGACGTATGTCAACCGCAACCCGGCCAACACGCGCGTCCAGGCGGGCCTGCCCGCCCCCGGCGCGCTGGGCACCACGACGGCGACCGATCACATCGAGGGGACCCCGGTCACGCGCGACCTCGGCCCCGAGGTACGGCCCGCGGCCGAGACGGAGGTCATCGAGGACGTCTACGACGAATGACGCCGCGCCACGAGCGCCGGCGCTCAGCAGGTGACGTGGCGGGAGTCTAAGGGCGCCCGTCCCGGCAAGCTCACGAAGCGAACCCACACGTTAAGCCCTATAGGAGAAGGTCATGACACTCACGCTCACCGTCATCGTCTGGTGGATCCTCATCGGACTCGTGGTCGGCGCGGTCGCCCGCCTGGTCATCCCGGGCCGCCAGCACATCGGGATCATCGTGACGATCCTCATCGGCATCGTGGCCGCCATCGTCGGCGGGATCCTGACCGCCGCAATCCTCGGCGCCGGCCACACCATCATTACCTTCATCGTCGCCGTGCTGCTGGCCGCCCTGGCCGTCAGCATGTTCACCACCCACGGCTACGGCTACAGCCGGGGCCGCTCGCGTTCCCGCTCCCGCTCCCGGTACCGTCGCCCGGCCTGGCGCCGGTAAGCAGGCAGGCTGCTAGCCACGAGCGCATAGGCGGATCCGCCGGGGCACGCCCCGGCGGATCCGCGCGTCTGAGGGCCGGTGGCGTCGCCGGCCAGAGCTGGTGCCGTCGGTAGGATTGGGCGGGGCCGGGCACCCAGTGGGCTATCAGGTGTTTCACCAGCCACGATGATCTGGAGAGATGTCACAGGAAACTGAGCCGAACGGCTCATACGCCGACTCCGCCGATCTCGCCGGGCGGCGTGACGCGCTGCGCCGGGCCGCCACGCGGCCAGGCGCCGACGCGCGCGTGCTCCTCGGGGCCGCGTTCGCGGAACTGGACGCCGCCGTGGACAGCACCGCCGCCATGACGCGCCGGATGGACATGGTGACCGCCGTGACCGGGCTGCTGCTTGACAACAGCACGTTCAGCGAGGCAGTCACCGTCCAGCGCTGTGCCCGGCTGCTGGCGGGCGAGATCGCGAGCTGGGTCATCATCGACATCGAGCGGTCCGGGGAGCTGAGGCGTCAGTTCGCGATCGGGCCGCCGGGCGAGCAGCCGGACGAGCTGGCCCGGATGATCCGTGACGTCGATCCGCTGCCCGGGTCCATCCCCGGCCAGGTCCACGCCACCGGACGCGCCATCGTGGTGCCGGGCCCGGACGGCGCCGGGATCCTGGGGACCGGACCGGACGGGACACCGCTGCCGACCCTGCTCGGCGCGGCCGCGCTGCTGAGCGTCCCGATCTGCGACGGCGAGGACGGCTACGGCGTGCTGACCCTGGCCCGGCAGCCGGCCGAGGGCAGGTTCACCGCGGCCGATCTGGCCCTGGCCGGCGAACTCGGACGGCACCTGGGCGTCGCGATCCGGGTGGATCGCATGTTCCGGCACCGTTCGGCGGTGGCCGAGGCGCTCCAGGGCAGCCTGCTGCCGGCCCGGCTGCCCGACATACCCGGGTTCGAGCTGTCCGCGGCCTATATCCCGGCCGGGGAGAACCTGGAGGTCAGCGGCGACTTCTACGACGTCTTCCCGGTCCAGGACGGCTGGTGGGCCGTCGTCGTCGGCGATGTCTGCGGCAAGGGCCAGGAGGCCGCCGCGATGACCGCGGCCGCCCGGCATGCGATCCGGGCCATCGCGCACTGGAACCCGGACCCGGTCGACGTCCTGGCCCGGGCGAACGAGGTCATCCTGGCCGGCGGCTACGAGGACCGGTTCATCACCGTCAAGCTCGCCTACCTGCGACGCGACGGCGATCAAGGAAGGGGGGAGGGGAGGTGGGTGGGGGTACTGGCCAGCTCAGGTCACCCAGGTCCGGCGGTGATCCGCCCGGACGGCCAGGTCGAGGTGCTGGCCGGCGGAGGCCTCCCGCTCGGGCTGTTCCCTGACGCCGGACCCGAACGGGAGACCGTCGAGCTCGGTCCCGGCGATCAGCTCTTCTTCTATTCCGACGGAGTCACCGAGGCCCGTAGCCCCGACCAGCGGTACTTCGAGGACGACCTGGCCGCGGGCCTGGCCGGCACCGCCGGGCGCCCCGCGGTGCAGACCGTGCGGACGATGCAGAACCTCGTTTCCCGTTTCTCCCAGGACAACCTGCGCGACGACATGACGATCCTGGTCGCCAGGGTGCTGCCCGGAGGGCAAGACTTACCGTACTTACCGGCCCGCCTTGGGCCTGCCCTGCTTCGGCTCCTGGGCGCCATAGGAGGCGACGACCTCGGCGGCGACCTCGGTCACCTTGACGTGGCGGCGCTGCGATTCCTGGCGCAGGCGCTTGAGCGCCTCCTCGGCGTCGCAGCCGAGGGCATGCATCAGAATGCCCTTGGCCTGGTCCACGACCGAACGCGCCACCACCGCGTCCTTGAGCTGGCTGGCGGTCCGCTGGGCCTGGCTGTAGGCGGTGGCGTTGGTGAGCATGGCCCCGCCGAAGGCGGCCAGCATGCCGGCCACCGGGACGGAATCGGCGTCGAGGACGCCGGGACGCACGCCGAACAGCGAAAGCACCAGGGCGCCGCGCGGAAGCTCCCGCACCAGGTGAACCGAGCACCGGACGCCGCGCCGCAGCGCCGCCTCGGCGAAGTCGGGCCAGCGGGCCTCGTCCAGCGTGTCCGGGCAGCTCAGGGCGGCACCCTCGACGGCCGCTTCCAGCAGCGGGCCGGAACCGGCGCTCAGCTGGAGGTCGGCGAGCTCGGCTAGGTCGGGATGGGTGGCCGCGGCGCTGACCACCTCGCCGTCGAGCCAGACCGCG
>Ga0335085_10010957_pt1 | contig 13486 bp, 12 predicted proteins | sample Lox_Sample_45_FD_206712 | JGI IMG/M metagenome (GOLD analysis project Ga0335085, IMG submission 206712) | Soil microbial communities from Loxahatchee National Wildlife Refuge, Florida, United States - Lox_Sample_4.5 | ecosystem: Environmental > Terrestrial > Soil > Wetlands | place: USA...
CGGCGTTCCTGCATGGCTTCGAGCAACGCAGCCTGCGTCTTGGGCGGCGTGCGGTTGATTTCGTCGGCCAGAATCAGACTGGCAAAAACCGGGCCGCGTACAAAACGGAATTGCCGGCGGCCATCCTCGCTTTCATCGAGAATTTCCGTACCGGTGATGTCGCTGGGCATCAGGTCGGGCGTGAATTGGATGCGCTGGAAGGGCAGGTCGAGCAATTCGGCGAGGCTACGGATGAGCAGCGTCTTGGCCAAACCGGGCACGCCGATCATCAGCACGTGGCCCTGCACGGCGAGCGCAACGAAGAGGTCGCGGATGACTTCGTCCTGGCCGACGATGCGGCGGTCGAGCGCTTCGGCAAGCTGCTGGTAACGTACCGGCACGTGGCGGAGCAATTCCACATCGGCGTCGGTAACGAGGTCGGGCCTGGGAATAATCGTGGCGTTCATATTATTTTTCAGCGACTGGTTGGTTGGTGGCGAGATTCACGCCGAATGGCGCGTCCAAAATCTTCCCGGTAGCCGGATCGGTGAGTTGTGCGTGTTCGGATTGCGCCATGTTGGCTTGCTTGCATTGCTCACCCACGTCGGCGGATGCGCGGGCGGCGATTTCGGCCAGCGGCGCCTTGGGTGTGGCGGCGAATTCCTTCACCCAGGCCGGCAGAAAGCGCGGCTGGTCTGGCTCGCCCTCCGCCTGCGTGGCGGAAAGAATGGTGCGGCGTTTGTCCTGCAACGGCGGCAGCAAACCACCCGAACTGCCCGTGCCGATGAAGATAAACTGGCGGCCGGGAATCGCGTCGAGCGCGGCTTTTAAATCCGCTGCCGTGAGCCGCGGGCCGGCGACTTGAAACGCCGGAACGCCGCCTTGCGCCTTGCCGCACTGACCGAGCAGCACGAGCCAGAATTCCCCGCGCGCGGTCCCAGCGAAACCGTGGAGTTTTTGGAGAATCTGTTCGCGTGTCACTTTGCCGGAAAGAATTTCGACGTGGCCGGCGTCCCAACCGCGCGCGACAAGATTGTTTTTGGTTTGCACGGCGAGCGCTTCAATCGGTTCGGGTGCATCGCTGGCCATCAATCCAACGACGATCAGCGCAGCGGGGCCGGGCTTGGTCGCCATCAATGCCCCGATGTCATTCGTCGGCGCGGCAGCAAGTTTGGGCGGCCATTGTGCGAGTCCGAATGTGGTTGCCGTGGCGAGCAAGACCGTGGCAGCGCTAACGGACAGGGCGAATTTCAGCTTGGCCCAAATCATGGCCTTGAGCGCGCCGCGGATGATGACATTCGTGGACTCGGCGGCGGTGCGGCCCGCAGCAGCGGCCGTCGCCAAGGCGTTCACGGAAGCCGGCGCGGCATTGACCGAATTGGCCGCGACGGCGCTGGAAATGAGCGCAGCACTGAAGGTGATGCCGCGACGCGCGAAGGAACCGCGTAATTTTTCGATCGCGCGCTGGACGCGTTTTTGCGCCGCGCGTTCCTCGAGGCCGAGCGCGGCGGCGATTTCTTTCATGGATTTGTTTTCAAAAAAGCGCAGGACTAGCGCGTCGCGGTCACGGTTGCGCAACCGGGCCATGGTTTCTTCGAGCACGGGTGCGAGTCTGGTCCAGACAGTCTGAGCGTCGCTGGTTTCAATGCTGGCTTCCATGAGGGCCTCCTGTTCACGTTGTTGACGGCGCAATTCACGTCGGCGGACGTCGGCGCAGGCAAACAGGGTGGCGCGGTAGAGCCAGCCGGACAGGACGGTGTCCGGGGCTAGTGAACCGGCCTTGCGCGCGAGAATGACAAACACCGCCTGTGTGACGTCCTGCGCCAAGTGCATATCGCGCAATTGACGCAGCGCCGCAGAGTGCACCAGCCCGACGTGGCGCGCTACAATCGTGGCAAACGCCGCTTCGGATTGCTCGGCGGCATACGCCTGGACCAAAGCCATGTCGTCACTGGTCATTTTTATGTAAATGGCCGCCCGGGGTGGCGCCGGAGACAAAAAATTTTCCCAATCTGGCTGCCGAAACGAATGATAATGCAAACAGGGAGGGGTTTCAATCTACTTCACAACCCCACGTTTTCGAGATGTGCATCCTATACCTGTAAGCAGGCGTGGTATGTAACCAACCCTGACAGCATGTGAGACCCGCCTAAATTCGCTCTCAGTCGCCGCGACAGGCAACACCTGCGCGATTGTGCCCAGGATTTCTATCCGCGGATGTTGATTTGACCTGCTGCTGACTCCGCTCGAAAATTGTAAAGAGGAGAATTCGGATTTGAAAACTGCCAACCGGGGCAAGGATCATATCATTGAGTAAATGCAACGACGATTTTGTTGGTGGGCCGTTCAGACTGCCAGCGCAGCAGATTCATCGGCAACAGGCCGGTCACGCTCTTCCATTTTTGCCCGCAATTTCTTCAATGCCTGTTCTTGAATCTACAGGATGCGCTCATGCGTCACGCCTAAGTGCTCCCCGACTTCTTTCAAGGTCCTTTGCGTGCCGTCCTCCAGCCCAAGGCGCATGGCCAGAATTTTTTTTTACGCTGGTCGAGCGTGCCCAGAACTTCCCGCACCAACTGGGTGTCGGTTTCCTGGACGAGCCGGTCGAAGGGTGCCGACGCATTGGGGTTCGCCACAATTTCTGAGACGCCTCCGATGCGTCGTCGCCAATCGGGACATCGAGGGACACCTGTGCCTTCGACGCCTGGCGATGCTGCCGGATGCGCCGTGAATCGAGATCCAACTCCCGTGCCAACTCTTCATCGGTCGGGTCGCGATCGAAGGCTTCGCGTAATTTTATCTCCGCCCGCCGGATAACCGCGCTTTCGTCAGTACTTTGGCTAGTTCTGTGCCATCGCGATTCCAATCCGTTCGCGCCCGCCGCAAAACGGCGGTGGAGCCGGCCGGGGCGGAGCGGGGCGACGAGAGCGTCAGCGCGACAAAATAAACTATTTCCGCGCAACGGCGCGGCGGAGTAACCGCCATCCGCACAGCGTGCTTAAACCGCACAAGGCAGCGGTGGACGGTTCAGGAGTCAGCGTGAAATCCAGGGTGGCATCGAAGGAAATCCCCGACGGCCCGCCAAAATTCACATTGTAAAAGTAGAGCGTATTTTCGCCGGGATGAAGCAAGGAGGATGCGTCCGGGTCGTCAAATGTCAAAACGGTGGAATAATTGCCGCCGCCGCTGCCCGGCAAAGCAGTTCCATTGATAAATATTCCATCATCGGCTGTGGACCCGAGCTGTTGGTCGGCGGAAAATTGCACGTCTAGCGATGCCGACGTGACGTCAGGCAGATCGAACGATATGGCATACAGGGCGGTGAACGAACCTCCATTGCCGCCGTTCGAGTCGGAGGAGATCCATTGCGCATTTTCGACCTGAGCCCAGGCGGAATTGGGCGAGACGACATACGCGAGCGGGCCATTTGACGCGGCGGAAAATGTATCCGGAGACGACATGTCATTGGTCAAATAGCCACCCATCGGACCGGTGAGCATATGGATTTCACTGTCGTTTACTCCGTTGGTGGTAACACCCGAGACAAGAGTAAGCGTGTCAGCGCTGGCGGAAAGGTTAAAAAACGCCAATGAAACCAGTGTAAATGTGAATATCTTATTCATTCAATTGATGCTGGATTTAGCAGGAAGGATGCCGGGGCAGGCGGTTGTTAGATGTGATTTCTCAATCGCATGGACATTCGGATTTTGGCGGAAGAAGAATATTTTTTATGCTGTAGAAACTCGGCGAGTTCGACACCAAGTGCTCGAGTTGGGGTGAGACCCCGACGGACATCCGCAAGCTCGGCGGCGCGTTGTATGGCGAGAGCCGTTACAAACGCATCTTCATCGGCCACAACGGCGCGGAGTCTTACTACAGCGGCCGGGGTTTCCGCGGCCGGCTCAGGGTCTGAAGACACGGATTGCACCGATTAACTCGGGTTCAATCTGCGGAAATTCGTGAAATTCATGTCTAAAACATTTCATAAAATTTTTCTTGCACAATTTTCGTTCTACGCTAATATTTAACCATATGGTTAAATGTTTGCCTCGATTGTTGAACCGCACGTTCGGCGCGCTGGCCGACCCGACGCGCCGCCGCATCCTCGAACACCTCGCGGGCGGCGACCGTTGCGTGACAGATCTGGCGCGACCGCACCGGATGTCGCTGCCGGCGGTTTCCAAGCATTTGCGCGTTTTGGAGCGTGCCGGATTGGTCCGCCGCAAACGCGACGGGCGGGTGCATCGTTTGAAACTGGAAGCCAAACCAATGCAGCAGGCGCTGGCATGGATCGAGGAATACCGGAAATTCTGGGAAGCGAGCTTTGACCGTTTGGACGAATACTTAAAACAACTACAAACCAAGGAGAAAAAATGAACACAGCAACCATCAGAGAAAATAACATCAAACTTCAACTCACCCGCGTTTTCGACGCGCCGCGCGAACTGGTTTTCAAGGCGTGGACGGACGTGAATCAGTTCAAGCAATGGTTCGGTGCAGCGGCGTGCGAAGGATCGTCATTACAATCAGTGAAGGTGGACACGCGCACCGGCGGCAAATATCGCCTTCAGGTGCGGCGCGCCGACGGCGAATATTTCACGACCGTCGGGGTTTATCGCGAAGTGAAGCCGCCGGAACGCCTGGTTTTCACGTGGCAATTTGAAAAGGACGGCAGCGGCGATGAATTCGGCGAAGTCGAGCCGCCCGAAATGCTGGTGACAGTTGAATTCAAGGCGCGCGGCAAGCAGACTGAATTGATTTTGACGCACGAGAAATTTGCGTCCGCCGAAAGCCGCGACCGCCACAACGATGGCTGGAACCGTTGTCTTGATTCACTTGGAAAATTTGTCGGCTGATAAGTTGCCGTTGCATCGCGCCGGACGGCCGCTTCTGGCGGTCGTCCGCCTGATTTAATTCCGCCCACGCTTCATTCATACAGTGAAGCAGAATCGGCATAGACCTGGGCAACGCGATCCATGGACGGCCGGCGGCCGGGATTTTTCTCCAGACATGCCATGATGATAACTGCGGCGGTGCGGAGCACGCGGTGTCCCGATTTCAGCGGCGAAGGCGGCGTCCCTTCCCTAATCGCCCGCTCGATTTGCGCCGGGCTGCCGTCGAACGGAAGCTTCCCGGTGCTGGCAAAATAAGCCATGACGCCAAAGGCGAAGACGTCGCCCTCGAAACCTTTCGTATAATCCCCGTCCCATTTCTCCGGAGCCAGATATTTGGCCGTGCCCGTCGGCTCATGTTTCTTGTCCGTGATGAACGGCGGCAGGTTCCCCTCAAAGAACGAGTGCGAAAAATCAATGAGCCGGCTGTCCTCGGGTGCGACCACGGGCACCAGCACATTCATGCTCTTCAAATCATTGTGGACGATGGGACGTCCGCAAAAGATGCCCGCGTGCAGGTCCGCCACCGTTTCCGCCACGCTTTGCAGGAGATGATGGATCCGGCCCGGGTTCGAGCGATACACGCCCGCCCGCACCAGCTCATGCAATGTCCTGCCTTCGATGTATTCCAGGAAAAGCCGGTGCGTCGCGGCTTCATACGCCAGTTTGCGGCGGATGCGCGGGTGCGTCACCTCTCCCAGCACATAAGCCTCGTTGGCGATGAAAATCTCGTCCCAGAAATGCGCCGGCTCCTTCAGCAGGGCAGGATACGGATGCCGTTCAAACTCCACGCGGGCCAGTTTGGACACGCCGGCCTCCACCGCCAACGGCTCCCGTTTTTTGATGGCTGGTATGTTCATGGTCATTCGACGTGGCGGGGCAGAGCAGTGTCAGAAACCCTTTTGACCGTCAAGCGATGAATCCCTTGCACTGCAAGCAACGGCAGCCAGCGTCCCCGCTGCCCGCTGAAAAACATCGAGTGCTGGACGAAGGAACTGGAGCTGACTAAATTGTGGTAGGAATGCAAACCATGACCGACACCTCGCCTAAAGTTGCCGAACTGGTGCGCGCCCGGCTGATGGCGCTGTAGGGCGCGGAACGGTTCCGCATGGGCGTGCAGATGTTCGACGCCGCCCGGTGCATGGTGCTGTCCTCATTACCTGCCGGCCTGACGGAAACCGAACGCAAACGCCGCCTCTTTGAGCGGCTTGGCGCCTATAAAATCGAGATATAAGGCAGTGTGTAACCTCAATAATCCTCAAAGGCGGGGCTACGAACTGGAATGCTTGATATTTGATCTCGCCAATATCAGTTTCACAGTGGCAAAGCCATTGCTGTTTGTCAGAAACCCATATGTGATCCGAAGGGCAAATTCCCTCCAAATTGTCAAATGAACCCAGGGTGATGGCAATGGTGTTGGCCCGGCGTTTGCGCTCGGCAAACGTCTGGCTGCCGTAACGCGGACAAAACTTGCGGGTCAGATCAGCGCTGGAATGAAACTCAGCCAGTTGGCCGGGGATGGTCACTGCGGCCCGAGGAAAAAGCGCCCGGACAAAAAAGGCGGAACCCGTCAGCCGCTGACAATCCTGGCAATGACAAACCCGGACATTGATCGGGGCGCCGGACACCACATATTTTACCGCACCGCAAAAACAGCCTCCGGTCCGGATTTCATTGGGTGACTTGTTTCCGTTGCTCATCAAATCAAGGCACCTGCGGCTGCGTGATGGCGACACGACGCGCGAGTTGCGAATCAATTTCATGGGTTAGGAATGCCGCGCCGCGGCGTCCGGACGGCGCAGCGTGCCGTCCCTACCTTGACAGGGTTATCGCCCCCGACCATGCTGGCCTTTGCCCATGCTTGTGCAAATCCGAGGCGTCCAATGAAAGGCTTTCCCACAGACAGATGGTTTGGCCGGTTAAGTCTCGTGATTGTGGCGGGTTACTTCGTTGTTGGATTCTGGCCGTTTGATTTCCATCCGCCCAACCGGGTCAGTTGGCTGAAGAACCAGCCCGGCCTGCATTTTGAGCCTTGCGGAATTGCCTACGACCCCGCGCCATTACCAACGTCTGCCACTCAGCCGTCCGCAAACTTTACGGTGGAGTTGAGACTCCAGGCGCACCACGAACCTGCTAATAACGTGTTCAACATCCTGACCATCCACAACCCCCGCCAGCCGTTTGATTTTACCCTCTGCCAATGGAAGCAGGATTTTTTGCTGCGGGCGACAACCCAGCCTCGCCCACGGACAGGCAAAATCCCCGAGGCGGGCGTGGATAACGCGCTATCAGAAGGAAAGGCTCAGTTCATTACCGTCCGTGGTGACGGAACCGGAACTGATTTTTACGTAAACGGATTGGCCACCGAACATTTCCCTCATTTTGTGCTGGATGCGGAGGCGTTGGACGGGCAATTAATCCTGGGCAACAACGCTTCGGGAAAAAATTCGTGGACCGGGAGTTTGTTGGGATTGGCCCTGTATAATCGCGCGCTCAATACGGCGGAAATCGCCCGGCATAACGCGCTCTGGATGCAGGGCCACGCCGGACAACTCACGAATGCCTCCGGCCTGCGGGCGCTCTACCTTTTCGATGAGGGCCGTGGAGAGCAGGCGATGGATTCCTCCGAGAACCGTCATTATGTCATCATTCCCACCATCTTTCAGCCCGTCCACCGGGCGTTTCTGATTGCGCCCTGGAAAGACCTTTCCTATTACCACCTGGATTATTCGGACATTGCCATGAACATTCTTGGCTTCATGCCGTTCGGGTTCTGCTTTTTCCTCTATCGCCGTTTGCGCAAACCGAATCAGAGGATCGGCAATGTTCTACTTGTGGCTCTCACCGGAGCGACAGTCAGCCTGACGATTGAAATAGTCCAGGCCTGGCTGCCCAACCGGGTCTCCTCCGTGATGGACTTGCTGACCAACACGACGGGCACGTTACTCGGTGTGGCTCTGGCCCTGGCAATCCAGCGCGTAGTGCGCTGGTAGGGACGCCGCGCCGCGGGGTCCGGACGGCTCGGCGAACCGTCCCTACCTTGACAGGCTTGCCGTTGCCGACCATGCTGGCAGCGCCGATGCTTGAGCAAACCGTCCAGATTGTCTCCAACGAGCGCGATACCGATTCTTATTTCCGGCTCGTCCTGCGCGCGCCGCAAATCGCGCCGCTCATCCAGCCGGGACAGTTTGCCCACGTCCGAGTGCTGCCGCTCAAGGACGCCCTGCTCCGCCGGCCGTTCAGCATTTTTCAGGTCGAAGGCGACACTTTTTCCATCCTGTACAAGACCGTCGGCAAAGGCACTGATGCGCTCGCCCGGCTGGGCGCCGGCGAGGAATTGAGCGTGATTGCGCCGCTCGGCCACGGATTTACCGTGCCGAAGAACGGCGGTGAGACGCCGTTGCTGGTCGCCGGCGGCTACGGCATGGCGGCGATGTATCTGCTGGCGCAACGTTCGCCACAGAAAGGCATCGTCTTCGTCGGCGGACGGAAGCGTGTAGATATTTTGTGCGAAAAGGAATTTCAGGCGCTCGGTTGGGATGTCCGCGTGACCACCGAAGATGGCAGTCACGGTGAAAAAGGTTTGGTCACAAAACCTTTGCTCGCTGAAATTCAAAATTCAAAATTGAGAATTAAAAAATTCAAAATCTTCGCCTGCGGCCCAACGGGCATGTTGAAAGCCGTCGGGAAAATCGTCGAAGAATTTAATGTGCCGGCGGAACTTTCGATGGATGAACACATGTGCTGCGGCGTCGGCGTCTGCCTGACTTGCGTGATTCCGGTCAAGACCAACGACGGCTGGGAATATCAGCGTACCTGCACGGAAGGGCCGGTGTTTGATGCGCGGGCAGTAGCTTGGGAAAGCTCAAAATGAAATTCCACTGTATGCAGAGGCAACATCGAACATCGAACGCCGAACCCCGAATGCCGAATTCCATCTTTATACATTCGTTGGGGGTTCGATGTTCAATGTTCAGCGTTCGATGTTTAACCCTTTTCGGCAACCCGGAGGCGCCTTCGTGAATCTCTCCATCCAAATCGGCAAGCTGAAGCTGCGGAACCCGGTGATGGTGGCTTCAGGCACATTCGGCTACGGCGTCGAATACGCGCCATTGCTCGACTTGAACCAACTCGGCGCGGTCGTGGTAAAAGGCATCCGGTTGCATCCGGTTTGCGGCAATGCGACACCGCGCACGGTAGAGGTCACCAGCGGACTCATAAACGCCATTGGCTTGCAAGGGCCGGGCGTGGATGGATTCATCAAAAAATACTGGCCGTTTCTCAAAACCCTCAAGGTTCCGACCATCATCAACATCTGGGGCACGACCGTGGAAGAATACGCCGAGGTCGCGCGCCGTTTCGACGCGCTCGGCGGTGTCGGCGCGCTGGAGCTCAATGTTTCCTGCCCGAACATCAAGGAAGGCGGCGCGCAATTCGGCACGGATTTAAAACTGCTCGCGCAAGTCGTCGCCGCGTGCCGGAAAGTGACGAAGCTGCCGTTGATTACAAAGATGAGTCCGAACGTCGTCAACATCGCGCCATTTGCCAAGGTGGCGGAAGATGCGGGCAGCAACGCGCTGTCCATCATGAACAGTTACCCGGCCATGGCGATTGACATCGAAACCCGCAAACCAAAGCTGGCGAACGTGACCGGCGGCCTGACCGGGCCGTGCATCAAACCGATTGCCATCAAGCTAGTCTGGGAAGCGGCGCAGGCGGTGAAAATCCCCATCGTCGGCATGGGCGGCATTCAAAATGCAGCGGACGCGATTGAATTCATGGTGGCCGGGGCGACGGCGGTGGCGGTGGGCACGGCGAATTTCTACGAACCGCAGACCGCGCTGCAGGTGATTGCCGGCATCCGCGACTTCATGCAAAAGCATGACCTGAAGGACGTTCGCGAAATGGTCGGCACTGTGAAATAACTGTAGCGGTCTATGACCGTCGCCATTCTCAAAATTCACCGGCGCTCATAGAGCGCCGCTACACGGATTGATTCTCCTTTTGCGCTTCACGCGCGACGCGGTATGCTGGATTCATGTTGTGGGCGTTTACCAAATATCACGGACTGGGCAACGATTACGTGGTCATTGACCCGAAGAATCTGCCATCGCCGCTGACAACCGCGCAAATCAAGACGATTTGCCATCGTAATTATGGCGTCGGGTCGGATGGCATTTTGCTCGGCCCGCTTCCGTCCAAAAAAGCGAAGTTCGCGGTCCGCATTTTCAACCCGGACGGCAGCGAGGCGGAAAAGAGCGGGAACGGCCTGCGGATTTTTTCGCGTTACCTGTGGGATAAAAAGCTGGTGCGCAGCGAGGAATTCGCCGTCGAAACGGCCGGCGGCCTGGTAAAGGCCACGGTAACGGAACGCGGCAAAATCGTGCGCGTTGAAATGGGCAAGGTCAGCTTTTGGAGTGATGAAATCCCCGTGGCCGGCCCGCGCCGCGAAGTCATCAACGAACCGATCCATCTGCGCGGCGAACGATTCAATTTCTGCGCGGCGACCGTGGGCAATCCGCATTGCGTGCTGCCCATGTCAAAAATCAGCGCCGACTTGGCGAAACAAATCGGTCCGCTGCTGGAGACGCACCTGCGGTTCCCCAAACGCACCAACGTGCAATTCATGAAGGTGCTCGACCGGAACAACATTCAAATCGAAATCTGGGAACGCGGCGCGGGCTACACGCTGGCGAGCGGCAGCAGCAGCAGCGCGGCGGCGGCGGTGGCGCACCGGCTCGGCCTGTGTGACCGCGAGATTTCGGTTCACATGCCCGGCGGAATCATTGAAATTGAAATTGGCGATGACTATGCAATCCGCATGACGGGTGCCGTGACTAAAGTGGCTGACGGTGTGATTTCAAAGGAAATGTTCAGCGCGCCAATCGCTGGCTGACAAAACCGGCAGTTTGTTCCGTTTGCCCCGTCCAGCTATAACGTGGCGTCAGGCGTCCCGGCCTGTCCCGGAAAGCAAATCCCTGGCTGAGTCGTAATCCCGAGAAGCAACCTGAACGCGAACGTAGCCAAAGGTGTTTACGTTAAACCCTATCGTCTGCATCAAACACTCATCTGGAATAAATGCTTGAATTCCGGCCGCACGCAGTCGGCTGACGATCAAGTCCGCTTCAACGAGGGTTCTGCATTTGACCAACGTAACAAGATCGTTCTGCCGGTCGGCGGCTGAAAGTGGCGTGAACTCGTAATCGGGCCGTTCCGGTTTGGGAGGCGGCGGCGAAACTGGCGCCGGTACAGCCTGCTTCTCAACGAGTGGCGTATGGTCAATCGGACACTCCAGCACGTCATCGGAATATTCCGCGCCACAATACGAGCAACGATTCATGGAGGCTGCGGCTCAACGAGCCATATTTACTTAGCCGGCTGCAATTTGGCGCGCAGGACATGGATGAGCGCCTTGACCGTGAGTTCGATAAAGAGGAACGGCTTGGCAATGAAATCGTTGCCGCCGGCCATCATCGAACTGGTGCGGCTGTCAAAGTCACTGAGTGCCGTGACGAAAACGACGGGAGTTTTTTTGTACTGCGGCATCGTGCGCAGTTTGGTGCAAAGTTCAAAACCCGTCATGCCGGGCATGTCCACGTCCAGGAACACGAGATCGAACTGCGTATCCGTCAGCATTTTCAGGGCGGCGTTCGGGTCGGCGGTGCTGGTGGCGGGCAACTGCGCCTTTTCGAGGGCATAAACCACGGCGCGTTGTGAAATCGGCTCGTCATCCACCACGAGGATGCTGACGGCGGGTGTGTCCGGATTCTCCGGTTTCTTGCCGTGCTCGAACAAAAAGCCCAGGAAATCCACGGCGGCGGCAACCGTGCGCAGGGTGGAAGTGTTGATGCTTTTCGGCTTTTCGTAAAGTTCCTTGAGCAAGGCCTCCACGGCGGAGGACATTTGTGCAACATGCGGGAAACCTGCGAGGCCAGCATTGCCGGCGAGCGCATGGGTGCGGCGGTAAAGCTCGTGGATGTCCTTAAGCTGGGCGTTTTCATTATTCGCCTTAATGAGACTTTGCAAACCGGCGCGCAAAGCGGCGAGCGTAGCCGGCTGGCCGTCAATGAATGCTTTTCGCAGCTCCGACAGGAATTTTGTGTCTCCCTCGCTATCGGAAAAATTGGGTTTGGCGGAGGCGGCTGGATCGCCCGGCGTTGCGGGAGCCGCCGGCATAGACCCGCTGGCGCCGATAGTCTGGCGGACGACGTCCAAAACGTCCTTGGGCGAGCAGTTGGTCTTGGACAGGCATTTGCTGGCGCCAGCCTTCCAGGCTTCCTGAATCAGATTGGTCAGGTAAGTGTTGGAGAAAACGATGATGGGCACCTTGGCAAAATCCGCTTCACTGCGGACTTGTTTGATGAAGTCAACGCCCGACATTTTGGGGAGGATGAGATCGAGCAACATGACATCGGGCTGAAACGTCCGCATGGTTTTCAGGCCGCTTTCGCCATCAAACACCGCCTCGGCCTGATAGCCTTCCACGGCGAATTTGTTCCGGTAAACATTCGCGATAATTTGATCGTCTTCGATGATGAGAACTTTTTTCATGACTGAACCGTGGTTACTGCCGCACCCGCCAAAGCGGGATGCTTCACCAGAAAATCCTGAGTGCGTTTGAATTCGCGCACGGCATCAGCGTATAGTTGTTCCGCATTGGTCAACTGGCCGGCCTTGCCCTGCCGCTCCAATTCCCGCAGCAACGGCACCAGCCGCCTCATGCCCAGGGTGGCGCTGGCTCCGGCACAACTGTGCGCCACCTGCCGGACGGTTTCGGCCTGATTGGCGCGAACCGCCGTTTCCAGTTGCGCAAGCTGCCCGGTTGTCTGCTGGAAGTAAAGCTCAACCAATTCACGCAGGCTTTCCGTACTGCCGCCGCCCAAATCCAACAACCGATCCATTTCCACCGGCGATTCTTCCGTGTCCGGCGAAGCGCCAGTGGCTGCGGCGACGGGCGGGGTTGATTCCGGGTGGTTCAGTTGCGAACCCCAACGCTCGATGACACCGCGCACATCACTCGGGCGGATAGGCTTGGCGAGATAATCATCCATCCCCGCGGCGATGCATTTTTCACGGTCGCCCTGCATCGCTTGGGCGGTCATGGCCACGATGATGATGCGGGAACTGAAATTGGCGTGGCTGCCTTCCTGCTGGAATTTGCGAATCGCGCGCGTCGCTTCCAAACCGTCCATTTCGGGCATCATCACGTCCATGAAAATTAGATCATAGGGTTTTCGGTCAAGCGCGTCGAGCGCTTCCCGGCCATTGGTGGCCAGGTCCGGTTCGTAGCCCAATTGCTGCAAAATGCGCGAAGCGACCTTCTGGTTGATGCTGTTGTCGTCGCACAACAGCACGCGCAGCGGCTGGCGGCTGGCAAGGACTTGCGGGGCCGGAGCCGGAGGGGTCGGAGCCTTTGCTGGCACGGGTTTGGTGTTGTCCAGAGCACGGGTCAACGTTTCAAAAAACTGCGCCGGTTTGACAGGTTTGATGGCAAAGGTCAGGAAGGGAATGGGCGTGGCGGACGGCGCTTCCTGCCGCGTTCCCAGCGGCGTGAGCAATACCAATGGCAACGTCGTCATTTGGGGCAATTGGTGAATTTCGGCGGCCAGCGTGAA
>Ga0335085_10010958_pt1 | contig 13486 bp, 13 predicted proteins | sample Lox_Sample_45_FD_206712 | JGI IMG/M metagenome (GOLD analysis project Ga0335085, IMG submission 206712) | Soil microbial communities from Loxahatchee National Wildlife Refuge, Florida, United States - Lox_Sample_4.5 | ecosystem: Environmental > Terrestrial > Soil > Wetlands | place: USA...
TGGCCGGCGGCCGCGAGGAGGTGCTCGCGCGGCCGGCGACCTCGCGGGTGGCGGAACTGCTCGGGATCTCGAACACCTGCGCCGCCTCGGTCATCGGGACGGACCTGATCGAGTGCGCGGGAATCGAGCTCGCCGCACCAACGAGGTCTCTCACAGCGGGCACCGAGGTGCTCTGGTGCGTGCGACCCGAGCGGGTCCTCGCCCGGCTCGGTGGGCGCTATCCGGCGACCGTGCTCGACGTGATCGACCTCGGTCCCGTCGTCGAGCTGAGCCTCGAGCTCGGAACGGGCCTGCGTCTCACGGCCCGCGCCGCCGGCCGGCCGGAGGCGGTGCGCGGCCAACGGGTGACGGTCGATGTCGAGCCCCAGGACATCAGCGTCTGGCCCGCGTCCGGCCACCCTGCGCCAGGATCGCGGAGGCCCGTTCCAAGTCCTGTGGCGTGTTGACGTTCATCAGCAGCCTCCGTGGGTCGCCGAACCGAGCGAGCTCGGCCCGATCGACGAGGCGCGGCTCGAGTGCGCGGATCGCCTCCTGCGCGGATCTACCCTCCCCGGCGCTGCGCGCCAGGGCCCCGAGTGCGTTTGCCTCATAGCGTGCGAGGAGAGGATGCAGACGGCCGTCGAGACGGGGAACCGCGAGGCCCGACAGACCCGCCAGCCAGGCGATCAGCTCGGCGGTCACGAACGGCATGTCGCAGGCGATCACGACGACCGGTCGGCCCCCGGCGGCGTGCAGGGCCTCCACGACGCCGTGCAGCGGATGTGTCTCCTCGGCCCGCTCGCGCAGCACGGGCACGTCGACCTCCGGCAGCTCCGTGTTCGCCTTGGCGACGATGAGTGCGTCGAGGCCCGCCTGTGCCACGGCCGCGAGTGGATAGCAGACGAGCGGCCGGCCGGCGAGCTGCGCCATGGCCTTCGACCCTCCCATGCGCGAGGCGGTGCCACCGGCGAGCACGGCTCCGAGAACCGGGGTGGCGTTCTGTGGGCGCGGGTCCGCCATCCCGGAAGTCTCCCAGTCGCCGTCGCGGCCCTCGCCTGTAAGCTCGCATTCCGGAGCGTCCGTGTCTGAGCTGATCGAGATTGAGCGCGCCCGCGAGCTCGTGCTGGCACGCGCCGCCACACTGCCAAGCGAGCCGGTCACGCTCGCCGCCGCGCTCGGGCGCGTGCTCGCCGAGGACGTGAGCGCCACCGAGCCGGCGCCTCCGTTCGACAGCTCGGCGATGGACGGCTACGCGGTGCGCGCCGGGGACACGACCGCCGCCAGTCCGGCCGAGCCCGTGCAGCTTCGCATCGTCGGCGAGTCTCGCGCCGGCGCACCGGCTGCGTGCGGCCTCGCCGAGGGCGAGGCGATCGGCATCTCGACGGGTGCGATGCTGCCGGAGGGCGCCGACGCGATCGTCCGCCTCGAGGACAGCGTGGCCGACGGTGCCCTGGTGGCCGTTCGCCGCGCGGTCCGCAGTGGTGGGGACATCCGCCGCGCCGGCGAGGACATGGTCGCGGGTGCGCTGGTCATGCGCGCCGGGACGGAGCTCGGCCCCTCGGAGCTCGGCGTGTTGGCGACGCTTGCGCGTCCGGAGGTGAGTTGCGTGCGCCGGCCGACGGTCGCCGTCATCACCACCGGCGATGAGCTGATCGGTCCCGACCAGCCCTACCGCCCCGGCGCAACTCGCAACAGCAACGCCTACTCGGTTCCGGCCCTGGCCGAACGCAGCGGGGCGGTCGTGAGCCTGCGCCAGGGCGTCGGGGACGAGCTCGAGGCCACTCGCGAGGCGATCGCGGCGGCTGTCGATCGCGACGTGCTGGTGCTCTGCGGCGGGGTCTCGGTCGGACCGCACGACCATGTGCGCGATGCGCTCGTGAGCCTCGGCGTCGAGGAGGTGTTCTGGCGAATCGCGCTGCGGCCCGGAAAGCCGACCTGGTTCGGCGTGAGCCCCACGGAGGGGCTCGTGTTCGGCCTGCCCGGCAATCCCGTGTCCGCGATGGTCACCTTCCTGCTGCTGGTGCAGCCCGCGCTGCGCAAGCTCCAGGGCCTCGAGCCGGCCAGGGATGTCGTGCAGAGCTTCCTGGAGGAGGACTACACGAAGCCGCCCGGGCGCGCGCACGCGCTGCGCTGCCGTCTGGCGATTCGCGAGGATGGCTGGCACGCCACACCGACCGGTCCCCAGGGCTCACACATCCTCACCTCGATGCTCGGGGCCGACGGGCTGGCGCTCATACCCACTGACAGCCAGGGAGTGCGCAGGGGGGAGCGCGTCCAGGTGCAGCTGATCGCCCGGGGATAGAGTGACCTCGCGATGATGGTCAGCGTGAAGCTCTTTGCAATGCTCCGCGAGCGAGCCGGTCGGGGCTCGATTCCATTGCAGCTCGAGGAAGGGGCGACGGTGGCGGATGCGCTGCAGGCGCTGGAGGGCACGCCGCAGCTCGCCGAGCTGTTGGAGCGCATGCCCCTCGGCATCGCCGTGAATCGCGAGTATGCCGGCAGGGATGCACCGCTTCACGCCGGCGACGAGCTGGCGCTGATCCCGCCCGTGAGCGGCGGCGCCACGCACGTGCGCGTCTCGGCGGAGTCGATCTCGGTGGAGCGGCTCTCCTCTGCGGTGGCCTCTCCGCGCAGTGGCGCGACCGTGATCTTCGAGGGCACAACGCGAGCGGTGCGGCGGCTGGAGTACGAGGCCTACGCCGAGATGGCGGAGCGGCGCATCGCCGCGATCCTCGAGGAGTGCCGCGCGCGACACGGGCTCGAGGCTGTCGCCGCGGAGCACCGCGTTGGCGCCGTGCCCCTCGGTGAGGCGAGCGTCATCGTGGCGGTGTCGGCGGCCCATCGTGCAGAGGCCTTCGAGGGTGCGCGGGAAGTCATCGATCGCATCAAGTCCGAGGCCCCGATCTGGAAGCGCGAAGTCGAGTCCGACGGGCGCGCTCGGTGGGTCGAGGGCTCCCCGGTGCCGGGAGCGACCGAGGCGTCGGCTGTCGCTGTCGGCGAGCCCGCACCGCCGGGGCCGGCGGCGTGAGCGAGCGCGCGCTCACGCACCTCGACGAGCATGGCGAGGTTCGCATGGTCGACGTCGGAGGCAAGGGCGTCACCGAGCGCAGGGCGCGCGCACGCGCCCGCGTGCGCATGTCGCCACAGACCGCCGCGGCGGTCGATGCGGGCAATCTGGCGAAGGGCGACGTGCTCGCCACGGCGCGGCTCGCCGGTATCCAGGGCGCCAAGCAGACCCCCTCTCTGATCCCGCTGGCGCACACGATCGGCATGACCTACGTCGACGTCCGCGCCCGGGTGGACGTGGATCGCGGGCTCGTGGAGCTGGTCGGCGAGGCGCACGCGATTGCGCGCACGGGCGTCGAGATGGAGGCGATGACGGCGTGCGCCGTGGCGGCCCTCGCCGTATACGACATGGTCAAGGGGATCGAGCGCGGCGTCGCGATCGAGGACGTCGTGCTGCTGGAGAAGACCGGCGGGCGCAACGACTGGCGACGCGCAGAGGACCCGGCGAAGGATTGAGCAGCGCTGCGCGCCGCCGTCGTCACGATCAGCACCTCGCGGGCCTCCGGATCGGCAAGCGACGAGGGCGGCGAGGCGCTTGCCCGCTTCGCGCTCGAGCTCGGCGCGGAGCTCGTCGGCCGTGACGTGGTCGCCGACGAGCTCGGCGCGATCGAGGAGCGCCTTCGCCATTGGGCCGACGAGGAGCGCTGCGATCTGGTCCTGACGACCGGTGGGACCGGCCTCGCACCAAGCGACGTCACGCCGGAGGCGACGCGCGCGGTCATCGATCGCGAGGTTCCCGGCATGGCCGAGGCGATGCGTGCCGCCTCGAGTGCCCACACGCGCCACTGGATGCTCTCTCGCGCAGTGGCCGGCATCCGGGGATCGACGCTCATCGTCAACTTTCCCGGGAGCCCGCGCAGCATCGCCCAGGCCGGCGGGGTGCTCGCCCCGGTGCTGCCCCATGCCCTCGACCTCGTCGCCGGGAGGCCGTCGAGCCACGACTAGCCCCCGCGTGCCGGCGGGCGAATGCGGGCAGCGACGCGGTGCGGGCAGCGATCCCCTGGGATCGGCTTCGCCGCGTGTGCAATGCTCCCGGCGATGAAGCAGGCCCTCACGCTCGGTGAAGCGGCCGAGGCGATCGGCGTCAGCGTGGACACCCTGCGCCGTTGGGAGCGCGCCGGCAAGCTTCGCACTCAGCGCGACCAGCGCAATCGCCGCATGGTGAGCGCCGCGGAGGTGCGCCGGCACACGCGCCGTCCCGAGCGCCACCGGACCGGGACGGGCAACTCGGCGCGCAACCGCTTCGCCGGCACGGTCCGCTCCGTGGAGGCCGATGGCGTGATGGCCTTGGTGGAGCTGGAGGCCGGTCCCTTTCTCGTGACGGCGGCGATCACGCGGGACTCGGTGGACGAGCTGCGCCTCGCACCCGGGGTGGCCGTCACGGCGATCGTCAAGGCGACCTCCGTGATGGTCCAGCGCGACGATGCCGGCGCCGCCGGCTCCTCACCGGCTGCCTGACCGCGCATCGGTGAGCGGCGCAGATGGCGCTAGCCGCCGATGTAGGACATCTCGATCCGCCGGCGCGGTCGCCCTGAGTCGCGGCCCTGATCGCGCTCGACCGTCGTGGGTGCCCGCACGGCGCGTTCAGCCGAGTAGCGGTCCGACCGGGCGCCCCAGACCTGACGCAGCCGGTTGCCGAGGGCGCCATCCTCGATTCCCTCGCGCAGGAGCGCCCGCAGGTCGAGGCCCTCCGTCGCGAACAGGCATGTGTAGAGCTTGCCCTCCGCGGACATGCGGGCCCGCGAGCAGCCACCGCAGAAGGGGCTGGTGATGGAGGAGATCACGCCGATCTCGCCCGCCCCGTCGAGGTACCTGTAGCGCGTGGCCACGGCGTTCTGCGAGTCCCCGGGGAGCCCTTCCAGGGGCCAGAGGCCGGCGATCGCGGCGAGCACCTCGGCGCTCGGGACCACCTCGTCGCGGCGCCACTCGTTGCTCGTGCCCACGTCCATGTACTCGATGAACCTCAGCGTCTGGCGGCGGTGGCGGAAGTGCTCGGCCATCACCGGCACGCGATGGTCGTTGATCCCGCGCCTCACCACCATGTTGACCTTGATCGGATGGAGGCCTGCCGCCTGCGCAGCCTCGATGCCCTCGAGCACGTGCTCCGGCTCGAGCCGCGCGCCGCTCATCGCCTCGAGCGTGGCGGCGTCGAGCGCGTCAAGGCTCACGGTCACGCGGTTGAGCCCAGCGGACGCGAGCGACGCCGCCTTCGCGGCCAGGAGCGTGCCGTTGGTCGTCAGGGCGATGTCCTCGACGCCCTCGATGGCGGCGAGCATCTCGACCAGGCGCTCGAGGTCACGTCGCAGGAGCGGCTCGCCACCGGTCAGGCGGAGCTTCCGCACGCCGAGTCGTGCGAACGCCTGGCAGACACGGGCGATCTCCTCGAAGGAGAGGAGCTCCTCATGCGGCATGAACGTGAATCCCCGCCGGAAGGCCTCGCGCGGCAGGCAGTACGGGCAGCGGAGATTGCAGCGATCGGTCACCGAGATGCGCAGGTCGCGCAGCGGGCGCGCAAGTCGATCACGTACGTCCTGCGGCCCGTCGACCGCTCCGTGGGCCGTGGTCATCGCAGGTTGCGACGCGCCGCCAGTGGGGGGCCGCTCTTGCATCGTCGAGTCCCAGTATTGCCGTTTGCGGCACCAGTCAGAGCGGTCGGGGCCGCTCCGCTTGTCATTCGCCGTTCTTGGCCGGCCAGGCGAGGCGCGTGGGAAGCGCCCTGCCGCGCAGGGTCACCTCCTCGCCCAGGCGCCAGTGCGCGCTCTCCTCTGCACCGGCCTCGGCGATCGTCTCGCCGGAGGCGAGCACACGGCCCGGGTGTCTCTTGGCGAGATCCGTCAGGCGAGCCGCCGCGTTGACAGGATCGCCGATGACGGTGTACTCGAAGCGCCGCTCGGTGCCCACATGACCAGCGACGACCTGACCGGCGGCCACACCTATCCCGGCGTCGATGTCGGGGACGGCTTCGCGCAGGCGTCGGTGCAGCTCGCGCGCGGCACATAGCGCCTGAGACGCCGGGCTGTCGATCGCAAGAGGGGCGCCGAAGACCGCCAGTGCCGCGTCGCCCGGGAACTTGTCGATCCAGCCTCCGTGCGCGCTGATCACCTCGACCACGACGGCGAAGAAGCGATTCAGGATCGCCACGACCTCCTCGGGCGCACGTGCGGCGGCGAGCTCGGTGGAGCCGGTGATGTCCACGAACAGGACCGCCGCCCCACGGACCTCGCCGCCGAGTCGCACGCCTTCGCTGAGCGCCTGCCGGGCGACCTCCTCGCCGACCTGGCGGCCGAAGAGGTCGCGCATCCGCTCGCGCTCGCGCAGTCCCTCGAGCATCTCGTTGAAGCCCGCTTGGAGCATCCCCACCTCGGTGGCATCCCACGCCTGCATGCTCGCCTCCAGGTCGCCCTCGCGCACGCGAGCCAGGGCGCGGCGGATGGCGCCGATCGGATGGACCGTGAGGTAGGCCGCCAGCAGCGTCAGCAGCGCCCCGAAGACCAGTGCGATCGCGCAGAGCGCGAGCGTCGTCACGATCAGCTTCTGCTTTTCGATTTCCACGGGGGTCAGCGCGACCACCGCGACGAGCAGGAGCCCAACGATCGGCACGCCCGTGCCGAGCGTCCAGGCGAGGAGCCAGCGCGCGGCCACTCCCGGGGTCCGGCGCCTGTCGGGGACGTGCTCGGCCAGCGCGCGCGAGACCACGGGGCGCAGCGACATCTCGCTGAGGAGGTAGGCGGCGGCCGAGGTTGTGAGGCCGCCGAGCGCGACGGTCAGTCCCACGCCGAGCGCAAGCAGTCCCGAGAAGCGGGCGTTCAGGGCGACGAACAGCACAACCGCCAGCCCCCAGAGCACCGACTGAGCCTCCATCACCAGCAGCGGCGCCCGCAGCGCGAGCGAGCGCTCGGCGGCGTCGGGCGCGCGTTCCGCGAAGAGCCAGCCGCGGATCCCGTGACGCCCATCGATCAGTCTCCGGCTTCCCCAGAGGACGCCGGCCGTCAGCGCCCCGAGCAGGTAGGCGATGGCGGCGGCGAGGTTCTCGCCGTTCACCGTTCCGTTGACGACGCCGGCCGGCTTCGGCAGCGCCCAGAAGGCGAACATGAGCACCACGGTCGCGCCCACCGCGTTGGCGAGCACGACCGCCGCGGTCGTCGTGAGCCGGGCGCGCCGTCCTATTTCACGCCCCGGCACTGCGGGGTCACCGACGAGCCACGGGTGCGTGATCAGCGACTCCCAGCGGTCGCGCAGAGACGCTCGCATCGTGGCGATGATGCCAGGCGGGCTTTCGCGTGGCCGTGTGCCAGCCGCGCATGAGCGTGACGTAGGGTTCGCGCAGGCCCGAGAAGACGACCAAGGAGAAGTGGAATGACGCGCGATGAATGGCTTGCGGACTTCGCTCGGCGGATCGGCGTTCCGCCGCCGAGCGAGGATGAGATCGAGCAGCTGCTGGCGCTCGCCGGGGAGGCGGCCCACGCCTCCGAGCGAACCGCCGCACCGATCGCCTGTTGGCTTGCCGGGCACAGCTCGATGGCGCTCCCGGAGCTGCTCGAGACGGCACGTGCCCGGCCCGCCGAGTGACGCGATGACGGCGACCGCGCCCCTAGCCCCGGACGCGGTCGGCGCCGGTGTAGATGTTCACGCTGCCGCGCCGGGCGAAGCCGGCCAATGTGATGCCCCGGTCTCCGGCGAGCTCGATCGCCAGTGAGCTCGGAGCGCCCACGCCGACCACCACCGGAGCCCCGGCCATGGCGGCCTTCTGCACGAGCTCGAACGAGAGGCGCCCGCTGACGCACAGGAGACGGTCGCGAAACGGCAGCATGCCGTCGAGCAGCGCGCGGCCCACCACCTTGTCCATCGCGTTGTGGCGCCCCACGTCCTCGCGCACAAGCAGCAACGCGCCCTCGGTGTCGAACAGGCCCGTCGCGTGGAGGCCGCCGGTGAGCTCGAACGTCGGCTGGTGCATGCCCTCCGGCAGCGTCTCGAGCAGGGCGCGGTCCACGATCGGCCCCGCGGCCCCGACGTGCGGCGCCAGCGTGGCGACCTCCTCGAGTGCCCCCTTGCCGCACACGCCGCAGGACGAGGTGGCATAGAAGTTGCGCGTGCTGGGGTCGCGCAGCAGCGGGCCGGCAACGTCGATCGTGTTGGCGGCGAGGTCCTCGCTGAGACCGGCCTCGCGGGGGGAATCGATGAGCCCCTCGCCGTAGAGAAAGCCGAGCGCCAGCTCCTCGTCATGCGCCGGCGTGCGCATCGTGACGGCCAGCGGCCGGCCGTCGACCCGGATCTCGAGCGGCTCCTCCACCGCCACCAGGTCGGGCTCCCCGTCACGCGACACGGTGGCGACCATGCGCCTCACGGCGTCCTCGCCGATGCCGGGCTCGGTCACGCGGAGGCGAGAGCCGGTCGCGTGGAGGCGCGCTCCGACATCGGGCGCACGTCGACCGCCACGACCTTGTACTCGGGGCAGGAGGTGTTGACGTCCGCGGAGGAGCCGACGAGCAGGTTCGTACGGGCCTCCGGAAAGTGGAAGCTCGTGAACACATGCCCCGGCTCGATCCGCTCCGTGACCCGCGCGCACAGCTCGACACGTCCCACGCGGCTTCGCACCGAGACCCGCTCGCCATCGGAGATCCACAGGCGTCCGGCATCGTCCGGGTGGATCTCCAGCCAATCGCGGTCGACCAGCTCGAGGTTGCCCGTGCGACGGGTCATGGTCCCGGCGTTGTAGTGCTCCAACACTCGCCCCGTGACCAGGATCAACGGGAAGCCCTCGTCCACGGCGTCGCCCGGCTCCTTGTACGGGAGCGCGGCGAACCTCGCGCGCCCGCCCGGCAGCGAGAAGCGCTCCTCGTAGAGGATCGGCGCGTCGCTTCCATCCGGGGCGACCGGCCACTGCAGCCCGCGGCGGCCGAGACGCTCGTAGCTGACCCCGGCGAAGTCCGGCGTGAGCGCCGCGATCTCGTCCATGACCTCAGACGGCCCCGCATAGCCCATCTCGTGGCCGAGCGCCCGCGAGACCGCGGCGATGATCTCGAGGTCGGTCCTCGCCTGCCCGGGTGGGGGGATGGCCGGCTCGACCAGCTGGATGCGCCGCTCCGCGTTCGTGAAGGTGCCCTGCTTCTCCAGGAAGGCCGAGGCGGGCAGGACCACGTCCGCGTAGCGCGTGGTCTCGTTCTCGAAGATGTCCTGACAGACCACGAACTGAAGCGACTCGAGCGCCTTGACCACGTGGGCGCTGTTGGGATCGGTCTGGGCGATGTCCTCGCCGAAGATGTACATCGCCTTGAGCTCGCCGGCGACCGCCGCGTCGAGCATCTCCGGGACCTTGTAACCCGGCTCGCGTGAGAGCGGCACGCCCCAGGCTGCTTCGAAGGCGCCCGCCACCCGCTCGTCGGCGACGCTGCGATAGGCCGTGTAGGTGTCCGGCAGGGCGCCCATGTCCGAAGAGCCCTGGACGTTGTTCTGACCCCGCAGCGGCAGCAGCGCGGACCCCGCTTGGCCGACCTTGCCGGTCATCAGCGCGACATTGCAGATCAGCCGCACCACCTCGGACCCGTACTTGTGCTCGGTGACGCCCAGTCCCCAGGCGATCGATGCCCTCCGCGCCTCACCGTAGAGGTGGGCCGCCGCTTCGATGTCCGTCGCCGGGATCCCGCTGATCTCGTGCACGGTTGCCGGCGGGTAGTGCTCGAGCAGCTCGCCGAGGGTGTCATAGCCCTCCGTGCGTTCCGCGATGAAGGTGGGGTCCGTGAGGCCGTCGCGCTCGAGCACGTGCGCCATCCCGAGCACGACCGCGGCATTGGTTCCCGCGCGCGGCGCGAGGTGCAGCTCGCCGTAGTCGGCCAGCTCGATGCGGCGCGGATCGATCGTGATCAGCTTGAGGCCCCGGAGGGCGGCCTGTTTCATCCTGGCGCCCACGACCGGATGGCCCTGGGTCGGGTTCGCGCCGATGATGATCGCGACCTCGGCGTGGTCGATGTCGTCGAAGCATCCGGTCGCCCCCGAGAGGCCGAGCGACTTGCGCAGAGCGAACGAGGTCGGCGAGTGGCAGACGCGCGAGCAGTTGTCGATGTTGTTCGTGCCGATCGCCGCGCGCATCAGCCGCGCCATGACGTAGCAGTCCTCGTTCGTGGCCCGCGAGGAGGCGAGCCCCGCGATCGCGTTCGGCCCGTGCTCGGCCCTGATCTCCCCGAGGCGGGTGGAGATGGTCTCGAGCGCCCGCTCCCAGCTGACCGCCCGCAGGCGTCCGCCCTCGCGGACCAGGGGCTCTGTGAGACGGTCGCGGGCTCGCGCGAAGCGGTGGGCGAAGCGTCCCTTCAGGCAGGTGTGCCCATGATTGGCCGGACCGTCCGAGGCCGGCGTGATCGAGGCGACCTGGCCGCCCGTCACGTGCGCCTCGAGGCGGCATCCCACACCGCAGTAGCCGCAGGTTGTCGTGACGGTGGACTCGAAACGGTCGCTCATGGATGCTCCTCCTGCTCCAGTGTAAGCAGGGTGTGCTCCGTGATCGCTCCCGTCGGGCAGGTGTCGGCGCAGGCACCGCAGGACACGCACGTCGATTCCCTGAAGCCGCCGCCGAGCCCCGCCGCTATGTTCGCCTCGAATCCACGCCCTGTCGCCGTGAGCGCAAACGCCCCCTGGAGCTCGTCGCAGGCGCGGACGCAGCGTCCGCAGGAGATGCACAGCTCGTGCCGCAGGACGAGATACGGGTGGCGCTCGTCGTGCTCCACCTCGTGGGTGGCGCCGGCGAACCGCGTGCCGCAGACGCCCAGCGACCGGGCGACCTCCGCGAGCTCGGTGTGCGGCGCGGGCGCCTGCGGCAGCTCGGAGAGCACCAGCTCGACCACTGTGGCCGCCACGCGCCGTGCGGCGGGATCTCGCGTGTCGATGCTCATGCCCTCGCGACAGGGCGTCGTGCAGGCCGCGATCGGCGCCGGCGCCCCAGCGAGACCGACGAGGCAGACTCGGCAGGCGCCGAACGGGGCCTGGCGCGGGTCGTAGCAGAGGGTCGGCACCGCGGAGCCCGCCCGACGCACGGCCTCGAGCACGGTGCTGCCTGGCTCGACCTCCACCTCTCTGCCGTCGACCGTCAGGCGCATTGCGGGACCTCGCGGTGGGACATCAGCCAAGCCCCAGCTCGTCGGGAAAATGGCGCAGCAGGCTGCGGATCGGTGCCGGCATGCCGCCGCCGTGCGCGCACAGGCTGCCCAGCTCGAGCGCCTCCAGGAGCGACTCCAGCCGCTCGCGCGACACCGGCGCCTCGGCCGCGAACATCTCGTGCGCGCGCCTCAGCCCGACCCGGCAGGGAAAGCACTTGCCGCAGCTCTCGTGGGCGCCGAAGCGCAGCAGGTGGCGAGCCAGCGAGCGCATATCGGTCTGATCGTCGAACGCCACGATGCTTCCGTGGCCGAGCATGCAGCCCTCGGCGGCGAGCGCATCGAAATCGAAGGCTGTGTCGAGTCGATGCGCCGGCAGGATGCCGCCGAGCGGTCCGCCGATCTGCAGCGCCTTCAGCCCCGCGCGAACCCCGCCGGCGAGGTCCTCGCACAGCTCCCGCATCGAGGTGCCGAAGCGGACCTCCCAGACGCCCGGGCGCGCGAAGCGCTCGTTGAAGCACACGAGCTTGGAGCCGTTGCTCGCGCCTGGGCTCAGCGCGGCGTAGGCGGCGGCGCCGCGCCGCGCGATGAAGGGGATGTTGGCCAGCGTCTCGATGTTGTTCACGACGGTGGGCCTGCCGTACAGGCCCCGCTCGGCGGGAAACGGCGGCCGTGCCGAGACCACACCCCGCAGACCCTCGAGACACGCCAGGAGGGCGGTCTCCTCGCCCACGACGTAGGAGCCGGCGCCCTCGAGCACCGTCACGTCGAAGCTGTGGCCCGATCCGAGGATGTCCGCGCCGAGCCATCCCTGCGCCCGCGCCGCCGACACAGCCGCTTCCAGCGCCGGCTTCGAGCGGGGGTACTCCGAGCGCGTGAGGACAAAGCCGTGGCTTGCTCCCACCGCATAGCCGGCGAGCGCCATGCCCTCGAGCACGAGCGCCGGGTTCACCTCCATGAGCTGCTTGTCGATGTAGGAGCCGGGATCGCCCTCGTCGCCGTTCGCCACGATGAACTTCTGCTCGCCCGGCGCCGCGCGCGCGAACTGCCACTTCCTTCCGGCCGGAAAGCCGGCGCCGCCTCGCCCGCGCACCTCGGACGCCGTGACCTCTTCGAGCAGATCCTCCGGGGTGAGCCGTCGCAGGGCACGCTCGAGCCCAGACCAGTCTCCGGGCCGCGTCAGCACCGGCTCTTCGAACACGCTCCGCCACGCGGGCTCGGCGGCGTCGCGCAGCTGACCGACCAGGGCACGGCTCACCACGTCGCCACCTGCATCCACCAGGTCGCCGTCGCGCAGGGCCGGCGAGGAGTGGCAGAGGCCGAGACACACCGTCTCGGCCAGCGAGATCGACCCGTCGGCGCTGCGCTCGCCGAGGTCGAGGCCGAGGGCGTCGCTCAGCTCGGCGACCTGGGAGCCCCCGGTTGCGGCGAAGCAGGCCGTGCCCGTGCAGATCCGCAGGTGTCGCCGTCCACGCGGTTGCAGGAGGTCGTCGTAGAAGGTCGACACACCGTGCACCGCCGCCTCCGGCAGTCCGGAGACCTCGGCCGCGCGCCTGCGATCGTCGTCGGTGACCGCGCCTCGACTCTCGATCGCCTCCTTGAGCACCTCGAGGGCCGTCGGCGCAGTCTCGCCGTGGTGGCGCCGGATGAGCTCGACCAGGTTGTCCGACATCAGCTGCGTTGGAGTATGAACTCCCGGGCGACTTCCAGGGCCGGGGGCGCCGCCGGCGCACCGGCCGACCCGGCCCGCTCGGACGAACGTCCACCCGAGCGCGCAGTTTGCTTCGCCGCCGCTCGTACGCGCGTCCAGCCCCGCGCCAACGCAGGACCTGGCGTGGCGGGCGCACCGATAACAGCGGTGTGAGCGATCCGCATCCGACATCGGCGTCGGCCGAACACGCGTACTCCTGTGCCCTCACCGTGGTGATGATCCATCGCGTCCGGCGACTGCTCGGCGACGAAGGGGTGGAGCGCCTGCTCCACGCCGCGGGGAGCAGGCGCACCCTCGAGTACCTCGAGAACCTCGGCAACTGGATCGACTACGACGAGGCGATCGCGCTGTGGGATGCCGGTGAGGCGATCACGCAGGATCCCGAATTCGCGCGCCACGTGGGCGAAGACACGCGCGGCGTGCTCGCGGGGTCGGCACAGGCGTCTGTGCTGCGCTCACTTGGCTCCCCGGAGGACCACCTCCGCCGGCTCCCCGTCACCTCGCAGCGCTACAGCACGGCCACTCAGTTCGAGGTGATCGAGACACGTCCGGGATACGCGCATGTGCGCGCCTACGCCACCGGGGGCTTGCCGCGCGCCCACCAGCACTGCGCCTGGACCCGCGGGCTGCTGACCACCACCACCGA
>Ga0335085_10010960_pt1 | contig 13485 bp, 10 predicted proteins | sample Lox_Sample_45_FD_206712 | JGI IMG/M metagenome (GOLD analysis project Ga0335085, IMG submission 206712) | Soil microbial communities from Loxahatchee National Wildlife Refuge, Florida, United States - Lox_Sample_4.5 | ecosystem: Environmental > Terrestrial > Soil > Wetlands | place: USA...
TTTAGATTAACAATATTGAAGGCAAAAGGTAGATTCATCAGAATTAGAGCAGAGACCACTATCACAATCAGACGTTTTTTTGAGAGAATTTCTCTATAACACAATTATAGAATAATATCACGTACAAAATTGCAATTAAAGAATTCCTGCGGTAGCTATTACAATCCACTTACGCCTAACTTACTTTCACTATAATACGTACCGACGAACCATGACCTTCTATTTCCAAAATTCCTGTATATCATTTCGGAAATTCAGGTCTGCAAAAGTAGAGGCTTGTTTCTTGGTCGAATATTTCTTCCCGTGACAACTTGACGAGTAGAATCTTTGGAAATAGCGATTAAGAGACTCTTTTGCCTTACCAGGATGAAAGGATCTCCCTGGTCAAAAGTACTTTTTTGATCAGGTGGTCACGCAACATGTGAAACCAATACGGGAATTGTGAAAGTTAGACCACATACAAGTGGTACAGGAGTCTGCCCTAACTGCTTAAGCTTGTTGCAAAAGGAGATCTCGCGACAATTGAAATGATCGGAAGAATAACAGCTTAAGAAAAATCTGCCATATTTTACGAGAATGCTTCTTCCAACTATACAAAGGTGATAATGACAAGAATGTACATCGAAAATCCGTCAGAAAAGATGCACTCTAGCACATCCCAACAATTTCAAATTTTTTACAGGTGTAGTTTGTGCGAAGACCCCAAGAAAGCAGTAGACAAGTCCTGGTTTGGCTGACCCTTCAACAACGAAAACTGTTCGAGCTCAATGCTAAGCAAACTGCAAAATGGGCAATATTCATTGTCACCATCCTCTTTCTCGTGTTGGTCACAATCAGCAGCGTATATCTAAATCCCTTCGGAAAAAATCCGAGGTCTGATGAGTACATCTACACCTCTTCAGCCGAGTACATCCTAAGTGGCCACGTTTGCAGGCCCTACACATTTTACGCTTTGGCTTCACAGAAGCTCTGTAATTTAGAGCACCCTCCTCTAGTCAAAGAGATTATGGCCGTTTCCATTTTCTTTTTCGGACGCGATATGTGGGGGGCTCGGTTGCCCTCGATGATTTTCGGAACACTCTGCATACCGATCGTCGCGTACATTGGCTGGCGGCTCACGCGGAGGTTAAGCGTAGCAGTAATCAGCGCATCTCTAATGGCGTTTAACCCTCTCCTAATCGGATCGTCCTCAATAGCAATGCTGGATACGGCGGAAATCTTCTTCACGCTCTGTGCTATCGCACTCTATCTATCGAGTCTATTTGGGCGCCATACAATTTGGAAGCTTCTTATGGTCGGTAACTTATTCGGCCTGTCGATTCTGTCAAAGGAGGTAGCAGTTTTTGCCCTGCTCGCTATTGTTACATACAGTTTCTTCGAACTTAGACTGGTTACAGCTCTAAAACGCTCTGTCTTCATTTTAGCTGGGAGCGCTCTAACAACGATCGCAGGATTCGAATTTTATGATCACCATTTCACTTCATTTCCAAACCCGGCTAACCACATCGTGTTCATAATTGATTATGCAAAGAGCATTCAGGGTTATTACGTCTCTACGAATCCTGAACTCTGGTTGACTTCTCTTGCGAATAGAGATTTGGGCTCAGGTCTAGGTGTAATGAATCCCACAATATCATTCCCCGTCTTTTTCTGGATACCGTTGTTCGCCTTGTATGTTGTCTCGAGAAGGAGTACTCACGCGCTCATGTTGCCGGCCATACTACTGATCTGGACATATTTTCCGTACTTTGTCATGTTCGACTATTTCCACAGAGACGTGAAGTATTTCTATTCGATACAGATGACCCCGGCGCTTGTGGTGGGCGCCGCATACCTCTATTCAACGATAGGTGAAAAATTAGTGAGCAGGAAGAGGTTCGGTCGAAAACTTAACGTGACCGCAATAGTTTGCGTCCTATCATTTTCAATTTTGCTTTATTATCTATCGGGAGCTGGAGTCATCATGAATTCGACAACCAAAAACCAGTCGCCCGTCATACCTCCGCCCCCATATGGAAAGTACGGATTTCAGAATTTATCGGCGCCAAGTATCCTTTCGGCTTCTTACAATGATCATCCTGTTATCAGAAACATCAGTCAGACCCTGTTGCCCAATAATCTAGAGAAAGATACGTGAGAATTGAGTCTACCCGAATTAAATAGCACTCTCCTATTTACTAACAATTGGTAGTTAGAAATGAAATTCTTGGTGAATTTCGAGGGAACCGAATCTGCCGTGTCTGCTAACCCTAGAGAATACGCAATGATGATCGAAAGCATCCTTATTCCAAGTCTGCAAGCGATTGAGAAATTGGAAAGAGAGGGGAAGGTCGTGGGCGGCGTTTACGCTGGTGAAAGAGCAGGAGCTTTGATTATGGAAGCTGCGAATCCAGAAGAGCTAAGCAGATCGCTGGCAAGGCTCCCATTCTGGGGCGTCGTCGATATGAATGTCTCGCCAATTCAGTCGTTCTCTTCTTCAATTGAGCAAACTAAAGAACAACTTAATTCTCTAAAGGCTCTCGCTCAGGCAAGGCCCGTTCGTTAGAAGGAAATATCGGGCTCTGGGTCTTGAATTGTTGCTCGCGATCGAATAAGTAATCACGGCTCAGAATTTCCGCGCCAGCTATTGTAGACCTCAATTAATCTTGGACAAAGATGATCGCTTTAGGATTCCATGCAACCACCTTTCGTTGCGCTTCAAACACTCAAATTCCTAGAATCTGCTTTTTCTTGGAGTTATAATCGTCTTCCGTGATTAGACCTCTGTTTTTTATGTCTTGCAGACTCTGCAGTTGTTGTTCAATCGTTGGTTTGGTTTCGGCAGGCGCACTGTATGGTTCCTCTTCATAATATTCTTCCCCATACGGTTCCTCTTGATACAGATCTCCTCCATAACCTCCTGACATGAACATACTGCGTCTTGCAACTCTTCTCGAAGTCCGGCGGGCGGTTCGCCGAGCGACTCTTCTTGCTCCAAACATTTTTGAAATTCCTTCCTCGTTTAATGAACAAGATTAACCGTGTTTGTTTGATTAATGAGATCGGTTTCTTAAGGGGATAAATTACGGTCACAATATATGTTTTCGTAGAGTCTGATTTTAACAACTGAGAGACTTTGAGATCCAAAATGTAGTTGGTCAGGAAGATAGTCTCTGTAAAGAGCGGAGTCAGCCAGGTACTTCTCAAATCTATTCAAGACATTTCTTCATGGATCCGAGAGAAATTATGAAGCCACAACAAAGTCTTGCTTTTTCGACTTCAACTTGCAAGCGAAATCTTAACCTGGGAATGTTATCATCGAAGCTTTCGTTTGACAGCTCCCATCGTAAAGTCCAGTCAAACACATTGACTGTTTATGAAGAGCCTGCAAAGAACTTTCTTCTATTAATTTTTTAAATCCATCAATTTCAGGCGTGTTTGTTATGCGTGGCAAACCATTCATTCCGTTAATGGTTCGATCACTCCCTAGCGAAGAACAATCTGATAGTAACTGGGCTAATTCGCAGAAGAAATCGATTGGTAATTACAAAAAGACCGTCATGATTTGCGAGGATGACCATGACCTCCTTTTGGCTTACAGATTGGCGCTCCGTTCAAAATACACTATTTTGACGGCCGTTTCAGGAGACGAATGTATTAGAAAATACTCAGAAATGAAGGACAGTGGTGAACCGGTTGATGCCTTGCTTCTGGATTTTCGTTTGGGAGATACGACAGGAGACGACGTAGCAATGCGCATCAGAGGATTAGATGGCACCAAAATTATTCTAATGAGCGCTTACGACATCGACGGAACGATGATCAACAGTCTTGTGATGAATGGTGTCATTTCACTGTTTGTTAAGAAACCTGTATCTCTTGATAGGCTGGCGAGTCTGATAGAAGCAACAATAGGTCGCTAGAAGGTACAGCGACACGAAGATGTAGCAGAGATTATCTTGGAGAGATCTCGATCTAGTTTGAAATCACTCGGCTTTCTACGAAACCGAAGAAATGTTGCCGTTCTCTTTCTACTTGTGATAGTTGCCGTGATCCTAATTTTAGCATCTTATGAGTATACAGCCCAGGTATCTGCAAATGTTGCCAATCTTTCTATTGGTGAAATCCATTCGAATGCACGGATTGAGGCTAGCGATTTGGCGCATATACTCCAAGCAAAACTGGAATCCGTTTCACAAACTCTGAACCTGATTGCAAGTAGCAGTTCTGTTACAACAGGTAATGTGACGGGAGCAGCTCCGATATTCGATGCGGCCCAAAACTCATCGAGTTCACTTACCACGGCTTACTATTGGATTGGAGCAGATGGAAGAATTCTTCTCTTGTCAACGGGAACGAGTCAAATATTTCCCTCAGGGACAGGCTTCGACTTGTCAAATAAGTCAACTTTTACCTATCCAAAAGCAAACCTGACAACTTACTTCAGTGGTGCAACCCCTCTTGCAAATTCATCAACTTACTACATTTTCATCTCGCGGCCCGTGTTCTCGAGGATAAACTCATCTGAAGGTACGTTCAGCGGTGTGGTAGCGGCATCGATCCCACTCAAGACCATGGGAGAGTTCCTACTCAGCGAGCTTTCACCCAGTTTCAAAGCTAGTGTAGGGATGCTCGACTTTAAAGGAGGCATTCTGTACTCTAGCAATGATTCGGCAATAGGTCAAAATGTGTTTAAGCCCCAGTTCCAGAGCGAAATTCCTACCGGCTTTAGATCGGCGTTCGATGCATTTCTTAATGAGTCGCTAAAGGGGAATTCCGGCCTTGAAGACCTATCTTACAATGGTGCAAGCGGAACTCTCGCCTATCAGCCAATCTTTGTGAATGCAACAACTGATACCGGGGCTCGGGTTCCCGAGCAATTTGGCGTTCTCTACGTTTCTTCTGTCGATACTCTTGCTTCAAGTGCAACCTCCGTGATAAGCCAACAGCAGTTGGTCAGCATTATCTTGATTCTTGTTATCGCTGGAGTTTCCGGAGGGTTGGCAGTAACTACGTTGAGATGGAACAAGCGTCTCGACGACTTGGTTAATGAAAAAACGTCTGAGCTCGTTCGGGCAAATAGTGAACTAGAGGCAAAGGGAAGAGCCGAGAAAGATCTCATGAACGTCACGGCACACGAACTGAGGACTCCTACACAAAGCATTCTCACAAACAGCGAGATATTGCAGAGAGTAATTCGACGTACTCTCGGGATAACCCCGAGAATTTCGGGTTCCGTTTCAAATAATCCTTCAGAGTATGATTCACTTACCATGGATATTACCCCTGAGGAGATCGTTGATCTTGTGGATTCATCGGTTAGGAACGCATCAAGGCTTCAAAATCTTACAAACAACATACTTGAAGTAGCACGGATAGACAACAAGACGATCGCACTGAGTAAGGAGATCTTTGACCTGAATGAAGCAATCAGCGAAGTTATTCACGATGCGAGAATAGAACTTGCTTCTTCGAACGAACCCGATGCCAAGACGATTCTCTTTGAGCCAAAGCAGCCGACTCTATTCGTAGATGCTGATAGAACCAAAGTGTCACAGATAATTCTGAACCTTCTCAGCAATGCCCTAAAATACACAAAGTCTGGTGGAAAAATCGAAATCAAAACTGATTCAGATGCTTCAGGCGGAGTTGGCGGGAAATTTGCTGTCGTATCGGTAATTGACAATGGTACGGGGATAGATCCGGATATTCTTTCGAGACTCTTCACTAAATTTGTCACCAAATCTGGAACCGGGCTAGGACTCTATATAACAAAGTCATATGTTGAAGCTCACGGCGGAGTTATACAAGCGAGCAATGACCCGGCCGGGGGAGCCATTTTTACTTTCACAATACCTCTTGCGCCTGTCCAAACTGGCAAGAACAAAAGTTTGGTCGTTCAATAAACACAATATGGAAACGGTCTATATGCAGGACATCCGCAAAATTCTACCGGAAAAAAAGACAATATTGATTTGCGATGACCAGAGGGATTTTGTGAACTCTTGCACCCTTGCGCTTAGGGCAGATTTCAATGTAATTAAGGCGTATTCAGGGAAAGAATTCATGAAATTGATCTCTGAGTCCAATACAAAGGGAATGACTCCTGACGTGGTCTTGATGGATTATCATCTTGGAGATATGCAAGCCGAGGAAGTGCTGGCAAAAATAAAATCTTTAGAGCTATGGAAAGCCAAGACTAAAATTTTGATAATTAGCGGCGCGGAAGACGTTCCATTTTCTAACAATGCTGAGCAATCCCCATTTGTATCAGGACTCAGAAAACCTTTCACTCTTGAAAAGTTGAGAAAAGAGATTGCTGCTAAAATGAGTTTGAATACGGATTAGGAGTTTAACGTGTTTCCCCTTTAGGGGAAATAGTCTTGACGGCGATTTGCCTTTGAATCCTTATCACAAATCCTAGGCTAATCGAAACTCCAAGGATTCGCGCTTGTGAACATATTGATTGCAGGTGGCAGTTCTATTCGTAGACACCGAGGTTAGCAGTTCAGAAAATCGGGAAGATTGGAATTTATCAATAAGAACCGAAGTCCCAAAATCAAAATAGGGATAGGTGACTTGTTTTCCTCAGAAATTTAGTAGAACTCGTTCCCTGTAAGAGTGCGAAGGATCTTTCAAAAGGTTAGCCGATCGGGTAGAGCAGACGAGGGTCATTCGGGCTGAGGAATGCAGAGAGACATTCCTTTCTGGAATTTCTCCAAGAGTCTAACAAGCGTAACTCTTTCATCCTTCGTGAACATCGTAGCGGGGCTCGCGATCTTCGCGGCTGCCTCACTGACCGGTGGCCTGGCTCCATCCCTTCTATCATTGATAATTTCCCGATTGGTTCAGGGGATCGGCGCGGCCATGACAACGGTCACTGCCTTTGCTCTATTCATCCGAATATTTCCGGAGGGCCATCAACGAAATCGTGCCCTCGGCTATCTGATAGCGGTCCTCTCCGGAGGATTTGCGGCCGGGGCTCTTGCAGGAAGAGCCCTCACCACTTTTCTCGGCTGGCGATCGGTGATGTTCATAAATGTGCCAATTGGGCTGGTCACGATTCCTCTCGCTCAGAGATTTCTCCCAGGTGGAGCTGGCTTGTCTGAAAACAAGCACCTGGATGTTCCGGGCGCCCTAACGGTGACCACCGGAATAATTCTACTGATTTACGGACTGACAAACGCTGCAGGTCTGGGTTTTGCCTCCCTCTCGACCGCGGTGCCGCTTGGACTGTCGGTTATATTTCTAGGTGGGTTCCTGGCGATCGAGTCGCGGTCTAAAACGCCCCTTCTCCCTCTCTCGTTTATCCGGCGCGGATCGGTTTTGGCCTCCAATGTCGTCGCGCTACTCCTTACCTCCGTGGTCGGTGGCATCTCGTTCATCCTTCCCGTCTGTTTCCAGAACATTCTCGGGTACTCTGCGGTATACTCGGGGATCCTGACCTTACCTCCGGCGCTGATCTTTTTCGTCGTAGGGGGATGGATTGCTTCTCGGATGGTCGATAGGTTGGGCGCAAAGAGAGTGCTGCTTCTATCTACTGCGATAGTAGCCCTAGGCTGTCTCATGTTGACACCATTATCTCCTCATGGCAATTACTGGATACTCTTGCCAGGGTTCTTGGTCTGGGCGGTAGGTGCAAGTATAGGATTTCCGGCGATGAATATTGCTGCAGTTGCTGGAACTCAGCATGGTGAAGAAGGACTAGCTTCTGGAGTGGTCAATACTTCCTTCCGAATAGGGTTCCCGCTGGGACTCGCCACACTGCTCACCGTTGCGGGAGCGATCGATCCTCCATCGTCGGCTAGCGCGTCAGCTGCAACAGCGGCGGTCGTAGCAGGGTTTCAAGCCGCCATGGTCGCTGCCTCGATACTCGCGATTATTGCCTTCGCGGTGGCTCTCAGGCTGAAAAATACAAAGCCCCAGCGAGGCTCGGGCGAGAAGCAAAGTCAGCTAGTTGGTTGAAAACGGCTCGTGGAATCATCACGTTGTCCCCCATGAATCGCACGTGTTTGTAGTACTCGCACCAGCTGTCGTTTTGAATACATCATCATGTCTTTCGATGTAGACAGACTAGGTAGCTTAATGAGGACGAGTGGAGCGGCAACCCCTGAGGGCTTTACCCAAGATATACAAGAAACCTATTCTAATTTCTTAAACGTAATTCCTCGGAATAAAGCCCGCCATAGAATAAGAAGGGTGCCTAGTTTGCATACCTGCTTGGATTTTCGATGAGCTAGGCGCTAATCTTCTCTTGTTCTGGGGTGATTTCTTTTGAAGGTGTCTTGGGGATGAGGATTGCGGCAAACAGTCCGACAATGGATACCCCGAGTAGAACTGCGATTGCAAGACCGTAAGATTGAGCCAATGGGAGGAGGGCACTAATGATGATCGACCCCACAAGCGAAACTCCGATTGAAGAACCCAAGTTGGAAACGCTTCTGGATAATCCGGAAATGTCTGCCTGATCTTTGTCTCCAAATGCCGATTGTACGAGATTAACTGATGACGTGAGCATTATTCCCATTCCAAGACCGATGATGAATAGGCCCGGAAGGAGATTGATAACCGGACTATCGTATCGAGTGAGCGCAAGTCCCAGAGCTAGGCCGATCACTGTCAGAATAAATCCGGCACGAATGAGCTGTCTCTGCGACCGCCTAGAGGCGAGCCTTGCTGCAAGCGATGCACTAATTATGAGTCCTATGGTGGTGGCTGTCAAAGTGAGACCCGCTTCAACCGCTGAAAAATGCCGGTAAGTTTGGAGGTATACTGAAACAGTGAAGAATAGTCCTTGTATGACAAGCCACTGAACTATCTGCGTTACCAGACCAGTGTTGGAGAGGCGATTATGAAATATCTTGCTATGAATCAACGGTTCTTTGCCAACTCTCTCTCTATGTCGAACGGAGAAATAAAAGCCAATATTCAGCAAAATTCCAATTCCCGCAATTACGATGAGTGGAGATACGCTTCCCTGCGGAATTAAGACAACGTTTCCAATCGAGAAATCTTTGGCACAAATGATCCATCCATAACTTGCGGTAGTTTGTAGCCCCAAGATTATGAGAAGTAAACCGAGACCGGAGAGGATCGCGCTCCCGAAATCAAAGGAAACTTTAGGACCTTTTTCTTTTTTCGGTTCGACGATTTTTCTACCAAGAAAGATTATCAACATTACAATTGCAAACTGCAAGAGAAAGGAGCCTCGCCAGCTGACAGCGGTCGTGATCGCACCGCCAACAAGTGGTCCCATCGCAGAGCCTATTCCCCCTGCACCGGCGACGATGCCATAATTTCTTGCTCTTGTAAGACCTGTGTAGGCAGCGGTTACCATTATGTACACCGGCGGAATCAACAGAGCGGTTCCAAGACCTTCCAACAAAGAGTAACCAAAAATCATCACGCCAAGTACCGGGGCAAGAAGAGCTATCAGCGAACCCACTCCGTACACGCTCAATCCAATGAGAAATATTTTCTTGCGGCCCGACATGTCCGTGAGCTTGCTGCCGGGGATCATCAATGCAGCCATAGTTAGTGTGAATAGTGTAATTGTTAATTGAACTCCTGCCACGGTCGTTGAAAGATCATGTGCAATATCGGTGGTCGCTACGTTCATGGCTGAACCGGCATAGCTGCAAACAAATTGTGCCAATGCCAAGGGTAGAATTAATGAGCCCAGCCGACCTGAGCTCTTAGTAGCAGTCGCCATTTCTTGCCCCCGATTTTGCTCATATTAGAGCATAACAAATTTAGAAGGCTCCTGTCATTTATCGTATGAAATAACAAAAATTGCCCTACTTTCGATCAGAAGAGTAAGCGGGAGGAAAGAAAGTTAAAGACCGCATGTACTTAATTGAGGCTCGGTTATCTCGGAATCTATGGAGACTATCGCACGGACGTATCAAAGCATGATTAATTTTTCTCTGTTCATCCAGCCTAGAGTTATCCTTGCAACTTTCTTCATAAGTGAGAGATCGCCGGCGTTAAGATTTCATCTTCATTCTAAGGAAAAAAAGAGCGTTAGCGCAGGTATGGGAGCTCCACCCTTTCAATACATTTCTCGACACAAAAAATTTGAAGGAAGAATTTTAGCTGCCCAATCTTAGCTGAGACACGTTTGCCCAAATTTCGTAAGTTTGCTCTGGCTTAGTGGATACGAGTCCAACCTCACCGGGCGCAGAATTGGAACTCATTTGCGATCCCCTGAATGAAAGAGAAAGTTAGGAACTAAAACTTAGCTAGCAAACACAAGAGTGTTGAACATGGGCGCCGTCCTCTGACCATCGAACAATGGGTCCCGAGGAAAACTTTTCTTGCACAAAGTCTAAAAGACTAAAATTTTTGCCGAAATCACGAAAAGTTATTCACATAAAGGAATTTGGTAACAAAGTTATTAAACATCAAGTTCGGCCAAAAAAGAATCTCTTTGTTCTCACGAAAGTCTAAGATAATTCATGCTTTGAGCCGGACGGCTACGATTGGTATAGTTGTTATCATCATCATAATTATTGCCGCAGGAGGCTTGTACGCGGTTTCAGTCCACAGCACGTCCACAACCACTTCCTCTAGTTCTTCGAGCAGCAGCTCTAGCTCTTCTTCCTCAGCTTCAAGCTCCTCTTTGAGTTCTTCTGTTAGCTCTTCTAGTATCAGTTCGTCTCCGCTCTCCTCATCCTCGTCTAGTTCTAGTGTTTCGACACAAAGCAGTTCATCATCCTCAGCTTCAACCTCGGCCTCGGGAGAGACGAACACCCTAGTTATGGACGATTCTAATTGGCCGATCGACGACATGAACGTGCTGTACTTTGTATCGGAAATTCCTTGGCCAGATTGGTTTGCTTACTCGGTCTATCAACCCCTGATCTCCGTAAATCTCACAGCCGAGTACCAAAGCAACACTATACAGTACCTCCCGATACTCGCGCAAAACTGGACGGTGTCAGCAAATCAGACGATTTACACAATCGATCTAAGACCGAACATCAATTTCTCCAACGGAGATCCTTTCAATGCATATCAAGAATGGATGGAGCTCTACGGCTTCTACTACCTCTCCGCTAATAGCTCCGGGTGGTGGCAATCATACGGTATCTACAACATGAGTACTGTTGACTTTGGACCGGCTACTATATCGATGATAAATCAAAGCGGACTCATTCATCCTTCATCTGCAGCTCTTGCTGTAATGATGAACAGCTCGTGGCCCATCTATGTGACTGGACCTGACCAGATTGTATTCCACTTGAAAGCTCCTTTTGCCTACTTCCCAGGTACGCTGGTATCGTACATTGGCATGTGCTTCGACACACAATATGTTCTCGATCATGGTGGCTTCGGCTCCCCTGCCTCCTTCAACACCTACTTCAATACCAACCCCATTCCAGGGACGGGGCCTTATGTAATAACAGGCTGTGTCGAGAACTCTTACATGAAGTTCGCTCAGAGTCCATCATACTGGGGAGACACACTTCCCGCGTCACAAGTTAGTGCGGACCAACTCTTGAGTCCAGGGAACGTAAAGGATGTGATCATAAACTACAAGCCTGATGATCTTACAAGATACACGGATCTTTCAACTGGAACCGCACAAATTGCTGCTATCGAGTCAGCGGACTGGAATCAGATCACCGCCAATCCTAGTACATACAACTACACAGTACTTCCTTCGTGGGCAGGGATAGCAAGTGCGATAGCATTGAACGCGAACATATACCCGACCAATATTACATTGGTGAGACAGGCAATAGTCCATGCGATCAACTATACCGATGTTATAGACACGGCTTTCCAGGGCCAGGCCGCGAGGGCGATGGGACCGGAATATCCTTCGTGGCCGCAATTTTATGATCTGGGTAACTACACGCCTTACCAGTTCAACCTAACACTAGCTCAACAGGATTTGAAGGAAGCTAACATTACGAACATGCCAGACTTTACTTTCAAGATAATTACCGGATGTACTTTCTGCGAGCTTGCAGCAGAAGTCGTCCAGGGCGACCTCGCACAGATAGGGATCACGGTCAATATTGAAGTCCTAGATAATAGCGCATACGATGCACCGTATGGTAGTTTCTCCACGAATGTACAAAACGCGCAACAGATTGGACAACTCTCATTTCTAGGCGGAGAGACGTGGGCACCTTCAGCCCTGACCCCTGTCGATAATTGGATTTCGTTCATGAGTAACACCTCAGCTTGGGGTAACTGGGCGGGCTACACTTCTCCCAGTGTCCAAGCCTGTGTAAGCGCGTTCACATCCAGCGCAAGCGTTTCGTACATTCAGAATCTTTGCAAAGTCGCACAGGGTCAAATCTACAACGATGCACCTTATGCATGGATTGGATACTACGGTCTCTGGTATTCATCGGGCTCATTGGTATGGAAAAATGGTGTCATCAAGGGGTTCCTCCTTGATCCGGTTTGGGGCGGTATCGATACCATGCCAATCATCAACACGGTTACCTTCGGGTAGTAGTCAAAGGCAGATGTTGAAGTAGATTCAGACGTAAGACCCGGGATGGCTTTGTAACTCTAGCGAGCCTTTGGGACGCGGATCAATCAAGATCTCGAATCGGGGAAAGTTTCTTCGAAGGAAACGATGGCTATTTCATCACGGGAGATATCACAGAGAAAGAGCCGAACAAATAGTGCTGCGCTTTTCGCCATATAACTCTAATTTGGTACAAAAGGGTGACCGATCAGCAACAATGTATAGCTGTAGGAGAAAATTATCGTCTCTCTTTTGGCTTGGCACTTTAATTCCAGAGAGGTCCTGCTTTTTGCTTGAAATAGCGCAGTACCTCTTGCTAGACTTCGATACCATCCACTAAATCGATATAGTTAGCGTAATCTTACGGCTTAAGTCATTACCTGGACCTTAGACTTCGGAGTCTAATAAATATCTCAGGATTTCCTTGATAATTGGACGGTCGATCGGTGCAATCTGCCCTAAGAATCATAACATTGTCATAAGGTTTTAGATTGCAGCGGATGGTATCCAAACCCACTGTGGGTTTGAATCCCAACTGCGGGTTGGCATCCTAGTTCGAGTCTTTAATGAGTCCAAGCCAATCTCTAATGCTATTTCTTGAGGAAATGAGAAATTTCCCAGACATTCCCTTCAGGATCTTCAAAGTAGGCAATCCTCTGTCCCCATTCATGCGTTGTGGGCTTCTTGAGAAAGTGGACCCCCTTCGCATTCGGATCTTCGTACTCCTTGTCGACATCTTCAACAAAGACCGCGAAATAATTCCAATTAGCAGCTCCGATGCTTGCATCAGAGCGTGCACGAGTCTCAGACGAGATCATTCTTATTGCAGAATCAACGGATAGTAAACCCACCCCCGGGCCGCCACCGCCTAAAATCATGTAGGCGAAGTCATCTGTCTTGTCCTTTAGTTTGAATCCCAATTTGTCCCGATAGAAAGCTATACACTTGTCGAGATCCCGAACTGAGAGGACATATGCATTAATGTGATCGATCATCTTTCTACCGACTCGCGTTTC
>Ga0335085_10010961_pt1 | contig 13484 bp, 13 predicted proteins | sample Lox_Sample_45_FD_206712 | JGI IMG/M metagenome (GOLD analysis project Ga0335085, IMG submission 206712) | Soil microbial communities from Loxahatchee National Wildlife Refuge, Florida, United States - Lox_Sample_4.5 | ecosystem: Environmental > Terrestrial > Soil > Wetlands | place: USA...
TCTGCCCGGTCGCCGGGTTCAGCAGGTACAGGGTGGTCACGTTGTCGGACTGGTCCTGGTCGATCATGTCGAAGTTGTGCGTGACCGGACAGGCCTGACCGGTACCCAGCGCGCCACCGGACGCGACGATCTTCCCGGAGGTGCCTTCTGACGGCACGACCAGCCTGCCCTCGGCCTCGAGGCGGTGCGCGGTGTTGAAGAAGTTGATGCCGTTGCAGAACGACACTTGCCCGAAGATCGACCCCGCCGTGCCATTGACGCAGTTGCCCTGCGCGAGGGCGTTGCGCGTGGCGCCGACCTGGGTCAGGTTCGTGCCGTTGAACCCGAAGTCGATCGTGACCACCGCGTTCGCCGGCAGCGTCGGCACCACGGGCGCGACGGCCGGCGTGGTGCCCTGCGTGATGACCAGCGGGTCATAGACGGCGAGCTGCCCGGTGGCCGGGTTCAGGATTGTCGCCTGGACGAAGGCGCCCAGGTTGGCCGCGTTGGCCATCGTGCAGCCGGACTGTGCCGGGGTCATCCCGCCGGTGCCGGTCAGCTGGTACGGCGTGGCCAGGCCCTGCGCGCTGAGCGGGTTCGCCGGGACGATGATGTCACAGCTGACGTTCGCCGCCGCCGCCGCCGGAGTCGTGCTGCTCGCGGCCGAGGGACTCGCCGAGGCGCCCAGCGCCGTCTCACTGATGTCGCTGGCCGAATGCTGGCCAAAGAATGCGATGAAGCCCCCGATAAGCAGCCCCAGCGCCACAGGTATGGCAAGGACGGCCGCAATACGCGTGCCGCGGCTCCTGTCTGCGCGGCGACGCCATGCGGACCTGCGTCCGGTGACCATACAATTCACCTCCATAGTCCGCTTCGAAGCTCCCGGGCCGAAACGCTAGAGCGGGCCGCGGGCGGGGAGGCGCGCGTTTAGCGGAAGGAAATATTTCCCTATGCTTCGCGTCCCTGGGGACGTCAGCCTCGCACGGTTCCTGTGGAACTTGTTTCGGGCCCCTAACGCCGCAGGCAGCCGCCGAGGTCAACCGCTCAGAAGCTGGCAATGCTGCCGGAAACCCCTGGGCAGGCCGCCGTGCCCGGTTAGGCTCGTGGCCGTGTCCGCATCACCCCTGACTATCTCGGCACCGCCAGAGGCCGCCGCCGCGCGGCCGCTGAGCGATCGCTGGGTGCTGCTGCTGGCCGGGGTGTACTGCCTGGTGGGCGCTCTCGTCGTGACGTTCTGGCTATGGCGGGACCCGGCGTCGCGGATCGTCGCGGGCAACCCCTACGACGCCGACCAGTTCGCCTGGTACTTCCGGTACGACGCCACCGCGGTCGCGCACTTCCGGCTGCCTGCCCTGACCACCGACGGGATGAACGCCCCGCAGGGCATCAGCGTCATGTGGAACACCTTCATGCTGCTGCCGGGAATCCTGCTCGCCCCGGTCACGCTGCTGGCCGGCCCTCAGGTCAGCCTTACAGTGCTGATGACGGCCGGCTTCGCCGGGTCCGCGCTGGCCATGATCGTCGTGCTGCGCCGGTGGGGCGCCAGCATCCCCGCCGCCGCGCTCGGCGGCGGGGTGTACGGGTTCTCCCCGGCCCTGATCCAGTCCAGCCTGGGCCACTACGACCTGCAGTTCGCGGTGCTCCCGCCGCTGATCGCGGACGCCGCGTTGCGGCTGGCTACCGGCCGCTGCGGGCCGGGCCAGCGAGCCGCGGCCCGCTGCGGGGCCTGGCTGGGGCTGCTGGCGGCCGCCCAGGTGTTCATCACCGAGGAATCGCTGTTCGACACGGCCGTCGCCGTGGTCATCATGGTGGTAGTGATAGCGGTCTCCCGGCCCCGCGCGATCGCCGACCGGGTCCGGGATACGGCCGCCGGGCTCGCGGCCGCGGCCGGAGTCGCCGCGGTGATCGCGGGCTATCCGCTCTGGGTGCAGTTCTTCGGCCCGCTCCGAAACCCCGGCAGCCCGTTCTCGCCGGACTTCTACAAGAACGACCTGACGGGATTCGTCCAGCCGTCTTCCCTCATGCTGCTGCATACTGCCCGCAGCGCCGCGTTCGCCGCCAACTTCCAGGGCAAGCTCCCGGAATACCTCGCCTACCTCGGCTGGCCGATGCTCGCCGTGCTCGGGCTGGTGACCGTGCGCTCCTGGCGGCTGCTGCCGGTCCGGGCGACGGCGGTGACGTTTACGGTGCTGGCGGTGTTCTCCCTGGGCGGCACCCTGCTGGCCGGCGGCCACCAGCACGAGGGCATCAAGCTGCCGTGGTACTGGCTGCAGACGCTGCCGGTCACCGGGTCAGTGATCCCGGCCAGGTTCTCCATCATCGCCGACGGGGCAGCCGCGGCAGCGCTGGCGTTCGGCTTCGACGCGGCCCGCAGGCGATGGCCGGGAGCGGGCAAGATCCTCGCGGGCCTCGCCGCGATCGCCGTGATCCCGCTCGTGCCCGCGCCGCTGCCGGCCGCGCCCACGGCAGGCGTCCCGGCGGGCTGGACCACGACGTTCACCGCCTTGCGGCTTCCGGCCGGGGCGCATGTCCTAGTCGTCCCCATCCCTGCAAATGACTACACCGCCCCGCTCCGCTGGATAGCCGACACCGGCGAGCCTGCCTCGATCGTCGGCGGCTACTACATGGGCCCGACGTGGGCCGGTCCGGCCGCCACCGACGGTAACGGGCTGAGCTTCGAGGCGATGTACCTGAACCAGCTCTGGGCGCAGAGCGCAGGCGTCAGCGTTGCCACGGTAGCCACCCTTCCGGTGAACCAGATCTACCCGGATGCCACCCAGATGCGCGCGCAGTTCAGCGGCTGGGATCTCTCGGCCATCGTCGCCGACACGAGCCGGAGCTCGGCATTCGGCCGTTACCTGACCGGGTTGCTCGGCCAGCCGACCGTACAGGCCGGTCAGTTCCTCGGCTGGCGCCTGAGGTGACTGTATCGACCGAACCAGAGCGGGTTGCGTCTTGGTCCCCGGCAAGGGCCGGATGAGGTGCCCGGGGTCGTGGAGCGGGTCTGCGCACAGCAAGACCTTCTGACGTAGTTCGCGGACCGTGCGTGAGACCAGAGGGCAATCACCGCAGCACCCCAGCCAGGGTGAAACCTGCCATCACGACCATCACCAGCGCGGCCAGCCGGGTGATCCACCGCAGCGGCAAGATCCTGAGCAGTCCCTGCCCGCCAAGGATGGCCACCGCCGTCACCGTCCACAGCGCCAGCACGCTTCCGATGCCTACTGCCACCAGGTCGTGGTGATACCTGGCAGCGAGGCTCGCGATCACGATGTCCGACAGGTCACCCAGCTCGGCCAGCAAGATCACCCCGAATGATGTCGCCGCCACCGCCCAGAACCCGGCACCGCCCGCGTTAATCTCGGCTTCGTCGTCGTCATCGTCCGCGCGCAGCACCAGCACAGCGCCGACCAGGAACACCACGGCCACCGCTATCTGCACGATCTTGTGCGGCAGCAAACCGAGGAGGCCGCCGCAGGTGACCGCCAGCACCACGTGGACCGCGAACGCCGAAGCCGCTCCGGCGAATACCCAGCCCGGCCGGTACCGGGTACCCAGCACAAGGCTGGCCAGCCCGGAGTTGTCCGGCAACTCCGCAGCGAAGACCGTCGCGAAAACGATCGCGGCAGTCAGCAGCTCCGACACGTGATCACCTCCAAATCGCAGTTCACAGGCCTGCAACGAGTTCTGAAGCGGTACAGGACACGGCTAAGGCACGCGTGATCGTGAGCGAGCCGTACTTATACCCGCTGTAGCTGCGGCGCTGAACGGCCGGAGCAGTCCTCCCCGGTAGCAGGCAGGAGTACACGATCACCGTCTTGCCGGTACTCCCGTCTGTACACGGTGGTCCGCCGCACGCCGGAAAGCGGAGATGACGTGAGACGTATTTATGTGGCCTGCTTATTATGCGTGCTTAAAGCTGCGAGTTTCCTTACCGAAAAATAACGTCACAGGAAGATGCCGGATGTTGGTCATTAAGTCTGCCATACGCAATCGGTTGCGCCACCTGCGATGGCAGACCGGCGTCACCGCACACGAGACGCCGACCCCTGCGAGTGGGTGGACACGAACCACGCGAGACATGCGAACGGGACCCCCCGTACATGGGACACAAAGTGTTCACAGTACTGCTTGGGAGCGTAAGGGGGTCCCGCTCTTGCAGGTTAGCAGTAGCGTTGTTCTCCCTGCAGCGGGTTCCCAGGATTGACGCGAATCCAGGCCGGGATCGCCGTGGACCAGGAACGCCTATCGCCTGCCACGATCACTAATTCGACCCTTATTCCAAAATATTGTTAATCAGACGGACGCGCGGTTCGCCTCTAGCTGGCGTGCAGCGTGACCATCTCCTCCTGCTGCCCGGCCGCGCCGGAGCGGTCGGGGTCGTACCAGGCGTCGGCCGCCTGGCGCCACATGACGGAGGCGAGGTCTCCATCCGCCCGGCCAACTCGCGGACAGCCTGTGTCAGTCCTCGGCGAGGAGATGGTCGGCGCCGATACGCAACTCGTGTGGCTCACGCGACTTCCGCCGACGTACAGGTGAACTACACATGAACAGCCGGTCCTTCAGGCGAGGACGCTAGCCCGCGCTCGCCGGTGTGCGCCAGGTGCCAAGACCCGGCGGGCTGTACGATCAGGTGATGGCCGAAGTCCGGGAGTGCGCGCAGTGCGGGACGCCCTTCACCCCGAGACGCGAGCACGCCCGGTTCTGCTCCGCCCGCTGCCGGGTGACATGGAACCGCGAACACGCCGGAGTGGCCGCCGCCCCCGCCGTCGCCATCGACTGGTCCGTCACGGCGATGACCGAGGCCACCGGGCGGCTCGCCGCCGCCTCTCCTGACTGGGACCCGCCCCGCCTGGCAGCAGCCGTGGCCGAGGCGGTGTGGTGGGACACGCTGGTCGACGCGACCCTGGTCCGCTACCACCCGCGCGACTACGAGGCCGCCCTGGCCAGCGCGGACGTACGGCGGCGGAAGACCGAACAAGCCCTCGAAGGGCTCCGCTACGTCCGCAACCAGCTGGCCAAGTCCGCCGACCCGGCCGGGTTCGTCTGCCTTACCTCAGGTGACGGCACCACCGCCTGGACATGGCGCCCGCAGCCCGAGCCCCAGCTCGGACAGCTCACGCCACGAGCCCGGCGATGGGAGCTGAGCCGATACCACGCCTACCAGGCGCGGCTCGCCGGGCGCGGCATCGCCCGCACCTTCACCCGCTGCACCGACTTCCTTGCCTACGCCGCGAGCCCCGCCAGCGCTGCCGACACCGCCGCGTACGGTTCTTAGCCCGTTCTTCCTGCCCAGCGTTTACGAGCACGCGCGCCCATTCCCGTTGCTTGCTCTGTCGTCCAGGTAACGGATGAGCGCTGATGGACGGAACCGGAGTTGCTTGCCTAGCCGGATGCCTCGAGCGCGGCGTTCTCCACGGCGTCGTAGAGCCAGCTCTTCTTGACCTCCAGCAGCGCGCATACATCCTGCCCCTGAAGGGCTTCACCCAGAGCCAAGGCTAGGGGCGCCATCAGTTGCCCGAGAGCGGCAGCGTAACGCCAAGCGCCATCAAGACTGCTATCAGGGTGAAGCAGGCCCCTGTCAGCAGGTCAAGGTTGAGCTTGGGGATGAAGCTGAAGAAGTGAGCCGCTGTGCGACCGATCTGGTGCCCGGCGACCGACATCACGAAGGTCATGAGCCCGAACAGGACGGGCGCGAGCCAGGGGGAGTAGCCGGCGACGCCAAGCGCCGTGCCGGCAGCGACATTGTCGACACTCAGCGGGATCGGCAACCCGAACCTTGCCCATTTCAGGTCCGGATCCGCGCGCTTTGGCGAGATCACCGCCCGGACAATGAGGAACGCCCCGTAGATGCCGAGCCCGACCATTGCAACCGTGTCGGAGGCGTTGTCGAGCTTGTCCCTCAGCAAGTGCCCGATGAGGATCCCAACCACGGGTGCGACGCCGTCCCATAGACCGAAGATGGCGGATGTCTTGACCGACTGACGGAAGGTCGGCCTGAGCCCCCCGAGCACGAGGGAACTGCGGAAGTTGTCGAGGCTCAGAACCCACCCGAGCGATATCAGTCCGAACACTAAGGATTCCTCTCCGGATTGCATTGCCACCCCCGGCTGATAGCAGGGCAAACACCCGCTGAAGGCCCCATATCAACAGCTCCCAGTGAACTTGACTGCTTTCCTTTCCGCGGGGGACGCGCTCCTTCGTCCCGGATCTTTGCTGGCCACCGGCGCGAGGAGCGTAAAAGTAACGTCTCGGGCCTGTCAACCAAAACCAGGCGTAATGGTTGTTACAACACGGCGGAGCGCGTCCTTGAATGCAACATGTATTTCAAGAATTGCAACACGTGTTACAGCTCATTGCTCGTGGATAAGGTCGCGGGCCGCAATGCCAGCTATGGCGGCGCGGGTCGGTGTAGAACCGCGTCAGCTGGCTGAAGCCTGCCGCGCTGAACATTCCCGCCTCGCGCGTACCGCAGCGATGCGCGGACCAGGTGCACCACCCACACGGCAAGGGGCCGTTCCCCGGCACCGTCACGGCCGTAGGCAGCAGCTACGACGACGAGATGTTAGCCATCGTGCGCAAGATCGGTGCGGCTGAGCCGACGGCAACCGAGCCGATGTAGGCGGCCCACGCCCAGGTGATGATGCGGTGCGGGTGGTGCGCTGCGCGAGAAGAGGAAGCCGTGACTGCACCCCGGACTCGTCCCCGGCGGCCAAGCCGCTAGACGCCGGAAACTTCCAGCCGGAGATCAGCTCGTTTCCGCCTGCACTTGGCCGCTGAGGGAAGGCCGCCAAGACGGTGCGGACCTACTCCGAGGCGGGTGCAGCGGACAGGCACGGGCCACTCTCAGCAGCTCAGAGCTAGGATACGAAAGCGTGAGCATCTAGCGGCATTTCCTGACACCGAAGAGGTCGAGCGCCCAGGTCCTCGGCCAGGCGGGGACCGGTACCGCAGAAAAGTACCGCAACCGGGACGGAAACCAGCAGACTTCGGCGGACTTCGATGGACGGACAGTAAATCCTGGAACCTGGGTTTTCGAACGTCGGCTCGATGTGTCTTCAAGATGGCATGCAGAAGGTCACGCCCGGGACGCGTTCCATTGCCGAATCCGGCTGTACTTGAGATCAAGCGGCGCCGCTGCGCGGCGCCGGGTCCGGCGCTCCCCGCGCCGGGCTCTGGCCTTGGGAGGCCCCGCCCGGCGCGCCCGCGCCGTCCCGCTGCCCCGAGCCGATGATCAGGTCGGGCGGATCGGTCAGGCAGTCGCGGAGCAGCTGCTGTCTATCGAGGCGGCCCTGCGGTGATAGCCCGGCTTAGTCGCTGGCGTTTGCCTTGGCTGCCGCGGCGTCGGCCACGTCCCATCGTTCCTCGATGTGGCCGAAGTGCCAGATGGACAGGGCGGCGGCCCAGGTGACGACGAAGATGCCGACGATGACGAACCCGGCCTTGTTGATGTCGAAGTTGGCCATGAAGTCCCAGAACCCGCCGGTGAGGTTGTACTCGGAGCCGATCAGGCCGAGGATCTCGATGGTGCCGATGAAGAACGCGACGAATACCGACAGGCCGGTGATGGTCAGGTTGTAGAAGACCTTGCGGACCGGCTTGGCGAACGCCCAGTCGTAGGCAAAGTTCATGAAGCAGCCGTCGATGGTGTCGAGCAGGCACATCCCGGCGGCGAACAGGATCGGCAGCGACAAGATCGCGTAGAACGGCAGCCCGGACACCACGGCCGACCCGGCCAGCACGAGCAGCGCGACTTCGGTGGCGGTGTCGAACCCGAGACCGAACAGGACGCCGACCGGGTACATCTTCCACGGTTTGTCGATCCGCTTGGCGTAGCCGCCGAAGACGCGGTTCATCAGCCCGCGGTTGTCGAGCTGCTTTTCCAGCTCTTGCTCGTTGTAGCGGCCCTGGCGCATCTCGCGGAACACCTTGACGATGGACAGCAGGACGACGAGGTTCAGCAGGGCGATCAGGTACAGGAACACCCCGGACACGGTGGTGCCGATGATGCCGGTCGTGTTGTGCAGCCCGGAGCTGTCATTCTTGACCTGGTCATCCAGCGCGCGGATGCCGAAGTTGAGCAGCACCGCGAGCGCGAACACGATGGTGGAGTGCCCGAGGGAGAAGAAGAACCCGACCGACAGCGGCCGCTTGCCGTCCTGGACCAGCTTGCGGGTGGTGTTGTCGATCGCGGCGATGTGATCGGCGTCGAACGCGTGCCGCATGCCCAGGGTGTAGGCCAGGATCCCGGTGCCGAACCCGAAGATCTCCTTGTTCGTGATGTGGTAGTGCCCGCCGACGGCGGCGGCCAGCATTAGCCATCCCAGCACGTTCAGCCCGATGATCACCGCCGCCATGGCCCCGGCCTTGGCCCACTCGGCAGGGGTCAGCCCGTTACGTATCCGGGCCAGGCGTGCAAGCGGGTCAGCCACAGGGGGCCACCTTCCGTCGGGTACCAGGTCAGGACCAGTCTAGAAACTTCTGCAATAATGTTGCAATAGCGCATGACGGGCGATTGCACGCGGAGCTTACCCTGGAACCGTGACCCCGGACGCCCGCACGGCACCGCAGCCAGCAGCAGGCCGTGACCTGACGGAGCAGGCCCTCGCCCGGATCCGCGCGCACGGCGGCAGGGTCACCAAACCGCGCAGGCTGCTGCTGGCCGTACTGACCGAGAACCCGGGCCACCACAGCGCCGAGGAGCTGGCAGCCTGCATCCAGGCCCGCGCACCCGACGTCAACCTGTCCACCATCTACCGCAACCTCGACGAGCTGGAACGCCTCAGCGTCGTCGACCGCACCCACCCCGGCCACGGCCCCGCTACCTACCACCTGGCAGCAGCCGCCCACGGCCACCTGCTCTGCAAACGATGCGGCTCGATGACCGAAGTCCCCGCCGACATCTTCGCCGACCTCAACCACACAGCCCGCACCCGCTACGGATTCACCATCGAACCGCACCGCTTCGCCGTCATCGGCCAATGCTCCACATGCCAGGCGGCCACGGCCCCCACGTCCCCGGGCTGACGGTCGACTTTCACTGCCTCAGCGAGCTCACCGCGAACGTCGTCCGGACATCGACGGGACCCCGACGGAAACCCCCCGCCATGACGACGAGGGAGAGCTGCCGCTGCTCTAGGTGCGCCTGCTTTCCGACCACTTCCGGATCATGGTGGAGGTCTGGGACAACCTCCCCCGGCGCTCGGCACGTCAGTGGTCCGGCACCCGGGCCCAGACGAGGAATCCAGCCGCAGCCTGGAGATGATCCACGCGCTTTCCGAGGACTGGGGCTGGGAAAGCAGCCCCGGGCTGGAAGGGCAAGCGTGTCTAGGCCGTGCTACTCGCGCCAGGTGCTAAGCCGGGGCGGCGGCCCTCAGAGTCGCGGTCGGCATCGCCCGGCATGTCCTCAACCGTTGCATCCGCAGCTGCACCCGGCAGGGCAGCCACATGACGACCCGTGCCCGCACGAGCACTCTCGCATCGCCATCACCTCCTCTGCTCAGCGGCCGCTGACCTGGTAGCCGCCGGCCTCGTCAAGGGCCGCGCTGACCGCAGCATCAGGCAGTACGGCCTCGCTGGTGACGGTTACCAGGGAACTGCCGCCGGGCTCGAGGTTGACGGTCACGGCGGAGACCCCGCCGAGAACGCCCAGTTCGCTGGTTACCGCGTTGACGCAGTGCTCGCAGGTCATCCCGGTAACGGTGTACATCGTCGTGGTCAACGTCTGGCGCCCGACGGTGGCTCGTAACCTCCACGGTCAGACCGGGGCGCAGGGCCTGGCAGCCGGCATCCCGCTCATGTCGCCGTCGGCGGCGTCCAGTGGAAGGTGAAGGTCACCTGGTGCGGCTTCAGCCACACGTTCTGGTACTCCAGGTGGCGGGCGGACACCGGCGGGGAAACCAGCAGGGTGAGCGTGTAGGTGCCGGCACCTGGAAGGCTCACGTCATCCCCGTAGTGCGGCCCCATGTACCGCGAGATCATCGGCCACAGCCGGGCATCGAAGGGCATCGCCGGGCCCTTCGTGACGGTCGCCCACACCGACGCGTACGGGATCACCACGCCGGTCTGAGCGTCGGTGAGCAGCACCATCAGGTGGAAGCTGGTGTTCTTGGCGGGCTTGATCTCTTGCGCGGTGGTGCCGTTGTAGACAATGAACGGCACCGGGGTCATCGCGTCCGCGGTGATCTTCATGCCCTGCCAGTCCGCGACGCCCAGCTGCTGCATGGGCACGGGCTTGATCCCGCCGGCCGGCACCCCCGACGTGGCGCCGGTCACCATGTTCATCCCGCCCATGCCGCTGCTGGCTGGGTCGCTGGCCGCGGAGGGGGTACTCGCCGTCTCCCCGCTGCCGAACGCGATCACCAGCAGCGCGCCGATCAGCACGCCCAGCAGAAGCAAGCCCGCCGGCGCGGCGCGCCGGAGCTGACCGCGCGGGCGGTCCACGTTATCCATGCGGATGCTCCTCAAACGTTATTGAGCGTGGGCAAGGGCGGCCCGCACGTGCTGGTCAAGGGCGGCCCTGGTGAGCCACCCGGAGGTGGACACTTCCCAGGACCACAGGATCTTGCCGGCCGGGGAGACCAGCACGAACCAGGGCGCGCCCTGGACCTGGTAGCCGTCGGCGACCTGCCCGCTACGGTCGACCGCGAGCTCGTACCACAGCGGTGACTTGAGGCTGGCCAGGAAGCGGGTAAGAGCCGTCGGAGACGGCTCAACGCTGCCCTCGTCGACCGCGGTCAGGCTGGGCAGCCCGGCGGCGCCCGCGGCCAGCTGGTAGCCGTTCAGCGCGTCGAGCTGTCCGGCCAGGCTAGTGATCTCCTGGTCCCAGGTCGCGAAGAACAGGTACAGCCGCGCCTGCCGGGGAACGCCAGGGCCGATGGGGACGGTTCCGCCCTCGGCGCGGGGCAAGGTGACCGTCGCCGCCGGGCTGGTGCCCGCAATCTGGGCGTACGACAGTTGTGACCGCACCACCGGGTGACCGGGCAGCAGCCGCGCGGCTTCGCTGGCCAGCAGCTGCCCCAGTTGCCCCACGGCGGAATAGGACTGCTGGGTCAAGTACAGCTTCGCGAGGTTCCCGTCCGGGGCGATGACGAAGATCGCCGGGGTGTGATCGATCTGATTCTGGCTGATCGTCACGCCGATGCTGTACGCCTTCCAGACACTCTTCAGCTCCGGCAGCGAGCCGGTCAGGAAGCGCCACTGGTAGGCCATCCCGTGCAGCTGCGAATAGGACAGCACGTCCTCGATCGCGGTGGCCTTGGGGTTGGCGTCGATACCGAGCAGCTGGACCTGAGAGCCGGACGCGCCCAGCATGGCCTTGGCGTCAAGCAGCGCGGCCGTGGTCAGCGGGCAGATCGTCGTGCACTCAGAGTCGTTGAACGCCAGGATCACGACCTTGCCACGATAGGACTGCAGCGACACCGGCTGGCCGAACTGGTCGGTCAGCGTGAACCCCGGAGCGGGGCCCGACAATGACGCGCCGGGATCGAGGCCCGGATTGTCCGCCAGCAACTCGCTCTGCGCGCTGCTCCCATCGCCCGGCGGCGCGCCGGCAACCGCGTGGATGACGATCCCCGTGGTCCCCGCGAGCACCAGCGACACCGCGACCCAGGTGGCCGGCACGGAGTGCCGCAGCCATCCCGCCAGCGCCGCGAGCCGTGACCCCCACCGCCGCACCAGCCGCGGCCCGAACCGCCGCGCGAGCCGGAAGAGCACATCGGCGGCGGCGAGCGCCGCTATCACGATCAGCGCGATCCGTGCGACCGTGCGAACCGGGACACCCCCCGGTGCGGCTGCCGGCCGGCCGGCGGGCGCCGCGCCTGCCGCGGCGGACGGGGCGGCACCGGCGGCAGACGGCATCGCGAGCCTGACGCCCGACGCGGCGGCGAGCGCCCGGACAGCCGTCACAGTGGCGGTAGTAAAGCCGTTTCCGCCAGTGCCGACAGGCACCTTAGCCAGCAGCTTGTAGGCGCCCGCGGCCGGGTGTCCCGGCCAGTTGAAGCCGAACCCGTCCGGCATCACGACCAGCAGCCGCTGCTTGTAGGCCAGTGACAGTTCGATGCCCAGGAAGCTCGCGTACGCGGCCGGCTTGTCCCACAGCGCCGTGATCGCGCCCAGATCGTCAGGCGAGGCGATAATCGCCACCCGGACGGGGAAGCCGTCGCGCGCGGCCGACCCCAACAGGTTCGCCAGCTCCACCTGCTGGGATACCGACACGCCCGACAGGGAGGTCACGAACAGGTTCTGGTAAACCAGCACATCGCTGCCCGGGTCCCCGTCGGCGCGCGCGGCAGGCGCGAACGCCGCCAGCGCGCAGCAGGCCAGCAGAACTGCCGCCAGCAGCGCGCGGCCGCGCATCACCACACCGCGGTCGAGTCGCATGCCATACCAGTGGCTCCCGAGGCGCTAAGAGTTCCCGGCTAATCCGATGGACACAACATGCCCGGCGCGAACCCATCCTGAGCTGCGCGGGAACGGACAGAACGCGACGCAGATCACATCCGTGCGCGGCGCCCTGTAAGGCTGCCGGCCGTGCCGCGGGCCGCACAGAAGCCCGCGTGGTCACGGTCATGGCCGGGCCCGGGTGCTGGGTGCCGCCGCCCGAGGCGCCTGGCATTCGGGTGGTCCTCGGTTCCCCGACGTTGCCGACACGCCAGCAGATCAGGGCGGCCGCCCAGATGGCGACGAATAGCTCGGCGATGCAGAACCCGGCCAGGTTGATGTTGAAGTTGGCCATCACGTTCCAGAACGCCCCGGACGATCATCACATCAGGCCTCCGCCCAGCACATGACCGGACGATCTTGGACGATGTGCCCATTCCCACGGACCAGAAGGTTAGGGGCCGGTCCGCTCCGAGCGGGCGCCTAGAGGCGAGTAACTAACTGAGTGACGATCGCCGCTGACAGCGACGGACACCAGTGGACGCGCATGGACCAGTAGCCGCAGGTGGTAACTAGGAAGCGAAAGCATGAGCGCTTCGCGAACTTCCCTGACACGGAAGAGGTCACTGGTTCAAATCCAGTACGGCCCACCAGATCAGAGGCCATGACGACCGAACCGGTGTCATGGCCTTTCGCGACTGAGTAGCTAAGCATCGCCGTCCCGCCTGGGGAGCAACTGGTGAGACTAGCTTCGACCAGGTGAGAACAGCCATGGACTGGCGTGATCAACTCGGCGTCCGACGACCTTGGTCCTGTACAAGACACCAGGACGATGGCGTCACGCGATCGTCCCTCCCACCGATGAAGTCCAGCGGGCGTGGGGCGAGTGGTTCAAGTCGGCGGGGCCAAACCTGGTCGACCCGGGCAGTCCGTTCGGCCGTGGCGTCGAGGTCACCAGGAATGGCCGCAGCGAGCTGACCCTGCAGTCGCCGTCGCCACTGGTCGGCTACTGCATCCTTAACGCCGACAGTCTCGAAGAGGCCGAATCGCTCGTCCGCGGCATGCCGATCATCGAAAGCGTGCGCGTGTACGAGGCCAACTCCATGTAGCCACGGTGGAAACCC
>Ga0335085_10010962_pt1 | contig 13484 bp, 9 predicted proteins | sample Lox_Sample_45_FD_206712 | JGI IMG/M metagenome (GOLD analysis project Ga0335085, IMG submission 206712) | Soil microbial communities from Loxahatchee National Wildlife Refuge, Florida, United States - Lox_Sample_4.5 | ecosystem: Environmental > Terrestrial > Soil > Wetlands | place: USA: Florida...
CTCGTCTTCGGCGCTGGGCACTACGCCCCGCAGAGCGAGCGCGGTAGGCAGCTCTTGGCGCATGAGCTGGTGCATGTGGTGCAGCAAACACATTCGACTACGTTTCGATCTCTCCAACCTGGTGAACGGAATGGGTCATCCTCGTTCCTCTCGGCTGCTTCCCCGCACGTCGGCGATTTCAAGAACGATCAGGCCGTGCCGTCGGGGTTTGTTCAGCGCGCTGCCATTCACAAAGGCAACATCCTTGATGAAGGAAGCTGCGAGCATCTGGCGTGCAACTCCAAGTACGCTTGTGAAGACAGTGAAGCTGGGGTCACCTGTCCAAAGGGAACGCGGAATGCGTCAACCACCAAAAAGTTCCGGCCATTGTTCACCTGCGATTCCAAGTGTGAGAACCACCTCCCCTGTTCGGACAGCGGCACCTGGATGGCCATGCCAAAGAGTCGGTTCGCGCGGTCAAAGTGCGGGCAGGACCTCGTGATTTGCGCGAATGGGGCGTTTACGCACGCCACGCTTCGGGACAGGTCCGAGAGAGAAGCTTGGGAGGTGGGCCATGGCATCCAGGATAGTCTCGGCGTGAGCCCCTATGCGTCATTCACTGGATCGATTTACGGAGACGAAAGTGACGCCGAGTTCAAGAAGGACACCCGCTGCCGCAAGGCGCCGGCCGCCGATGCTGGCGTCGGCGACGGCGGTCCCGAGCCGGACGCAGGGGTGCGCCCCTCCGGGGCTGCCGACGGCGGCGCGGTTGATTCGGCTGGAGATGCCGGTGCGGTCTCCCAGGGCGTGCCCGATGCCGGCAGCACAGATGCAGGGGTCATACAGCAGCAGTCGATTTCGCGGGCTCTGACGCGTTCGGCGCAGGATGCGCTACAGCGGCAGGAGGAGAAGGCAGGCGAGACAAAATCGGCTGAAAGCCAGACCCAGCAGCCGCCGACGCCGCTTGAGCGGGCGAAGGCACTCAGCGCGGAGTCGCCGGCCACGACCAAAGACCGGGCGGCCTGGATCCTCAAGGCCGCAGACGAGGGTTTCGTCACGTTCAACACCGCGAAGGCGCGTGAGAATGTCGAGAATTTGCGAGATGAGAAGAAAGTAGAGAGCCTGGACCCGAAGGCCGCTGGGTATGACGTGCCGATTCTCGCGGTGGAGGTGGCGCTGACGAAGCGTGCGGCTCAGCGCTGGCTCGATGCGAAGGGGGTCGGGACTAAGCCGAGCATTGAGTTTGGCAGTATGGTCAGGTCCGCCGCCGGGGGCGGACCGCACGCCAAAGGGAAGGCCATCGATATCAATGCCCTGCGTATGGTCACCACGGTGGATGCGACGATCACGATACTCGATGATCTCGACAAGACCGTTCACAGCTATTACGGCGTGGGCCTTCCATTCCAGGGAGACTTCTTCGACGCGGCCGACGAGCTGAAAACAAAGAAGGCGGCGGCGGAGGTGAGCGCCGCCGCCGGCGGGAAGCCAACAACGGGCACAGCCACAGGCGTCGCAGAGGGTCCGGATGCCGGGACCAAATCGACAGCGCAAGCAGGGGAGAAGCATGCGACCGCCACGGTCAGGGATGCGGTAGTCAAGTTTGAATCCCGCATCTATCAATCAGCAGGAACGAGGGGACCAGACGGCACCTGGACGTGGCAGGACGGCGTTCAGGATAACGAGTGGAACGGGGCCTACAAACGGCTCAAGAGCCAAAAGCTCAAAGACACCTTCGCTGACCGGCGCAAGGACGGCTTCAGTTTCGACATTTTCCCAGACAACGATAATCATCTGCATCTGGATGTTCGCTGAGACGGTGATCTGGGCTGCGCGACACGCAGCTGACCGCCGTCCAGATTGCCGCCATACTGAATGTATATCGAGCCCGGAAAGCTCGCGCTTGGGTAACAGTGCTTCCGCTGGCCGCCGGCGTCTTGCAGGTTGCGCATGATCGCCTTTTGCAAGTTGGTAGCGGACTCTGATGAGGGCCAGCACAGGCCCCCAAGCGGAGGGCGCGAACGTATTGCAGACGATCCGGTTGTCGGTCTTGGTGGGCTATCTGCGGCAGCCGTGCGTTCAATGCAGCGTGAGGCGCCAAGCACACGAGGAGGAGAGGCGCGGATGGGCGAGTACGGAATCCTGGGCCACCCGAAGTGGCAGTGCGGATTCCACGTGGTGTTCATTCCTAAGGGTCGAAGAAATACGTTGTATGTACAGCTCAGGAGCCCACTCGAGGAGGTGTTCCGAAGATTGGCCGAACAGAAGCAGATCTGGCACCAAGCAGAGGAGGACGCAAGATGGGAGCAGATGACACGGCGCCGCTGGGCGGCCACAGTTTACGTGTCCGCGTCAGCGAGCGTGCTTAGCTGCTTTGAGCGGCTCACAACCTTAAGTCCCCCAGCTTTGCCGGGGGCTTGTTACTTGGTCGCCATGCCTGGTAGCGCCGAGATCGACGTAACATCCCGCCACTCAAGCGCCTGCACGCAGGCTTGCAGATCGTCGCCGGGTGCCCACCAGGGAGGCGGATCCGCCGCCCTCGTTAGGGGCGGACAGAGCACAGTGCCTTGGACGTCCTCCGGCCTGCCACCAGCCACAACACGGTCCAACAGTTCGCACCAAGCCGCATAGTATGAAAGCAGTAGCCGCTCGACCGGCGCGCTCCATGTCACCAGGCACAGGCCCTGGCGGTTAGCGGGTTCGGAGCCGAAAAGCATATCAACCGTCTGCGCGCCGGGTGGGCGTTGCCAGCCCCCACAGGAATGCCAGGCCCAAACGGGTGGCGCGTCGGTGAGATCATTCGGGTCAAGTAGCCCCCTTTGGCGCATTTGGTCCAGCATCCAACGATATGCCGGGAGCCAGCGCGGCTCGACCGCGTCCCACGACATGCGCGCGCGCCCCGCGACGCGTGCTCGTTCCACGAAGTCGCTGCGGGCAATCGTCCAAAGCTGGGCGCGAGACTCGCTCACCCACGGAACAGGCAATGCCCGAGGCAACCCCGGCACGCGGGAGGGGCCGAGGCACGCGCGTTGGCCTGACAGCTCGCAGTATCGGCACCCACCCCGGTATACGGGCCCGTACAGACTCCCGAGGTGCGCAGCTCGAGGCAGCTCCTGCCGCCGCTCGTGAACACGTCGCGATGCTGGCAGCTGCAGGTGCCAGCGCGCGCTCTGGCCATCGTCAGAATAGTGAGTCCCCCGATCGCCAGTAGCACTAGCCCGCCTACCACCCAGCCGGGCGGTCCGGTGGCAGCCTCGACCTCGGCGCCGCCGCCCAGTTCGAACGCGGTCAAGGCTGCTAGCGCCGCCTCGGCTCCCTGCCGGTACACGCCAGGCAATGCAACTTCACGAACTGTCGCGCTACCACCGCTCGCAACCTGGGCGGCAAGACGAGCTGCTTCGATCTCGGCCGCGTCGGCAGGGTCGCTGACGCGAGACTCAGTCGGCGATTTCTGCATCGCGACTCCGGGGCGAGCGGCTTTGATCTGCGACGCTTTCTGGTCGATCCGCGCTAACTGCGGTGTTGTAAATGCGGCCAGCACGCGCATCTGCTCGTCGGCGTCGTCACCGTACGCGACCGCGCGCAACCGGTCCGCGAATTCAGCTGTCCGCGCGGAAGCCTCGGTATCTTGAATGCCCGATTGCGCGCTTCCGACTTGGTCCGCGAGCTCAAGCAGTTGATCTGCAACCGATGCTGCAGGTGTTCCTGCATCCGGTGATACCGTGGATGCGTCGGGTGCTTCTTGTCGCTGCAGGTGCATCGCGTGCGATTGCTGTACGACGTGGCAAAGCTCATGTGCAAGCAGTCGTCTGCCCGCGGCGGAGTTCGGCGCAAACTTCCCTTCCGCGAACACGATATGTGATCCGACCGTATAGGCATCGGCACCCACCGTATAGGCGGATTCTGCTGCGCGTGCATCCGTGTGGACACGCACGTGGCCGAAGTCATGCCCGAAACGCGGCTCCATGAAAGATCGGGTGGGGCGATCTAGCGCCGCAGCTGGCGAGCGCAGCACCTCCTGCACGAGACCAGGAGCTTCGCTCGAATCGGCCTCGTTTGTTTCCGCCGGCTTACTCCGCAACATCTCGGCCTTGTCTTCCTCCGCACAAACGGCGCACTTGCGGCTCAGCTGGACGGGGGCGGCGGCAAAGGAGGCCTGCGGGTCCGGCATGCGCATCACATCGTCGGCGATGCGGTCCGCCTCATGCTCAAACGGGTCGTCACGCCGTCCGATCGCGAGCTTTGTGTGCATGGGCCCCGACAGCAGCGGCGCCGCGAACGGGGACAGCGCTTGAGACCGGTTCGGCTGGACGCGCAGAGATGCCGGGATGCTGCTGAAATCCTGTGATGCAACCGCTGGCTCGGAAAGGGGTCCCTCAGCCCCTTGATCGAACTCATGGCTGTGCTCGCTCCCGGTCAGACTCGCATCCCGTTGTCCCAGTAGCCGGAGCGTTGCTTGATTTCCGATCCGCGCCCTCAGCGCGTGCTCCTGTTCTACCGCGCCGTGGCCAAATGGACGCGCAACAGGACTCGAGCGTTGAGACGCCAGTCTATCGGTGGCACTCGTGACTGGCTTGTGTGCCTTCGCGACCAGAGGAACAAACATGGTTGCACCCTTCAACCGGGGCGGAGAAGCGAGTGGAACACACTCGCCGGGACGGTAGCGGAGCTGTATTCACTATTAAGGAACTCCGAAGCGTGAGTCAAGCCCTTTGCGAGTTGGCAACTTCGACGGCTGACCTTGTGTCACACGGCGCGGTCGGCTATCGCGGGGCCGCTCCAACTGGTATCGCATCGGTGGAACCGAATCCTTGGCATCGACGATTTGCTCGGTCTTCCGGCAGTAATCAGTTCACTGCGCATTGTGCTTCATCCCTGGTTGCCCGGGCTTGACGAAGGTCGTGATCAAGATCGAAGCCATCGGCTCATGGTCTCGCCGCGCATCCACAACTTCTCGGCCCGCCCCCGAGACTTCCTGCGTTCGAGCGCAGAGGCGATCCTTACGGGGCCAGCCTTGCACGCGCGACGCATGCACTTCGGGTACCCGGGCTACTTGGGCTGGCCTCCCTTCGGGTTGCTATCGGCGACAGACTTGTTGTACTCGTCAATGGCGGCCTTGCAGATCCCGGCCGCGTCCGCCAGGTCTTCCTGCCGCTGAGCGCAGATGCGCAGGCTCTCGCGATCCTGCATGGCGATGCCGATGAGCTGCTCGTAGGTTACGCCCTCCTGGATTCTAACTGGCTGACTGCAGTGCTCTACAAGCGCTGGATTGATGTCGCATTTCAGGGATGGCTTGACGATCGGCGGCAGCGGTGGAGCGCATCCCGCAAGGATGACGCAGGCGATCGGGACGCCCTTTCTAATCATCATGGCGCTCATGACTTTACCCCGTTCAGCGAATCGACGATCTCCTTCGGAACCGGAAACTGTTTACAGGTCTCGCCTCTGAACTGATCCTTCAAAGCCTTCCGCTCCTTCGTGAGCTGTTCGACCTGGGCTTGCAGAGCCGCCTGATCGGCGGCCGGTGCATTCTTCTGCTGCTCGCGGACGTCTCGCAACTTCGCGTTGAGCGACCCCATCTCGGTCTTCATTGCCGCGACTCGCGTGGTCCCTTCGGCGAGCGCCTTCTGCAAGGCCTGGCGCTTGTCCGCCTCTTCTTGCTGAATCGCGGCGACCTTCTTGGTGAACTCTGCATCCTTTGCAGCGAGCTTGGCGTCGATTTCCTGCTGCGTGCTGCTGAGTTTGGCATCGGCTGCCTTGGCGGCGGCTCGGTAGATTTCGAGTTGTGCCGCCAGCTCGGCGACCTTACCCGCCTCGAGCTTGTACCCACCGAAGAAACCGAATCCGAACGCTGCCATGATCGCCACCGCCCCGATGATCAACCTGATGTCGTACATCGACGCTCCCTCCTCGGCCATGACTGAGGGGCCTCGGCGAACGCCGCGCCCCCCGGTACAGGCCTATCTTAGTCCACGCGCGCAAGAGCGCATAGCCAACCTTCGGACTACGACTCGATACCGCCGGGAGGCGTAGGGCAAGGCGCGGGTAGCACTCCGAACCCCAGTCCGCTAGTGGCATGACGCGCCGCGACGCCGCGTCCCCCATCATGTCGGAGCCGGCGCGCTGTCCCGCAATCGCTCGCCGCTTCGATCGGCTTCACGACCAGCTTGTGGCCACGCAAACACCCGAGCAGATACTGGAGGTCGCGCGCAATACGCTGGAGCCAATACGAATCGGATTCCGCGAGTACAATGAGATCTATACGGAGCAGTTGCGACGCGTGCATCGGCCAACTTGAAACTGGACGATCTGAAAGCGAACGACCATGGGATCCGACTCGACAGTTCAAGCGACATCGCGTGCAGGGCGTCGGTGCGGTAAGAGGACCCCCGCCCATCCATCGGCCGGATCGCAGCAGCCGCCGGGGTTGCACGGTATGGCACGCGCGATCGGCAACGCATCGTTCGCTCGCCTCGTTCAGGCCCGCCTGAGCGTTAGCCATCCCACGGACGCCTACGAACAGGAAGCCGACCGCGTGGCGGACGCCATCATGCGCATGGACGAGCCGGTGCTCGCGCACGGCGCGCCGCCCGCGATCGCCAGAGTTTGTGCGGATTGTGAGGAGGAGCTCGATCGCGAACGGAGTGCGCACTCTGAGGCAAGGGCCGCCGAGAGCTCGACGACGGTAAGCGCAGATACAGAGACGGCGATTGCCGCGCTGCCCGGGGGCGGACGACCGCTTCCCGAGGAAGTCAGAGCATTCGTCGAGCCGCGTTTCGGCCATGACTTCAGTGCAGTCCGGGTCCACGCCGATGCGGGTGCAGCCGAACTGGCCCGTAGCGTGCAAGCCCGCGCGTTCACCGTGGGTGAAGATATCGTTTTCGGCGCCGGCGAGTATGCACCTGACACGACGGCCGGTATGCGGCTACTCGCTCACGAATTGACGCATGTGGTGCAGCAGGGAGGGTCTGTGGAGCGCACCCCGAAGCCACTTGCGCGACAAGACAGCGGCGCAGCGGGGGTCACGCCCGCGGCGTCCATGCGTACGGTGAAAGTCTGGGTTCACTCGTTCATTCCAATGCCGATGGTGAGCGACCCGCTCGGCCACTGCTTCAGCGGGGACAACCGGGGCTTCAGCAACATGATCCATGCGTCCTATCGGACGCATCAGGAGGTTGAGCTCGATGTCACGACCAGCGCCAAGAGCATCGACTGGTCCGACACCGGCACGACCCACTTGCTAGACTGCACCACCGGCGCGGTGACATCCAGCGCGAAGGCCTCGACGAGCGGGCTCGTAAACGGCCCGGTGGTGAGCGCGAGCGGCGGGCGATACAGCATCAACTTCACCGGCACAGCGAAGAACCCGCTCGCATGGTACGCGTGCGCGATCGATCTCAATCTGGACGTGACCATCGATCCCGCATCGAGAACGTGCACTGTTCAGGGACAGCACGACGGTTTCCCTGCCTACGAGGTGTACGTCACCGCTGATGGCGGTGCGGGGGTGTCGGTGTACACGTATGACCCGCGTGTGGCGGGCGAAGGGCCCACCGCGCTATGCGGCGGGCTGGATAAGACCGCGAGCGGAAGTGCGACGTTCTGACCTTTACGCTTGTCGTCCTCTCTGGTGGACGCGCTGATCGGTCCGGCAGGATAGCTTCACAGCCGACAACTTCTGTTGGCGTAGACAGACGACGGCGCGGGAGGCGGATGAGGAACACCCCGACGCTCCATGGGGGGTAGTCGACAGACAACGCGCCCGCGCATCGCGGCGAGCGGCCAGAATACGACCGCAGCTCATCGTGGAAACCATGGCATGGACCCATCCGCGGTGAGGCGGATCCGTTGACCGCGTCGTCGCGCCTGCAGATGAAGCCGCCCTTTCAGCGCCGATTCCGAACGGTGCAGGTTCGTATCGACGCCGGGCGGAACTCGCTCGCGACGTCGGCATGCAGGCGTTTCTGTTCAGTGAGCTTCTCGTAGCGGCGCAGCTGCTGCCAAGTCTCGGTGGACCGCACTTGCGGCCGGTTTTGCGCGCATGACTCAGTGCGTATCACGAGGGGCATGTGCGCGTACCCATCGGGTTACGGGTCCGCATCCGGTTGCGGGCACAATTGTTGGTTTAGCCTCGGAGATCGCAGCATTGCCTCAGCAACAGCTTGGTCGTGCATGCCGAATCGCAATCGGGCGGGGCTGGACAAACGGAGTTGGTTCTCGGGATGGCCCGTGGACTATGGGTTTCCTGAAGTCAAGGCTGGCACATGATCCGGCATCCCGATGGCCCCGGGGGTCGGATCACGGCATGTCGTTCATTGGGCTGGGTTCAGCCCAAGTGACTGGCTAGCACTCGCAAACCGTTCCACCCGACCAAGATCGCATGTCCTGCGCAGTCACATCACCTCGGTAGCGGCGCGCAGTCTTTCCGCCCTAGATAGCGGAGGCACTCATCCGGCTTGAGGTCGCGCGTGACGCGAGTCCTAGCGAGCGCGATCAGCTCGGCGAGATCGAGAGGCATGACGCGGACTCCACCATAGGGCGTGGCGGTAGCGAGGCGCGTGCCGTCGGGGCTGATCGCCCCGCTGTCGACCTGGTCTCGATGCGTGAAGGTCGCCAGTTCGCGCCAGGACTTCGTATCCCATACCTTTGCGGTGCGGTCCCAACTAAAGCTGGCGAGGCGTGCTCCATCCTTGCTCAAATCGAGCCCTGCCATAGCGGCGTGAGCGGGGGGCCCCGCAAGCTTTCCGCCAGTGCGGGTGTCCCAGACGATGATCGTGCCCTTGAGGTCGGCCGTGACGAGGCGCGCACTGTCGGGCATGAACACAGCGTCCATGACAAGTCCCTCATGGCCACGCAACTCGTGTCGTTTCTTACCCGACGCAACGTCCCAGAGTCTGACCAGATGGTCACTGCCCGCCGTCAAGACCATCTTGGAGTCCGGCGAGAATCCAAGAAAACCCATGTCGCCCATGTGCGCCCGCCACTCGCGTCCCGGCGTCGGATTCGCGGCGCTCCAGACTCTTATCGTTCCGTCACTGAGCCCCGCTGCAATCCAGTTCCCGTCGGGGCTAACGGCGACCTTGATGGCATCGAATGAGGGTTGAAACAGTAAGGTGGCTGTCCGTACGTGTTGCTCCACGTTCCAGAGTGCTACGCCGTCCACACGCGCAGCGCTCACCAATCGAGAACCGTCGGGGCTCCACGCGAGGTCTTGAATGCCATAACGATGGCAGCAGAGCGATGCCACGTTGCGACCGGACAATGGATCCCAGATCTCAATGCGACCGTCGGCGTCGCCGGATGCCAGCCTCTTCCCGTCACCGCTGAAACGAATCCTTGTGATAGGGGCGTGGTGCTGGTTCAATACCCGGAGTTCGTCGCCGGAAGCAGGATCCCACAAGCGGATCGTCCGATCATCGCTCGCAGTGGCGATGATCCGCCCATCGGGGCTGAAGAACGCCGACTGCACGCGCCCGTTGTGCCCGCCGGCGCTCCAAGTCTTTACGGTACCGTCCCAACTGGTGCTTACAATTCGCTGGTCCTCGTCGATAAAGCGCGCCCAGCTCACCGGTTCGGTATGAGCTGACAGAAGTGCAATTTCTCTTCCGGATTCCGCATCCCAGATCCTGACCGTCGCGTCGGCGCCGGCCGTGACGACCTTCTTCCCGTCGTGGCTGTAGGAAGCGCTGAATACCGTATTTGGGTGCCCGTACAAGATCACCCTGCACTGTCTCGTGTCGAGGTTCCAGATCCGGGCCGTGGTGTCGTGGGAAGCGCTCAATAGCTCCCGCCCGTCGGGGCTGAAATCCAGATCATCCATTTCCCGGGCGTGGCCTTGCAGTACCGCGAGCTGTTTCCCGCTATGGAGGTCCCAGAGGCGGATGGTGTTGTCATATGCAGCAGTCGCGAGGACCCGCGCGCGCGGGTGGAAAGCCAAGGCCGTCACTGTGTGGAGCGTCCCGCGCACGTCGCGATGACCGGCCAGTGCGAGGGGTGGTTCCGGTGCCCCCAGATGCCAGACCCAAGCCGTGTATCCACCACCAGCGGCGATCATCGCGCCATCCCCGCTGAAGCGCAACACGCTGGGGATCCCTGGGGGCTGCAGGGTCCACTTGAGCTTCCCGGTCATCGCGTCCCAGATACGGACCGTTCTGTCGCTGGCTACGGCGGCGACGAGTTTCCCCGTAGGAGCAAGCCGAGGGCTATAGAAGGTCGCGTCCTGGCGCTCGAGCGAAACCTCGTTCCAGCCTTCGCGCCACATGAAAAGGCGCAGCGCGCCATCGCCTACCGATACCAATAGCTTTTTCTCGTCTGCGCTCAACGCGGCATCATTGATCATGCCGTCCAGCTTCTTGCTGGATCGCACGCGGGCTGTCTCGATCGAACGGCCCAGGGCATCAACCGCCTCGTGCAACGCATCCTCCCCCAGCGGTTTCGCCGCCTGGACCGCGTGAAGCGCGAGGAGCACCCCAAGCTCCGGATCGATCCGCGACTGATTGATTGCTGCCGTCGCCAGTGCGCGGGATGAGGCGAGCTCGGCTTGTGTAACCGCCTGGCGCTGAGAGATCCACGCCCAAACAGCGCTAAGCACGGCAACGGCCGCGAAAACACCCGCGAACCACAGCGCCCGCGTCAAGCGGGACGCGGCCCGAGCTCTTTCTTCGGCCCGGTTGCGTTGCTCTTCGGCTTCCCGCTCCAGGGCGGCGCGCTCCTTCTGTGCGAGGTGCCCGGCCTGCCAGCGCAGGATGGCACCGGCCAGTACATCGTGGAAGATCTCGTACTGAATACCGCTGTCATCGCCAGGCGCTGCCGCCACAGGCCTCAGGATGCGGCTGTCGCCGGTGCACAGGCGCCGCAGGACATCGGGAACGCGTGGTGCCAGGTCTTCTGCCCACTCTGCCAAGTCCTTTTCCCGGCAAGCCACCTTGGTCCCCGACGGCGTCACAAGCCGGTCGAAGATGCGGGCGCACACCTCGAGTTGGGCGGGTTCCAGGGCCTCCATGACCTCGGCGAGATGGCGTTCGACCACTTTTTCGGCGCCGCCCATGTCGAGGAAGGTCTGCCGCCGCAGCACGCGGGGCCCATGTTCGGGACGCGGCTCTGCCTTCCAAAGCTTGGTGAGGAGCAACTGAAGCAATGGCGTTTCGATCCGGGTCTGATCGCTGCTTCCCGCCGCCTGCCCTGAGCCACCAACCGTGCCCGCCTGGCGACCTCGCACCGCGTCGATGAGGGTGGTCACCAAGCCTTCCTCGATGGTGGTCGCGAGTCGGGGAAATCGGGCGTTGTAGACCTCCTCGACAGGCGAACAGATCGCCTCCTTCGCGGATTCTTCGTCCAGGTGCCTGAGACGCAGAGCGCTGCGGAGCAGGTTGGGAATGCGGGTGCGAAAGCGGTCGAGCTTCGCGACCCCGTCCTCTCGCAGAGCGATCAGGATTCCCACGTCCGCATCTTCGCGGTTTACGGCGCGCGCCAGCTCGGTGTCGAACGCGTACGCCGTTTCGGATTCCGGATGATAAAGAAAGTACTCCTCGAACTGATCGAGGATGACAAATACTCTGCCTTTGAGCGCTATCGCGCCTCGGCTCATCAGCTCGTCCAGCGGCAGCGCATGATCTAGGGCGGGCGCATCGGGGCGGCCGCTCGCGATGGCTTCGATGCAGGCTCGCTTCAGCTCGTCGTGAAACCGTGGGTGCGCCCAATCGCGAAACACGGCGACCGCCGCGTTGGGCGTGGCGCGCAGCGTCGGTACCACGCCGGCGAGCAAGACCGAGCTTTTGCCTACGCCGCTCGCTCCGTAGAGAACGGTCAGGTTCGAGGCATAGAGGTTCGAGACGATCACCCGCTCGTCGCCGCTTCGCCCGAAGAAGTAGTCGCGGTCCTCCTCCCGAAACGGCTGGAGGCCGACGTATGGGCAGAACTCGTCGTCGCGGCTCACTTGGCAGGCCTCATCACGTCGCGCATCTTGTTGACGAACCGCTCGATGTCCATGCCGAATATATTGACGTTGCGCTTCTCCCACAACCGGCATTCCAGCTCCGTGGGATTCCACTGAATGGCCCAAGAAGGCACACGCTCCTCATCGTCCAGAGTGGCGCGGCGTGCAAACGCCTTGTTCAGGTTCTTCAGGATGACTCTAAGATTCCAGTCGCGCAGGCTATAGCCGAGAAACAGAAAGCTACGCTCACGGCAGTGGCTGTAGAACATCGCCGGGATGGCCTGGTTGGAAGTCATCCGGGACAGGAAGTCGACGTAGTCTTCCTCCGTGATCACGAAATTGTCCCACTCGCTGCCAGATGGGGCGATGCTGCCGTGCATCTTATAGATGACCGTGGTATTGGCCAGTTTGATACACCGGTCGAGCTCGTTCGGATCGACCGGTTTAGGCTCGGAGGCACCATGGGGCCACCAGAGAACGGCGTTCGCGAAATCTTTGCGGTCCGCTGGGTGGATTACGAGGTCGTAGGGTTTCTTAGCGTCGTTGAATGCCTGCTCGACCAGCGTGTCGTAATTGGTCACTACGATAAGCAGCGGCCGGTCGATCGACGCGAGCAGGTGGTGGAGGGGGCCTGGCCGGAAGTCGTGGGCGAACACATCGCGCAGGCGTGCGCGAAGCGCTTTCCTACCGGCGACGTCGCCGTAATAGGAGGACACCTTCGCCAGGTCGCGGCGGTCGACTTCGTCTTGAGAGGGATACTCCGATTCGGCGGCGAGAAACCGCGCAAGCTCGGCGCCGCTCGGGAGAAAGGTTGAGCGATCGTGGTTCCATTCGCATTGAGCCGGCCGGTCTACGAATGACGCACCTGCCCCGAGGAAGGGAACGACCTCGCCGGCCTTCAGCCGATTCCATATCACGCCGTACGGAGGCTCCGCCATGTTCCCTCCCGGGAAGCGCAGTTCGTCGCTCGGATGTGGATCCTGGAGTCGGCTATCGCACGAGAAGCTGCACTACCGCAGCTTACTACGCGTCACGGGCAAGCCTTACTCCATCCCCCCTCGCCCAGCGCCCGACTGCATGTCCGAGGACTGGCTCGCGCCCGGCGCCGGTGGTCTCGTCGCGCTGCTCGCGTCCTTTGCCTCGATCCGCTTGAAGATCACGCTGAAGACGTCTCGCAACTTCTCGATGGCCTGCTTTGCAAACAGCCCGGTCAGACCGGAGAATGCATACAGGCCCAGCAGATTGAGGCTGTGGGCCGGGCCGCCCGTGTGCGCCGCGCTGGACGGGGGCGCAAGTACACCCACTCGTAGGAGCAGGTAGACGAGCATGGCCAGCGCGGCCCCCTGGAACGGTGCCAGCAGGTAATACGGAATCCAGCGTCGGAACAGATTGCCGTTCCCGATGTAGTTGGCGAGGGAGCTCATCCAATGAATGGCGCCACCGAGTGCTCCCATCAATACCACCATGCGAAGTACGTCCCCCTCAGTGGCCTCCGCGGACGTGGCCACATCCCAGTCGCGGTAGATTCCCCAGATGACCACCGCGACGGCGACGACCGCTCCCGCTAACA
>Ga0335085_10010963_pt1 | contig 13483 bp, 16 predicted proteins | sample Lox_Sample_45_FD_206712 | JGI IMG/M metagenome (GOLD analysis project Ga0335085, IMG submission 206712) | Soil microbial communities from Loxahatchee National Wildlife Refuge, Florida, United States - Lox_Sample_4.5 | ecosystem: Environmental > Terrestrial > Soil > Wetlands | place: USA...
GGCTGGTGCCCGGCAAGGCCGTCCCGATCGGCTGGACCGACGCGAATAGCATCGCGTACACCGGCACGATCACGCCGACGAGCGGCCCGCCGCAGTAGCGGCGCCGCGGGACGAGAAGCGGGTGGAGGGAATCGAACCCTCATAACTAGCTTGGAAGGCTAGGGCTCTACCATTGAGCTACACCCGCGGAGCGCTGGGTACGGTAGCGAGATGCACCCCTCGGCCGAAGCCGTCGGGCTCGCGCCGGCGCTCGCGGTCGGACTCGCAGTCGCGGGCCGCGGGGCCCCCGTGTCGCGGCTGCGTCTCGTCGCCGGAGCGCTCGGCGTGGCCCTCGTCTTCGCCGCCTTCTTCACGCCGCTCGAGCCGCTCGCGAACCACACGTTCCTCTGGGCGCACCTGCTGCAGAACGTCGTCCTCGCCGAGTGGGCTCCGGCGCTCCTCGTGCTCGCGGTTCCGCCGCAGCTGGCCGAGCGTGCGGCCGGGTTCCCGCTCTTCCGGCCGTTCGTGGCGCTGCCGCTCTGGCTCGCGGCCTACTACACCTGGCACCTGCCGTGGATCTACGACGAGGCGCTCCGCCACCCGCACTCGCTCCTCCATGTCGAGCACCTGACCTACTTCGCCGCAGGAATCTGCGTCTGGTGGCCCGTCGTGCACGGCAGAGCCTCTGCCGGCGCGAAGGCCGTCTACCTGTTCGCGGCCTTCGTGCTGGCGTCCCCGCTCGGCCTCCTGCTCGCGCTGATTCCGCGCGCCATCTATCCGTTCTATGCCCACGCCCCGCGGACGTGGGGGCCGACGCCGCTCGTCGACCAGCAGATCGCCGGCGTCACGATGGCGGCCGAGGAGGCCGTCGTCTTCTTCGGCGCCTTCGCGGGCTACCTGCTGCGCTTCCTCGCCGACGAGCAGGCCGCCGGCACGTTCGTTCCGGCTGCGAGCGGCGGCGGATCCCTGAGGGCGGAATCGGGGCGGGCAGATTCGAACTGCCGGCCTCCCGGCCCCAAACCGGGCGCTCTACCAGGCTGAGCTACACCCCGCGGCGCCCGAATTGTAGGCGCCGCGCTACTCGGACTCGATGAGCCGCCGCAGATCGGCGAGCTTCTCGCCGCGAAGCTCGTCGCGCTCGCCGCGGTCGATCCGGTCGAGCAGCCTGCGCACGAGCGGAGCGAGGTCGAGGGGATTGAACGGCTTCGTCACGTAGTCGACCCCGCCGATGTCGAGCCCTCGCGCACGGTCGCGGAATTCGGCGCGCGCCGTGAAGAAGATGATCGGAATCCCCCGTGTGCGGTCGTCCTCGAGCAGCTCCTCTGCCACGCACCACCCGTCGAGGCCCGGCATCATCACGTCGAGGAGCACGACGTCCGGATGCTCGCCGCGCGCGAGATCGAGCCCGGCCGTGCCGTCTGCGGCCTCGAGCACGCAAATGCCTTCGGCCTCGAGGTTGACCCGGCAGAGGAGCCGGATCGGCGCCTCGTCGTCGATCACGAGCACCCGCGTCTCACCGGCCGGAGTCACGGCGCCGCGCGCAGCCGTTCGAGCGCGACGGCCGCCTCGGAGGCCAGCGTCTGCATCACCGCGAGATCCGCCTGCGAGAAGACGCGCGGCTCGTCGAGTGTCGCGACCGAGATCACCGCGGTCACGCGCCCCTGCACGAGCAGCGGGACGAACGCCGCGCTCCTCGCTCCAGTGGCTTCGACGAGTCGAGCGCTCACCAGGCCGGAGGTGCGCGTGTCGTAGACGGTGAATGAAGCTGCCTCGAAGACCGCGCTCGCGATTCCCGACGGCTCATGTTGCAGGTCGAGGCGGAGCCCACGCCACCAATCGAGGTCCTCACCCCCCGAACGCGCGAGGTAGCCCGCCCCTTCGCGGCCGTCGTCGGAGACGAAGGTGAGGGCGGCGAACCCGACGTCGAACAGCTGCGCGATCTCGTCCAGGAGCATCCGAGCGACACCTTCGATGTCAACGGTCCGCGCGAGCTCGCCCGCGACGCGGCCGATCCCTTCGGACTCACTCAAGGTAGGTCCTCACTGAGCCGTGAGATTGTACGGAGCGGCGTCCAACCGAGCCGAAAATCGGCTCCGGACATGGAAAAGCCCGCCGCTCGGGGGGTCGGTGCGGCGGGCTCTCCCGATTGCTCCCCGCTAGGCGTCCGAAGACGCTGCGGTTCGCATCGCCCAGTGGCAGGGAGGGTAAGGCCCGTTTGCGAGGCGGACAATGGGCCGTCCGGCCCATCTTTGCAACATGGAACGGGTGCAGTCGTGCACTGGAAAGATCGGGTCGTGCGTCTCCCTTTCACGCCCTCCTAACGCGGCCCCGGTATCGTGGCCGGGCCGTGGTGAAACGCCTCCTCCTCGCCTCGCCGCGAGGCTACTGCGCGGGGGTCGAGCGAGCGGTCGAGACAGTCGAGCGGGCGCTGGCGCTGTACGGGCGTCCGGTCTACGTGCGGAAGCAGATCGTCCACAACTCCCACGTCGTCGAGGACCTCCGATCTCGCGGCGCGGTCTTCGTCGACGCAGTCGCGGATGTGCCGGAGGGGGCGACCGTCGTCTTCTCCGCTCACGGGATCGCTCCTGCCGTGCGTCGCGAAGCCCAGGAGCGAGACCTCACGACGATCGATGCCACCTGCCCGCTCGTCACCAAGGTGCATGCGCAGGCTCGCCGCTACGCGGCGGCGGGCTACGCCATCGTCCTGATCGGACACGCGGGCCACGAGGAGGTCGAGGGAACGCTGGGAGAGGCCCCGGAGGCGATCGTCCTCGTCCAGTCCGCGGAGGATGCCGAGAGCGCCTCGCTCCCCGAGACCGGCCCGCTCGCGTACGTCACGCAGACGACGCTCTCGGTCGACGAGACGAACGAGATCGTCTCGGTGCTGCGCCGCCGGTTCCCTCGCATCGAAGGGCCCGCGCGCGAGGACATCTGCTACGCGACCTCGAACCGGCAGTGGGCGGTGAAGGAGCTGGTGCACGAGGTCGACCTGCTGCTCGTCGTCGGCTCGCCCAACTCGTCGAACTCGCAGCGCCTCGTCGACGTCGCCCGCGCCGACGGGACTCCGGCCCATCTTGTCGACGATCTCCGCGGGATCGACGAGGCCTGGCTCGAGGGCTGCGAGACCGTCGGCCTCACGTCGGGCGCATCCGCTCCCGAGCGTCTCGTCGCAGAGGTCTGCGACTGGTTCACGCAGCGCGGCGCAGAGGTCTACGAGCGCGAGCCCGTGCACGAGGACATGAGCTTCAAGCTGCCTGTCGAGCTGCGACGGGCAGAGCGCGCCGCGGCTTAGCTCTTCTTCAGCTCCAGCTCGTCACCGGCGACCCTGACTTCCGCCGCGAGCACCTCGCGCGCGATCCAGTCGCCGTGCCGCTCCGCGAGCTCACGCTGTGCCTCGGGGACCGTGAGGCCGATCCGGTCAGTGAGCTCGAAGCCGAGCTCCTTGCGCAGCGAGTTCACGCGGTGGATGAGCTCGTAGGCCTCGCCCTCGAGCAAGAGCTCGGGGTCGAGGCCGAGGTCGAGCGCGACCGTCACGCCGTCGCCGGAGGCGACCGCCCAGCCCTCGCGCCCGCCGCGCTCGACGAGCACCTCCTCCGGCTCGAGCTCGTGGCCCGCGGCGCGGAACCGGCCGCCGGGCAGCTCCTCGAACTCGCCCGCTGTGAGCGCCTCGCGCACGGAGCCGAGCTCCTTGCCGAGCTTCGGACCCAGCTTCGGCAGGTTCGGCTTCACACGTAGCTCGACCGCCTCGACGGGACCGAGCTCGACGTCCTTCACGCGCAGCTCGTCCGCGACCTCCTCGAGATGGCCGTCGAGGCGTGCCCCCTCGACGACGAGCCGGCGCAGCGGCTGCCGCAGCTTGATGCCCGACGTCGAGCGAGCCTGACGGCCCAGCTCGACGACCCGCCGCACCGCGGCGATCTCGTCGAGGAGCGCGCGATTCGGCTCGCCGACCTCCGGCCACCCGGAGAGATGCACCGACTCCGGCCCGTCGAGGACCAGCGTCCGCCAGAGATGGTCGGCGACGAAGGGGAGGATCGGTGCGAGCACGCGCAGCGACTGCACGAGCGCGTACCAGAGCGTCCGCAGGGCCGCCTCATCGTCAGCCCAGAAGCGGCGCCGCGAGCGGCGGATGTACCAGTTCGAGAGATCGTCGAGATACGCCTCGAACTCGCGCATCACCTCCACCGTCTCGTAGGCCTCGTACGCCGCCTTCGCCGCTCCGACGAACGCGTTTGTCCGCTCGACGAGCCAGCGGTCGAGCGGCTCGATCGTCTCCGGCTCGAGGTCTGACCAATCGGGGCGGAAGCCCGCTATGTTCGCGTACTCGACGAAGAACTTGACGGAGTTCCAGAAGGTGAGGAAGCGGCGCTTCACCTCCTCAGCCAGCCCGTAGCCGAAGCGGAGCGGCTGGCTCGGCGGCTGGCTGCAGTAGAGCCAGCGCATGATGTCGGCGCCCATGCGGTCGAGCGCGTCGTTGAGCTCGATCGCGTTCCCCCACGACTTGTGCATCTCGCGGCCGTTCTCGTCGTAGACCTTCTCGTAGGTGAGGACGCGCCGGTACGGCTGGCGACCGACCAGCGTGATCGCCATGAAGCATTGCGAGTAGAACCAGAGTCGGATCTGCTCGCGCATCTCGGAGACCCAGTCCGCCGGGAACCACTTCTCCCAGTAGGTGTGGTCGGGTAGGTCGGCGCCCGAGATGCCGCGCGAGGAGCCGGTCGCGTAGCCCCCCGGAATCCACTCCGGGTTCTGCCAGCCGAGCGTCGAGAAGTGGACGATGCCGGCGTCGAGCCACGCGTCGCCGACCTCCGGAATGCGCTCGACCTCGGCGTCGCAGCTCTCGCAGCGGATCCGGACGCCGTCGATCCACGGGCGGTGCAGCTCCTCGAGCTGCTCGAGCCCCGAGACGGCACGCTCCTCCAGCTCTGCGCGCGACCCGATCACGTTGAGATGGCCGCACTCGCACTCGTAGAAGGGCAGTGGCAGACCGAAGTAGCGGCGCCGGGAGATGTTCCAGTCGCCCATGTTGCGGAGCCAGTCGTCCATCCGCTTCTTGTACTGCGGCGGCGTCCACTCGACCGTCGCGTTGCCGTCGAGCATCGGCTGTCGGATCTCGTCCGCGGAGATGAACCAGTCGTCGACGACGCGAAAGACGAGCGGCGTCGAGCAGCGCCAGCAGACCGGGTAGCGGTGGACGAGCGACGTCGCCTCCACGAGCACTCCCCGCTCCCGGAGCGACTCGATCACGGGGTCGACGACCTCGTTCGTCGTCCTTCCCTCGAAGTCGCCGTAGCCTGCGAGCATCCGCCCGGACTCGTCGATCGGAGTGAGGACCGGCAGGTCGTGGACACGCGATAGCTCGAAGTCCTCTGCCCCGGCGCCGGGCGCGATGTGGACGATGCCGGTTCCCTCGTCGAGCGAAACCTCGTCCCACGCGATCACGCGGTGGACGACGCCCTCCTGGGCGGCGAAGTCGTCGAACGGGCCGTCGTAGGAGAGCCCGACGAGCTCGGATCCGCGGACGCGCTCCTCGAAGTGCTCCTCCGGGTAGCGCGCGACCGCCACCCACTCCCCCGCGTCGTTGCGGCCGTACTCCGCGTCGGGCTTGACTGCCGCCGCGACGTTCGCCGGCAGCGTCCACGGTGTCGTGGTCCAGACGACGAGCGACTGGCCCTCGCGGCCCTGCAGCGGGAAGCGGACATACAGCGACGGATGCTCGAGCTCCGCGTAGTTCTCCTCGCCGGCCTGCTCGTGCTTCGAGAGCGACGTTCCGCAACGGGGGCACCATTGCGTCGCGCGGTGCCCCTTGTAGAGCCAGCCCCGCTCCTGCACCACCTTGAGGAAGCGCCAGATGTACTCGATGTTCGTGTCGCTGAACGTGAAGTAGTCGTTGCCCCAGTCCATCCACATGCCGAGACGCCGCGACTGCTCGGTCATCACACCGGCGAAGTGGGCGACACGCTCCTTGCAGCGCGCCGCGAACGCGGCCAACCCATAACTCTCGATCTCGCGCTTCGAGTTCAGGCCGAGCGACTTCTCGACCTCGACCTCGACGTGGAGCCCCTGCGAGTCGAAGCCGTTCTGGTAGCGGAGGTCGTGGCCGCGCTGTGCGTGGAAGCGCTGGAACACATCCTTCAGCGTCCGTCCGTGCCCGTGGTGGACGCCTGCCGGGTTGTTCGCCGTGATCGGCCCGTCCATGAAGGAGAAGGTGGGGCCGCCACGGTTCTGCGCCCGCAGCTTCTCGAACGTGCCCTCGCTCTCCCAGCGCGCGAGCAATTCCCGCTCGAGTGCGGGATGATCCGGTTTGTCCGGCAGAGGGTGGAAGATTGGCTCGGGCATCGGGAAGGCAAGTCTAGGCCGATGCGTTAGTCATATCGGGAGGCTAGAAAAGAGTCCCCGTTCAAGTACAGCGAAAGGAAACGATGGCAACCGACGTCACCGACACCACCTTCGAGACAGAGGTCCTGCAGGCCGCTGAGCCCGTGCTCGTGGACTTCTGGGCCGAGTGGTGCGGGCCGTGTCACGCGGTCGCGCCCGTGCTCGAGCGCATCGCCGAAGAGCACAGCCTCAAGCTCGTCAAGGTGAACATCGACGAGAACCAGGATCTTGCGATGCGCTACGGGATCCAGTCGATCCCGAACATGATGCTCTTCGAGGGCGGCGCACCGAAGGCTTCCGCCGTCGGCGCGATGCCGAAGAGCATGCTCGAGCAGCAGCTCGGATTCGAAAGCTGAGCAGACGAGAGCGCGGCAACCGGCCGCGCTCTCTACCCGACGAGAAGGCGGTGGCTAGTCGGTCGTCGGGGCCGTGTCGTGGCCCTCGACGAACCGCAGGAACTCCGCGTGCTTCGCGAGATACGCCTCGAGCTCTCCCAGACCCGCGCCGGCCCAGTCTTCGAGCCACGTCTCCGCGATGTCGTCCTCGATGCGATGTAAGCCGCGTTCGCTCATCTGCCGCATGCGCATGATCGACGCGAAGCCGGACTATGCCTATGGGCCGTTCGGCTCAACTTCCTAGACGGACGGACCCAACTCGATCGAGGACGGACCAGGTGATGCAGGACAATGATCGTATGAACGAGGAACGGGAGTAAGCCCTGCCCCGCGCATCGGCAACGCAGCACGAGCTCGCCCGGGTCGAGTTGCTCGCCGGGTTGCCCGGGGAGATCCTCGGCCGACTCGCGCGGCGCATGGACCGCGAGGAGGTCTCGCCCGGCACGGTGCTCGTCCGCGAGGGAGAGCCGGACGACCGTTTCTACGTTGTCCTCTCCGGCGTCCTCGCCGTCAGCCAGCGCGACCTCGGCGCACGAGGTCTTCTGCGTCCCGGCGAGTATTTCGGCGAGGTGGCGCCGGCGATGGCCGTCCCACGCACAGCGACCGTGTCGGCGATGACGCCGGCCGTCGTCGCAAGCTGCGACCGGGACACGTTCGACGAGCTGGTGCGACCCCTCTTCGCCGACGACGTCTAGCCGGTCACCGGCCGAGCTCCTCGAGCACGACGTCGCTCAGAGCGGGCCAGGCGTCCTTGGCCCAGTCGCCGAAGGGGCGATCGGTGAGGACCCCCAGAGCGACGCCGGCATCGGGGTCGACCCAGAGGAAGGTTCCGCTGGCACCGAAGTGGCCGAATGTGCGCGGCGCGTTCAGGGCGCCTGTCCAGTGTGGAGACTTGGCGTCCCGCAGCTCGAACGTGAGTCCCCAGTCGTTCGGCTCCATCCGTCCGAGCCCGGGCAGCACGCCCGTGAGACCGGGAAACTGGACGGTCGTCGCCTCGGCCAGCGTCTCGCCCGCGACGAGGGTCGGGGCGAGGAGCTCCCGGCCCAGCGAGAGCAGATCGCCGAGCGGCCCGCGGTAGCCGTGGGCGGGCGAGCCCGCGAGGCGGCCGGCAAGACCGAGCGGCCGGACGACTGCCTCCGGGAAGTAGTCGGAGAAGGGCATCTCCGCGCGCTCCTCGACGAGGCGGGCGGCGAGCTCGATGCCCGTGTTCGAGTAGATGCGGCGGCGGCCGGGCTCGGTCAGCGGGTGCGTCCCGTCGACCGGCAGGCCCGAGGCGTGGGACAGCAGGTGACGCAGCGTCGCGCCGGGTGGGCCTGCCGGCTCGTCGAGATCGACGGTTCCCTCCTCGAGCGCCACGAGGGTCGCGAGGCCGGTGAGGAGCTTCGTGACGGAGGCCCACGGAAGCTCGAGATCGCGCCTTCCATGCGTCGCCACGACGCCGTCGGCACGAACCAGGCCGGCTGCGGCCTGGCCTGCGCTCCAGCCGTCGATCGCACGCAGCGATTCCACTAGCGGGGGATACTAGGAACGTGGAGCGCGCAACCGTCCCTGCCGTCTCGCCCTTCGCCGACACCGTCGGCTACTGCCGTGCAGTCCGCGACGGGCGCCACGTCTACGTCTCGGGGACGGCCCCGGTCGGAATCGAGTCGGACGACGCCTACGAACAGGCAATGCGCTGCCTGACCATCATCGTGGACGCGCTGGAGGAGCTCGGCGCCGGCCCCGAGCACGTCGTCCGCACGCGTGTCTACCTCGTCGACCCTGGCGACTGGGAGGCGGTCGGGCGGGCGCACGGCGAGCTGTTCGGCGAACACCTGCCGGCGTCGGCGATGCTCGTCATCGCCGGCATGCTCGATCCGTCCTGGAAGGTCGAGATCGAGGCCGACGCCCTCCTTCCCGAATGAGAACGCATGACTGATTCGTTGATCCCGCCGTCGATCACGGGTAAGGGCTCCCACTTCCCGCCCGGCGGCAGCGTCCTCGACCATGCCTTCGGCGCGAGCGACCCGTACACGCTCGGGGTGGAGGAGGAGTACATGCTCCTCGACGGCGAGACCTTCGACCTCGTTCAGCACATCGACACGGTGCTCGCCGCAGTCGCGGGGCACGAGCTCGAGCCGCGCATCAACTCCGAGCTGATGCAGTCGGTGCTCGAAGTGGCGACGCCCGTCTGTCACACACCTGCCGGCGTCAGGCAACAGCTGCTCCGCATTCGCCGCTACGTCACCGACGTAGCGCACGAGAAGGGGCTGCGCGTCGGCTCGGCGGGGACGCACCCGTTCTCGCTCTTCGAACGGCAGCGGATCACCGCGAAGGACCGCTACCGGGCACTCGTCGACCAGATGCAGTACATCGCGCGGCGCGAGCTGATCTTCGGGATGCACGTGCACGTCGCGGTCGACGACCCCGAGAAGGCGATCCAGGTCGTGAACGGGCTGATCGCCCACCTCGCCGAGCTCGTCGCGCTCTCGGCGAGCTCGCCGTTCTGGCGAGGCGAGCCGACCGGGCTCCGCTCCTCGCGCCACATGGTCTTCGCCGCCTTCCCACGCTCGGGGCCTCCTCCCCGCTTCCGCGACTACGCCGACTACGCGCAGGTCGTGAACCAGCTCGAGAAGACCGGCTGCATCCAGGACTACACGCACATCTGGTGGGACATCCGCCTCCATCCACGGCTGGGCACGATCGAGATCCGGATCTGCGACGCGGTGACGCGGCTCGAGGACGTGATCGCGATCACCGCCTACTGCCAGGCGCTCGTCAAGCACTATGCGGAGCTCGTCGACCGCGGGGAGGAGATCCCGTCGTTCCACCGCATCCTGACGACCGAGAACAAGTGGCTCGCCGCACGCTACGGACTCTCCGCCCCCGTCATGGACCTCCACACGGGCCGCCGCAACCGGGTGCCGGTGGCGGCGCTCGTGCGCCGGACGCTGAAAGCGCTTCGCCCGCACGCGCGCGACCTCGGCTCCGAGGAGGACCTCGGAGGCGTCGAGGAGATCCTCCGCCGCGGCAACGGAGCAGACCGGCAGCTGCACGTCTTCAACACCAACCGCGACATCGTCGAGGTCGTGCGGGAGATCGCTCAGGCGACGGAGGTCGCTCCCGACCCCGAGCCTGCCGCCGCGTAGGATCACGCCGATGCTGGGGGCCGGGGACAGAGCGCCGCTCGAGGCGGTGGTGTGGACGACGCCGCGCGAACGTGTCAGCGTCCGCGACCTCATCCACGAGCGCCCGCTGCTCCTGCTCTTCTACCTCTTCGGCTGCCCAAAAAGTCAATGGGAAAGATGCTGAACGTCGGGGATCGGCTCCCGGACGTACGCGTCTGGATCAAGCCGAACGAGCCCGCGACGCTGGCCGAGCTTGCCGCAGGATGGGCACTCCTCGTCGTGTTCTTCCTCTTCGACTGGAGCGCTACCTGAACGGTTGAGGTCGAGCTTCTGCGTGACAGGAGCGACGAGCTAGAGGAGATCGGTGTCCGCGCCGTAGCTGCATCCCGCGACTCTCCGTGGTGCCACGTCGCTTGGTCGCAAGCGCTCGACCTGGACTTCCCTCTCCTCTCCGACTTCAACGGGGACGCCGTCCGCGCTTTCGGCGTGGCTCGCGAGTGGCGGGGACTTGATGACGTTGCCCTGCGGTCGGCGTTCCTCTTCGACCGCACGGGGATCGCGCGTGGGGTGTGGGAGTACGGGGACAGCGAGCTTCCCGACCTGGACGAGCTTGTCGCCGCCGCGCGCGCTTTGCCTTAGGCGGGCGGCAGCCCCAGGTGCGCCCTCGCCTCGGCCAACACGGGGGGGGTGACGCCGATCCGCTCTCGTGTCCTACTCCCGGCGTGCGATTGCCGCTCGTGATGGTCGCGTAAGCGACTACCATCCAGCTCGTGCCATCGACGACTGTCTGACCTCGGGCCTGTGTGGCTGCGAACCGACGTTCGCGGTCAGTCCTGTTCGTTCTTCGCCTTGGAGGTCACCGGAAGTGGAGAGTCGTCACGGGCTTGACGCAGTCTGCGCGCGAGCGCAGAACGTGTGAGCAGGGTTGGCTCGACGCAGATCCGCGCGATCGTGGCTGCGGAAGTGGTGTCGTCGGTCGGCTCGTCGATGACGGTGTTGGCGCTGCCCTGGTTCGTCCTAGAGACGACCGGCTCGGCGACGAAGCTGGGGCTCGTTCTCGGCATCGGGAGCATCCCGTTCGTCACGCTGCCCCTCCCGGCGGGCGCGCTGATCGCTCGGATTGGGGCGAGGCAGACGATGGTGATCGCGGACGCGGCGCGACTTCCGCTGCTTGCTGCGATCCCGGCGCTCTACAGCCTCGGCGCGCTGTCGTTCCCGCTGCTGGTCGTGCTGGTCGCGCTCACGAACGTCTTCCTGGCGGCGCACATGCCCGCGCAGCGGCTGATCCTGGCCGAGGTAGTCGGCGACGAGGAGAGTGTCGTCGCTCGCGTGAACGCGTACCTCGACGGTGCGCAAACGACTGCGCCCCTCGTCGGTCCGGCGCTGGCGGGCGTCCTGATTGCCACACTCGGCGCGTCGAACGTCCTGTACGTCGATGCTGCCACCTTCGGAGCCGCCGCGCTCGCCGTCGGCTTGTTCGTGCCACGGAGGAAGCCGATTGCCGAGGCCGAGGAGCGCGGGCTGCTTACGGGTGTCAGGTACGTCCTTCGAAGCAGGCCGCTCGTCGTCTTGTGCGTGACGATGTTGACGATGGAGTTCTTCTTCACGCTGTTCATGACGACGCTGCCCGTGTTCGTGTATTCCGGCTACGACCAGAACGCCCGCATCGCGGGTGCCTTCTACGCCGCGATGGGTGCCGGAGCGCTGCTCGGGATGCCCGTCGTCTCGGGCGTCGTCCGCCGGTGCGGGGCGCTCCACGTCGCCGCGGGGGCACTCGTGCTCGCGTCGATCCCGAAGTTTCTGCTCGGGATTCCTCTACCCGTGGCAGGGGTCGCCGCCGTGCTGGTCATGCAGGGGTTCGTCGGACCGCTGACCGGCGCGCCGATCTTCACCGTCATCACAACGCGCACACCCGCAGCCCTCCGCAACCTGGTGCTGCCCGCCGCGTTCGGGCTGATGTTCCTCACCGGGCCGTTAGGCCCGATTGCCGCCGGTCCACTGATCAACGCGGTCGGGGAAAGAATGGTCTTCGTCATAGCCGCGACCGGATCCCTGGTCGGGTCCGCGCCGTTCGCCATCTACGTTGCCCGAAACGTCCTCTCGCCGGACATTGGTTGACCTCCCTGTGCTGAGAGTCGTGCGCGGCGCGTGGGCCTACGAGCCGAGCGAGCTGCCCGACCTCGACGAGTTGATCGCCGCCGCGCGGGCCTTGTAGTCGTCCGCCGGATCGCGTTTACTCGCCGGCCATGGAGACTCCACACGCCACCGAGCCGCCTGCCGAGCGCGGGCTGTCCTCGGGACCCGTCACCGCCGCGATCGGCCTCGCGGTCGCGATCGTCGCGCTCATCTTCCTGTTCAACACGAACATGTTCACCTCGCACTGGTACGCGTTGTTCAAGCTCGTGCACGTCGTCGGCGCCGTCGTCTGGGTGGGCGGTGGGCTGACGCTGACGATCCTCGCGATGCGAGCCGAGCGCTCGTCCGACTCCGGCGAGATGGCGACGATCGCCAGGCAGGCGGCGTTCGTCGGCGAGCGGGTCTTCGCGCCCGTCGGCCTGCTCGTCTTCCTGATGGGGATCGCGATGGTGATCAACCTGCACTGGGGCTGGGGGACGACCTGGATCGTCATCGGCCTCGTGGGCTACGTGATCACGTTCCTCACCGGCCTCCTGGTGCTCGGACCGCTGGCGAAACGCATCGGGCAACTGATCGAGGCCAAGGGGCCCGAGGCGCCCGAGACGCAGGCTGCGATCCACCGGATCCTGCTGATCGCGCGGGTCGACGTCGGCGTGCTGCTGCTCGTCGTCGCGGACATGATCCTGAAGCCCTTCACGTAGGCAGCCGTGTTGACATGTGACCTTTTGGTCACGTAAGATCGCAGGCGTGGACGACGACCAGGTCTTCAAGGCGCTCGCCGATCCGACCCGGCGCCACCTGCTCGACCGGCTCTTCGAGCGCGACGGCCGCACGCTCACGGAGCTCGAGTCCGAGCTCGAGATGACCCGCTTCGGCGTGATGAAGCACCTGCGCGTCCTCGAGGACGCCGGGCTCGTCGTGACGCGCCGGGAGGGCCGGGAGAAGCTCCACTTCCTGAACCCGGTGCCGATCCGGCTGATCCACGACCGGTGGATCGACAAGTACACCGAGCACCGCGTCGCGGCGCTCGCAGACCTCAAGCACGAACTGGAGGAAACCGCATGAGCACGATCACCGCACTGACGACGCAGGTCTACTCCGTCTTCATCCGCGCCACCCCCGAAGAGATCTGGGAGGCGATCACGAAGCCGGAGTTCACCGAGCAGTACTTCTTCGGCGCCCGGATCGACATTCGAGACGGCCGCCGTTTCACGAACATCGGGGAGATGGAGTGGGACGAGGAGGTGCTCGAGACCGATCCCCCGACCAGGCTCGTCCACCGATTCGTCGCCGCCTACGACCCGGACATGGGCGCAGAGGAGCCGAGCCGCGTCACCTGGGAGATCGAGCCGCAGGACGGCGGGATCACGAAGTTGACCGTCGTCCATGACCAGCTCGAGAGCGCGCCGAAGACGGCGGAGAGCGTCGCCGGCGGCTGGATGTACATCCTCAGCGGTCTCAAGACGCTCGTGGAAACGGGAAAGCCGA
>Ga0335085_10010964_pt1 | contig 13483 bp, 5 predicted proteins | sample Lox_Sample_45_FD_206712 | JGI IMG/M metagenome (GOLD analysis project Ga0335085, IMG submission 206712) | Soil microbial communities from Loxahatchee National Wildlife Refuge, Florida, United States - Lox_Sample_4.5 | ecosystem: Environmental > Terrestrial > Soil > Wetlands | place: USA: Florida...
CTGGCCGTTCAGATAAACGCTCAGTGTGTAATTTGGTTTGAGCTCGCCGGAGATCTTCAGGTAGTCGATCAAGCCGTAGATGGCGGTCGCGGTTTGTTCTGTGGATTCCCAATAATAGCCGTCGGCGCGATGCTCCATCAGCCAGCGCGCGGCGCGGGGCAACAGATCACTTTTCGGATCGAGATTCGCCAGGGCTTTCAGCGCATACGCCGTGGTCTCAAAGGAATTGTCGGAAGTGAAGTCGAGCATTTCCTGGCGTTCGGACTTCCACGAAACAAACGGTCCTTCCGAGTGCGCGCCGGCTTCCAGCAGCTTCACAAATTCCTGGGCGCGCGAGTCTTTGAGCTGCGACAGCAACAACGCCATCAGAGCCTGTCCATGCGCAGAGAACTTCGCACGCGAGGAATACAAGTCTTCCACCAGCGCGTGGTCCACCTCGCCGCTCAAGGCCAGGGCGTAAATCATATAGACGCGAATGTCTGCAGGCGCGCGGGGATTTTCCTTGATCTGCTTCGCGAGCGATTCGCGGCCCTTATTCAGCTTTTGCTCGTCAATCGGGTAGCCCGCCTCTTTCGCCTGTGCCAGACCCGCCACCACGTAAGCAGTCATGAAGGGATGGGTTTCATCCGTCTGCCACCAGCCCCACCCGCCATCGTCATGCTGGAACATGTAGAGGCGCTCGACTCCCGCGGCAATTTTCTTTTCCAGCTCGGTGGAGGCCGCGGGTGGTGTCAACCCCAAATCTTTCACGGCCTTCGTGACCAGGATGTTCGGCAGAAAGCTCGACATGGTTTGCTCAACGCACCCGTAGGGATACGAGGCCAGGAAATCCAGCGCCGATATCAGTATGCCGGCAATTGAAGGCGCCAGGTCGATGCGCAGCGTGGAAGCGTCGGCATTGACGTCCTGGGGAAGAACCAGCGAGGGTTTGATTTCCTCCTTGTCGCCCCGCAGAGCTCCCGACTGCGCCAGGCTCTGCTGGAGCCCCCAGGGCTCCACCGGCATCTCCAGTTCGAGCGCGTCGGATTCCTCATCGGTCAGCGCTTTGGCCAGGAATTTTGCCTGCGCAATCTTCGGCGCGCGCACGTTCCACGTCACCACGGCTTCACCGTTCTTGGGAACGTTGACGCTGGCTTCCGCGGGGCTCGCCAACTCCACTCCTTGCGCGCCGAGGGAGACTTTCGCGGTCTTATCGCTCGCAAGATAATTGTGGACGATTCCCACCAGCGTTGCGGTGTCGCCTTGATTCATGAATCGCGGAGTTTCCAGGCGCAGGATCAGGTTCTTGCGCGTAATGACTTTGGCCACGACCTGTCCTACAAGGGTATTGCGCGTCACGGCGCGCACCGTGGCCCGCCACGTGGTGAGCGAATCCGGAAAGTTAAAGGAGGCGCGCGCCTTGCCGCCGGCATCGGTCACCAGGGTGGGCAGCCACTGGATGGTGTCGGGAAAGAACTTGCGAACTTTGGGTTGAACAGTTTGTGGGTTCTTGAAATCGGCCAGCCGCGTGGGTGCGCGAAGTTGCGCCAGCTCCATTTTGTGCCGGCCCGAATAGCCCATGAACCAATACGTGGTGGAAAATTGCGTAAAGACTCTGTCCCATGCGTTTGCGTAGAAAGTCTTCTCGGGAGGTTGGACGCTATCTGGGCGCACGGCGTAGATGGCCTCATCCACCACGCCCAGGCTCAGCTCCGCGCTCACCGGGTGACCCCCCGAGTCTTGCGCCGTGAGGGTGTAAGTAACCTGCTCGCCGGGCCGGTACTGCGGCTTGTCGGTTTCCACGGTGACGTTCAGAACTTTCTCCGCCGCCGGCACGGAGATGTTCTTCGAACCCTCCAGGAGTTGTTCATTCTTCACGAACGCGACGTTGAGGAAGAAATTCGGCTCAAAGCGCTCCTCAATGGGAATGTCCACGGTCAGTGAATCGCCAGCCACAGGGTGCAGCGACCACGTGTATACCTGTTGCCCCTCGGTGGTCACCAAGACCTGCGCTCCGGGTTCATGGGTGGCCACCAACACATGCGCTGTTTCACCGGGCTTGTAGGAATGCTTGTCCGGATAGATGTCAACGCGGCGTCCCGCGCCTTCTTCGGCAGCAGAGCCCACGTTAGAAATCCACATGCTCGTGGAGAAGGTTGCCTCGCGTTGATTGCGGTCGAAGCTGCTGGCGTTAACGGTGAGCCAGGGTACCTTGGGAATGGTGTAGGTGTAGTGGGCCACGCCGTGAGCGTCGGGGGAAACACTTGCCTGGGACAGCAGCTCCCCAGGCGCACTCGATCCCCAGGAGCTGTGGCCTTCAAATCTCAACTTAACGCTGGCGGAGACGGGGTTGGAGTCGTAGTCCAACGAATGAACGGTGATATCTGCCTGCTGGCCGGGCGCGTAAACGTAGCGGTCAGTCTCCAAGAGGACGACAAAGGTCGAGTAGGTCACCACCACGCCGCGCCCGCCCATGATTTCGCGATTGCTCGCGTCGGTCACATGGGCTTCAATTCGGTAGCGATAATCATGCTTCTTGTCATCGATTTCAGTTGGTAAAGTCACGTGCAGAATGCCGTCGGCATCCAATTGCCCGGCGCCCTGACTGATCTCCTGGCCGAAGTAGTCCTCGTTGTAATTCCCTTCGCCCTCGTCACCCTCAAACTCCTCATCGCCCCAAAGGATACGCCAGTAAGGGAACATATAGCCGGAGCGGAAAATGGAATACTTCACGTGGCCGCCCGAGACGGGTGCGCCAAAATAATAACGGGCGCTTATGGTGCCCTGGATCGCCTCGCCCTGGAGATAACGAGCCTTGTCCGTCGAAACCGCCACCTCAAATTCCGGCTTCTTGTATTCCTGCACTTCGAATGAGCCATAAAGCCGTTTGTCGCCGATGTGCGCCGTAATACTGTATGACCCGAGTTCGGCAAGCGGGCCGAGGGTCAGCGTACCGTGGAACGACCCGAAGGGCGATAGCTCCAACTTCTGCTGATAAATAGTCTTCTGATTGGAGTCGGTAACCTCCACCGTCAGCGGGCCCGGCACGTCGAGACTGAACTTGCCGCCCAGTCGCGCGCGGAAGATGCCTTTGAAGTCCACGTCATGCGTTGGGCGATAAACCGGCCGGTCGGTGTAAATATAACCCACGTATTCTGTTGCGGATGTATCGAGAAAGAAGAAGGGCTCGACACTGGTGGCCGCCACATCCTGGCCCGCCGTGGCCACCATGATGGAGTTGTCAACTTTGATTTCTTTGAAAGTGGACTGAAACACCCCGGAAGCATCTGTCGAGCCGCGCGCCAACTCCTGATGATTGTTAAAGACGACGGCAGTTGCGCCTTCCACCGGTGTGCCGGAATCTCGGCGAACAACAAACAGTAGCACTTGGCCGGGAGCGGTTTTCGAAACCAGCGCCAAGTCCGTGACCATTAACAAGGTATACGCGCGTAATTCGTGGTAAGCCACTTCTACCAGGAATAAACCCCTGTCATGCAAATCCACGGGGATTTCCTGGTACTCGGTATCACGCGTTTTGGGCACCAGTTCGCGCCATCCCATCGCAAGTTGCTGGCGGTTCAGAAGCGGCACCTGGGCATACGACGTGACATCGAGGGGAATGCGCTGCAGCTTGCGTTCCTGCACAAGCGAGGAATGGTATTGCCAGCGAGTTTCGAAGCGCAGTTGGGAGCGGAAGAAGTCCCGGATGCTCGCGCGCAAGTCACGCTTCCATTCGTGAAAGCGCTCGAGCCAGGTTTTCTCACGAGCCAGTTCCGCTTTTTCGCTTCCGAAGGAATGGGCGTCTTTCAGCTTGGAGAAAAACTGAATGGGGTCCTTGATGCGATAGACGCGGAAATCCAGGTGATCGATCTGGCGAAAGCTGATCCAGATTTTCGGCTGTTGGGAAGGCGAGTAGGTCTGGCGCGAGGAAACGGAAAATGAAGGTTCCTTGGAGGCAGTTCCCTCCTGGGCGAGTGCCGAGGGGTACGCGGCGAACAGTCCTACAAAGAGGAGTGCCGCCACCAAGGCGGCACTATCAAATCCACGAGTCCTCCGGAAAAAGGCTTGCCCATTGTCATTCTGAGCCCGCATTTTGGGCGAAGAAACTCCGTAGTTTGCTATGTGCACCAAACGCCGCGAACTACAGGGGTCCTTCGCTTCGCTCAGGATGATAGTATTGGATGATTTTTCCACGGCTTGTAAAGCGCCACTCCCCATGCGTTTCGACCCGGCGGGGCCAAAGCTCCGTCCTTCCAGCGCGCGAGTCAACATCATCTCATCAGCCTGTTAAAAGGGAGCGAATCCTTCATATAAAGTTCTCAACTTCTAGCCTTCTAACGCAATATTTCCAGCCTGTAGACTCCCAGGAAATTCGGATTATTGAGCAACGGTCTCCAATGCAGGTCGGGGTGCTCGAGCAGGGTCCTCGCCTGCACCTCGCGAATCTCTCCACGGTGGCCATCGAGGTCGCCGGTATGATAAACGATCCAGTCCGAGCCCTGCGCCTGGTAGTACGACTTCCCGACAAACAACATGGTATGAAACGGCTCGCGCTGCACGGATTGGTGGAAAAACAGCAGGTCGCCGGGCTGCGCCGCGCGAAGGTCGCGCGATATCGAGTACGCATTGTAGCGGAGGAGCGTGGCGCTGTCGGCAAACTCCACAAAAGCCCCTTGCGCAAGATCTTCCGGGGCAGCGGGCCCGGGCCGCGTGCGGAACAGCGCCCGCCCGAGTGGCCCATAGGGATAATTATATTTCGCGATGTCTCCAAAGCCCGGATCGTAAGGAAGTCCGGCGTCCTCACGCCATTCCGGGGAGTGGGCCACCAGCGAGTTTCGGTACGCGAAACGAACCAGCGCCGCGCAGTCCTGAACCTCCGCCCGCGTCCGGGGTGTCGGTGCATAGTATTGCGTTTCCGCCAGGAAGGTAAACCAGCGGATGAAGTTCTCACGGTCCTGGGCACTGTCAAGGCGGGCGCCGTCAGGGAAGCCATCGCCCAGGCTGTCACGCCAGGAGTTGACGAGCGTAGCCCTACTGGCCTCGGGCGAGGCAGAGATGCCCACTCCGGAGCCCCCCCCTCGGGAGCTTTCCGCAAGCACGGGGCCGCGGCGAAGAACCAAACCGGCGCCTGTGGACAATACGACCAGCAAAACGCCTGCCACGAACACACGTGCAACGCTCATGGGCTTTTTTCGGCGGAATGGAAGGCCTGGGTTTTTCACGAGCTTATAGTGTGGCCCATTCTAAATGCGACCGGCGTGCAGTGCAAGTGCCTCCATGCGATACTGCCCTGCGATGCTCCGGCACGCGAATTAATTTGAACTAGCCAAGACTCCCAGCAATAATACAGCAATCCCGCACAGGGACTAAGGAGATGAGATGCTCGAGAAAAAAGGGTGGTGGACTGCGATGGCGGGATTGCTCATCCTGCTCAGCGCGCCGCTTTGGGGGGCAGATATTTCAGTCGAGGGCGGCCCCATGGAAACAGGATTTAACAGCGGCACGTTTGCTTACATTCACGCCACCGTGCACGGCCTTACGGGCCAGCCGAAACGCTATGTAGTCTTCGCCGAGATCCAATACTACGGGACAACCTCATACACGAACGTAGAAATGGACCGCCTTCCGGAAACGAAGCCCGGCGTGGAGGAATTCCAAGTGGGGTGGCCGATTCCGCCGCAGGCACCCACTGGCTATTACACTCTCACCTTTCACGTCGACGACCGAATCGATCATCTTCCTGAAGTCACGAAGAAAGTGCGCGGCTTCGTGGTGTATAAGAAAATGGTAAGAATTTCGCATGTGACCCTCGACAAGACCATTTACAACGTGGGCGAGCCGATCAAATGTGAAGTGGCGCTCGAGAACCTGTCGGATACCGATTTGAAAGGTTTGCGCGTCGAGTTCTCCAACGCGAACTATCCCTGGATCTCGCTCTATGCGGGGGGAGGACACGACAACCCCGACCTGGCGGTCAGGACGCTTCGCGATCATCTGGATATTCCCGCCGGAAGCGCGGTAACCATTCCCATGATTAGCGCCGGGACAGCAACCTTCTTGCGCGGCATACAGAGGGAGGTGATGGGGTCCGGCCTAGCCTTGGGTAACGAAAAAATCTCTCCCCCGGAGGTTGACACCTACACCGTGGCGCTATGGAACACCGACCGCACCAAGCTGTACGACATGCAATTCACCCCGCCAGCAATTGTGCGCGCCTGGGACCGCGACTTGCCCAAGCCTTACAGCCGCAACTTCACGCACCCTTACAATTCTTTTATCGACTTTACCAGGTACCGGGAATTTTACGCGCCGGGGCAAATCTCGGCGGCGGTGCGAGTGGACCCTGCCCACACCCTTTATCGCCCCGGAGACACGGTCAAGATCGCGGCCACCTTGAGGAACAGCGGGGACGAAGCTTGGAGCGGAGCTTCCCTGCAAGCGCGCATCACGGATTCGAAGGGTGGAGAGGTTTACACGGGTACGCTCGCCTCCGGGATTAACCTTGCCACCAACGCCGCACAGCAGGTGGCCGCCAGCGCGTGGGCAATTCCTTCTGCGCCAGCTCCGGGCACTTACCCTGTGGAACTGACGCTGACCGGGAGTGGGGGCAAACCTCTGGCTCGCACTACAGCAGAGATCGCCGTGAATGAGCTTCCCGCATCGCTGATGGTGATTTGCGCGCATGAGGACGACGAGCAGGCTTACGCCGGGCTGATCCGCGCCGCGGTCGAAGCCAAGGTTCCGGTGCAGGTCCTGATCCTCACCGCAGGTGACGTAGGCGAGTGCGAGCGTTACTTCGACAAGCCCTGTGGCCCCAATGAGGCGCGCGAATTTGGCACGGTACGGTTGGGGGAATCCGCCGAAGCGCTCGAACACCTGGGCGTTCCGCGCAGTCAGCTCATCGATCTGGGCCTGCCGGATGGAGGCTCCGGGGCCATCTGGTTTGAGCACAAAGATTCTTCCAACCCATTCCTTTCCATTTATCTTGCCTGCGATCACTCGCCGTATGAAAACATTTACAAGCCCAACTTGCCGTACGCGCGCGACGCCGTCGTTGAAGCGATCCGGCAAATTATCACCAACTTTCATCCGGCGATGATCGCGCTGACCGGTCCGGATGAGCGGCATGTGGACCACCGCACGGCGAACTGGTTCGCGATCAAAGCCTGTCAGGCGCTGCTGAAATCAAAAGGGCTCGACCCCCAGACCATTGTGCTGGCCGACCAGGTCTATGGCGCGGGGGGTTTCAAACCCGCCCCTTACAAATATGAACCCTTCGTGGTCCACCTGAGCGGCGAAGCCGCCGCACTGAAACAGGAAATGACCTGGATATATCAGTCCCAGGATGGCAACCTGGCCGAAGGCGATAAGAAAACGCTCAACGAACTTCCCCGCGAAGAGAAGCACCTCCGCATCATGGATTGGCAGGAACACGAAGGATGGAATGAGCAGTAATTCAGCCATTGAGAGGAGCCACCCCATGCAAACGAAGACGACTCTTCGCCGATTCCGATCTCAAAACATTCCAGCTATGTTTTCTTTGCGCCTTATCGACTGTGAGCCTTTGCGTGAAATGCCTTTGCTCTTCCAGGGATTATTTCACGGCTTCTTGCGTCGCGGGCGACACTCTGTCAGGCCTGACGGGCCTGGAGCAAGTGCAAGTCGTCCAAGACCTGATTGCTCGCCTCCCAGGCACTCTCCTGAAACAGGAGGGAAATTAGGGCGTGCGGAAAGCCCCGTCCGGGGCTTTCCTACCGGTAGGAAATTCAGGCGCCAAACCTCAAAAATTCCTCTCGCCGGTAGGCATTTGGTCCATGTTTACCTTCACCCCAGATGGTTTATTGCTAGGTTATTATATGGAGAACTACGTAGAGGTGGAATCATGCACTGTGGCGATGTTCAAGGTGGCGGGGGGTTGAGGGTTATCAGAAGGAGCTTGGGGATGGGGAAAGCCCGAGGCAGCACGAGCGTCATGCTCTTGACCGTCATGGCGAGGATGGCCATGCCACCAATGTCGGCACCTGCTGATTTAGCGCCGACCACAAGAGCCTGTTATGAGCGGGGCAAAGGATCGGCACAAGGTGAGCTGAAGTTCGGAAAAACCCTGCGGCTCTCGCGATGTGTTAGAAACAAAAGGAAGTTAGTGATGAGTAACGAAAATATTTCAAGAATCTATGCTATTGAAACTAAAACAGTTAGGTCGTTTTAGTGGCCAGATTGCAAAAAAACGCGGGGGGAAAAAATGAAGGATAGTCAGGCGATGTTATTGAAAACAAATGTAGAAAAGATGTCCGTTTATTGCCCTCTCGCGATATCGATGAAAACACGCGAGTTAGAATCGTGCTCTCGCGATATTGATAAAAATAAAGGAGTTGTTCAATTACAAAAGTGACAAGTGATGAGTGGCAGACAACTCGCCCGGCCCATTCACCCGATCTGTTAAGACCTCGATGGCTCAATGGCCCGATGGCTCAATCCGAAGGCTTGAGACATATTGTCGCAATAAATCGGACTCTGCTTCCGTTTTTATCTGCCAAATAGTCAGATTTATGGCCTGCAACTGCCGAGCGGAATCTGAATTGCCAGGCTTCCTCTTTGCAGACGGTCTTAGAGTGTTTTAACCCGAACGAAAAGGCAGGTGTCAGGTATCAGGTGTTAGGTGCCAGGGAGAACGCTAGGAACCTCCCGTGGGGCATGCAAGCTGAAATCTACGCTTTCGGATAGTCCTGACACCTGGCATCTACTGCCATGAGCATCAACATCGGCTTGGACATCGGCGCGGTAAGTTTGAAGCTCGCGGCCATCGGTGGGCCGGACGACGGTCCACGCTTTCGCACCCTCGCGGATAAATCCGAGACTTTTTATGCGGCTTCTTTCCCGGATTCCAGCCCCTTTGCCGGACGTTCTCTGGTGCTCTCGCGGTACCGGCGTCTGCAGGGAAGCCCGATCCAATCCACGTTCGACCTGCTGAAGGAGCTTTACGACTTCCTGCCGGAAGAGGACGTGGAGGGCATCCGCGTGACGGGTTCGGGCAGTCAGTTGATTGCCAAGGTCTTGGGAATCTATTTTGAAAACGAGTTTCGCGCCATTGCCAAGGGTCTGCGGACGTTCTACCCAGAGGTGCGCACGGTCTTCGAAATGGGAGGCGAGGCGTCCAAATACCTGCGTCTTGACCCCAACGTGACCGGAAAGCACCTTGGCATTATTGATTACCAGACCAGCGGCGAGTGTGCGGCGGGCACGGGTTCGTTCATTGACCAACAGGCGACGCGTCTGCTCTATTCGATTGAGCAAGTGGGGCCGGCAGCTTGCGGAGCCAGTTGCGCGGCGCGGATTGCCGGCCGCTGCTCCGTATTCGCCAAGACCGACATGATTCACGCTCAACAAAAGGGCTACACCACGGAGCAGATTCTGCGTGGGCTGTGCGACGCCGTGGCGCGCAATTACAAGTCGAGCTTGGTGAAAGGCCGCGCCGTGGTGCCTCCCGTGGCATTCATCGGCGGCGTGGCGATGAACCAGGGAGTGCGTAACGCCCTGCGCGAGGCTTTCAAGCTGAAAGAAGCCGACCTCCTGATTCCCGATCATTACGCGTGGCTGGGAGCGGTGGGCGCGGCGATGCTGGAGTCGGAGGAATACCGCAAGCGGTCATTTAAACGCATCCACCAGTTGCGTCAGCACGAGGCGGCACGGAAGGATTTCGCCTGCACCGAGCCGCTTTCGATGGAGAACGTCTTGTTGTTGCGCGACCTCACGGGGAGCAAGGTTTCAGGTGTCAGGTGTCAACAGACTGGTGCTGGGAACTGGGGGCTGGAGGCTGGGGCCGAGTCAACAAACTCAAGGTCTCAGGCCTCGCCTCAACCCTTGCAAGTGGAGCGGGTGTCACTTGCCAACAGTCAGGCGTTAGATGAGGACACATCTCAGGAAGCTTGTGCCTTTCCCAGTCCCCAGTCCCCGGCCCCCAGCCCCCAGCCCCTAGTAGAGGCCTACCTCGGCATTGACATCGGCTCGGTCTCAACCAACCTGGTGGTGATCGACGCGGACGGTAATCTGTTGAAGGAAATTTACCTGCGTACACAAGGGCGGCCGATTGAAGTGGTGGACCGCGGGCTGAAGGAAATCGAAGCCGAGCTGGCCGCATCGCTCGACATTCGCGGCGTGGGCACTACAGGCTCGGGCCGCGAATTGATCGGAGAGTTGGTGGGTGCGGACACGGTGAATGATGAGATTACCGCCCATAAGACCGGCTCCATGCACGTCTGCAAGCAGATGGGTATGGATCCCGTTGACACCATCTTTGAAATCGGCGGGCAGGATTCCAAATTCATCCGCATTGATAAGGGCGTGGTGGTGGACTTCACCATGAACGAGGCCTGCGCCGCCGGCACGGGCTCGTTCCTGGAAGAACAGGCGGAGAAACTGGGAATCTCCATCAAGGAAGAATTCGCACAGTTGGCGCTGGAGTCCGCCAGCCCGGCGCGCCTGGGTGAGCGCTGCACGGTGTTCATGGAGCGGGATGTTACGGGTCTGATGCATAAAGGCGCAGAAGTGGGTGACTTGGCGGCAGGCCTGGCGTATTCGGTGGCGCTCAATTACCTGAATCGTGTGGTGCGCGGGCGCAAGATTGGCAAGGTGATTTTCTTCCAGGGCGGTACGGCTTACAACGACGCCGTCGCGGCCGCTTTTTCTCAGATTCTCGGCAAGCAGATTATCGTGCCGCCGCACAACGGCGTCATCGGGGCCATCGGCATGGCGCTGATCGCCCGCGACCGCATGAAAGACGCCGGCAAGCCCAGCCGCTTCCGCGGTTACGACCTGAGCGCCGTGGACTTCACCACGCGCGAGTTCGTTTGCCAGGCCTGCTCCAATTTCTGCGACATGAAGGAATTCAACATTGAGGGGCAGCGCACCTACTGGGGCGACAAGTGCTCTGACAAGTTCCGCAAGCGGGCGCGCACGGATCGCCAGCCGGTAATCGAAGATTTGATCGAGTGGCGGGAAAAGCTGCTGGAAGAGGTCCTGCTTCCGACCCGAGGCGGCAGCCGCACGGTGGGGATTCCGCGCACCATGTTCTATTACGACCGCTTCCCCTTCTGGTGCGCGTATTTCCAGGAGTTGGGTTTTGACGTCGTGGTGTCATCGCCCACCGACCGCAAGATTTCCATGGCAGGCGAGGAGCTAACCCTTGCGCAGCCTTGCTTCCCCGTTAAGGTCGCGCATGGGCATGTTCAGGACCTACTGGAGAAGGGCACCGATTACATTCTGCTTCCCAACGCCGTCAACGCCGAGGCGCCGGAAGGGCCGGTGGATTCGTTCCTCTGCCCCTGGAACCAGACGCTGCCTTTCGTGATTCGGGCCGCGCCCCAGCTTGAATCCGCCCAGGCCAAATATCTTTCTCCCACCATACACTTCCGCCTGGGGCCGAAGCATGTGGAGAAGCAACTGGCCGAGTTCGCGCTCACCCTGGGGGTGAAACCACGAACCAACGCCGATGCCGTAAGGGCAGCCTACGCCGCGCAGGAAGCCTTTACTGACTCGCTTCAGCAGGCCGGCGCCGAGGCCCTGGCCAAGCTTGAGGAGACAGGAGAGCCCGCCCTGGTGCTGGTGGGGCGGCCCTACAACCTTTTCGACCGCAGCGTGAATTGCGATATTCCCCGCAAGTTGCGCACGCTTTACGGAGTGAACGTTATACCCATGGAAGTCCTGGCCCTCGACGATGAAGACATTACGGACATCAATCCCAACATGTATTGGAGCTCGGGCCGGCGCATTCTGGCCGCGGCGCGGCTGACCCGGCGCTATCCCAACTTGCACCTGGTTTATATCTCCAACTTCAAATGCGGGCCGGACTCCTACATCAAGTCGTTCATGGATGAGGCCGCGGGCAAGCCCTCGCTGGTGCTTCAGTTTGACGGCCACGCGAATGACGCGGGCTTCATCACGCGCTGTGAGGCGTATCTCGACAGCAAAGGATTTTTGCGATGCCCCTCTTCGGCCACCGCCATGTCCGCCGCCAAATAAGTCCTGGAAATCCCCTGAGCGGCCGGACGGTCTACATCCCCACCATGGGCGAAGGCAGCCCGGAGGTCTTCGCCGCGGCGTTTCGCTGGCTGGGTGTGAATGCCCAGCCCACGCCCCTTTCCGACGAGCGCACGCGGGAGCTGGGCGCCAAGTACACCAACGGCGACGAATGCTACCCCGCCAAGGTCACGGTGGGCGATTTTCTGCGCGTGATCGAGCAGCCCGGCTTTGACCCGGACCGCACCTCTTTCTTCATGCCGACGGCCGACGGCCCCTGCCGCTTCGGCCAATACGCGCCCTTCCTGCGCAAGATCCTGAACGAGGCTGGCTACGGCCGCGTGCAGGTGCTTTCACCCAGCAGCCTGAACGGCTATGAGGACCTTGGTGAAATTGCCACGCCTTTCTTACGCATGGCGTGGCGGGCGCTGGTGTGCGCGGATACCTTGCACCGTGCGCTGCTGAAGACCCGCCCCTATGAGACCACCCCAGGCGCGGCCGATCGGTCCTTTCAAGAGTCGCTCCAGGACGTGTGTACGACGGTTGAGAATAGCTGCGGCGATGCCGGTTGCCAGCTCCGCTCGATGGTGGAGGCGATGACCCGCTGCCGCGACCGCTTCCGGCGCGTACCGGCGCTCTATGACCCGGAAATCCCCATGATTGGCGTGGTGGGAGAAATATTCTGCCGGCTGAATACGTTTTCAAACGAAGACCTGATTCGCAAGCTGGAGGGCTACGGCGCCGAGTGTTGCTTGAGCCACATTGGTGAGTGGGTGTCTTACACGAACGCTGAGGCCAAACGGAAGCTGCTGTTGACGGGACGCAAAGTTTCCTGGGAAATGGCCAAAACCTGCCTTCGCTCGCACATCCAGCACTCCGACGAAGAGGCACTGATCGCGCCTTTCGAGGATGATTTCGTGGGCTATGAAGAGCCTCCCATCGAGGAAATCCTGGACCTTGCCTGGCCCTATCTGCCAACCGGCGGCGCGCTGGGCGAGATGGTCCTGAGCGTGGGCAAGGCCGCCTATCTGGCGAAACACGGGGCCGACGGCATCATCGACATCAGCCCCTTCACCTGCATGAACGGGATCGTCAGCGAAGCCATTTATCCAAAACTGTCGAAGGCTTACGGCGGCATCCCCATCCGCAATTTCTACTTCGACGGCACACAGGCCGACCTCGACCGCGACCTGGGAATTTACATGGAACTCGCCCGCTCCTACCGTGAGAAGAAGACCTACCACCGCCACTTCCCCGCCTACTTCGCACAGCCGGTTGCGTGACCGGGGGACCCGCCACATCGATAAGGGAGTCGTGATGGAAGCACAACCGGGCAGTTTCGAGCGCAGGATTTTGGGACGCACAGGTCTGGAGGTGGGGCGGCTGGGAATCTGATGGCATAAGGTGTCGGCTCCTCGATGGCAGAGTAGACTGGAGTTGGAAGAAAGACCAGAAACTCTCACCGAAGGAGGAGCCGAGCGATGATTAT
>Ga0335085_10010966_pt1 | contig 13482 bp, 9 predicted proteins | sample Lox_Sample_45_FD_206712 | JGI IMG/M metagenome (GOLD analysis project Ga0335085, IMG submission 206712) | Soil microbial communities from Loxahatchee National Wildlife Refuge, Florida, United States - Lox_Sample_4.5 | ecosystem: Environmental > Terrestrial > Soil > Wetlands | place: USA: Florida...
GGGCGTGCCGCTGAAGCTGGCGCACTTCCGGACGATTCCGTACGCGCTATCGGTCGATCGGCCGGTCGGCGTGTCGCCAATCGAAACCGAGGACTTTCTCGATCGCGTCCGCGCCGATGGCATCGAGCTGCGCGCCCGCGTCTATTTGTGCCGCCACGAACGCCGCGCCATCCCGTTGGCGTTCAAGCGCCGGTCGATCGTCGTCGTCGCGGGGCGGCATCGCCGCTGGCCGACGGCGGAAGAGCGGCTGCGCCGGCATCTGGAAGCGGCAGGCCACTATGTGGTGTTCGTCGATGCGGACGAACACCGGGAGACTGCTCGTGCTTGATCTCGTCTATCTCGTCATCGGCGCGCTGGGCTTTCTCGTCCTCTGGGCGATCGCGAAAGCCTGCGATCGCGTGTAGGGGAAGAGCATGTTCGACTACGTCATTTCGGGCATCGTCGCCGTGTTGCTCCTCGTGTATCTCGGGTGGGCCATGTTCAAGCCCGAGAGATTCTGAGTACGGTCATGACCAGCATTGGCATTCTGCAGATTCTCGTGTTCTTCGGGCTGATCCTGCTCGTCACCAAGCCGGTCGGCCTGTTCATGGCGCGCGTGTTCGAAGGGCAGCGGACCTTCCTGCACCCCGTCCTGCGGCCGATCGAAGCGCTCGTCTACCGGTTCTGCGGCGTCCGTGAAGACCAGGAGCAGCGGTGGACGGAGTACGCCGGGTCGGTGCTCGCTTTCAGTTTCTTTTCGTTTCTGTTCGTGTATGCGTTCATGCGCCTGCAGGGCGTGCTGCCGCTGAACCCGCAGAAGTTCGGGGCGAGCCTCGTGCCGCCGGATGGCGCGTTCAATACCGCCGTCAGCTTCATGACCAACACGAACTGGCAGTGGTACAGCGGTGAATCCACGGTCAGCTATCTCGTGCAGATGGCGGCGCTCGCCGTCCAGAATTTCGCGTCGGCAGCGGCCGGCATCGCCGTGGCGATTGCCCTCGTCCGCGGCTTTGCGCGGCACGAAGTCGACCGGATCGGCAATTTCTGGGTCGACCTGACGCGCGGGACGCTGTACGTCCTGATTCCCATTTCAGTCGTCGCCGCACTGCTCCTCGTGTCGCGCGGCTCGATTCAGAACTTCAAGCCGTACACGGTGGCGAAGACCGTCGAGGGCGCGACGCAGACGATCGCGCAGGGACCGGTGGCGTCGCAGGTCGCCATCAAGATGCTCGGCACGAACGGCGGCGGCTTCTTCAACGCGAACTCCTCGCACCCGTTCGAGAGCCCGACGCCCGGCACGAACCTCCTCCAGATGTTCCTCATCTTCGTGCTGGGGGCCGGACTCACGTACACGTTCGGCCACATGGTGAAAGACACGCGTCAGGGATGGGCGCTGTTCTCGGCCATGGCTGTCATGTTTCTCGTCGGCGCGTTCGTGGCGTACGGCGCGGAGCAGGCCGGGAACCCGATGGTGGCGAAACTCGGCATCGAGAGCGCGCCGACCGAGATGCAGGCCGGCGGCAACATGGAAGGCAAGGAAGCGCGGCTCGGCATCGCCGCGTCAGCGCTCTTTGCGACGGTGACGACCGATGCGAGCTGCGGCGCGATCAACGGCTGGCACGACAGCTATACGCCGCTCGGCGGCCTGGTGCCGCTGTTCAACATGCAGACCGACGAGGTGATCTTCGGCGGCGTCGGCTCCGGCCTCTACGGCATGCTGCTGTACGCGATCGTCGGTGTCTTCATCGCCGGCCTGATGGTAGGCCGCACGCCGGAATACATCGGCAAGAAGATTCAGCAGAAGGAAGTGAAGATGGCGCTGTTTGCGATTCTCGCGACCGCGTTCTTCATCCTTGCGGCATCGGGTGCGACGGCCGTGATCCCGTTTGCGAAGGGGAGCTACTGGAATGCGGCCGGACCGGCCGCGGCGAACCTCGCGAACTCCGGAGCTCACGGCCTGAGCGAGATTCTGTACACCTTCACGAGCCAGACCGAGAATAACGGCAGCGCGTTCGCCGGCATCACGGTGAACACGCCGTGGTACGACCTCGTCGGCGGCCTGTGCATGTTGTTCGGCCGGTTCCTGTTCATCATCCCGGCGCTGGCGATTGCCGGCAGTCTGGCGAGCAAGAAGATGGTGCCGACCTCCGCCGGCACGCTTCCGACGCACGGAGCGCTCTTCGTCGGCCTGCTCGTCGCGACCGTCATCGTCGTCGGCGCGCTCACGTTCTTCCCGGCGCTGTCGCTCGGACCGATCGTCGAGCACTTTCTGATGCATGAAGGCAAGGTCTTTTCGTTGATGTTGGGAGTTCTCTGATGGCTACCTCCACGGTTGTCTCGGCGCCTGCGCCGCCGCCCATCACGCCGGCGCCGGTCGAGGAATCGTTGATCCCGAAGAAGCTCGTGCGGGCCCGGCCGCTCCTCGATCCGGACATCCTGCGCCGGGCGCTGAAAGACTCGGTGCTGAAGCTGAATCCGGTGACGTTGATGAAGAACCCGGTCATCTTCGTCGTCGAGGTCGGGGCGGCGCTGGTGCTGCTGTTCCTCGTGCGCGACGTCGCGACGGGAAAGGGAGCGATCGGCTTCGAACTGCAGATCGATCTCTGGCTGTGGTTCACCGTCTTGTTCGCGACATTCGCGGAAGCCATGGCCGAAGCGCGCGGAAAAGCGCAGGCCGAGTCGCTGCGCAAGACCAAGACCGAGACGATCGCGAATCGAATCTGCGAAAACGGCGCCCTGGACAAGGTGCCCTCCTCGAAGCTGCGCGCGGGCGACGTCGTCGTGTGCACTGCGGGTGAGACCATCCCGGGTGACGGCGAAGTCGTCGAGGGCGTCGCGACGGTGGACGAATCGGTGATCACCGGCGAGAGCGCGCCGGTCATTCGCGAATCGGGCGGCGACCGCAGCGCGGTGACAGGCGGCACGCGCGTGCTCTCGGATCACATCAAGGTGAAGATCACATCGAACCCAGGCGAGACGTTCCTGGATCGGATGATCGCGCTCGTCGAGGGGGCGGAGCGCCAGAAGACGCCGAACGAGATCGCGCTCAACATTCTGATCGCCGGCCTCACCATCATCTTCCTGCTCGCGGTCGTGACACTGGTGCCGTACGCGATCTACAGCGTGAATTCGGCCGGGGCCGGCGCGGCGCCGTCCATCGCCGTCTACACGGCGCTGCTGGTGTGCCTCATCCCGACGACAATTGGCGGCTTGCTGTCGGCGATCGGTATCGCCGGCATGGACCGGGTGATGCAGCACAACGTGCTGGCGATGAGCGGCAAGGCCGTCGAAGCCGCCGGCGACGTCAACACGCTGCTGCTCGACAAGACCGGCACGATCACGCTTGGTTCGCGCCAGGCGGTTGAATTCCTGACCGCGTCTGGTGTGACCGAGGGAGAGCTCGCGGACGCCGCGCAGCTGTCGAGCCTCGCCGACGAGACGCCCGAAGGCCGCTCGATCGTCGTGCTCGCGAAAGAGAAATATCGGCTGCGCGGCCGCGACGTGGCGGCGCACCACGCCAAGTTCATCCCGTTCTCGGCGTACACGAAGATGAGCGGCGTCGATTTCGAGGGGCGTCAGCTGCGGAAGGGCGCGACGAACGCGATCGTCGAGTTCGTGAAGCAGCAGGGTGGTCGGCTGCCGGCCGAGATCACCGAGATGTCCGACCGGATCTCGCGCATGGGCGGCACGCCGCTCGCCGTCGCGGACGGATCGCGCCTGCTCGGAATCATCCACCTGAAGGACATCGTCAAGATCGGCATGAAGGAGCGCATCGCGCAGCTGCGCGCGATGGGCATCCGCTCGGTGATGGTCACCGGCGACAACCCGCTGACCGCAGCCGCGATTGCGTCCGAGGCAGGCGTCGACGACTTCCTCGCGCAGGCAACGCCGAAAGACAAACTCGAATACATCCGCAAGGAGCAGGCCGGCGGACGCATGATCGCGATGACGGGCGACGGCACCAACGACGCGCCGGCGCTCGCGCAGGCCGATGTCGGCCTCGCGATGAACACCGGCACGACCGCCGCCCGCGAGGCGGGGAACATGGTCGACCTCGACAGCAATCCGACGAAGCTGATCGAGGTCGTCGCGATCGGCAAGCAGCTGCTGATCACGCGCGGCGCGCTGACGACGTTCTCGATCATGAACGACGTGTCGAAGTATTTCGCCATCATCCCGGCGATGTTCATGACGACGTATCCGGCGCTGGCGAAGCTGAACATCATGTACCTGCGGACGCCGGCGAGCGCGGTGCTGGCCGCCGTGATCTTCAACGCGCTGATCATCGTCGCGCTGGTGCCGCTGGCGCTGCGTGGCGTCCGTTATCGGCCGCAGAGCGCCGCGCAGATGCTGCGCCGGAACCTGCTGATGTACGGCCTCGGCGGCCTCATCGCGCCGTTCCCGTGCATCTGGGCGATCGATCGGTTGCTTGGCGTGTTGCACCTGGCGTAGCGACGTACGTAAGTGTCCGGCTTTAGCCGGACGAAGGGTCCGCCTAAAGGCGGACGCTCCTGAAGACTGAGAGAGCCATGCTGAAGGAACTGAAAACCGGGCTGCTGATGATGGTCGCGCTGACCGTCATCACCGGCCTCGTGTACCCTGCCGTGATGACCGGGCTTGCGCAGGTGTTCTTCAAGGATCAGGCGAACGGCAGCCTCGTATCGGTGAACGGCCAGGTCGTCGGCTCGCGCCTGATCGGACAGAACTTCACGAAGCCGGAGTACTTCCACCCGCGGCCGTCGGCGGCCGGAGCGAACGGTTACGATCCGACCGCAAGCGGTGGGTCGAACCTCGGGCCGACGAGCGCGAAACTGTTCAACGGCACGACGAAAGTCGACGACAAAACAAAGGCCGAAGTCGTCGACTTCGACGGCATCAAGGACCGGCTCGTGCACTACTGCGTCGACAACGGGATTGCGTACGAGTCGTCGAAGCCGCTCGACAGCTTCAAGGACGCGAAGGGCGACCTCGACGACGTCAAGTTGATCAAGGCGTTCAGCAACGACACGGCGCCGCTTGTGTTCACACCGAAGGTCTCGATTCCGGCGGACGCGGTGACCGGATCCGCGTCAGGTCTGGATCCCGACATCAGTCCGGCGAACGCGGAACTGCAGGCCGGACGTGTCGCGAAAGCGCGTGGTGCCTCGGTCGAGCAGGTAAAGGCAGCCATCGCCGCGCACACCGCCGGCCGCACGTTTGGCATTCTGGGTGAGCCGACGGTCAACGTGCTGGAGCTTAACCTCGCGCTTGATGACCAGCTCCGGAAGAAATGAGCGAAGCAGTGCAGGCCAATCGCATCTTTGCCATCGCGACAACGGCGGACGAGACCCTTCATGCCCTGGAGGTCGGGCAGGCGTTGGCGCGGGGGGGGCACGCGGATCTGTCCGTCATTCTGCCGGTGCCCGAACGGCTGACGGTAAGCTCGGGTCGAGCCGGTGTTCGCGACCTGCCGACCGCCGACCTCGCGCATCCGGATGCCGGGTTGTGCGACTCCGTCGTGCGGGCGCTGGCCGAACGGCTCGATCTGCATCCGAAGATCACCGTTCTCAACGGCTGGTCGCTCGAACGATTGCTCGGCGTTTTGCCGGCCGGAGCGACGGTCGTCATCTGCGGGTCGATGAATCACTTCGTGGAGACGCCGGAACAGCGGATCGCGCGAGAATTGTCGCGGCGCAAATTCGACGTGGTGTTTCTGCCGTACGTGCCGCCGCCCCCCCCTGCCGCTGATCGCACGGTTCACGAGACCGAGATCATGCGGCATCTCATCTGCTGAATATGTCCGCGCCCATCGCCGTCGCCGCCATTCCTCTTCGGCGAACGGACGTGGACGTCCGAGATCTGCTTCACTGGAGCCTCGAGATTCTGCACAGGCAGGCGGAGACCTTCGACGTCAGTCTGCGGGTCGAGGTGGACGACAACGTACCGGCGCGAATCGCTCTGGACGCGCGCAAGATGGCCTGGGCGATGACCGCGCTGGTCGGCAACGCGCTTCGCTACGTGCGGCGTGGGTCGCAGACGATGCCAGGAGGGTTGATCACGGTCCACGTGTCGTACGATCGGTCGGCTGCGCAGGTGACCATCACCGTGCAGGACGACGGACCGGGGATTCCGACGGACCGTCTGCCGTCACTCTTCGAAGCGGATGCCAGTGCGTCTGGCGCGGCGCTCGGTTTGTCGATGGTCAAAGACGTCATCGAAGCGCACGGAGGCACGTTCGCGATCGACAGCGACACGCGCGGCCCGGCGCATGGAACCACGGTTCGCCTTACGCTGCCGGCCGCGATATGACGTGCGCCCCTTTGCGCTGACCGAAACTCCACTTCAGCGCCGGCGGCGTGATGAGCGTCGTGAGAATGACGACGGTCACGATCGCCGTATAGCCGCTTTGATCGAGTAGCGGTCGTCCACCGACCCGGTACGCGCTACCGAGGGCGGCGAACACCAGCGCCACTTCACCGCGCGGGATCATTCCGCATGCGATAGTCAACCGGCTGGCTCCCCGCGCAAACACACCGACGCCGCAGAGCAGCTTGCCGACGATCGCCGCGAGCGTCAGGGCGAGCGGCACGACGAGGGCCGTGGGGTGCGCGAAGACGCGGACGTCCGCGCGAAATCCGACCAGGACGAAGAAGACCGGCACGAGGAACGAGGTCATCGGTTGCAGCAGTTCGTTCAGCGGCCGTTCCCCGCGTCGAACGAACATCTCGGAATGCGCGTCCTCCAGGACGAGTCCGGCCGCAAAGGCGCCGACCAGGGCAGCGAGGCCGATGCTGCTGGCCGCCCACGAGAGAAAGAAACAGAAACAGAGGCCGACGGCGAGCAGCGCGCCTTTGCTTCGAATCCGCGCCGCCCGGCGGAACCATTCCGGCGTCAGCCAGCGGCCGAGAACGATCGCCAGAATCAGAAAGCCGACCGTCTTCATGATCAGTGCGGCGATCGACATCTCGGCCGGCGCGGCCGGTCGAGGCGCGAACGACGCACCTGCGATGCCGAGCACGACGAGGCCGAGCACGTCGTCGACGACGGCGGCGCCAAGGACGATCCGCGCTTCGGTGCTGCGCGACGCGCCGAGATCTTTCAGCACGCGGGCCGTGATGCCGACGCTCGTGGCCGTGAGCGCGGCGCCCATGAAGATGTGCGTGGCCGACGGGGCGGCGGGCATCACGAGCGCCGCCGCGCCGGCGCCCACCACCAGGCTCGAAACCGTACCGATCAACGCGACCGTCATCGCCGATGGACCGACCGCGAAGAGATCGCCGACGGACAGGTCCAGGCCGACTTCGAACAGCAGCAGCAGCATCCCGAGCTGCGCGAGGATGTCGAGGTACGGATCAGAGGCGATGAAGTGCAGCCTGGCGCTCGATGCGACGCTGCCGAGGACCATGCCGGCGAGTAGTTCTCCCAGAACGGTGGCCTGACCGAGTCGTCCGGCCAGATGCCCGCCGACGAGGGCGGTTGCCACGACGATCACCAGACCGAGCGAGAGCCAGCCCAGTTCGTCGACCTGCACGCCGGCTCGAGACCATAGCAGCCCCGTCACCAGCAGAGCGATGCCGGCACCGACAAGCGCGACGTGCGCGGCGCGTCTCCTCATGGCCTGAATCCATTATGTGTGGAAGGCACGATCAATCAATCGAAATCGGCGCTTCCCTCAACCGCACACGTAGCGGCGTTTCAGACGCGCGGCGATTGCACGTTCGCGCGTCTTCGTCTGGTACCAGCGATGGAGCGCGAGGACGGCGGCGCTGACGCCGACGATCGAGACAGACAGGATCGCCATGGTCAGAACATGAATCGAAACGCGATCTGACCGGTCCGCGTCCCCGCGTTCTCGGCTGTCTGCACCGTCGTCGGCTTGCCGAACGTGGCGGGCGACAGCACGTCGGTGGCCGGCGCCGCGAAGTTGACGCGATTGAACAGATTCGTGAACGTCACTTCGAGTCGCCCCTTCATGCCGCGCCCGAAGGCGAAGCTTCTGGCCAGTCCGCCTGCCGCCGTGACTGTGCCCGGGCCTTCGAGGCTGCCGACCGCCGCGTTGCCGACGCGCCCGGCATTGGCCGGCGTCGGAGCGAATGCGCCGATGTTCCAGATCGCGCCGGTCGCCGGATCGGCGAGGTTGGGATCGCCGACGACATCCGGTCGCACGATGGTGCCGCGCGCCAGCGCGTTGACGTTCGCCGCATCGTAGGCGGCGCTGATCGTCGGCGTCAGGTACGGCCCTGACTGGATCAACGTCACGGTGCTGATCTCCCAGTCGCGGAAGGCAATCGAACCTCCCATCGGGAGCTGATAGGTGCCGGTCAGCAGCACACGATGACGCCGCGTCGCGGCGATGTTGCCCACGTTGGCGTCGAGGTTGTAGCGGTCGGTGACGGCTTGGCCGTAGATCACCTCCGGGGTGAAGCCGGTCGGCGCGTCACCGCCGATGTCGCCGATGTTCCGCGCGAGTGTGTAGCTCGCCTGGAACGTCAGTCCGCGGTGCAGGCGCTGATTCGCTTCGACCTGCAGGGCGTGATAGGTGGAGAATCCCAGGTTCTCGCTGGAGAGGATGCGTCCCCAATTGAGGTACGGCCGCAGATCCGGGTTGTACGGCTGCGTGCCCGGCGCCACCTGATTCAGATCGACCGTGACGTTCATCCGGTACGTGTGCATGCCGACGTAACTCACCCGCATCGCCAGCGTCTCGCGCAGCGCTCGCTCGACGGTCGCGTTCCATTGCATCGCCTGCGGATCGCGATAGTCGATGGGAACGTTCTGATAGAACTCGCCGGTGCCGGCGATGTCCAGCGGATTGCTGGGTCCGAGGACCGCAGGAAACATGTATGCCGGCTGACCGTTCGGCCCGATCGTGTTGACGTCCGTTCGCAGATCGGACACATGGATGTCGGTGATGTTGAAAGCCAGCTGGCCCAGCTGCGTCATGGTGAAGATCCCGAATCCGCCGCGCAGCACCGTCTCGTGTGCGTCGTCGAAGCGATACGCGACGCTGACACGCGGCTGAACGTCGCCGAGGTACGTTTTCCGCAGGCCGAGGCCGAGCCCTTCCTGTGCGGCCGTGGTGATCGGCGCGCACGGAATCGCGGGGTTCACGCCAGGACACGCGTTGATCGAGAGCAGGAAGCCGGGCGTCGGCTGACTGATGCCCGGAATGATCACACCGCCGTTGGCCTTGTTGAATGCGGTGATGTTGCCGTTGACGTCCTGGAACGGCGGCAGAATCTGCCAGCGCACGCCGTAGTTCACCGTCAGATTTCGACGCGCGGTCCAGGTGTCCTGTCCATAGAAACCGTATTGCGACGCAGGGCCGTTGATGTCGGGGCCGGACCGCGCGACGTAAGTTTTCGCCGGCAGGCCGAGCAGAAAATCTGCGAACGCGCTGCCGGTAAACGTATTTGCCGCGAATGTGAACGCGCCGAAATCGTTCGCGCCGCCGAAGCTCTCGATGTCCTGGTAGCGCAGCCAGCGGACGTCTGTACCGATCTTCACGGCATGGCTGCCGCGCGTCCAGATGAAGTTGTCCGAAAACTGCGTCGTCGCCGACGTGGTCGTTCCGGTCTTGTCGCGGCCGATCGGCGTCAAGCCCGTTCCGTCGCTGAAATCGAAGATCGGGAACGCGTGCGTCGTCGGGTGATTGCCGATGTCGAGCCCTTGCAGGCCGAGCTGCTGAATCGCGTCCGCGCCGGCGATGGGGAAGTTGACGTTCAACCGGTAGCGGCTGACACCGAAGCGCGCCTCGTTGATCATCGTGCCGCTGATGACCCAGTTGTGCGAGAGAACAAGATTTCGATTCGTTTCATCGTCCGTCTCGCTTGGCAGCAGCACGTTGGCCACGGTCGTCGTCAGGTTCTTGGCGCTCCAGCGGCCGAACACGCGTTGATTCGCGTTGAAGGTGTGGTCGACCCTGATGTCGAAGCCGTTGGTGTCCGATGGTGTCGAGACGAGCTGTCGCAGGTTCGCGTTCGTCGTGCCGGCGTCGACGTTCGGAAGTGGATAGTACGCCGCAAGCAGACGCTGGCTCACCGGGTTCAGGCGATCGACCGGAATCTGATTGCCGGGAAAGGGCTTGCCCGTGAGCGGATCGACGATGGTCTGCCCAAGCGCGGCCAGGTCGCCGCCGCGCATCGCGGCTGTCGGGACCGACAGTTGCTGCGGCGTCGACGTCCGGCGCCGATTGCTCTCGACGGCGGCGAAGAAGAACGTACGGTCGTGACCGTTGTAGCCGGGCAGTTCGACCGGCCCGCCGAGACTCCCGCCGAACGTGTTGAAGTTCTTCGGCGCCTTCGTGTCGAAGCCGTAGGGCGTCGCGTCGAGCGCGTCGTTCTGCAGATACTCGAAGAGAGTCCCGTGCGCCGTGTTCGTGCCGCTCTTGGTCGTGATCGTGACGTCGCCGACCTGCGAGAACTCGGCGTTATTGTTGAACGATGTGACCCGGAATTCCTGGATCAGCTCTGACGAGGGATTCAGGTTCGCGAGCGCCCCGTTCGCGCGCACGTTCACCGACGAGACGCCATCGACCGAGTACTGCACCATTGCCGGCGTGCCGCCGCCAATCGAGACGTTCCCGCTCTCGTCCTGCTGAACGCCGGGCACCGTGTTGATGGCCGCGAGCGGGCTGGTCGTGCTGCCGCGATAGTTCACCGGCAGCTGGGTGACCTGCTGGAACGACTTCGAATCGGCAATCGTGCCATTCTCGGTGGTGATGGCCGGCGACTCGGCGACCACCCGGACGGTCTCCTCGACGCCGGCGACGGTGAGCGTCATCGGGATGCGAAGGACCTGTCGCGCGGCCAGCTGGATGTCCCTGACCGAGGAGTCGTTGAAGCCTGCCAGCACGGCGGTCAGCGAGTACGCGCCCGCCTTGACGTTCAAGAACTGAAACGCGCCAGCGGCGTCGGCGAGCGTTTCCTGGACGGTGTTGTCATCGACGCTTCGCAGCGTGACGGTCGTGCCGGGTAGCGGCAGCGACGATTGGTCCTCGACGGTCCCGACGATGCTGGCGAGCGTCGATTGTCCGTAGCCTGCAGAAACCAACGAGAGTTGCACGAGTAGCGCGATCACCAACGTCCGGTTTGTCATGTACACGTCTCCTAGGCGTGTCGCGACACGGCGCGCGTGTGCGACGCAATCCAACGGGAATCAGGATTCGGGTGTTTCTAGGGGTTCCGCGAGACGGATCGCTGGCGGTGATGACCGAGGTGGCGGAGCAGGCGAACGCTCATGAGTGTCTCGACTGCGGCATGGCCGCAATGCGCTACCGTAATGGAGGGTTCCTTAAGAAGTCCTTAGTGGTCCATGAAGATTGTTGCGATGCGTTGATTGCCGTTACAAGCCAGTGATGCCGCGATTTGGCGTTCGACCGCCGTTCCGACGACAATAATCCGCCCGTCCGATGAGTGCAGAGAGCCACCGCGATCCCGAAGCGCTGCTGCGTCAGGTTGAAGCGGCGGAACGCGCGGCGCGCCGCGGTCAGCTGAAGATCTTCCTCGGGTACGCATCGGGAGTCGGCAAGTCGTTCAAGCTCGTTGACGAGGGGCGGCGGCGACGCGAGCGCGGCGAGGATGTCGTCATCGCCGCGCTGCAGCCGGATCTGGGCAATGAGGTGGCCGCCGCGATCCGGACCATTCCCATCATCCCCACGAAGGACGATCACGGTGTGCCCGTGATCGACGTCGCCGCTGTCATCGCGCGCCGGCCGCAGGTGTGTCTGGTGGACGGCCTCGCCTACGACAACCCGCCGGGCAGCCGCCATCCGAAGCGCTATCAGGACGTCGCGGAACTGCTCGACGCCGGCATCTCGGTTCTGACGTCCATCAACCTCGAGTACGTTGCCGAGCAGCAGGAGTTCGTTCGGCATGTCCTCGGCCGGACCAAGGCTGAAACCGTGCCGCAGGACTTCATCGACTCGGCCGACGAAGTCGTCGTGGTCGACGCGCCGACGGACTCCGACAGCGGTGTCGCGGAACAGCAGCGCTCGCTGCTGCGTCAGCGCGCGCTGCTGCTGACCGCCGACGTCGTCGATCGGCAGCTCGAGTCGTACCTGCGGCTGAACGGCATTCAGTCCACGTGGGGGACGCAGGAGCGGATTCTCGTCTGCATGACCCCGCGGGCGAACGCCGCGAAGATGCTGGCGAGCGGACGGCGCAACGCGGATCGATTCCACGGCGAGCTGTTCGCCATCTACGTGAAGCAGGACAACCTCACGGCGGAAGACCATATGGCGCTCGAGCGCAACGTGACGCTCGCGCGCGCGCAGCACGCGCACATCGAGACCCTGGAAGGAAAGGATCCGGTCGAGACCATCCTCGACTATGCGCGCACGCACGGCATCACGCAGATCTTCGTCGGCCACAACCTCCGCCGCGGATGGCGCAGCTGGCTGGGCGGCACGCCGCTCGATCGGCTGGTTGGCGGAACCGAGGGCATCGACCTCCGCGTCTTCCCGCAATGACCGGCGGCGACGCGCGGCGCGGCCGCCTGAAAGTCTTTCTCGGCTACGCGGCGGGCGTGGGGAAGACATATCAGATGCTGACCGAGGCGCGCGCGCTGAAGCGGCGCGGCGTCGACGTCGTGATCGGCTATTTCGAGCCGCACGGCCGTCAGGACACGATCGCATTGACACAGGATCTCGAAACCGTGCCGCGGCGCGTTCTCGAGTATCGCGGCGCGCGCTTCGAGGAGATGGACCCCGACGCGATCCTCGCTCGTCGTCCCGAGGTCGCGGTCGTCGACGAGTTTCCGCACACGAACGTGCCCGGATCGACGCGCCTGAAGCGCTGGGAAGACGTGGACGTGCTGCTCGACGCCGGCATCGACGTGTTGACGACGATGAACGTCCAGCACCTGGAAAGTCTGAACGATCAGATCTGGCACAGCACCGGCGTGCGCGTCCGCGAAACGATTCCCGACTGGGTGCTCAAGCAGGCGGACGAAGTCGTGATGGTCGATCTGACGCCGCGAGCCCTGCTGAATCGTCTGGCCCGCGGCGTCGTCTATTCGCCGGAGCGCGCGCGGCACGCGCTCGAGAACTTCTTCAAGGAACCGACGCTCGTCGCGCTGCGCGAGCTCGCGATGCGGCAGGCCGCGTACTCGATCGAGTCGCGGCTGCCCGACGACGACGAGCCGTCGGCGACATCCGGGCCGCCGCAGGCGGTCGGAGTCGGCGCGGCCACTCGCGAGCACCTGCTGCTGGTCATCACGCCGGATCCATCCAGCGCGGCGCTGATTCGTCGAGGCCGCCGGGTCGCCGACTACCTGCGCGCGGATTGTCTCGCCGTGTACGTGTCGAAGAGCGGCGACTTCAGTACGCTCGCGCCGGCCGAGCGGCAGAATCTCGAGCGGCACCTGAATTTCGCCAGGGGACTCCGCATCGAAACACGCGTGCTCGCGGGCGCGGACGTGGCGGAAGCGATCGTCAACTTCGCGCGGCTCCACGGTGTCACACAGATTTTCGTCACGCGCGAGCACACGAGCGGTCTGCGTGCCTGGTTCGCATCGGCGTTCGTG
>Ga0335085_10010967_pt1 | contig 13481 bp, 10 predicted proteins | sample Lox_Sample_45_FD_206712 | JGI IMG/M metagenome (GOLD analysis project Ga0335085, IMG submission 206712) | Soil microbial communities from Loxahatchee National Wildlife Refuge, Florida, United States - Lox_Sample_4.5 | ecosystem: Environmental > Terrestrial > Soil > Wetlands | place: USA...
CGATGCCGTAGATCAGGTTGAAGCAGCCGATGACCAGGAGCATGACGGCCGCGAACACGACCAGCCCGTAGCCTTGCCGCTCCATGCGGTGGCCCCTGGCCGGCTTGATGGTTGCCGATGTCATTTCAGGCCTCCCTTGGGCAGAATCTCCGTATCTGCCGCGGGTCCGCCCCGGTTCGGCTCCGGCCTCCTTTTCCGCGTGCCGGCCCACCGTGGAAGGCGGCGCGCGCCGCAAACGTTGTTTGCGGGCCCACGGCCTCATGTCAATAGTTGCCCGGCGGCAAGACGCCGGTCAGAGCCGCAGGTCCCGACGTGCGCAGCCAATCGGCCGCCCGCTCGAAGATGCGAACCCGCCACCGCTCACAAGTCAGCGATCCTCCGGTCAGCGATCCTCCGGTCAGCCAGGCCAGTCCGCCGCGCGCAAGCGCGGGTGCCTGTCCGCTCGCCTCCAGCGCATGACGCTCAGGCGTTCAGTCCTGCTGCCGTGAGGGTGGGCGGCGGTCGGTTCGGCGTAGCAGGTAGCGGCGTATCTCGTCGGCGCCCCAGACGATGAACGGGAATGGCAGGGTGATCAGCAGCAGGCGCGGGGGGAGCGCTGCGGTGCTGAGCAGGTCCTGGAGTGGCGGCAGGTAGATGATCGCGGCGGCCAGTGCCAGCTCGGCGGCGATCCCGGCCAGGAGCAGCCGGTTGGAGAACACGCCCACCGACCACAGTGAGGCGCGGTCGGTCCGGGCCGCGAATGCGGTGCCGATCTGGGCCATGACCATGGACAGGAATGTCATGGTGGTGGCCTGCAGGTAAGCGTGATGCAGGGGTGAGCCGGGCCCGGTGGCGGCGCCGGGATTCCAGCCGGCCTGGATCAGCACGAGGAAGAACGCCCCCATCTGCAGGATGGCCGCGATCAGGCCGAGGAACAGCCAGGCCCGCAGCAGCATCCCCCGGGTGATGACGCCTTCGCGGCGGGGACGCGGCGGCCGGTTCATGATTCCCGGTTCGGCCTGTTCGCGTCCCAGCGCCAGGGCGGGCAGGGTCTCGGTCCCGACGTCGAAGGCGAGCAGCTGGAGCACCGTCAGCGGGAGCGGGACGGCGCCGCGGGCCAGCGCGAACACCAGGAAGGGGACTATCTCGGGGGTGGAGTGGGCGAAGATGTAGAGGATGAATTTGCGGATGTTGTCGTAGACACGGCGGCCAGCTTGGATGGCCACCACGATGGTGGCGAAGTTGTCGTCGGTCAGCACCATGGTGGCCGCTTCCCGGGCCACGTCGGTGCCGGAGCGGCCCATGGCGACACCGATGTCGGCCCGGCGCAGGGCCGGGGCGTCGTTGACCCCGTCGCCGGTCATCGCAACGGTGTGGCCCTCGGCGCGCAGCGCATCGGCGATACGGAGCTTGGCTTCGGGTGAGGCGCGGGCGAAGATCAGTTCGGTGTCCGAGCGCAGCAGCTTGTCCAGGTCGGGTTCGCTCATCTGGTCGAGTTCGCCGCCGGTGATGACGGGGCTGTCCGAGGTTCCGATCCCGAGCTCGTGAGAGATCGCGGCCGCGGTGAGCGGGTGATCGCCAGTGACCACGTTGATGCGGATGCCTGCGGTGTGGCAGCGGGCCACGGCGTCGGCCACCTCCGGTCTGGGCGGGTCGGCCATGGCGGCCAGGCCGAGGAGGCACAGGTCACGTTCGGCGTCCTCCCGCCGGGCTGGCAGCGGGGCGCCTGGCCGGAGCCGGCGGGCCGCGAAGGCGAGCACGCGCAGCCCGCTGCGGGCGTAGCCGTCGACCACGCTGGTCACCTCGCGCCGCATCTCGGGCCGCAGCGGGCTGGGCGGGCCGTGGCCGTTCATGATGGCCGTGCACCGTGCGAGTACCGCCTCGGGTGCGCCCTTGGCATGCACCGTCAGGCCGCCGGGCCGCTCGTCGATCGTGGACATGAGCTTGAGCGCGGGATCGAAATGGAACTGGCCCCGCCGCTGCTGGTCCCGCTGTCCCGGGTCGGGCCGAACCCCGGACTCGGCCGCCGCCAGCAGCAGCGCGATCTCGGTGGGATCGCCCACTGGCCCGGTGTCGCCGTCCAGCCGCGCGTTGTTACACGCCGCCATGACCTCCGCCATGGCCGCCACCGGTGCGGTCCGGCTGCCGCCGGCGGATCCCTCACCGTCGGTCGTCCACAGCCGGGTCACCCGCATCTGGTTCTGGGTGAGCGTGCCGGTCTTGTCGGTGCAGATCACATCGGTGGAGCCGAGGGTCTCCACTGAGCTCAGCCGTTTGATGACCGCCCCGCGCCGGACCAGGTCGCGGACGCCGATCGCCAGCGCGAGCGTGATCACCGGCAGCAGGCCCTCCGGCACGTTGCCCGCGATCAGCCCGACCGCGAACACGAGCGCCTCCGGGAACGACAGGCCCGCCCCGAGCGTGGCGACCGGCAGGAACGCCGCGGCCAAGACGACCGCGATGATCGCGATCAGCCAGGCGACCCGGCGGACCTGCCGCTCCAGCGGGCTCTGCTCGGGCTTGACCCGCTCCGAGAGGGCGGCGATGCGGCCCAGCTCGGTGCGCATGCCGGTGGCCACGACGATGGCGCTGGCCTCGCCGCCGGTGCAGGTGGTGCCGCTGAAGACCAGATCCCTGGCCTGCAGCAGCGGGACCCCAGCATCCGCCCAGTCCGCGGAGCGCGTGACCGGCACCGACTCACCCGTCAGGGTGGAGGTGTCGACCTCGATCGTCCCGGCCAGCATCCGCGCGTCGGCGGAGATCCGGTCGCCCTCCTCCAGCAGCAGCACATCGCCGGGGACCAGCTGGACGGCCTCCACCGTGACCGGAGTCCCGTCCCGCAGCACGGCCGCGTGCTGCGGGAGGTAGGCCTGGAGCGCCTCGACGGCGCGTTCGGCCTGCATCTCCTGTACGAACGCGAACAAGGCGTTGAGGAAGATGACAATCACGATCGCGATGGCCACCGCAACGATCCCAGCCAGCCAGGCCAGGCCGGCCGCCGCCCACAGCAGCAGCGCCAGCGGATGCGAGAACTGGCGGCCAAGCTCACGCCACACGTGGTGCCCGCCCCGCCGGTGCAGCTGATTCGGGCCGTACACGATCAGCCGCCGCGCCGCCTCCCGGCCCGACAGCCCGGCCCGCGACGACCGCAGATCACGCAGCAGCCGCTCGACCGGTTCGGTGGCATCGATGGTGCCTACCGGGCCGTCGGCGCCGGGCCCATCCGCGCTGTCCCGGATCGCCATGCCCGCCTCGTCAGCGTGCGTTCGGCACCTCCCAGAACCGCCGCCTATGTCTCGTCGTGTGCTTCCTGGCGGGTGAGCGGGTTGACGACGGTTACCACGCCAGCCACCTCCGAGGCCAGGCGGGCCGCGACGCGGATCAGGTCCTGGTCGCCGGGCGCGCCGTGCAGGGTCACGACGCCGTCGTGAACGGAGACCGCCACCTGGCCCGCATCGTCCAGCAGGATCTGGCCGAGCGCGTCGCTGACCTCGGCGGCGATCTCCTCATCGGGGCGCAGGAAGACCTTCATCAGGTCGCTCCGGCCGACGATGCCGATGAGGTCGCCTGTGGCATTGACCACCGGCAGCCGCCGGATATGGTGCGCATTCATCAGCCGGGCGGCCGCGCTGAGCGACGCATCGGGGTGAATCGTGATCGCCGGAGACGTCATCAGCTCCCCGGCGGTGCGGGCCCTGGCCTTGGCCCGGTCGTGACGTGCCCGGGCAGACAGGCCGGTGCCCCCCCGTGGCCGGGGCTCAACCTTGTGCAGCAGGTCTGCTTCTGACACCATCCCGATCACCCGGCCGCTCTCGGACACTACCGGCATCGCGGTCACCCGCTGGTCGGTCATGAGCTTGGCTGCCTGCTTGTAAGGCATGTTCCGGCCGGCCGTCGCCACCTTGGTGGTCATCACGTCACGCACCCGCCACTGGCCCCGCAGCCGGTGGCCCGCGCCCATCTCCGGTGCGCCGCGGTCGGCGTGGGCCTGGAATTCTGAGACCGCCTCGACCGCCCGCGCCACGTCCGCCGCGCTGGCCTCGCCCCGCAGCGTCTGGTAGTACGAGGCACCAAGGTGCCGGAGCATGGCGTCAAGATAAGCATCGCGGCGGCTCACGGTTCCTCCCAGTGCTTCCTCAGCCGCCCCAGCTCTGCGGCATTCTCCGGTCCGGAGCGCGTCCCGGCCCCCCGGGGGGCCTAGCTGGCCTTGGTGACCGCGATCCGGCGGCCTTCAGCCTTCGCCTCCGGCACAGGGACCCTGACCTCAAGTATTCCCTGGTCATAGGTGGCGCTGATGTGCTCGGTGTCGGCCTGGTCCGGGAGCGCGACCGACCGGGTAAAGGAGCCATAGCGGAACTCTGACCGGTGAGCCTCCTTCTGCTCCTCGCGGCGTTCGGCGTGGATCGTCAGCGTGCCACCCCTGACGGTGATCTCGATGTCTTTGTCCGGATCCATCCCGGGTAGCTCTGCGCGGACGATGTAATTGTTGTCCTTGATGTAATCCTCGACCCGGAACATGCTGGCCGGGCTGAACGGCAGCAGCGGCGCCCACGGTGCATCCAGCCAGTCCCGCAGGTCTGGCAGCAGATGGGGCGCTTGCCTGCGCGCAGGCGGCTTGGCCATGGCAATCCCTCCTTGGCTCGTGAGTTTCCACGTTCCATCCCACGCTCTCCGGCAGTGCCGGCCATTGGGCTGAGTGCCCTAGTGTCCGGGACCTTCGGCCCTGCAACGCCAGTGCCGGAATCAAGCCTGCCGCCGGCCGCCCGGGGCAGTCAGCGCCCGCCGCCGAGCCGGGCCTGGCGTCGCGGCGGTGGTGTCTCCCGCCCGGCGACCTGGCGACACCAACACCGAACTCATCCGCGAGCCGTTGAACCGCAGTACGGGCACTCCGTCATGACCGCCGGTCAGATCGCGGTGCACTGCGATGATCCTGCTGGTCAGGGACAAGCTGGGCCAGGTGACTGGATTGCCCTGAGCGCCCGCTGTACCGCTACCGGGCCGGCCGGCCAGGCCGTGTCCTGCTCCACGCCCTCGGGCGGCGTGCCACTGGTGTCAACCGTCACCGCCTCAGGCCATGGTGCCTGCACGGCGGCCATGTGCCGGGCCACGGCCACATCGGCATCGGAGACCCCGCCGGTTCTGGCCGCCAGCCGCCGGTACCTGACGCCCGCGGGCGCAGCGCACCGGAGTGCCACCAGGTCGGCCCGCGCGGCATCGGCCAGGGCCACGGCGGCGGCCCGGTGGCCCGGCGACTCCCAGGATGCGTCGGCGATCACTGATTCACCGCGGGCCAGCAGCACGCCTGCGCGCCGGAGCAGTTCCTGATAGGTCCGCTGGGTCCAGCCTGGCGTGTAGATCCCGGCCTGCCACGGGGCGGCGCAGTGCCGCTCGGCCGGGATACCGGCCAGTTCCTTGCGGATCCGGTCGCTGCTGAGCACGGTGAATCCCAGCCGGTCGGCCAGCCCTCCGGCGAGCGCGGTCTTCCCCGCCCCGGGCGGCCCGCCGACCAGCACCAGGGTGACCGCCCCGGCCTGCAGGTGGTCCATCGTCATGGCGGCCAGCTTCCATGCCTCCGCCCCGCCGAGCGGGTCCCCCTGCGCCGCCCGCAGAAAGGCGATCTTGGCGCGGACCAGTGCCCGGTAGGCCAGGTAGTGGTGGCGCAGGGAGGCAGGGGCCGGGTCAGCCGAATACTCCGCATACCATCCGGTGAACTTCTCCGCCAGGCCCGGGGCGCCGATCCGTTCCAGGTCCATCGCCAGAAAGGCCGCATCGTCCAGGCCGTCCACCCAGCGCAGCCGGTCATCGAACTCCAGGCAGTCCAGAATGCGCACCCCGTCATCCAGGCAGAAGATGTCGTCGGCGAGCAGGTCGCCATGGCCGTCCACGATGTAACCGCCGCGGACCCGCTCCTCGAGCAGGGCCCCCCGCCCGGCAACGAACCGCCCCGCCAGCCGCTCCACCTCATCAAGGGCGGCCAGTTCCGGCAGGCGGCCCGCGAGCTCGCGCACCTGCCCGACGCTGGCTTCCCACCGGGCCCACAGCCCATCCGGGCTGCCCTGCGCGGCGATCCGGCTGCTGCGCGGCGCTTTGGCGTGCCAGGCCGCCAGTGCCCGTGCTACCTGCCGCAGCGGGCGCTCGACCGGGACCCCCGCCCGCACGAGCGCGGACAGCCGCCGCGCGGCTGGCATCCGCCGCATCACCACCAAATGGTCACAGACCCGGCCACCCGGGCCACGGATCGCCGCCACCCCCAGGTACACATCGGGAGCGAACCGCCGGTTCAGCTCTACCTCGCGGCGGCAGGCCACCGCGCGTGCCCCGGGCCTGGTGAAGTCGAGGAACCCGAGATCGACCGGTTTCTTCAGCTTGTATGCGCGCTCACCCAGGAAGAAGACCACGGCCGAATGCGTCTCCGCCACCGCCGCGTAAGCCCCGCCTGCCCCGCCGTCCTCTGCACCCCACACCGCGCCGGCTGCATCTTCCCGCGGCGGCAGCATCGGCGTCAGGTGACCCGGCCTGGCCATCTTCCAGCACCCCCGGCAAGCGTCCCTTTCTTGCCACCGTGGCCGCAGCCTCCACGCCACGCCAGGGCCAGCAGTCCGGCCCGGCCGGGACCTTCCTCCCGCCGGGGACGCGAAATCTGAGCGCCCGTGCCGGCCGGCACCTCCAAGTAAGTGAGTGAACTCACTTGACAGCAAACGCCAATGAGGCGTCATACTGAGTCAGTCAGCTAACTCAGTCGAGAGAGGTGCTTGCTGGTATGGCATCAGTCCAGGAGCAGGTCTTGTCAGACACCGACTCGCGGCTGGCCCTCCGATCGAGGCTCGGTGCGATCACCCTGGTGCTGCTGTGCGCCGTGCAGTTCCTCGACATCGCCGATTCAGCCATCGTCAATGTCGCCCTGCCGTCCATTCAGCACAGCCTGGGGTTCTCGCAGCAGAACTTGCAGTGGGTGGCCAGTGGCTACATCCTCACCTACGGAGGCTTCCTCCTGCTCGGAGGCCGCCTCGGCGACCTGCTCGGGCGTCGCCGCATGCTGCTCACCGGCCTGGCCGTCTTCGCCCTGTCGTCACTGACCGCCGGACTGGCCAGCAGGGCGGGACTGCTGGTTGCCGCCCGGCTTGTGCAGGGTACCGGCGCCGCGCTCATGGCCCCGGCGGCGCTATCAGAGCTCACGACCAGCTTCCGCGAAGGCAGGGACCGCAACACGGCGCTGGGGGCCTGGGGAGCGGTCAGCGGAATGGCCGCAGCGGCCGGCGTCTTCCTCGGCGGGGTGATCTCGCAGGGGCCAGGCTGGCGATGGGTCTTCTTCGTCAACCCGCCGGTCTGCGTCATGGTCGCGGCCGGGGCGCTGGCTCTGCTCGCGAGAGACCGCGGAGGCAGGACGAGCAGAACGGCCTTTGACTCGCAGGGGGCCGTGCTCGTGACCGCCGGCATGCTGTTGCTGGTGTACGGCCTGGTGCGGGCACCGATGGCCGGCTGGGGATCGCTCCAGACCATCCTCACCTTGACGGGATCCGCCATCCTGCTCATCGCGTTCGCGGCCAATGAGTTCCGTAGCCGCTACCCACTGGTCCCCCTCGCCATCCTCCGGGTGAAGGGACTGGTAGCGGCGGATCTGACCCAGCTGATCGCTTTTACCGGGTTCTTCTCAATGTTCTTCTACGCCACGCTCTACATGCAGGAGATCCTCCACTATTCGCCCCTCAAGGCGGGAGCCGCCTACCTCCCGATCACCGCGGGGTTCGCCGTTGCGGGAGGCATGGCCTCACAACTGGTCACGCGCATCGGCACCCGCCCGGTGGCGGTAGCCGGCTGCCTGATCGCCGGGGCCGGGATCTACTACGTGTCCAGAGTGCCCCTGCACGGTTCGTATGTGAGCGATCTGCTGCCCGGGTTCGTTGTGATGTCGCTCGGGGCCGGGTCGGTATTCGTCTCAGTGGCCGCCGCCGCCAACGCCGGCGTGCCATCCGACAAGGCCGGCCTGGCCGCCGGGTTGCTGAACTCGTCCCAGCAGATCGGCAGCGCGCTCGGCCTGGCCATCCTCTCCGCCGTTGCGATCACCCGCACGAGCCACCTGATCGCGGCTCACGCATCACCCCTCGTGGCCGCGGATGCCGGCTACCACCGGGCCCTGCTCGTCGGCGGCATCTTGATGGCAGCCGCAGCCATGCTCGCCCTTCGCATCGGCAACACCCGGAAGGCAGCCCCGCTGGTCATGGTCAACGCGGAACTGCCCCCCGAGCCGGGCCGGGCAGCTGCGGGCGCCGTCACCGGAGACCGCCCGGCCCAGCAGCACCTGTATCCTGATAAGTGAGATGACTGACTCAGCCTCGGGCCAGGCGACCGCCGCCGGGCAGCGGCCGGGGAAACGGGAGCGGCTGGTAACCGCTGCGGCCCAGCTCCTGCACCAGCAAGGCATCGAGCGGACCACGCTGGCCGATATCGCCCAGGCCGCGGACGTCCCGGCCGGCAACGTCTACTACTACTTCAAGACCAAAGACGAGGTCATCGCGGCAGTCGTCGAGGCTCACGCACAGCAGATCAAGACGACCCTCGCGTTCATCGACAGTCATCACCGATCCCCCAGGAGCCGGCTGAAGGCCTTTGTGCGGGAGTTCACCGCCCAGAGCGAGATCGTGGCCCAGCACGGCTGCCCCCTGGGCGGCCTCTGCACGGAGATCGGCAAACGCGTCAGGCAGTCAAGCTTCGCCGAAGCTGAACTGATGCGCTTGCCGATCGAATGGGCCGAAAAGCAGTTCCGATCACTGGGCCGCCGTGACGCACACGATCTTGCCCTCGACCTGCTGGCCGCCTACGAAGGCAGCGCACTGCTGGCCAACACGTTGCGCGATCCCAGCCTCCTATCCGGCGCGGCGCGGCGCCTCAACCACTGGATCGACACCCTGTGACCCGCTGCCGAGCCGGCTGCGCGGCCCATCCAACATCAGCAGGCGGTGCCGCGCATCGGTAGCCTGAAGGTCGTGGCACGTGACGAGCGCAGCGTTACCCCGCAGAGCGAGGACTTCTCGGCCTGGTACAACGACGTGGTCTTCCGCGCCGAACTGGTGGACCGGGGACCGGCCCGCGGCAGCATGGTGATCAGGCCGTACGGATACCGGATCTGGGAGTTGCTGCAGGCGGACCTGGACGGGCGGATCAAGGCCACCGGGCACCAGAACGCATACTTCCCGCTGCTCATCCCGCAGAGCTATATGGAGCGAGAGGCCGAGCACGTTGAGGGGTTCGCGCCCGAGCTGTTCACGGTCACCCACGCGGGCGGCAAGGAACTGGAGGAGCCGCTGATCATCCGGCCGACGTCGGAAACGATCATCGGGGAGATGATGGCCAAGTGGATTGGCTCGCACCGGGACCTGCCGCTGCTGCTGAACCAGTGGGCCAATGTGCTCCGGTGGGAGATGCGGCCCCGGATCTTCCTGCGCACCAGCGAGTTCCTCTGGCAGGAAGGCCACACCGCGCACGCCAACGCGGCCGACGCGACGGCCGAGACCATGCTGGCGCTGGGCTTTTACCAGGACCTGGCCGTGGAGATAGCGGCTATGGCCACCGTGCCGGGCGAGAAGACGCCGGGAGAGCGGTTCGCCGGGGCCGAGCGCACGTTCACGATCGAGGGCATGATGCGGGACGGGCGCGCCCTGCAGGCGGGCACCTCGCACTTCATGGGGACGAACTTCGCGGCGGCCTTCGGGATCACCTATACCGGCGAGAGCGGCGCGGCTGAGCTGTGCCACACCACCTCCTGGGGCATGACCACCAGGATGATCGGCGCCCTGATCATGACCCACGGTGACGACAAGGGCCTGGTGCTGCCGCCCGCATTGGCTCCCTACCAGGTGGTGATCGTCCCGATCGGGCGCGGGGAACAGGCCGGGGCAACGGTGTCCGCCGCGGCCGGGCTGGCCGCCACGCTGCAGCGGGCGGGTATCCGCACGCACGTGGACGACCGGCCGCAGCTGTCGCCTGGCTTCAAGTTCAATGACTGGGAGATGCGCGGCGTGCCGATCCGGCTCGAGCTTGGCCCGCGGGATCTGGCCACCGGTACCACGCTGATGTCCCGCCGCCTGAATTACCGGCAGCCGGCCGCCGCCAAGGAAGCCATCCCGCTCGATGCGGCGCCAGATCTGCTGGCTGCCGAGCTGGCCGCGTTCCAGGCGATGCTGCTGCGGCGGGCCGCCGACTTCCGTGACGACCACACAGCCGTTGTCAACTCCTGGCCCGAGTTCGCCGCCGCCGTGGCGGTCGGCTGGGCGCTGGCGCTGCACTGTGGCGAGCAGGCCTGTGAGGACGAGATCAAGGCAGAAACCACGGCCAGTCCCCGCTGCATCCCACTGGCAGGCGAACCCGGGCAGGGCCCGTGCATCCGCTGCGGCAAGCCGTCCGCCTACGGCAAGCGGCTGATCTTCGGCCGCGCCTACTGAGCCCGCCGGGCCGCGCCCGGCGGTGACGACCAAGAGACCGGTCAACCACAGCACGATCCGCACCGTCAGGGCGTCTCAGCGCAGGAGCGCCATGACTGAGACCATCCTGGCCGGTGCCGCATCGTCGTGGGCGGTGCTGATGGGCATCGCGCCGGTACTGCAGATCCGCAGGGCTGCGGTGCGCGCCGCGTGAGCCGTCAGGCCAGGGCGCCTCATCGGCCCCGCGCGCTAGACAGGGCCGTCATCAGGCTCGCGGTGAGTCGAGAACATGGCCCACACGGCCTTCCCCCCGTCGCTGGGTGCGGTGTAGCCCCACAGGTCGGCGAGCGCGCTGACCACGTGGAGCCCGCGGCCCGTCTCGGCGAGCACGTCGGCCTCTTTCGCCACCGGAGCTGTCTGGCTCGGGTCGGCGACCGCGCACAGCACGCACGGCCCCGGCTGCAGCAGGCCGAGCCGGACCGGCCTGCCGGGCTGAATCTCGCCGGGCTCCGGCAGCGCGTGACGCAACGCGTTGGTCACCAGCTCCGACACGACGATCGCCACGTCGCCCGCGCGTTCTGCGGCGCCCCACCGCTGCACGGTGGCGACGGCGAAATCCCGGGCTGCGCGGACCGGCCTCGGTTTCATGGCCAGCGAGCGGATGGCGACCCGCGGAAGGCAGGTCCAGCCCTGGGGGCCTGGTTCTGGCCATAGCGGCCAGTTCCCGCTCGCCACGGCGGCCATCTTCAGAACCGGTGCCAGCCAGCCGCAGCCCGCGCCGCTGGCTTCATCGCCCGCGAGGCTCAATGGGAGTGCTGTCATCACCGTCCGTTCGCCCGCGTCGCGGGGACCGTACGCGGTTAGGCGCATCTTCCCGCATGCACAGGACCACTGCAACGGCTTCTGCACAACCTTTTTGCACGAGACTTCTGCACTTGCACTCGGGATCCGGGTTGCACCAGGAGTGCCCAGATGGTCGTGCGCTTGATGTCGGTGTCTTCCAGCAGGCGCAGCACCCCAGCCAGTTCCGCCCGGCTACAGCTTGCTGCGGACGGCGATCTGGCAGAGCTCCGGCAGCCTCCGGTCGGCTGAGCGCGCAGCTATCCGTACGCCGATCCAGGCCAGCGCGAGGCCGTACCCGGCGGCGCACAGCACGAGCACCGGTATCCGGATCGCGGCCGGAGCCAGGTGAATGCGCTCCGCGGCGAGGATCACCGGGAGGGTGGCCAGCGCCACTCCGATGAGGCTGCCGAAGGCGCCGGCGAGCGCTTGGCCCCCGTATCCGTCGGCGCTGCGGGGCGTCGGGCTGCCGACCCGCTTCTCGGCCGGGTAGGCCAGCGTCACGGTGAAGATGCTGCTCAGGGCCAGTGCCGCGCCGATGCCACCGAGATCGATCGCCACCACCCAGTACCAGTCGGCCGGATGCCCGGCGATGGCCGCGAGGCCGGACGACACGGCCGCCAGCAGCGGCACCGCGATCAGAGCGAGCGCGATGCCGTGGCCGGTGAAGTAGGCGCGCAGGGCGCGCATGCCGGTGAGGGCCGAGGCTTCCAGCCCGAACGCAGGCCCGGTGATGCCGATCGAGTTGGAGTTGAAGCTGCCGAGCATCCCCGCCCCGAGGATCGCGCTGAGGATGAGCGCCACGTGGTAGCTCGGGGTCCGGATGGTGCTGACGGACGCGGCCGCCATGACGACGGCGATGATGGACCAGGGGATGATCGAGCCGGGTTCGCGGCGCTGGTAGATCAGGTACCGGGCGGCCACCGTGCCGCGGATGCCGGAGCGGGCGAACGGGAGCAGTGCGCCGTGCACGGCCGATGACCGCGTGCTGGTGTCGACCGTGACGAGGGCGCGGCCGAGGGACCGGATCCACAGCCCGCCGAACACGACGATGACGGCCGCCAGCAGCGCGAGCTGCAGCAGGGCGGCGCCGGCGCGCCCGGTCGAGGCATCCTGTATCGCGTGCGCGGCGAGGCCGGGCGGCAGCCAGCGCAGCCACCGGTCGATCCCGGCGAAGGCCGCGGCGGTGAGCTTGCCCTCGGCGGCCATCCTCGGCACGACCTGCGCGAAAGCCTCGTACAAGGCAAAGATCGGGATGACCAGGAACGCGGCCAGGTCCCGGCCGCGCCGTGACCGCAGCAGCCCGGCCATGCCGGTGGTCACGAACCGGGCCAGCGTGATGCAGAACAAGACCTGCAGCAGCACCGCGAGCAGCGCGGTGAGCAAGCCAAGGGCACCGTGGGCCAGCCCGACGGTCACCCCGAGCAGGCCGATCACGTTGGCGGCCGGCCAGGCGCCGGTGGCCGACGCGGCCAGCAGCCCCGCGGCCAGCGGGCGGGTGCGCAGCGGGTAGAGGGCCAGCGTGGCCGGGTCCAGGGTGCCGTCGAGGCCGAACGCGAGCAGCGGCAGGATCAGCCAGCCGAACGCGAACACGGTGAAGACAACCGCGGTCTGGTCGACCGCCGCGCTCTGGCCGCGCAGCGCGGCCAGCATCGCAAACGTGCCGATGGCGACCAGCGCGGCGAAGATCGTGCTGGTGATGAACGAGACCTTGGCCCCGGTCGACGAGCGCAGCGCGTTGGTCAGCAGGCGCAGCTTCAGCTGGACGAGGAGCCGAGCCATGTCAGTCCCTCCTCGTCGCTTGGCCTCGAGCCGACCAGGTCGATGAACGCCCGTTGCAGGGTCTTGCCCCCCCGCACCTGGTCGGTGGTGCCGGTGGCCACGATCCGGCCCTTGTCGATGATGGACACGTGGTCGCAGACCTGCTCGACCAGTTCCATGACGTGGCTGGAGAACAGGACGGTAGAGCCGGAGCCGACGAATCTCGTCAGGAGCCGGCGGATCACGTCGCCGGACACCGGGTCCACGCCCTCGAGCGGCTCGTCCAGGAACAGCACCGACGGGTTGTGGATCAGCGCGCAGCCGAGGGCGGCCTTCTTGCGCATGCCGGTGGAGTAGTCGGCGACCAGCCGTTTCGCGTCGTCGGCCAGGTCCAGCACGTCCAGGAGCTGCGCGGACCGGGATCGGGCCTCGCCGGCCGGCATGCCGCGCAGCCGCCCCGAGTATTCCAGCAGCTCCTGGCCG
>Ga0335085_10010968_pt1 | contig 13480 bp, 9 predicted proteins | sample Lox_Sample_45_FD_206712 | JGI IMG/M metagenome (GOLD analysis project Ga0335085, IMG submission 206712) | Soil microbial communities from Loxahatchee National Wildlife Refuge, Florida, United States - Lox_Sample_4.5 | ecosystem: Environmental > Terrestrial > Soil > Wetlands | place: USA: Florida...
TTCCGTCCTAGCTGAGCGTCTATGACGTAGCCTGGCTCGCCTGCCGATTTGCAAACCACGCCACTGCGGTGCGCTCGGGACGGGAGTGTGTTGAGAAATTATCACCGCCAATCTCAGACTGAGATAGATGATGACATAACGAAGTCGGCCTCGCGACGAGCCGAGTAAACTGTGCGGTATCCAACGTACAGAGCTTGGATCGAAGGAGTCAAAGCTAAACACTCTTGACGAGGCCGACTTCGTTAGAGATGGTGATAATCCCTGTCATCGACAGTTATCCGAATGTGTGACTCTGCTTGAGCGTTGAGCGCAGTAATTTCAAGCACGATTGAGGAAACTAGCATCTGAGGAGTGCGATGGGCCGACGGCGTCCCTCTGAGGAGTCTTCTCCGCAATCGCATCCCGCCTGATTGCTCATCGGCGGGGTAGGTGGCGAGGAGATCGATCTCGCCATCCCACTATGGAGCTGCGCAGTTCGGGCCGGTAGAGGGCTGAAGAGCGACCGGGTTTTGGTAGTTTAAGCAAAGAGGCGTGATGTCAAAAATATGAAAGGCACCAGACGATGGGAACTGGTTGTCTGAGTTCGGAGGGCTCGCAGTGTCCAAGACAAAGTTGAGCCAAGTAGTGGTGGGAGCCGTTGGGCCACCAAAAAAGAAGACGCTAGGAAGAACGGGGGCGCTCCCGTCGGGTCGCGTCAAACCCAGCACACTCGTCTGGAAATTTTGGAATGATCCCCGAGTCTGGCCCCCAAGCACAAACAGGGCGTTGAAAGTGCATGCCACTGGAGTAGTGGTGGGAAAAGACGTTGCCTCGCATGGGTGGTTCGGGCCGGGGAAGGGCGCCAGCAAAGTGGACAAGGGGTCTTGAGCCGGAAGGGAAAATGGTTGGATTGGACCGCTTAGGCCCAATTGCCAGTACGGAGCGATTGAAGTGCTGACAGAGAACGAGTCGAAGAATGCGCCCGCTTGGTAGGAATCCCATGTATTGAGCGAGTATCCAAGTCCGACCGGGAAATCCCCAGGCAACAGCGCAAGTCCGAACTGATAGCCGACGGGAATAACTCGCGTCGGTAGACCTGTGCTGGTGGTACCCAGGATTGGTGTCAGCGGAACGGACACTCCGTGTACGCTCTTGTTCTGGACATCATTCGGGCCTCTGCTGTCCACTCCAACGGTCACCATGGGACCAAGAACGATGTTCGATCGCGCCACGCTGACCTCGGGAGCCTGTGGGCAGGCTGAGCAATGAATTGCAGCCACCTGGAAGACGGCCGTGAATACGTTGAGTCGAATGATCTTATTGCCGAGAGGATCGTTGCCGCTTGGGTCCGCGGTAGCGATCAAGGTATTCATCACGTCCGTGGCCGACAGCTGCGGGTTCGCGGCCCAAACCAATGCGGCCGCACCAGAGACAAAAGGTGTTGAGAAGGAGGTGCCTGTACGGAAAGTATAGTTCTCACCGATACTGCAGTTGAAGCAATTGTGCGCTTGCGTGGTATACGCATTAAATGGAGCGTAGATATCCACCCAGGGACCGAAATTTGAGCCGCTGTCGAGCTGACATTGAGGGTCGCCAGGATCGGCTATGGCCACGTTGGACTGGAAATCCAATCCACCCACCGAAAGCAGTGTGGTATTAAAAGTCATTCCGTCAAGAGTGGTCTGGCGACCCAAGCCCGCTGGATATTCGGTCCGTGAGCAATAATCGTTTCCTGCGCCAGCTACTACGAGTGCTCCGGCTTTATTGGCCGAATCGATAGCAATGACCACTTCTTTGTCTACCTGACCACTCAATCCGGTTCCCAGACTCAGATTGATAATTTTGGCGCCGCGACCGACAGCATCAGAGATTCCCGCTGCAATCGTCGAAACGTTTCCGATCGGGGTGCTACCAAAGTTGGTTAGCGCTTTTTCTGCGACTATCGGACTCGCCCAAGAGACTCCCGGTATGCCGCGTCCGTTGTTGCCGTCGGCGGCCGCGACTCCCGCGACTCCAGTCCCATGGCCGTTATCGTCCAAGGGGTCGTTGTTGGGAGGGTCCGCCACAAAATTCATTCCCTTGATTACTTTCCCGGGAGCTGACAGATCCTCTTGCATATAATCGACTCCCGTATCGACAACGCCGATGATGGGACCGGGATATGGGATATTCAGATTTGAGTTCGCGGCCGGCCGGCCCTGAGTTATGGTCCAAGCCCTGTCGACGCCAATTTGCATCAATTCAGGCGCGGCAGAACCAGAATTGCAGAGCTGCCCGCTGCCAAGGGTTGTGCCCAGTTTGCAGGGTCTATAACCGGGATCGTTCGGAACAACTCCGCTTGCGGTGACAATGTAATTCGGTCCGGCGCCCGCTACAATCGGTGACGACAAGAGCGCGTTCACCGCATTCTGCAAGCCCTGCGCGCTGCCGCAGTTGATCTGAATCTGCCAGGTATGCAACTGCGTCCCGGGGAGGAAGCCCACGACGGTTCCTCCGATGCCAGACACCAGACTCCTGATGCTGGCGACGCTAGTTCCCGGTTTGAAAAAGGCCAGTACCTGGTCGCATGGCATTTGACGACCATTCGCATCGGTGACGATGGGGCTGTTGGGGAAAAATCGCGGGATCATCGGCGTTCCAGAAGGCAGGACTTCCAGAGGCGAGGAGATAGAGAGCACACGCTTGAGCGTTCTTTCAAAAGCGGCAGACACTTGCAGGTAAATCGCACCCGCCGTGGCTTGGCTAAAGGTGAACTGACCGCTAAAGATCTGGTCGCCAGCGCGCAGGTCCCCATTGACGCCGCTGTCGTTGAGGACGCCGAGGATCGCCACGACCTTGCCGTTGCCGTCGACTTGAAGGAGGTTAACGCCATTGGCCATGACCGCAGGCCCTGTACCGCTCGTGATCAAAGACGACACTCGGACCACAGTCGATGTGCCTACCGTGATGGCGGAGGCACTGAACACCGGTGCGCCCACGGAGGGTCCGCTTGCCGGCGTCGTGCCGACAGTTGGGGCCGAAGAGGAAACGGGGCCGCCACCTGACGACATGCCTACTGCGACAAACGTCGCGCCGATGGCAACCAACCACAGAATCCTAATTGCGGGGCCGGTCTGCCGCGTCATATTCCCTCCTTCATGACTGGTGGAAGGGCCGAACTGATTCGAGTGGTTGCTAGGCCGTACGTTTGTTACGCGGTCTTATCATCAGCAGTGTGGTGATTCCGATCCCGAGTAGCGTTAACGTCTCGGGCTCAGGAACCGTGAAACTCAGATCATCCATGGTGAATGAAGCGCCAGCCGGGTCACCGGTGATGCTGACATAAGCAATACCTTCTGCGTTCACGCTCAGGAACTCATTGGGAGAGTTTCCGGAAAGTACATCGTTGGCCGAGAATGCAGATGTTGTCGTGGCCACCAGCGCATGGCTGGCATCGAATGCGTCGATGGTCAAAGGCTCGAGGTATGTAAAGAATGCGCCAACGAAGGAAGCAGGCAGCGAGAAAGCCAGCATGATCGGACTGCCATCATCGAAGGCGACGTTCGTACCAGAGTACGGTGGGAAATCCAGTTCGTTAAGCGATTCGCCGGCGGTTATGACAGTCGCTTCGGAAAATGTAATGCCGAGGGACGAAAACTGGGTAGTCAGCGGAGTCGAATCGGCGAAGGCATCAAAATTCAGGGTAAAAGTAGTGCCGTCCGCGCGAACCGCCGCCGGCAACAACAAAACGATCAGAGGCGCCAGCACGAAGGAAATTCGCCAACTAAGCTTCTTAGTCAAGCGAATCCCAAAAACACTCCTCTTTGAGACTAAGCTGTCCAACATTTTTTGCAGTCTCCTTGCACAGACCGTAAGCCTTAGGGTCGAACTTCAAAGCTGACGAGTCGCTCTTGATAAGCGCGGGTCTGAAATCAGCGCCGAATTAAACTACTTAAATACTTTGCGTCCAAATTTCTTGTTAGTTTGCGGAGTCTGCACAGTAGCCCTCGCGATGTCAAGTCAAAATCAGATTTCTGAAATGAAGCCGATTCGTGGGACGAGGCAAGTTGTAGCTGTACGGGTACTCTTAGCCAGGCGTAAGGTAAATCCGAAGTTACTCGGCAGATTCCTCAGGAAATTAGGTTTTGGTAAATCCTGAGGGCTCAACCGGTCGATGCAACACCACCTGGTATAAATTTCTCAGGGCTGAGGGCGTCATCGTACATTCGCCTCGCATTTTGGGGCGGGCAGATTCCGTCGTCCTCGCCGGAGATGAACAGGATGGGACGCGAACCGATGCGGGAGATGGCGGCGAGCGCATTCGCCTTTTCACCATCGAGCCAAATGCCGGTGCGAAGGTAGTAGACGGGCTTGACGAGAGAGATCGTGAAGCGGAAGCCGGCGAGGCGCAAACCTAAACGCTCCCAGATGGAGCGCTCGCGATCCTCTGCGAGAAGAAGGCTGGCGCGGCTGACCATGTCCGTGAAGGAAATATAGGCCCCATCGGCGATAACGCCTGCGAAGCCGGGAGAATGGGCGGCAGCGTAGAGCGCGGCGACGGCGCCGTAGGAATGTCCCATGACGGCAATTTTGCCGTTATCACCGCGGCTGTGCAGGAAATTGAGAGCGCCGACGATATCGCGAGATTCCATGTAACCCGGACCGGCATAGGTGCCGCCACTTTCGCCGTGATCGCGCAGATCGATGAGCAAGGTATTGTAGTGGTCACGAACGAGAAAGGAGGCGCGCGAAAGCATGTCGGAACGGTTTCCGTTCACCCCGTGTGCGATGATGATCGTACCGAGCGGCGGGCCGTCTGAGCGGATACGGAGCCGACTTCGTTAGAGATGTTCTCGACAGCTATCTGAAACTCAATATCCAGTAACGCAAGTTCTATTGTGCTAAGCGGACGTCGTGCAGAAGCTTCTGAAAGCGCGGATCTGAGCGCAGGGGATCGTACATCGGGTCGACCTTAAGGGTAGTGAGGGGAGAGCGTGCGTCATAACATTTTTGCAGCCAGGCAAACGTCTCGTCCTTGTCGTCCATACCAACGTGGGCCATCAATATCGCCGCCGGATCTATGAACTGTCTCTGGTCCATGTGTTGCAATTTTTGCAAAGTGATCCGGGCTTGATCTATTTGCCCGGAGCGCGCGTATACGTAGACTTGTACAGACAAGGGCCAAGGGGAATCGACTACCCGTTTCCATTTGTCCACGTCGGCTAGGGCCTCAGCGAACAAACCCTTTTCGACGAGCGGGAAAATCACGATGTAAGCGCGCGGAAAGTTCGGCTCCATTTCCAGCACTCTGCGAAATTCCTCAATGGAGCGATCGTACTGCCGTGAGAAGTAAAGCAGCGCCGCGTAATCTGCGGAGATAATCAGCGATAAGGGATCGAGCTTGCGGGCGCGATCGCTCTCGGCAAACGCCTCATCGAAGCGCCCCTCAAAACCGAGACACTCGGCATACCATTGGTGCGCGGTAGCGTAGCCCGGATCCAGTTGGATGGCTCGCCGGTACTCCCGCTCGGCTCTGGGCCAATCCCAATCGTAGTTCTGGGCGATCACCGCCATTGAGGCGTGCGCTCCTGCGAGTGATTCGTCGATTTGCAGTGCCTTCAAAGCCGCAGCGCGCGCTTTCGGTATGAACTCTGCGGGCGGAGCGTAACCGTAGCTGCTCATCATCGAAAAAGTGTCCGCCAGACCAGCATAGGCAGGGGCATAGTTGGGGTCTTTGTCGATAGCTAGCTGAAAATATTCGGCAGCCTGGCGAAAACTCTGAGCGTTTCGCTTGTTCCAGAAATATCGTCCTTTCAGGTAGAGGTCGTAAGCTTCGTAGGAGGTCGCAGGCGCGGCGATCGAGGGGCGTCTCTTCGATGCGTTGCGAGCATCGCCAAGCGCCAACTGAATTTCCTCGGCGACTTCGTGAGCAATCTCATCCTGGAGAGCTAAAAGATTGCTAAGCTCGCGATCATACTGTCGCGACCAGAGCGGAACCTGCTCTTTCACTTGAATGAGTTCAGCGTTGATTCGCACTCTGTCCGAGTCACGCCGAACGCTGCCCTCGAGCACGTACTGCACGTGCAAGTCCTGGGCGATTTGAGGCAATTGTAGCGCCGTGTTTTTATAGTGCATTACCGACGTGCGCGCGATCACGCCGATACGGTTCGGGTCGAGGCGACCCATCTGCGCGATCATTTCTTCCGTAAGGCCATCGCTGAAATAATCCTGGCCCGCGTCGCCGGTGAGGTTCTCAAACGGCAGAACTGCCAACATAATCCTGCCGGACGCGAGTTTGTGCCGCTCTCGCGAAAACTGGACGTACGCTATAACCGTCACGAGTGCCATCGCGGCTACCAGAATGATCCCCCAACGCCAAGAACGCTTATGAGGCTTGGTGCGCAGCGCGGGAATGTGTGGCGCAACATCCTGTTCCGGTGGCAAAGCGGCCACTAGTTTGGGTTGTGGAAGAACCGCGCCGAGAGATCGCTCGATGACCTCCACCGGAGCTACGAAGCGGTAACCGATCTTGACAAGTGTTTCGATGTAAGTGCCTCTTGCGGCGGAATCTCCCAGCACGGCTCGCAGCTCCATTACGGAACTGTTGAGGCCGCGCTCGAAATCAACGAAGGTATCTGAGGTCCAAAGTTCCTGACGGAGCTCTTCACGGGTTACCACGTCTCCTGCTCGACTAAGCAGCAGGTTCAAAATTTGCAAAGGCTGCGGACGAATCTTCAGCCTGGACCCGTGTTTGAGGAGTTCGCGAGTCCTGGGACGGGATTCGTAGGGTCCAAAACGGAAAATGGGGCTGGATAGGTCCATCGCGGGCCAACAAACGTAGTGGTATGGTGCACTACTTGTCCTGCTTTTAGCAAGTTAGAATCCTTGTAATGAGTGAGTTAGCCCCTTATCTGAAATTTATCCAAACATTACACCGCAAGTATTGCCTTAAACCCTCCATTCTGAGATTCCACAGCACACCTTTAAGCATCTCCGAATTCTCAAACAGGAGCTTTATGGCAGCGAGAAAAGTAATGAAGGAAAAGAAAACGGCGAAAGCGAGGAACCTGCATCGAGGGAAAAAGCTGGAGGCTCAGAAATCGCTGAAGAAGGGTGCTCCGGTACCATATTTGACCTACACGATGACCCAGACACAGTAACCTAATCGCCCTGATCCAGACGAATCACCGGAGGTTTCACGATGAACATCAGCTGGCTGAAGCTGGTCACGCTCGGAATGTTGGCTGTCGGGGCAATCACCCTTTGGGCGAACAGCACCAAGGCAGACCAAGTGGTTTATAGCCAGCCGGTACAATCGCCGTTGGTAGATGCGGGAGGCCTTTACACACCCACGGGTAGCTTTGTAACGGCTGATACGTTCACTCTCACGCAGGGCGCCACCATAAATTCGATACAGTGGTTTGGGTCGTATGAGAATGGCAACGGGGTTGGATTTCCCTCGGCTACGGCGGCCGATTTCATTGTGTTCCTCGCTACTTGTCGCAATTCGGATTGTCTAACGAATAGTGCGGATGTGGGCGACATACTTATTGATGGAGACATCCCACTACCACCAACGGAGTTTTCACCGTCGGAAGCACACGAGACCTTCCTGGGGACCTCAACCAGCTTGAACCTCGCGGGCGACATTCCGACTCAGGCGTCCAATTTCAGCTATCATGGGAACTTGTCCGCGCCAGTGCAGCTCTCCAGCGGGGAATATTTCCTTACGATCCTTCCCCAATTCCCGCAAGGCGGTGGGAATTCGGATGTGGACTGGTCTTTCGATGCCGGCACGGGCGGCGACGGTATTTCACAGGGCCTCAACCCAAGTCTTTTGGACAACTTCGATCTGGCTTTCACTCTCAATGGAACCCCAACTGCGCCGGTGCCAGAACCATCCAGCTTGCTGATGATGGCCGTCGGGCTCGCGCTTATTTGTTTGCTCGCTCTGCGTCGGCGGCGTCTCCCGTCGGCTGCTCCAGCACTGGCTCTACTCGCGCTCGCCAGTTTGCCGGCGGCCACCCGCGCCGATACGTTTACTCTCGATGGTGCCAATATTGATTCCTTCTCCTTCAATTCGAGCTCAAACGTGAAGACGCTTTCCGTGGTGATGGCCGCGTCGGACGCTCAGCAGTTTCTTACGGATATTCAGCAGGGAATCAAGATAGACGTTCTCACTTTGGAGGAATTCACCGAAGTTGACGGGACACAAACGCTCGAAAACGAGTTCGAATTCCTCAAAGACACCGTCAAATCCTTCCAATTTGTGTCCGGCTCGGACATGCAAACCGTCGACGTGACGTTCACCTACACGGAGTTCAAAATTATTAAGGAAGGTAGCGGTGGCGGCGACGGCGGCGGCGGAGGGAATACGGTGCCCGAGCCCTCAAGCGTGGCCTTGCTGGCGTCCGGTCTGCTTGGCCTGACCGGTTTCGCGCGAAAGACACGCGGCTGGAGCGAACCGTTGCGATCAAGGTTTTGCAACATCAACTTTCGAATGATCCCGTTCCAACCCTCACCGCGATGGAGGAACCATGACTTCAGTTCCTGCACCGCAAGCAGCCGGTAGTAACGTACTCATCCTGAGGTTTTCACTCATGGCTTTACTCGCGATATGGTCCTTTTAGGTCACTTGTACTGAGCCATAGACTGTGCTACGGATGTGGCCCTCTCCACAACGAAGGAGGTGATATGGCGAAGGCTAAGAGCGGCAAGAAACCGAGCATAAAGCAGCACAAATTAAAGACTTCGAAGAAATTGTCCGGGGTGCGAGCCCTGGCCCGTGGCACATGCATTGGTGTCAGCAACAACTGCGGCGTCGTCACCAACACCATATTAGCATAGGACGCTTTGCGTTTTGGGACACGGGTTGCACTGTGCCGCGCTCTCGCCACAAACGAGCGCGCAGGCGGACTGCGAGCAATCCCGCCAGATGGCGGACAATTGGCACATGCAGTTATGAGGAAAGGAAACTTCAGCGCGAACTCCACACGCGCACAGAGCAGGTTCCTGCGGGGCACGATTGCAGACGCTGGCTTCCATGGCGGCGAACTGGAAGACTCGCTCCCGCCAGATGTCTTCGTGGACGAGCGCGTGATTGCGTTCATCGCCGAATCCTCCTGGTTTATGTATTGCTATACGTGCTCACTCGAGGATTCCTGCGGCCCACGCGCAAGCCTCGCGTCCTGAGCGATATGAGTCGCAGTTTGCTTTCGTACGGCCGGATCTCCTGATGGCGTGCCGATGCTAAGCCAGCACGAAGTTGTTCCCTACCTCCTTGTCCGCGGCTTACTCACCGCGCAGTCCGTAGTCGAAGGCGACTTGGCGGTCGACGACGTGTCTCGCCGCAATCACAATTTCCTGGTCGCTAGCGCTTCTGGGCGGTATCTGCTGAAGCAAGGGACGGGACCGGACCGCGTGCGAACCATCTCGCGCGAAGCGGCTTTCTACAGAGTCCTGTGCGAAAAAGAGAATGCATTCTCCCGCTACCTGCCCAAGTTTTATCTCTACGATGAGGAACGGAGCATTCTGATCATTGAGTCTCTGCAAAGTGTGGAGACACTGCGGGAGCAGCAATTGCGGACGGGACGCTCGTCCAGCGGCGTAGCCGAAGAATTGGCAGAAGCGCTGGCGGTGCTGCACCAGTCCGGCACCGATTTCGCGTCCGAGTTTGTCACCGCGGGATCATCAAAGGCGCGCTTGCCGCATCGGCCGGACCTCGAAACTTTCCACTCCCTCAGCGGTGGTGGAATTGAGGTCATAAGAATGATCCAGGCAAATAGGAATGTAGCCGACGTTCTGGATCAGTTGACCGACGAACCGCAAGTATCCTCTGTGATTCACGGAGACGTGCGGGGCGACAATTTTCTGCTTCCCGCGGGCGCAGGGGCCCGGCGAGAGCGTAGCCTGAAAATTATAGACTTTGAGCTCGCGACCCGTGGCGATCCGGCCGTCGATATAGGCTGGATGTTTGCCGATTATCTGAGCCAATGGATATTCTCTCTTCCACTGATCGCCGGCTATCGCCCCGATCATTTCGATGCAATCGCGCGATGGCCGCTTCGGAAGATCCAGCCGCTCCTGCGCTCCTTTTGGCGGCGATACGTTTTGTGCATGAGGCTGGATCGTTCGCAGTCGGACCAGTTTCGATCTCGCGCGGCGAAACACTGCGGTGCGCGGCTGTTGCACATTGCCATGGAGACGACATACACGTCGAATAACATCACGCGGAGCCAGCTCTGCCTCTTGCAGGTGGGGACGAACATCCTGCTGCACCCGGAAGCAGCGTGCGTTGACCTGATGGGAATCGGGAACCGAGAGCGAGAACTGGATGAGTAATTTCGTCAAGCAGGTCGAGGGAGCGATCCTCGCAACTACGTTCCACGGACGCAACGGCTATTCCTGGTTTGGAAGACCGAGCCCTCGCTTAACGCGCCAGGCCCGGCAGGTTTTGGGCGAGAGAGCCATGCACAAATGGCTCTTTTCCCAATTGCGATGGCAGCTCTATGGGGCCTTCTATTGCCAAGGAATTGCTGGCGCCGCTCAAGTTCCCACTGGCGTCCATTCGCCACCAAGCGCGGCACATTTTGTCGAGGAGCTATCTGAGGCCAACTGCGGGAAGGGTTACTGGGAACAAGGCTGGGAAGTGGCGGCAAGGAACTCGCATCGCCTGCTGGTGCGGCGGAACGGATTTGAGCTGTGGGCGACGTCAGAGGATTGCCGGTCAACTCTAAATGGTCAATGCTCCGAAGGCGCCACAATTAGCGTTCACTTTCCCAAGGAATCGCGGCAGACCTCGCCGGGCTTTTATGTGGCGAAGAGTGATATTGAAATGCCGGACTCCAAAAGCCAGATGGTCCTGAGGTTCTACTGGAATCTTAAGGCGCACAGCGCTGTTCCGCTCATGCGCGCCCTCACAAGGGGACTCAACGATATTGGCGTGTCGTTTCGGTTTAAGGTGGCGAGTAACGAATCATCTTACGCGCGTTGCGATTCCGGTGTGCTCTACGTGGCGAAGAATGATTTTGGAACTGTCTCGCGTGTTGTGCGTCGCGTCTACACCGAGATTGGGACGGAAAACTTCAACGCCAGGGTTCCCGCGCTCACCAAGACTTTGGCTCCGGGACTGGGTCTTGCGGAGGACCCAGGTTCGCAACTTGACAGTTTTGGTACACATCGCTGCCGATTGTTGGCGGAGGGATTAATTCAGGCACACAGGATCGGCAGGCAGTCACTCCGCGATCGCATGGCCATGGTGGAGCGTCGTTTTGCCGAAGACGGTCTTAGCCTCGAAAGACCATTTCTGAATTCGGGATCGACGGACGTTTACGGCGTTGAGCCCTTCGGTGGCCAAATTCAGGCGCCGGTTACGCGCGCGCCCGATTCTTCGCCTGACCGACGGCAAGACTATTTGGAGGTAGCATCCCGAATCGGCAGAAGACTTACGCAACAGGCCTTATGGCACGAGGATCGCTGCAATTGGCTGGGGTTTCTAAATTTGGAATTCAGCATCGTTCCCCGTTCCCATGGACTCCTTACCGCCATGGGTCCTGACCTGTACGGCGGGACGAGCGGCGTGGCATTGTTCCTCGCTGAACTGCACGCCGTTACTGGAAATTCTGATGTGCGGCGTGCAGCGATCGGCGGAATGAGGCACGCGTTGTCGCGTCTTGATGCTTTGCCTCTTGCGGCGCGCCCGGGGCTTTTCACCGGTTGGGTGGGAATAGCGCTCGCTGCTGGGCGCATGGCCAAGGTTCTTGGGGACGAGAGTCTTTCGGGGGCAGCATCGCATTTAGCTCTGCGCTGTACGCGCGAAAAACTTGAGAACTGGGAATCCGATATCCTTTACGGCAAGGCTGGAACCATCGTGGGTTTGCTGATGCTGAGTGATCTCTTGGAACAGCCCGGGTTGGTGGGAGCTTGCGAACGGATTGCTCGCAAACTCCTTCGCGCAGCCGAGAAGTCAACATGGGGCTATTCTTGGAATGCATCGGCGCTACCGACTCGCCGGAATCTAACAGGGTTTTCCCACGGGGCCGCCGGTATCGGTTGCGCCCTGCTGGAATTGTTCCACGCAACGGGCGATTTGAAATATAGGAAAGCCGCGGAAGCTGCCTTCAGTTATGAGAACCATTGGTACGACTCCCAAATGCAGAATTGGCCCGACTTCCGCGAAGGAAATCTGCGAGTATTTTCATTCTGCACTTCCTGGTGCCACGGAGCACCGGGCATCACGCTCTCACGTCTGCGTGCGTACGAGGCTCTCAACGACACCAAATACCGGGACGAGGCGGTCGTCGGACTTGCCACCACTCGGAGCGCTATCGGTTCCGAACTCCAGTTCGCAAATGCAGACTTCTGCCTTTGTCACGGCCTCGCAGGAAACGCCGAGGTGCTTCTCTACGGGCATAAAGTTTTGGGGGATGCGGCGGAAGGAGCGCAAAAGACCGCTCTTGCTATCGCTAATGCCGGAATTGAACGATACCTCGAGCGCGAGAACGAGTGGCCCTGCGGTGTCGGAGCCGGAGAGAATCCCAGTCTTATGGTAGGCGTGGCGGGCATTGGGCACTTTTACCTCCGCTTGGGCGCGCCGCAAGTGCCGGAAGTCGTTATTTTCCGCCGAACGGCCACGGAATAGCCACACTCGAGATGCTGAACACAATGGACAGGTTTTCTCTCACCGCGTACAAGCCGATGCTGAGGGCCGTCGCATCACGCCATGGGAAGAGGAGCAAGCTCTATCCTGGGAGAGAGAAGGCAATCGCATAATAGAAAACTACGTCGGGCTCGGATAGATGTTGAGAAATCCGCTTATCACCAGCTATCTCATTGTGAGATAGCTGGTGATAATTCCTGATACCACGGGTATCCGGGAAAGCGTCCTGCGATCCAATGCAATTCGTTTAATGGTGCTGAAAGTGTGACGGTGAGATCACTGCTTCACCGCCACATAGGAGCTGGTGGTTCCATGCAGCTTGTCTTCGGCCACGATTTTTGCGGTCTTGCCATCGGGCTCCAACGCCATTTTCGAGATACTAATTACTTTGTCCTCGCGTTTGTCGATTTCCTCAAGCACATTTTTCCCCATCATCTTCATCGAGACAGCCGTAATTCCAGGGTCACCTTTGTACGGCGCTTCTGTCCCGTCTAGCTTCGCGATGTAGGATTGGCCAGTCGGAGTCGTCATGGTCAATTCGTTGCCGCTAACCTTGTACGTCCACGTAATCGCGTTGTCGGAAAGGGTCTCGAATTTCGTGGTCCGCCACGACCCGGAAATAGCATTCGATCCGGCCGGGCCTTTGGCTACGCGGGTGGCCTCGCCCTTGCCTGTTACCGGCGCGGCGTTGGTGTTACTGCTGTCACTGAATTCGAAAGTCATGGTTTTGCCGTCCGGCGAAACAATCGTCTTCACAGTTGCGACAGTCTTGCCATCCTTTTTATCGGTTTCGTCGATCTCATGGTCACTTACGACCGTAATCGCTGCTGTGTCGAAATAAGGGTGTCCAGTAACTTTCTGATC
>Ga0335085_10010969_pt1 | contig 13480 bp, 14 predicted proteins | sample Lox_Sample_45_FD_206712 | JGI IMG/M metagenome (GOLD analysis project Ga0335085, IMG submission 206712) | Soil microbial communities from Loxahatchee National Wildlife Refuge, Florida, United States - Lox_Sample_4.5 | ecosystem: Environmental > Terrestrial > Soil > Wetlands | place: USA...
GGCCTGTTCCGCCCCCTCGCCCGGCACCGTCTTCGTGCGCGTCTCGCAGAGGCGGCACTTCCGGCACGACGCGATCAGGCCGGCCACCGCCGCGAGCGACGCCGCCTCGCGGATCGGGTCCTTGGTGAACAGGTCGCCGGACGGCGGATCGTAGGAGATGCCGGGGGGCGGCAGTGGCAGCGGCTCCCCCGACCCCGGGCTGGGAGCCGGCCCCGGGCTGACGCCAGGGGCCAAGTCCGGGCCGACGCCCGGGGGTGGCCCGGCGGCGGGGGTGGCCGGGGCGGGGCGCGCAGCCGGGGCTTCCGAAGCGCCCGGCAGCACCACGGCGTCCGTCCCCAGCTCCCGCTGCTGTTCGAGGTAGGCGCGCGCGAGCGCGCGGGGATCGGTCACGAGAGACGCGGCGCCGCGGCGTCCAGGATCCGGTCCGCCACGTCGCGCTTCGACAGGAGCGGCAGTGCCACGGGCTCTCCCTCCCGCGTCACGATCGTCACCTTGTTGGTGCGCACCTCGAATCCGGCGCCCGGCTCGAGCGCGTCGTTGAGCACGATCACGTCGAGCCGCTTGTCGCGGAGCTTCCGCCGCGCCTGGGCCAGGCCGTCCCCCGTCTCGAGCGCGAAGCCCACCATCACGCAGCCGGCGGGCCGCTTGAGCGCGGCGAGGACGTCGGGGGTCGGGACGAGGGCGAGGGTGAGCCTGCCCTTGGTCCGGGGACGCTTGGCGGCCGCCCGGGCGGCGGGCCGGAAATCCGCCGGCGCCGCGGCCATGAAGAGGGCCGACGCGCCGCCCAGGGCCCGCTGCACCTCGCGCCGCAGATCTTCGGTCGATTCGATCCGCACGACGTCGGCGCCCGGGGGCGGCGGCAGCTCGGTGGGTCCCGTGATCAGCGTGACCGTCGCGCCGCGCGCCAGGGCGGCCTCGGCCAGCGCGAAGCCCATCCGGCCCGACGACGGGTTGGTGAGCACCCGCACCGGGTCGAGGTGCTCCCGCGTGGGCCCGGCCGTGACGACCACGTGCCGCCCGCGCCACGGACCCGGGGTCGCCAGCAGCCGGTGGACCGTGGCCAGGATGGTTTCGGGCTCGCTCATGCGTCCCGGGCGCTCACTGGGGCCCTCGGCCAGGGGGCCGATCTCGGGACCCACGAGGGTCCAGCCGCGGGCGGCGAGGGTCCGGAGGTTGGCCTGGGTGGCGGGGTGCGCGTACATCGCGTCGTTCATCGCGGGCGCCGCGAGCACCGGGCCGCTCCGGGCCACGAGCAGGGCCGTGAGGAAGTCGTCGGCGAGCCCCTGGGCGGCGCGCGCCAGGAGCTGCGCGGTGGCGGGCGCGACCACCACGAGGTCGGGGTGCTTGGCCAGCTCGACGTGGGCCAGGGCGCGCCCCCGCTCCCAGAGCGAGGTGACCACGGGGCGTCCGGTGAGGGCCTCGAAGGTGAGGGGCCGCACGAATTCCGTGGCGCCGGCGGTCATCACGACGTCCACCGCGGCGCCCTCCTCGGCGAGGCGCCGGGCCAGCGTGCAGCTCTTGTAGCAGGCGATTCCGCCCGACACGCCGAGGACGACGTGGCGGCCGGCGAGGCGCATCAGCCCTCCTGGCGCCGCCGCCGCACCAGCTTGTACTGGAGGTGCCCCTGCACCAGCTCCTGCAGCGCGCGGGTGGTGAGCTTCTCCTCGAACTCCACCGACCGGTCGCGGGGGAACTCGTTCACGAACCGGGCGAACTTGGCCGCCACCAGGACGCCCAGGTACTTGTTCTGCGTCTGGGCGGCGACTTCCGACGGGGTGATGATCCGCATGGCCTGCTCCTCGTGAGTTATTCCGTGCCGCTCTGCTCGAGGGCCTCGGTGAGTCCGATCAGCACCTCGTCCACCAGCTCCCGGTACCGCGCCGGCCGGGCGGGCACTTCCCCGCCGCCGCGGACGATGGCCGCGACGGCGCGCACCGCCAGGTCCAGCTGGTCGTTCACCACCACGTAGTCGTACTGCGCCGACTCCAGGACCTCGCTCCGCGCGATCTCCAGCCGCTCCCGGATCTTCCCGATGCGGTCGGTGCGCCGGAACGTGAGCCGGGACACCAGCGCCTGGGCCGAGGGCGGCAGAATGAAGATCGCCACCGCCGCGGGCGGCGGATATGCCCCGCGTACCGCCCGCGCGCCCTGGATCTCGATGTCCAGCACGACGTGCCGGCCCCCCGCGAGCACCCGGTCGACCTCGGCCTTCAGCGTGCCGTAGCGCTCGCCGGCGTACTCCGCCCACTCCAGGAACTCGCCCCGCGCGAGCCGCGCGTCGAACTCCGCCCGGGTCAGGAAGTGGTAGGACTGCCCTTCCACCTCCCCGGCCCGCGGCGCGCGCGTGGTGGCCGACACCGAGTAGCCGAACTCCGCGGGCCAGTCGGCCAGGAGCCGCCTCGCGATGGTCGTCTTGCCGCCGCCCGACGGGGAGGACAGCACCACGACCCGCGGGGTCACTCGAGATTCTCGAGCTGCTCCCGGAACCGCTCCAGCTCGCCTTTCATCGCGATGACCGACTGGGTGATCTCCGCGTCGTTCGCCTTGGAGCCCATCGTGTTCACTTCGCGGAGCAGCTCCTGCGCGAGAAACCCGAGCTGCTTCCCCACCGGCCCGTCGCTCCGCAGGGCGGTCCGGCAGGCCGCGAGGTGCGTCCGGAGGCGCACCAGCTCCTCGCTGATGTCCACCCGGTCGGCCATCAGCGCGATCTCGAGCGCCAGCCGCTGCTCGTCGACCCGGACGCCGGCGGCGAGCTGCGCCACCGCCTCCTTGAGCCGCGCCAGCTCCGCGGTGAGGCGCGCCGGCGCCCGCGCCGCGATGCTCGCGGCCCCGCGTTCGAGCGCGTCGAGCCGTCCGAGGAGATCGTCGGCCAGGGCCCGCCCTTCCCGCTCCCGCATCGCGAGGACGTCGCGGGCGGCCGCCTCGACCACCGGCTGCACCTCCGCCCAGGGCACGTCCCGCGTCGCGTCGCCGCCGGACCGGAGGACGTCGGCGTGCCGCGCCACGAGGCCGATGTCGGGCTCCCCTCGGAGGCGCAACTTCTTCTTCAGCTCGCGGAGGGCGTTCACCACGGCCCGCGCCCGGTCCAGATCCACGGTCACGCCGTCCGCCCCGGGGCGTGCCTCCACCCAGCGCGCGGACACCGCCACGTGACCGCGGTCGAGCAGCTGACGGAGGCGTTCCCGGAGCTCTCCCTCCGCGACGGAGAGCTCCGCCGGCAGCTTGAGCTGGGGATTGAAATAGCGATGGTTGACGGTGCGGATTTCCACCCGCAACCGCCCGCCCGCCACCAGTCCGTCGGCGGAACCGAATCCCGTCATGCTTCGCGGCACAGACTTGAAAGCTATCGGCGCGTGGTCAGTTGTTGAAGGTCCAGCGTACGCCGTAGACCTGTGCGTTCTTGGGATAGTCCGCGCCCACGAGGTAGGACGACCGCATGTAGTTGTTGTTGCGGATCAGCCAGAACACCGTCACTCCGGCGATGCGCATCTGGAGGTTGGCCTCCGTGAAGGTCGCTCCCCGCATCGGGAGCGCCGTGGCGGAATCGAGCCCGCCCAGGGGCGACCGGCTCCACGACTCCCCCGCGTATTCCGCCCGCAGCTCGAAGATCCCGCTGCGAAAGACCCGCCAGAACTTGGAGTCGAACGTCAGGGAGTACCGCGCGTGGTGCGGGGGCGTGAAGTCGCCGCCGCCCGCCGTGGGCTCGTAGTACCACCCCGACAGGGTGAACCCCGCGTACGGGTGCAGACTCGCCTGGATCGTCGCCACCGTGGTGCGCGGTACCGGCGCGAGGGCGGTGACGGGCTCGATCCCCGCGGCGAATCCGATGGGGCGGAACGGATCGAGCCGGGCGCCCCCGACCTCGAGGGAGGCGAGACGGCTCTCCCAGCGGACCGCGCCGGACAGGTCGACGGTGCGCTGCCCGTGGTCCTGCGGCAGGGCGGGCGCCTGGAGATCCCGGGCCCATGCCGCGTCTCCGCGCAGGGAGAAGCCGAGCGGCAGGACGACGCCGACGGCGCCGTGGGCCCGGGTGCCGTGGCGCCCGCCCCGGTATTCCGCGTGCCGGCCGTCGGCGGCCAGGGTGATCCAGGGCAACGGCATCCAGTTCGCGTGGCCGTCGAGGCGCAGGGGCCAGATCCCCGACCCCAGCGTGGTGGTGAGGCCGGCGCTCGCGCGCCCGAGCGTCTCCGAAAGGTCGATCTGGCCCTGCCGCATCGACCGGTCGGCGAGCACGGTGTCGCCGCTGACCGTGGTGGTCGCGAACGCGAGCTGGGCCCGGAACCCGAGCCCGTCGTCGCGGGTGGCGTAGAACGCGCGGAACAGGCCGTCGGTGCGCTTCTGCGTCCAGGGCACCACCGCTTCCCCGTCGTCGCCCTGGCGGTCCCAGGCCGAGGAGATGAGCTGGTACCCCACGCCGAGGCGCCCCGTGGGCACGTACTCTCCGCCGAGCCACAGGTCCACCGAGTTGAAGGGCGTCGTGGTGCTCGACGGATCGCCGTTGGTGTTGCTGTAGTCGGCGCCGAGCGTCAGCCCGGCGCCCGAGCGCCAGCGCTTGGCGAACCCGCCGCGGTACCCGGTGGTCGAAAATTGCCCGGTCTTCACGTCGACCTCGCTCGTGGCGAAGGTCGATCGTTGGCGCGCGCTGATGAGGTACACGCGGAGGCTCCCGGGCAGGACCTGGACCTCCACGCGCTCGAGGGGTCCGAGGGGAATGCGGGCGGGATCGAGCCACACCGAGTCGCGTCCCAGGGGGAGGTAGGGGACGCCGTCGAGGTACACCTCGAGATCCTCGGCACCGCGGCCGCCGTAGATGACGGGCTCGGCGGCCCCGAAGAAGCCGCCGCGCACCACGTAGACGCCCGGGATGTGGTTCAGCAGGTCGGCGAGCGTGACGACGTCGGACATCACGAGCGAGTCCCGCGGAAAGACGTAGCGGTCGCCGTGCGGCAGGGGGCCCGGCGCGGTGCGCGCGGGGAGGACCGGGAGAAAGTGCGGCACGGTGTCCCGGGCGGTGTCCGCCGGCAGGGTGTCCCGCGGGGGGAGCGTGTCGCGCGCGGTGGTGTCGCGGGGAGCCGTGTCGGGTCGGGCGGCCGGGGGACGCGGGGCCGGGCGCGCGGTCGTATCGCTCTGCGCGGCGAGCGGCGCCGCGCCGAGGAGCATCACCAGGGCCGCGAGGGCGGGCCGGCGGATCGCGGCGCCGCCGGCTACGCGCCGGCCCGGCGTAGCACGAACTCGGAGAAGAGCCGCACTCCCATCCCCGTGGGACCTCTGGTCTGGTGCGGGCCTTCGGCGTCGGTGTAGGCGGTGCCCGCGATGTCGAGGTGGACCCAGGGGTACCCCTCCACGAACTCCTTGAGGAACCACCCGCCCGTGATGGTCCCGGCGCCCCGGCCGCCGGAGTTCTTCACGTCGGCGATGTCGGACTTGAGGAGATCGCGGTAGTCGTCCCAGAGCGGCAGCGGCCAGCACCGCTCGCCCGCGCGCTCGCCCGCGCGCTGCACCTCCGCCACGAGCGCGTCGTCGTTGCCCATCACGCCGGTGGCCACCTGGCCGAGCGCGACGGTCACGGCGCCGGTGAGCGTGGCGGCGTCGAGGACGGCGGCCGGTTTGAACCGCCGCACGTACGAGAGGGCGTCGCACAGAATGAGGCGGCCTTCGGCGTCGGTGTTGATCACCTCGATGGTCTTGCCCAGATGACTCGTGATCACGTCTCCCGGCTTCACCGCGGTGCCCGAGGGCAGGTTCTCGGTGCTCGGAACGACGCCGATCACGTTCACCGCCGGCTTGAGGCGGCCCAGGGCCTCGAACGTGCCGAGCACGGCCGCCGCCCCGGACATGTCGAACTTCATGTCCTCCATGTTCTGGGCCGGCTTGATGGAAATGCCGCCGGAATCGAAGGTGACGCCCTTCCCCACCAGGACGACCGGGGCACCCGCGCCGCCGCCCCGGTATTCCAGCACGATGAACCGCGGCTCTTCCACGGACCCCTGCGCCACGGCGAGCAGCGCTCCCATGCCTTCCTGCCTGATGGCGGCGAGGTCCAGCACGGTGGCCGTCATCCCGTGGCGCGCGGCGAGGTCCCGGGCCTGATCGCCCAGAAAGGTGGGCGTGCAGCGGTTCCCCGGCAGCATCTGCAGCCAGCGCGTGTAGCGCGCCCCCTCGGCGATCGCGGCACCCACCACGCGCCCCGCCTCGGTCTCCTTCTCCTCCGCCGCGGTCGTGACCAGGGTCAGCCCCTCCACCTCGAGCCGCGCCTCCTCCGGGGGGCGCTTCATCTCCGTGAAGGCCCAGGCGCCGTGCGAGGCGCCCTCCGTCAGCACCTGCCCCACGTCCCGGGCGGCGAGGCCGTTCCGCGCCTCCGGCAGCACGGCGAGCGCCAGGCGCGGCACGCCAAGGCCGCGCGCCCGCTTGGCGGAGACCGCGGCCGCCCGGCGGAGCGTCGCGCGGGTGACGTCCCCGGGCTTCCCCACGCCCGCCAGCAGAATCCGCTGGGCGACCCCGGTGCCGTAGAAGAGTGCGACCTCGTCCTTCTTGCCCTTGTAGTCGCCGCTCGCGTAGGCGCGGCCGATGGTGCCGCCGGTGGCGCGGTCGAGCTCCGCGAGGGAGGCGGGCACGGCCCCGCCCTGGGGAACGAGGACCGCGAGCAGGGGCGTGTCGACCTGGCCGAGCGGGGTGGTGACGGTGGCGCTGTTCACGGAAGGTGCTCGATGATGGCGTCGGCGAAGGCGGAGGTGGACACTTCGGTGGCTCCGGGCATCTGCCGGGCCAGATCGTAGGTGACCCGTTTGGCGGCGAGCGCCCCTTCGATGCCCCCGACGACGGCGCGGCCCGCGGCCCCCCAGCCGATCTCCTCGAGCAGCATCACGCCCGACAGGATGACGCTCCCGGGATTCACCTTGTCCTGGCCGGCGTACTTGGGCGCGGTGCCGTGGGTCGCCTCGAACACGGCGTAGCCGTCCCCCACGTTCGCGCCGGGGGCCATGCCGAGCCCGCCCACTTGCGCGGCGCAGGCGTCGGAGAGGTAGTCGCCGTTCAGGTTCGGCGTCGCGATCACGGAGTACTCGTCGGGCCGGAGCAGGACCTGCTGGAACATCGCGTCGGCGATGCGGTCCTTGACGACCACGCGTCCCGGGTCCCGCTGCCCGCCCCCCGCCTCCGCCTCCGGAACGGTCTGGGCGCCGAATTGCTCCCGCGCGACCTGGTAGCCCCAGTCGCGGAACGCGCCCTCGGTGAACTTCTGAATGTTGCCCTTGTGCACGAGGGTGACGGAGGGGCGCCGGTGGTCGAGCGCGTACTGGATGGCCTTGGCCACGAGGCGCTGCGAGCCGAATTGCGACATCGGCTTCACGCCGATGGCGCTGCCCTGCCGCAGGGTCTTCACGCCGAGCTCGGTGATCAGGAAGTCGCGCAGGCGGTCGGCCTTCTCGCTGCCCGCCTCGAACTCGATGCCGGCGTACACGTCCTCGATGTTCTCGCGGAAGATCACGACGTCGAGCTTCTGCGGCTCGCGCACCGGCGCGGGCACGCCGGCGAACCAGCGGACCGGGCGGATGCAGGCGTAGAGGTCGAGCAGCTGGCGCAGGGCGACGTTGAGGGACCGCATCCCGCCCCCCACCGGCGTGGTCAGCGGGCCCTTGATGGCCACCCGGTGCTCGCGGATGGCGGCCAGGGTGTCGTCGGGAAGCCAGGACCCGGTCTCGCGGTGGGCCTTCTCCCCGGCCAGCACCTCGCGCCAGACGATCCCGCGCGTGCCACCGAAGGCCTTGGCCACGGCGGCGTCGAGGACGCGCCGGGCCGCCCGCCAGATGTCGGGGCCCGTTCCGTCACCCTCGATGAACGGGATGATGGGGTGGTCCGGAACCACCCAGCGACCGCCGTGAAAGTCGATCTTGGAGCCCGTCGCGCCCGTCACCGGCACCCTCCCCGAGAGACCCGAGATGCAGGAAGCCTGCAGTCTATACGGCCGCGCGGGGGTTGCGCCAGCGGCCGCGCCCTCAGATGATTGTGGCTTCCCATGGTCAAGCCCCGGTTCTCGCTCTTCGCGCCGCTCGTGGCGCTGGCGTTCGTGGCGTACCCCGTCACGATGCCGATGGCCATGTGCGGGGCGCAGGCCGCGGCCCACGGCGCGGACTGCGCCGGCGGCAGCCACCATCGGTCGGGCCACCGGTCCGGGTGCGGCATGCCCCCATGCTGCATGGGCGTCTGCTGCACCTGCGTGGTGCTCACGGTGCCGGCCGCCCCCGCCCCGACGCTCCGGCGGGTCGCGGTGGTCGCCACGCCCCCGGCGCCGCCCCCGGTGACGGTGGCCACCGTCCGGCTCCTGCGGCTCCCTTTCTCGATCGGTCCCCCCGCCGCCTCCCGCGTCTAACGGTTTCCGGCTTCACAACTTGAGCCGTCCCTACGTCCGCGCCGGGAAGCCCCCGTCGCGGCAGACTTGCGTGAGGTTGTCCATGCGGAAAGTGCTCTTCGGTCTGGCGGCGCTTGGCGCGTCCGCCGCGTTCCCCCTGACGGCGCAGCAGCCCGACACGCTGCACGCGCACGGGGACACGCTCACTCACCACCCGATCACCCTCGAAGCCATCACGGTGACCGCGGCGCCCGAGAAGCGCGACGAGCCGGCGAGCTCCGTGCAGATCCGGCCCTCGGTCATCTCGCAGACCCCGGCCACCGACGCCTATGATCTCCTGCGGCAGGTCGGCGGCATCGACGTGCACGAGCAGGGCCAGGGGCCCGGCTTCGCGTCCGACGCGTCGGTGCGCGGATTCAGCTCGGACCACTCCACGGACATCGCGCTGTGGGTGGACGGCGTGCCGAACAACGAGCCCATCAACGGCCACGCCGAGGGCTACAACGACTGGAACCTGCTCTTCCCCGAGGCGATTTCGGGCATCGACGTGCTGAAGGGTCCCACCAACGCGGCGTACGGGAACTTCGCCTTCTCGGGGGTGGTCAACGTCCAGACCCTCGAGCGCACGAAGGCCACCTCCATCTGGCTCGACCCTGCGTCGTACGGCCGGCTGGACGGCGGCTTCCTGACCGGGTACGACCACGGAGCCGACGGCGGCGCCGTGTTCGGCCTGCGCGGCGTGCACGAGGATGGCTGGCGGCGGAACAGCAAGTACAACATCGGGCAGGCGCACGCCCGGATCGTCCAGGCGCTGTCCGGCACCGCCACCCTCGACGCGGGCGCGGAGTACTACTCGACCCACTGGAACTCCCCGGGCTTCCTGTCCGACAGCGCGTTCGACGCCGGCGACTTCCAGAGCGTGGCGAACCCGACCGACGGCGGGTACAAGGACCGCGCCCAGGAGCGCGTCTCCCTGCGGGTCCTGGGCGGGTCGTCGCTGCTGTGGCGCACGACCGTCTACTCCACCCAGGGCCACTTCCACTGGTTCCTCACCACGCCGCCCGAAGGCTCGGTGGGCGAAGGCTCCGGCAGCCAGACCGAGGAAGCCGACCGCCGGTACGGCGTGGGGCTCATCAGCGCGCTGACCTGGTACCTGCCCCGCGCCGAGATCACGGTGGGCACCGAGGAGGGCTACGCCCACTCGGACTATTCGAACTGGTTCACGACCAATCGCACGCAGGACTCCGCCCAGGTGCTCGCCACCGCGCACCAGTCGTCGGGCGCCCTGTTCCTGCAGTCGACGGAGGACCTCGGCTACCATCTCCGGCTGAGCCTCGGCGGGCGGCTCGATCTCCAGAACAACGAGGCGACGCCCGACGGCGGCGCGTCCGTGAGCAAGGGCAAGTCGATTTTCTCCCCCAAGATCGGCCTGCTCTATCACCTGCCGGTGGCCGCCGACCTCTACGCCAACGTGTCGAGAGGGTTCCGGCAGACGGACGGCGTGATCGAGGACCCCACCCTTCCCTTCATCACCGTCTGGGCCTATGAAACGGGGATCAAGGTGGATACCCGCACCGTGAGCGGCAGCGTGGCGCTCTTCCAGATGGACGTGAGCAACGAGCAGACCTTCGACCCGATCACCCTGACCGACGTTTCGGGGGGCAAGAGCCGGCGGCAGGGCGTGGAGGTGGATTTCGCGGTCCGGGTGGCCCCCGCGGTCCGGCTCACCGGGGACTGGACCGTCACGAGCGCGAAGTACCAGCAGCTGATCACGGACGACGGCGACACCCTCGACGGCGCCCGCGTGTTCAACACGGCCAAGTACACCGGCGTCGCGGCGCTCGAAATCGCGCCCGCGCTCGCGCCCTGGCACCTCCGGCTGGCCACCAACGTCCTCGGACCCTACACGCCGTTCGACTCTCCCGGGGTGGAGCGTCCCGCGTACGGACTCCTCCACGTGTCGGGGGGCTGGCGCCTCGGCGCGGCCGAGCTGCAGGTGGGGGTGCGCAACCTGCTCAACCAGACGTACCGCGAGCTGGAAGCGGGAGGCTTCGTGACGCCGGGAGAGCCCCGCTCGGTGTTCGGATCGGTGCGGTACCTCTTCTAGCGCCCCCGGACGGCGCGCCAGCACCGGTACCAGGCCCGGGCCGCCGCCGCCGCGAGCCGGTGCCGGGTGCGGACGTAGGCGGGGCGCCCGCGGGCGCTGGGGGACGGCGGCCACCCCAGCGCCTCGCGGGTCCCCTCCTCGAGCAGGGGGATGGCGATCCGGCCGGTCGGGAGGCGGCGCGCCAGGACCGCCGATCGCCAGCGCAACGCGCGTCTGAGGTCGAAGGGCGCCACCGAGCCCAGCACGGCGCGTGGCACCTCCCGGCCCGCGAGCTCCGCCGCGGCCCCCAGCCAGGCGCGGGCCGCGTCGGCGGCGGGGATCTCGCCGGCGCCGAGCCGCGCGGTCACGTCCGGCCAGCGGATCGGCTCCTCCGAGCGGAGCGCCACCACGACGTCGAGCCAGCGCCGGAGGCGGAACCCCTCGGTGCCGTCGTGGACGGCGTGCTCGACGGCGTGCCAGAGCATCTCCGTCATCGCCGGCACCCGGGTCTCCCGTCCGTCCAGCTCGGCGGGCACCGCGCCGGGCCAGACGCGATTCCAGCTGTCCGCCGCGCGCCCCTGGTGCGACGCCGAGGTATGGAGCTCCACGGACGCTCCCCCGGGGGCGAAGAGCGCCGGGAGGTGATGCGCGATCACGAACCCGTGTCCCTCGGGGAGGACCGCCGTATAGCCCTCCGCCACGAGGGCGTCCCACACCTCCCGGGCCCGGGTCTCGGGCACGAGGACGTCCACGTCCCGCAGAGGCCGCGCGCCGGCGTAGGGCACGGCGGGCCGCAGACGCCAGGCCATCCCCTTGAGAAAGACGTGCGGAACCTCGAGCGCGCGGAGCGCGGCGAGCACCCGGACGGCTGCGCCCTCCACCATCAGGTTCCGCGCCAGGTCGTCCTTCGCCCGCTTGTCGAGCCACGTGCGGAAGGGCTCCGAGGGACGGATGCCGAGCTCGGCGAGCCGCCGCGTGAGCCAGAGCGCGCCACCCTCGTACGCCACGAGCCGCTCGAGGCCCGGTGGCAGCACGCCCGCCCAGGCGGGGGCGTCCGGAGTGCGGTGCTCCTGCCAGGTCAGCGTGTCGAGCAGTAGGTCGGCGCCGCGCGTCACGCCGCGACCGGGCCCGGAAAGCGGGCGATGGGCGTGTGCCGTGCGGGGTGGTCCGGCTCGGGCTCGAGGTACGGCGCCCCGTCGAGCACGAGCCAGGCGTGCGCGACCACGGGGGTGGACGGGGCCTCGCGGCGCACGCCGATCCAGAGCTCGACGGGACGGCCGGCGCGCCGCAGCAGGGCGTAGAGCACCGCGCAGCGCCGCAGGCACGTCCGGCGCCAGGGCCCCGGCAGGTGCGCCTGGAGCCGGTCCACCCAGCGGGCCAGCGCCGCGTCGTCGAGCCCGTCCGGGGCGAACGCGGGTCTTCGGGGATCCCCCGCCAGCCACCGCGCCACCCGGGCGAAGCTCACGAGCTCGAGCAGCGGGGAGACGAGCGCCGTGAGCGCGAGGGCGCGGAGGCGCCAGCGCCAGGCGAGGGGGGAGGTCAGGACCCCGCCTCCTGCAGGAGTCCGGCGGCGCGGCAGCGGTCGAGAAAGTCCCGGACGCTCCGCTCCGCCCGGGCCGGGTCCACCTCGTAGCGCTCGACGAGGCCGCTCACCAGTGCCTCGAGCGTGCGGGGCTGCTCGAGCAGCTCGAGCAGGGTCACGCCGGTCTCGGACACGGTGAAGTACTTCCGGGACCCGAGATGCAGCACGACCCCTTCGCCCTCCAGGGCCGCGAGCCGGAGATCGGGGTGCCGGCGGTAGGTGGTGGTCACGGAACGAGCTCCATCAGGCGATCTCCCGGGGCGAAGAGGTCGGGACCGAGGGTGAGCCGGAGGCTCCGGGCCTGGGCCGCGAGACGGGCGAGCAGCGCGAGGTGCTCGTCGGCGAGCGCGGGCTCGAAGAGCACCCACGCCGACCATCGTACCAGGGCGGCCAGGGTTTCGCGAGCGCCGACGGCCCCGAGGGCGGTGGGGGCCCCGCCCGCGCCGACGCTCGAGAACGCGATGATCTCGGGGCGCACGCGCGAGGCCCAGCGGCCTCCCAGATCCTCGGGGCGGTATCCGGTCTTGCCCCGGGAGGGCAGCGGCGTGCCGTCGGCCCGGGAGAGGAGCGCGTTCCCGCCGTCGCGGAGCGCCAGCGGGCCGCGCGCGGCCACTACGTGGACGCCGCCGCCCTCCGACGTCAGGAACGCGGTGTCGTCGGTGCCCACGGCCCAGCCGCGCGTGGCGCACCAGGCCGCCGTCGTCGACTTCCCCGCCAGGGCGTTCCCCGCGAAGAGCCAGCCGCGCCCCTTCGGGTCCACCGCCGTGGCGGCGTGCACGTGGTGCCAGCCCACGCGGCGCACCAGGAGGATCACGACTCCGAGCAGGAAGATCCGGCAGCAGTCGTCGAGGCGGTCCACCGCCCCGGGTGAGAGCGTCACCCGCGCGACGGGATCCACGCCCGGCAGCAGGGCTTGGGCGGGAGCACCGTCCCAGCTGAGGCGGGCGCCCCGGGCATCGGTCCACAGCGAGAGATGCGGCTGCGCGAAGGTCGGCGGATCCGGAGGATCCTCCGCCGGGGCGCCGACCGCGATGTCGATGGTCACGGGCGCGGGCGGCTGGAGGGCGAGCGCGTCGAGCCACCTGCGGACGGTGGTGGCGACGGCGGGGTCGTCGCAGGAGAGCCGGATGGCCGAGGGCGTCACGGGGGAATGGCTAGGGGGTAAACGTCGCGCGCGCCAGGCACGGGGCCTGGCGCGCGCGTCCAGCTCGGGAGTTACCCCGTCGAGCGACCGAGACTACTCGGCCGAGCCGCCACCCGAAGACAGGGTGACGTCGGCCAGCGAGGCCTCTTCGTTCAGCGTGGGCTCCACAAAGGGCTTCTTCACGGCTGGCACCTCCTTGGTTCGGGTCGGTCAGAATCCTGCTTGGGGGAGGATAGCCGCAAGATTCGCACCTGGGAAGGTCCCGAGCCCCCGCCCCCGAGGGCGCTGGGGAATCTGGGGATTCTGCAGCACCCGAGGGGC
>Ga0335085_10010972_pt1 | contig 13478 bp, 12 predicted proteins | sample Lox_Sample_45_FD_206712 | JGI IMG/M metagenome (GOLD analysis project Ga0335085, IMG submission 206712) | Soil microbial communities from Loxahatchee National Wildlife Refuge, Florida, United States - Lox_Sample_4.5 | ecosystem: Environmental > Terrestrial > Soil > Wetlands | place: USA...
CGCGCGGCCACCCCGCGCGTCACCTGCAGGTACACAATGCCGGACGCGACGCCATTGCGCGTGATGAGCTCGCGCAGTACCAGCCGCAGCGCCGGGCGCGTCATCGGCCAGGGGATGCGCAACGCTTCCAGCGAGTAGCCGAGGCGGTCGAGGTGCGGCTCTTCGTCGATGAGGCGCCCATCATGGATCAGGATCACCTCATAGACGCCGTCGGCGAATTGGTAGCCGCGGTCCTCGATATGGACCTGCGCCAGTCGATGCGGCAGGTAGCGACCGTTCACATAGGCGTATCGCGGCATGCGATCCTCTCGTTCCTGTATTCTCTGGGAGCGACTCCGGCACGGGGCAGCGGTCAGTCCTCTGACGACCGTTCGTTGGAAGCGATCCCGAGCGCGCGCAGTTTGCGATAGAGGGCCGAGCGCTCCATGCCGATGAACGCGGCGGTCTTCGCGATGTTGCCGTCGAAGCGGGTCACCTGGGCGTCCAGATAGCGCCGCTCGAACAACTCGCGCGCCTCGCGCAGCGGCACCGACATGATCTCGCCGTCGAATTCGCTGCGGCCGGTCGGATGCGAGATGCTGCCGATGTCCGCCGGCAGCATCTCCGCCCGGATCGCCTCGTTCGGCTCGCCCGGCGCCATGATCAGCAGGCGCTCGACCGCATTCTGCAGCTGCCGCACGTTGCCCGGCCAGTTGTAGGCCATGAGCATCGCCATGGCGTCGTCGGCGATGGCGCGCCGCGGCAGCCCCTTCTGCTCCACGGCGCGCTCGACGAAGTACCGCGCCAGGGCCGGCACGTCCTCGCGCCGGTTGGCGAGCGGCGGCACGATGATCGGCACGACGTTCAGCCGGTAGAACAGGTCCTGCCGGAAGCGCCCCTCCGCCATCTCCGCCTGCAAGTCGCGGTTGGTCGAGGCGATGACGCGGACGTCGACGGAGACGCGCGTCTTGCCGCCGACCCGCTCGAAGGTCTGTTCCTGGAGGACGCGCACCATCTTGCCCTGGGTCTCCAGGGGGAGGTCGGAGATCTCGTCGAGCAGGAGCGTCCCGCGATGGGCCTGCTCGAAGGTGCCGATGGTCGCCGGGCTGCCGGGCCCCTCGGCCCCAGCCTCCGTGCCGAACAGCTCGATCTCCACGCGCTCCGGCCGCATGATCGCGCAGTTGAGCACGACGAACGGCCCGTCCGCGCGCCGCGACTGCTGGTGCAACAGCCGTGCCACCACCTCCTTGCCGGCGCCCGCCAGTCCGGAGATGAGGACCCGGCTGCTGGTGGGCGCCACCCGCTCGATCGCCTGGCGAACGGCCGTAACCGCCGATGAGGTGCCGAGCATCTGCACTTCGCTGCCGAGCTTGCTGCGCAGCTCCTCGTTCTCGCGCTTGAGGCGCGCCTCGGTGATGACCTTGTCGACCCGCATCAGCAGGTGATCGGCCTTGAACGGCTTCTCGATATAGTCGTTGGCGCCCAGCTTCACGGCCGCGAATGTCGTCTCGTAGTTGCCGTGGCCGCTGATCATCACGACGGGAAGCGTCGGGTGATCGCGCCTGATGACTTCGAGCAGCTGCAGGCCGTCGAGATCGCTGCCTTGCAGCCAGATGTCCAGCACCACCAGGCTCGGGCGCCGCTGGGCGATGGCCTGCAACGCGGCCGCGCTGTCGGCGGCTTCGCGGGTCTCGTAGCCCTCGTCGGCCAGGATGCCGCTGATCAGCATCCGGATGTCGGCCTCGTCGTCGACAATGAGGATCTCAGCTGCCATGCGTCCGCGCCAATGCCGCCTTTCGCGACTCGGCCTCCGCCGCTTCATCCGCGCGCGAGTGCCGGAATGTCACCCGCACGACCGCGCCGCCGCCGGGGCGATCGTCCAGCTGCAGCAGCGCGCCGTGATCCTCGACGATCTTCTTCACGATGGCCAGCCCGAGGCCGGTGCCGCGGGCGCGCGTCGTGACGTAGGGCTCCGTGAGCCGCTCGCGCCCCTGATCGGGCAGGCCGCGGCCGTTGTCGGCGATGCTGAGGACGACGTCGTCGTCGCTTTCCTGCAGCGTGAGGCGCACCTCGCCGGGCGGCTCGGCGGAGCCCGTCGCGGCGATGCGGGCCTCGATCGCTTCGGCGGCGTTCTTCAGGAGGTTGGTCAGCGCCTGCCCGATCTGCTGCGCGTCGCAGGTCAGCTGGACGCCCTGCCCCGGCATGTCCGCGGAATAGGTGATCGAGGGATTGGCCTGCTGCTGCAGGAAGATCGCCTGCGAGCAAAGCTCGACCAGATTCTCCTTGGCCATCACCGGGGCGGGCATGCGCGCGAAAGCGGAGAACTCGTCGACCATGCGCCCGATGTCGCCGACCTGGCGGACGATCGTATCCGTGCAGGTCGCGAACGTCTCGGGGTCGCTCACGATCTCCTTCAGGTATTTCCGCTTCAGCCGCTCGGCCGACAGCTGGATCGGCGTGAGCGGGTTCTTGATCTCGTGGGCGATGCGCCGTGCGACGTCCGCCCAGGCCGCCTTGCGCTGCGCCGACAGCAGTTCGGTGACGTCGTCGAACGTGACCACGAAGCCGATGAGCCGCGTGGCCATGAACTCGGCGACCACGCGCACCAGCAGGGTGCGCGTCTCGGCCCCGCGCACGAGGCTGATCTGCGACTCCGCGAGCCAGGACGGGCGCTGCCGTGCCGCCTCCACGAGCGACGCCATCTCCGGCACGACCGCGGCGATCGGCTCGCCGATCCGGCTCACCAGGTCCGTCGCCAGGAGGTCGGAGGCCGAGCGGTTGGGGAGGTTGATGCAGCCCTCCTCATCGAGCCCGATCACGCCGGCCGAGACGCCGGCGAGCACGACCTCCATGAACCGGCGCCGCTCCTCGAGCTGCAGGTTGGCGTCGACCAACTCGTTGCGCTGGCTCTCGATCTGCCGCGTCATCCGATTGAAGGCCTGGCTCAGCACGCCGATCTCGTCACCCGGATCGCCCTCCGGCACGCGCGTGCGCAGATCGCCGGAGCCGATCCGACCGGCCGCCGTCACCAGCCGGCTGACCGGCTCGGCCAAGCGCGTCGCCAGCATCAGCGCGGCCCAGATGGCCGCAAACAGCAGCAGCAGGGCGACGATCACGAAAATCAGCGAGAACGTCGTCAGGACCGAGCCCCGCTCGCCCTGCATCTGCTGGTACTCGCGGACCGCGGCCTCGACATCGACCCCGTGGGCGATGATGCGGGGATCCAACAGGCGCTCGGTGTAGATGAACAGGTTCTGCTCTGCATCCAGCAACACGAGTCCGCGAATGCGATCGTCCGGCGGGTCGTAGATCACGACCGGCTTGCCGTTGCCTTCGCGCGCGAAGTCATACTTCTCGGGCGCGATCTTCAGTGCCGCGCGCAGCTGATTGTCCAACTCGCCCTGCACCAGGATCTTGTTGTTGCCGTCGATGATGGCCACGGAATCAAGCCGGAACGCGCGTCCCTGGGCGGTCATCACCTTTCGGTAGAGATCATCATTCGTTTCCAGATCGATCGAGCCTCGTCTCAGGTACAGGGCGATGGTTCCCGTTCCGTTGACGACCCCCTCCTGATTCTCGCGCAGGTATGCCGCTGCGATGAACAAGGACTCGTTGACGGCCGTCCGGACGCGGTCGCTGAACCAGCTGTCCAGCCCGAAGACGAAGAACAGGAACGAGAAGGCCGAGATGATGACCGCCGGCGCCAGCGCCACCAGGCTGAACCACAGCACGAGCCGGACACGCAGGCGCGCCCCAACCAGCCCGCGCCGCCGCGCCACCCAAAGCTGGACGAGCTGCCAGGCGACGATGCCCGCGAGCAGCAGCAGTAGGACCAGATCGAGGCGCCGCAGCAGGAACTGCGTCTCGCGCCCGACGGCGATGGTCCCGGTCGTGGCCGCATAGGTCGCGATCCCCGCAACCAGGGCCGTCACCATCAGCCCGATGGTCAGGACTCGTCGGAGGCCCGGCTTGTTTCGCACCTGGAACAGGCGCGAGAACAGCCAGCTCACGAGATTTCGCATGTCGGTGGCGAGGCGTATGCGGCCTCGACCGGTTTCCGGCGTGGAGGTCGGCACGATGACAGCCCGAATCAGCTACCCGGCCGTCATTTTAAGTCGCGCGCGACTTTGATGTCCAACTCGCGGATTTTCTTGCGCAAGGTGTTGCGGTTGAGGCCGAGCATCTCCGCGGCCCGGATCTGGTTGCCCCGGGTCGCCTCCAGGGACAGCGAGATCAGGGGACGCTCGATCTCGCGCAGGACGCGGTCATAGAGACCGCGCGCCGGCAGGCTGCCGCCGTGGGCGGTGAAGTAGCGTCGCAAATGCAGTTCCGTCGCCGTTCCCAGGGAGTCGCCGGTCGGCGGGCTGGCGTCGGGGACGGTGTGCGACAACTCTGCTTCGACGGCGTCGGCGTGGATGACCTCGGCGCTGTTGAGAACGACCAGGCGGCGGACCAGGTTCTCCAGTTCGCGCACGTTGCCTGGCCAGCTGTAGCGCATCAGGCAGTCGAGGGCGCCACGGTCGAGCGACTTTGCCCCCAGCCCCTCGCCGCGCGCGCCCTCGAGGAAATGGCGGACCAAGTCCGGTATGTCCTCCGTGCGCTCGCGCAGAGGCGGCAGTCGGAGCGGCACGACATTCAGCCGGTAGAAGAGATCCTCGCGGAACAGCCCGCGCCGGATCAACTGTCGCAGGTCGCGATGCGTCGCTGCCACGATGCGCACATTGGCGCGCATGGGCGTGCGGCCGCCTACCGAGGTGTACTCCCCCTCCTGCAGCACGCGCAGCAGACGGGTCTGCGCCTCCGGCGGCATGTCGCCGATCTCGTCGAGGAAGAGCGTTCCGGCGGCCGCCTGCTCGAACCGGCCGACGCCGCGTGCGAGCGCGCCCGTGAAGGCGCCCTTCTCGTGGCCGAACAGCTCGCTTTCGATCAGCTCGCGCGGGATCGCCGCCATGTTGATGGCGACGAACGGGCCGTTGCGCCGCTTGCCGTAGTCATGCAGCGCCCGCGCCACCAGTTCCTTGCCGGTGCCGGATTCGCCATTGATCATCACCGTCAGGTCGGTCTGCATCAGCCGGGCCAGGACGCGGTAGATGTCCTGCATGGCGGGCGAGCGGCCGATGAGCGGCAGGCGCTCCTCCTCCACCTTGCGCTCGCCATCCGCGGCGGGCGCCTGTGGCTGCGTCAGCGCCTTCTCGACGATGCCGATCAGCTCGTTCAGGTCGAAGGGCTTCGGCAGATAGTCGAAGGCGCCGCGCTCGTTGGCGCGCACCGCCGTCAGCAGCGTGTTCTGCGCGCTCATGACGATGACGCGCAGGTCCGGCCGCCGCTTGCGGATGCGCGGCACCAGGTCGAGGCCGTTCTCGTCGGGCATCACGACGTCCGTGATCACGAGGTCGCCGACTCCGTCGTCGACCCATTGCCACAGCATCGCCGCCGTCCCGGTCGTGCGCACGTCGTAGCCCAGCCGCCCCAGCGCTTGGTTGAGGACCGTCCGGATGGCGCGGTCGTCGTCGGCGACCAGGATGGTGGCGGCGCTCACGGCTCGTCCTCCGCCATCGCGACCGCGACCGGCAGCATGACCTTGAACACGGTCCGGCGCGGCTCGCTGTCGAACTCGATGACGCCGCCATGGTCGCCGACGACCTTCGCCACCAGGGCCAGGCCCAACCCCTTGCCTCCGACCTTCGTGGTCACGAACGGGTCGAAGAGATGTGGTCGAAGGTCCTCAGGTATGCCCGATCCGTTGTCCTCGATCGTGACGACCAGCGGCAGCTGCAGGCGGGTGTCGCCGCCGGCGGGAGCGGCCACCCGCACGCCGTGCTGGTAGCGTGTCGTCAGGGTGATGACCCCCTCGCCTGCCGCCGTCGCCTCGGCGGCGTTCTTGATGAGGTTCATGAACAGCTGGATCAACATGTCCCGATTGCCGAGCACCGGCGGCAACGACGGGTCATAGAGCTCGACGAAACGGCAGCTGGCCGCGAACCCGCTCTGGGCCACGCGGCGGGTATGTTCGAGCACGCGGTGGATGTTGACGGCGCTCCGTTCGACCGGTCGATCGTCGGCGAACATCTCCATGCGGTCGATCAGGGCGACGATTCGATCCGCCTCCTCACAGATCAGGTGAGCCAACTCGGCATCGCCCGGCGCTGCCTCGCGCGCGAGCAGCTGGGCCGCGCCGCGGATGCCGGACAGCGGGTTCTTCAGTTCATGCGCGAGCAGCGACGCCATGCCCGTGACCGAGCGCGCGGCGCCGCGGTGCGTCAGCTGGCGGTCGATCTTGTCCGCGATCGAACGCGGATGGAGCGCCACCGTCAGGCAGCCCTCCCGCTCGACGATCGGGACCACGTCGATCGAAACGAGCTGGGCGCCGAAGCGCGGGCCATCCAGGCTGACGTCGTACTCGGAAGTGCCCACGCCCGTGGCGCGCACCTTGGAGATGAGCGCCAGGAGCGGGCTGTCCTCGACCAGGAAATCCGTGAGCGGCCTGCCGATCAGCGACGCCGCGCTGGCACGAAAGAACTGCTCGGTGGCGTTGTTGACGAGGTGCAGGCAGTTGTTGCCGTCGACGAGGAAGACCGGCGCCGACAGGGCATTGAGGACGAGATTCGCGGTCGCCGCCGTCCCGGCCGTGCGCTCCAACAGGGGGAGCAGTTTCACCGAGGCGGAGGAAGGGCTCATCGTCAGGCGGCCAGTCGCTCGACCAGCGGCGCGTAGAAGGCGCGGATGGCCTCGACCACCGCGGTCGGACTGGCAATCCTGTTGATGGCGGCGCGGAACTCGCCCGAACCGGGCAGGCCCTTGCTGTACCATCCGATGTGCTTGCGCGCGACGCGCATGCCGGGCTCGCTGCCGTAGTGGGCGAGCATGTCGCGATAGTGCTCCAACAGCGTGGCGAGCTGCTCCGCGAGCGGCGGGTCGGGGAGCCGATCGCCGGTCCTGAGGAAATGGATGACCTGACGCAGGAACCAGGGCCGGCCGTAACAGCCGCGCCCGATCATCACGCCGTCGGCGCCGGATTCCGCCAAGGCCCGCTCGGCATCGTCGAACGAGACGATGTCGCCGTTGACGACAACGGGAATGGAGACCGCTTCCTTCACCTGCCGCACGAAGCCCCAGTCGGCGCTGCCCTCATAGAACTGGCACCGGGTCCTGCCGTGGATGGTAATCATCTGGATGCCGCACTGCGCCGCGATGCGGGCGAGGCGCGGCGCGTTGCGGTTGTCGGCATCCCATCCCGTGCGCATCTTCAGCGTCACCGGCAGCGACACGGCCTTCACCGTCGCCTCTAGGATGCGGGAGGCATGCAACTCGTCGCGCATCAGGGCCGAACCGGCGTGGCCATTCACGACCTTCTTCACCGGGCAGCCGAAATTGATGTCGATCAGCGCAGCACCGCCGTCTTCGTTAAGTTTCGCCGCTTCGGCCATCACCTCGGGTTCGCAGCCCGCCAGCTGGACGGCCATCGGAAATTCTTCGGGCGTGTTCCGTGCCATTAGCAGCGATTGGCGAGACTCCCGCACCATCGCCTGGCTGGCGATCATCTCCGACACCACGAGTCCGGCCCCGCTCCGCTTCACCAGCCGGCGGAACGGCATGTCCGTGACTCCGGACATCGGTGCCAGGATGACCGGATTGGCTAGCGTAAGAGGGCCGACTTGAATGCCCATTTTTTAGGCGCTTCGTCCCGATGCACAGATTTTGAGCGAATAGTATTGACTGCCGAAATGGTGCAGCGCAACAAAAAAATCTTCACATCAGGCCAGGATTACGTCCGTGACGAACTTCACACCGGGGTAGGCGAGCGTCAGCAAAAGATAGGCCAGCAGCACGAATCTCGCCGCCTGCCGGCCGCGCAACCCGGTCCGATGGTGCACTGCAAGAAGCAGGATGATCACGATGAAGGCCGTCAGGGCGAAGATCGTCTTGTGGTTGAGTTCCAGGAGGTCGCCGTTCTCGACATACTGGGTCGCCGCGCCCGTCAGCAGTCCGAGGCCCAGGACAATGCCGGAGGCACCGAGCAACTGAATCTGGAGGGTCTCTGCATCGGCGACCGAGGGCAACCGCGCCGTCAGGCCCCTCGGTCGCCGGCGCTTCAACGCCCGCTCCTGGAGAAACACGGCAAGGCCGGCAATAGCGGCCAGCGTCAGCAGGCCGTAGGTGGCGACCGACACGAGTATGTGGACTTCTGTCCAGCTGACCAGAAACACGGCGGCCGGAGGGCGAGCCGCATACTCCGCCGCGGCGGCGCCGATTCCCATCAGGAACAAGTATGGCACGAGAAGGGGCGTCAAGCGCCAGCCATTGCGAGTCACCAGGCTGACGACCAGCAGCATCACCAGGCTCGCGACGATGCTGAGCCACAGCGCGGCCGCGAGGCTTCCAAGCCATCCCTGCGCCATCTGGTCGATGGCGACGACCGCCGGCCCCGCGATTGCCACGGCCAGCAGCATCCAGAACAAACGGTCGCGCTCGTTCGAGCGCAGCGAGCGCAACGACACGGGAAGCAGCGAAAAGAGAGCCGAGAGGGTCAGGAGGGGGCTGCCATGCATGGCGCCAATATAGGGCGCCATCATCGCGCTTGCACCGGCCTGCCGGCAAGCGGCTTGGCAACCGTCGCCCTACGGCTTAGCTTCTCCGCCCGGTTCGAACGAGCGACATGACGAACGCCATCGCCCTCATTGTGGCTGCCGGCTCGGGCACGCGCCTGGGCGGCGACGTGCCGAAGCAATACCTGCCGCTCGCCGGCCGCGCCGTGCTTCGTCATTCGGTCGAGACCTTTCTCCGTCATCCCGCGATATCGGGCGTCCGCGTGGTCATCAGTGCGGAGCATCGGGCGCTCTACGACAGCGCCGTCGCCGGCCTGGCCATACTGCCGCCTGTCCCCGGCGGCGCCAGCCGCCAGGACTCCGTCCGGAACGGCCTCAAGAGCCTCGCGGATCTGCGGCCGGACCGCGTCCTCATCCACGACGCCGCGCGTCCCTTTCTGACTGGTGATATCATCGATCGGACCCTGGCGGCGTTGGACGAGGCGCCGGGGGCGGTCGTTGCCGTTCCCGTCACCGACACGCTCAAGCGCGGACACGATGGCCGCGTTGCCGGCACGGTCGACCGCAGCGCCTTGTGGCGGGCTCAGACCCCGCAAGGCTTTCGCTACGCCGACATCGTGGCCGCCCACCGCCAGGCGAAGGGATCGGCGATGACCGATGATGCTGCCGTCGCCGAGGCGGCGGGGTTGCCCGTCAAGCTCGTGATGGGTGCCGACGACAACTTCAAGATAACCACCGCCGAGGATCTGCGCCGCGCCGAGCGCATGCTTGGCACAGCCGCGCAGGAGTTTCGGACGGGAACGGGCTACGACGTCCACCGCTTCGCCCCCGGCGACGGCGTCAGCATCTGCGGCGTGCGCGTCGCCCACGATCAATCGCTCGAGGGCCATTCGGACGCCGATGTCGGGCTTCACGCCCTGACCGACGCGATTCTCGGCACGATCGGCGCCGGCGACCTCGGCAGTCATTTCCCCCCCGGCGATCCACAGTGGCGCGGCGCCGACTCGGCGCGCTTCCTCTTGCACGCCGCCGGCTTGGTCGCCGCCAAGGGCGGCCGCATCGCCCACGTCGACGTGACCCTGATCTGCGAGCGACCGAAGATCGCGCCGCACCGCGCCGCCATGGTCGCGCGGATCGCGGCGATCCTCGGCCTCGACGAGGGGCGCGTCAGCGTCAAAGCCACGACGACGGAGGGCCTCGGCTTCACCGGCCGCCGCGAGGGCATCGCCGCGCAGGCGGTCGCCACCGTCGCCCTCCCCAGCTGAGATGCCGTTCTCCCCTGCACTCACCGGCACGGCCGCGGCGCTCCTCGACGCCTATCGAAGGAGCAGCCTCCGCATCGTCACCGCGGAATCTTGCACGGGTGGGCTGATCGCTGCCTGTCTCACGGAGATCGCGGGTTCGTCCGACGTCGTCGAACGTGGCTTCGTGACCTACTCGAACCAATCCAAGCTCGAGTTGCTCGGGGTGCCGACGGAAACCCTCGAAAAGCACGGTGCCGTGAGCCCGCACGTGGCGCGCGCCATGGTCGAAGGAGCGCTCGCCCACTCCCCCGCCGACGTGGCCGTGGCCGTGACGGGGATCGCCGGCCCGGGCGGCGCCACGCCGGCGAAGCCCGTCGGCCTGGTCTATCTCGCGTGCCAGCGCCGCGGCCGCGAGCCGCTGATCGAGCGCCACCAGTTCCATGGCGACCGACAGGCTGTCCGCGTTGCAGCGCTCGAAGCGGCCTTCGAACTGCTCCGCCAGGAGCTCGATGATTAAGCGCGTCGTCGGCATCGACTTCAGCGGTGCCGAAAAGGCCGGCGAGGCGATCTGGATCGCCGAAGCGGAGACCGGTGGCGACGGTGTCCGCATCGAGCGCTGCGGCCCGGCCGCCGATCTCGCGGGCTCGGGCCCGGAGCGCGCCCGTTGCCTCGCCGCCCTGGTGATCTTCATCGCCGCCCAGCGCAACGCCATCATCGGTTGCGACTTTCCGTTCAGCCTGCCGGTCGAGTTCCTCGACGGTGCCAGCTGGCGCGACTTTGCGCTCGGCCTGGAGGGCCGCTTCTCCGGAGCCGAGGATTTCCTCGCCGACTGTCGCCGCCGCTCCGGTGGCCGCGAGATCAGGCGCGCCTGCGACCGCGAATCGCGGGTTCCATTCGCGGCCTACAATCTGCGCATCTATCGGCAGACCTACCATGGTATACGCGATGTCCTCGCGCCCCTCCTGCGCACGGACGACGCCGTCGTCCTTCCCATGGAGGGCTCGAGGCCCGATCGCCCCTGGGTGATTGAGACCTGCCCGGCCTCCACGCTCAAGCAGGCCGGCCTCTACCCATCGTACAAGGGCAGAGGCGACGACGCCCGCGCCGCTCGCCGCCATATCGTCGATGGCCTGGTCCGTCGCGGCATTTTGGCGCCACTCTCACGATCACTGCGGCGGCTGGCGATCGAGAATCAAGGTGGCGATGTCTTGGACAGCATGGTCGCGGCCGCCGCCACCGCGCGGGCCTATCGGTCCGGCGCTTTCAGGGACATTATTCCCAACCGGTTTGAATTGGTCGAAGGCCGCGTCTACTTCTGATCGCGCTGAGCTTATTTGTATGGGGTGCTTGCCTTTTTGGCCGCATCGGCGTCTGATCCCGGCAAAACAAGACGCTGGGGGGGGCTGATGTATGCACGTATCGGGCGGTACGAGGTCGCGACGGACCGGATAGCCGAGGCGGAAGAGATTGCCAGGAAGGCGCTCTCCTTCGTCCGCAAGGTGCCGGGGATCAAGGCCTACACGCACATGATGAGTGACGACGGCAAGGGCATGGTCGTCGCCGTCTACGAGAACAAGGCGGCGGCCGGCGCGGCCGCTCCGCTGGTCCAGCAGTTCTGGATGCGGTTTTCACCGGTGCTGCTGGGGCAGCCGCGGCTGGAGGAATTCGGCGCCGTATGGGCGCTCGAGACCTTCACCTAGCGTCAGCCAAAGCCGCCGCCGTGCCGTCGCCGTAGAGCTTGCGCGCCCTCGTCTCGAAGGCGTGGACCATGCGTCGCACGGCCTCGTTGAAGAGCGCGCCGATGATCCGTTGGAGGATGGCGGAACGGAACTCGAAATCGACGTAGAAGTCGATCCGGGTTCGGCCATTCGGCAGCGGCTCGAAGAGCCAGTGGTTGTTGAGATAACGGAACGGCCCTTCCGTGTAGGCCACGTCGATCCGCAGGTTCGGGCGATCGAGCTTCACGCGGCTGGTGAAGCGCTCCCGGACCATCTTGAAGCCGATGACCAGGTCGGCAACGACGATATTCTCCTCCCTGCTGCGCACGCGGGCGCCGACGCACCAAGGCAGGAACTCCGGGTAGCGCTCGATGTCGGCCACGAGATCGAACAATTGCTCGGGCCGATAGGGCAGCTCGCGCTTCTCGGCATGGGTCGGCATCGGGTCGAGCGGATCAGGCCGTCGGGGCAGATCCGTGAAGCTGTGTCTCGCGCGCGGCCCGCAAGCGCTGGAAATCGTCGCCCGCATGATAGGAGGAGCGCGTCAGCGGCGAAGCCGAGACCATCAGGAAGCCCTTGCCGAGCGCATGCTGCCGATACTCGGCGAACTCGGCCGGCGGCACGAAGCGGTCCACCGGATGATGACGCGGCGTCGGCTGCAGATATTGGCCGATGGTGAGGAAATCCACATCGGCGGCTCGCATGTCGTCCATCACCTGCAGCACCTCGTCGCGGGTCTCGCCGAGGCCGACCATGATGCCGGATTTCGTGAACATCGCCGGATCGAGCTCTTTGACGCGCGCCAGCAACTGCATGGAAGCGAAATAGCGTGCGCCCGGGCGAACCGGCCGGTATAGCCGCGGCACGGTCTCGAGATTGTGGTTGTAGACGTCGGGGCGCGCCTCCACGACCGTCTCGACGGCGCCGTCCTTGCGCAGGAAATCGGGCGTCAGCACCTCGATCGTCGTACCCGGCGCATGCGCCCGAATAGCGCGAATGACGCGGGCGAAGTGCCCGGCGCCGCCGTCATCGAGGTCGTCGCGGTCGACCGAGGTGACGACCACATGGGACAGCCCCAGTTCGGCCACCGCTTCGCCCACATGCTCGGGTTCGTGCGGATCGAGCTGGTCGGGCTTCCCAGTCGCCACATTGCAGAAGGCGCAGGCGCGCGTGCACACACTGCCGAGGATCATCACCGTGGCGTGCTTCTGTTTCCAGCACTCACCGATGTTCGGGCAGGCCGCCTCTTCGCACACCGTGTGAAGGTTGAGTCGGCGCATGAGATCGCGCGTCTCCTGGTACTCGCGCGACATCGGTGCCTTCACTCGCAGCCACTCGGGCTTGCGCGGCGCCGGATGCACCGGGTTGTTGGCCTTCTCGGGGTGCCGCAGGGCGGCGGCTTCGGATGGTGCTGTCATGGGCTATATGTGGATCGCGCGGCCGTAGGCGGCAAGCACCGCCTCATGCATCATCTCAGACAGCGTCGGATGCGGGAAGACCGAATGCATGAGCTCCGCCTCCGTCGATTCCAGGGTGCGGGCGATGCCGTAGCCCTGGATCAGCTCGGTCACCTCGGCGCCGATCATATGGGCGCCCAGCAGCTCACCGGTCTTGGCGTCGAACACCGTCTTCACCATGCCCTCGGGTTCGCCGAGGGCGATCGCCTTGCCGTTGCCAATGAAGGGGAAACGCCCGACCTTCACGTCCTTCCCCGCCGCCTTGGCCGCCTTCTCGGTCAGGCCGACGCTGGCCACCTGCGGCCGGCAGTAGGTGCAGCCGGGAATCTTCGTGACATCCAGGGGATGCAGGCCCTCCACGCCGGCGATCTTCTCGACGCAGATCACGCCCTCGTGGCTGGCCTTGTGCGCCAGCCAGGGCGGCCCCACCAAGTCGCCGATGGCATAGACGCCCGGCTCGCCGGTGGCGGCCCAGGGGTCGATCACCACATGCGTTTTCTCGACCTTCACCTTGGTACCCTCGAGGCCGATGTT
>Ga0335085_10010974_pt1 | contig 13477 bp, 8 predicted proteins | sample Lox_Sample_45_FD_206712 | JGI IMG/M metagenome (GOLD analysis project Ga0335085, IMG submission 206712) | Soil microbial communities from Loxahatchee National Wildlife Refuge, Florida, United States - Lox_Sample_4.5 | ecosystem: Environmental > Terrestrial > Soil > Wetlands | place: USA: Florida...
GGCGACTTGACGCGGCGCGTCGGTCGTCAGGGTCCGACAACGGTTGTGGCGGTGCAACTGTTGGAGAAGGCGGGATTGGTAACGATAGCCAAGTCGGGCGAAGACCGGCGCAAAAGCTTGGTACGTTTGACCGGGCGCGGCCAAAAGTTGGCGGCGACGATGTCGCCCCTCATCAGGCAAGCGAATGAGCGGGCGATGGCCGATCTCTCCCCGGCGGAAATCCGCCTGTTCAAACGCCTTATCGTGCGAATTCAGCGAAAGCTCGATCTGGAATGCCGGAACCGAAACGAGTGGTCGGCGCGACGCACGCAGCGATTGGCAAAGGAAGTAGGTCTGTAAACCGAGCAACAAAGGGTGGAAACAACATGCCGCAATTCATCACCATTCACCGCGCGCCGGGTCTAAAAAGCGACGAGCTGGCGCAAAACGCGCCTCACGTGCTCGGCGCCAAGATCGCGGTATTCAAGCAAATCTATGCAAACATCGCCTCGGGTTTTATCGTTTCCGTGTTCGAGGCCGAATCCAAAGAAAAGCTCGAGGAGCAGATGGAAGTGCTCGGCTTCCCGGTCGACGAAACGCATGAAGTACACTTCGCCGCCTCGCGCGCCGAATTGGAGCAGATGGCCAAACAACACAGCAAATGACTGAGGGAGGACAATCATGACCGCTGAGAAACTCGTCATCCCGCCGCCGCGCAGCGACCGGCCGCCAATGCACGCCAACGCCTTCGACGTGGCACAAGGCAGCAATACCCAGCTTAAGCCGCTGTTCCCTTATCTGCATCCGGGCGCGATGGTACCGGCTTCCGCGCTGCTGATTGGCGGCCCCGGCGCGGACTACGGGCATTTCTTCCATCACAACACCCAGCACGAAATCGTATTAACATTAGCCGCCAACGGCGCGATGCTGCCAACCGGTCAGGTCTTTGTCGGCGCGGTCATACACGGAGTCAATTCGTTCTTGAAGAACGAAAAAGACCCGAAGTCATTCGCCACTTTTGTCATTACACAAATGCAGAGCGAATCCGGCGTGCAAACGGAAGCCTGCAGTTTGCGCTGCGAGAAGTGCCACGAACAAATCTTCTTCAAGGAATTTGACGCAACCCCGGCACCCGATGCGACGGAGCCGAATTTTCCATTTCCGGGGGTCGCTGCCCTCCCTGACTTATTCGCCGAGTATAATAATGACCAGGCGCGCCACGTCTGCGCCAAATGCGGCCATGTAAACCGTGAATTTCCCGTGGCCGCCTGGGGTTGGGACAAATACGCGGATCAGAGCACGATGGCGAGGGCCGCCCGGCAGACTCTAATCGACGCAGCGGGCGCGGCCTAAAAGATTAGGTGCGACGATGCGTAAAAAAACATTTCAAGTGTGGCGCGAGGCGGCAAAGCTTGGCGCCTATGCCGAGATGCCGATGTTGCCAGCCGACAAGCAGGTGCAGGTGCATCTGAGCAGGAACGATCGGCCGCAGCCGTTCTACCTCATCTGTGGCAAGGATACCTTGGTTGCGCTGATGTCCGGCGCCGCGACCGTCGAATTCAAGGGCACGCCAATCGATCACTTTGCGCTGAAGCCCGGAAGCTTTGTTTACATACCTGCCGGTGCACCGCACCGCATCGTTCCCGCGGAGACCAGCATCATGATGCGCTATAAGCAGATGGATGCCGGGCTCGAGGGCGTAGCGTGGTATTGCGACAGTTGCGATGCGGAAATCTATCGAGAGGTATGGGATACCGCCACGACATTGTCGCAGGCGAAATACGAGGAGGTTTCCTCCCATTTTGCCGCCGACGCCGCGCTGCGGACGTGCCGCCAGTGCGGATCGATCCATCCGGCGCCTGATTTGGCAGGCTTCGCCTGGTCCGAAGCGGCTCGCGAAATCGCAGCCGTTTCACCTGGTACGTGAGAAGAGGAAATTCGATCCGAGCGATGATGCCTGCAGGGTCATAAAGCAAATGACGTCCTTCATGTACCGCTGTCCGAACACGGGAGCCCAGGTTCAGGGCTTCCTCGTCGTCGAAGAGGTGCCCGAGCACTGGAATTTTGAGCCGGAAGACGGTCCGTACGAGTCGATGTACTGCGAGGTGTGCCGACAGGCTCACTTTGTGAACGTCAAGACCGGCAAGGTTCTGGGCGAAGATGAGGATGCCGAGCGGGCCATCAATTCCGGCTGAGCCAGCACATTCAACGAACCGAACTTGCGAGTACACGGCCTAGTCGCCAAAGAGCCCGCGCAGGCGCCTGGCGCTGGCGATGGCCGCCGACCGCAAGCCTTCCAGACGCCGCGCCAGGGCAAACGGCACGTGCGGCCGCACCGCGATCAGGCGATCGCACAGCGCCAGCCGCTCGCGCCAGATCCGATCGATCATCGGGTGGTTTGCGGTGGCGCACGAGTCGGTGCGGGCGAGGCTGGTGTCCTCGGCAAGCTCGCTGGTCAGTTCGACGGTGAGCATCACGCCGGGCGAATAGCGGGCGTAGGCTTCATCGTAGGCGATCTTCCAAAACCAGGCGGAGCCGGCGCTGCGCAGCACGATCGTGGCGGCAATCGCGCGGCCATCGACCAGGAGGCGGTCGATCGAGACCTTGCCTTCGGCGGCAAGGCCGCGCACCGCCGCGCGCACGAAGCCGCGAACATTGTCGTGACCGGCCGCGGCGGTCCCGGCGCGGCCTTTCCAACCGCGCGCTTCGAGCGCAAGAAAATCCTCGAGCGCCACGACAACGGCGGCGGGCTCGGTCGCAGCGGTAAACAGCACGGCGCCGGTCTCGCTCAGACGGCGCCATTGCCGCCGCAATTCCTTGTGCTGGCGCGGCGTGAGCGCATCCTCGACGTAACGCGAGCGATTGCGGCCCGGCGCCAGCAATGCCCGCTGATGGTGGTTGAAATCGGCGGTCGGCATCCGCGCGCGGCGGGTAATGGCAGCGAGCGCCGCGGCGAACGGACCGTCCGCGGGCAAGAACGGCAGCAGCACCAGACCCGGTAGCGTCGGCTGCGCCGACAGATGGGTAAGGAAGGCGGCCACGATCGGTTCGGCCGCCTCGCGCTCGACCAAGGGCACGCCGAGCGGCCCATAGGGATGGGTCAGGCCGACCAGGATCGGCAGGGCCGGGCCGTAGCGCCGTCGTTCGATCCGCCCCGGAAACAAGCCGAGCAACCGCGCCGGCTCCGTGCTCGACCAGACCAGCACGGCGCCAGCGCCGCGGTCGGCAACCGCTGCCGCGGCGAGCAGAAAGGCCGGCTCGTAGAACACGTTCGGCTCGAGCGCGCGTGCGGCGAGTTCGCGCCATTGCGCCGCGACCGGCGGCAGCTCGTCCAGGCGGCGCCACTCCACCGTCAGCGAACTCGCCGCGTAGCGGTCGGCAAGCGCGGCGCGGCGCGCGGTCGCGATCGCCGAGGCTGCGTCTTCGAGCGCGACGACCGGCGCCAGGTTGAGCGAGGCTCCGATCGGCATGCCGCGCCCTAGCCCTTCGCGGCGCCGCCGAAAACCAGGCAATGCAAGCCCAGCCGGTATTTTGCGACGACGAAGAGGCTGGCCGATTCGAACACCAGCGCCACCGCGCCGGCGACCGCCGCGCCGGTGAGCGCGAACCGCGGGATCAGCACGAGGCAGAGAACCAGACTGAGCGCGAACGAGGCGCCATAGACGAGCGCGCACGAGCGCCGTTCGCCGAGCATGTTGAGGAGCCGCTCCGCCGGGCCGACGGACGCCCGCGCCAACAGGCCGATGGCGATGATGAACATCAGATGATAGCCGGAGACGAAGCCGGCGCCGTACAGGCGCAGCAGCGGCCGGCCGAGCGCCAGCAGGACGAGAATGCAGGCGAGCGACGGCCAGAACGTCAGCCGCACCGATTGCCTGACGAAAGCGGCGAGCCGTTCGCGGTCGCCGCTGACGTGGTATTCGGCGAATTTGTGGGCGATGGTCTGTGCCACCGAATAGTAAATGAAGGCGACCAGCGCCAGCGTCTTCACCGCGGCGTAATAGACCGCGACCTCGTCGGCCGGTCGGAACTGCTGCAGCATGATGACGTCGGAATAGGTCAACAGCAAATAGAAGGCCTCGACGAAAAAGATCGGCGTCGACGTCGCAAGCCACGCCCGCACCGCATAGGCGCGGGGGCCGCGGTCGACCGCGCCGGCAAGCCTGCGGTTGAGAACCGTTGACTGTCCGAGACAGACGCTGACGAGCGAGATGACGCTGACAATGGTGGCGGTGACCGCATCGGTGGCGAGGCCGAGCGCATAAGCCAGTGCCATCAAGCCGAGCAGCGCCAGCTGGCGCTGCACGTAAACCGGCGTCAGCCCGAGATTGACCCAGTCATACGAGCGCGCGATGCCGCTCTGCACCTGGCACAGCGCGAACATCGGCAGCGCGGCGCATGAAAGATAAAGCGGGATGATCGTCTGCCTGGCGATATGCGGAGACAACAGCGCCACGGCCGCCGCCCCGGCCGCAGCCACCGTGACCGAAATGGCGAAGGCGAGCCAGCGGCTGCCGCCGAGAAAGCCGCGCAGCAGCGCCAAGCGCTTGTGCTCGGTGTATTCCGGAATGAAGCGCTGGGCGGCCGAAGCAAGCCCCAGATCGGCCATGCCGCCGATCAGCAACACCCAGGTCCAGGCATAGATGTAGATGCCGAATTCGAAGCCGCCCATCCAGCGCGCCAGCAATATCTGCGAGACGAAGGCAATCGCGGCGCTGGCGACCCGGATCAGGAAAGCGGCGCCGGCAAGACGGCGCGCCAGCGACGAATCGGTGCCGTCGGCAAACAGCGCGCGGGCCGCCGCGACGACCCCGCCAAGGTCGCGCCGCGGGCCGAGAGCAAACGTGCGCCAAGGCGAACGCGGCGTGTGTTCGGAACCGATCGATGCCACAACAACCTCTGCGCCGCCGGCGGCTGGCTCTCGGCTGATGCGGCGAGCGTTAGCAAGGAACCGTTAACATTCGGTTGGAAGAAATTAACAATTATGCGCGGAATGCCTCGATCAGCCTCACCCTCAGGCGCTCGGCGCGCAAGCGCCGAGCCTCGAAGGGCCCCTGACGTGAGACTGCATCCTTCGAGGCTCGCCGACTGCGTCGGCGAGCACCTCAGGATGAGGGGGATGTCTGTTTCAATACGGCGAGCAGCGTTTGCGCCTGTTCGATTTCGGGGAATTCCGGCGTCGGGGAAAAACATTCGAGCGCGGACGCGAGCGCAGCGTGGGCCTCGACGGCGCGGTTGGTCGATTGATAAAGCTTCGCCAGCGCCAGCGCCGCGCGCAGCTCGAAGCTCTTGGCCTGCTGCTGTTGCGCGACGGCGATAGCGGTCAAAAAAGCTTCTTCGGCCGGCGCCGTGTTCGCTGCATCGCGCTTCAATAAAATCTCGCCGCGGACGCGGTGCAGGAAGGCATCGCTCCAGCGCTCGCCTATTTCGCTCGTCAACGCTAGCGCTTCGTCCACTTCAGCCAATGCTTCTGCGCTTTGCCCATCGCCTTCAAGCTCCGCGAGTGCTCCTTGTAACCAGCCCAACCATGTTTTGTTGCCCGTTTGCGTGTGAGCAGCCAGCCCTTGGCGCAGTTGATCGACCCCGGCTGTGCGATCTCCAAGCCGAGCGCGAGCCCAACCAGTGCACATCATCGCTAAGGGTAGGTAGTTGCCGAGCCCATGTGCACTGCTGACTTCAATAGCGTTTTGCCCAGCGCGCAATGCAGCTTCGGCGTCGGCCCGAAGCACTTCGAGGATGACGTTGACGGTGTAGTTGTTTGCAAGCGTTGGCGGGTGATCAAGCTCAATGGCGCGTTCGACTGATTCCTCAATTAGCTCTCGCGCTCGTTCGACGTCACCGAGCAGCCAACTCGCCCAAGCGAGATAAGCCATAGCGGCAAGCCCGGGTTCAGGGCCCAACTGAAATTTGTCGTCACCGTTCCACCGCGGAACGTAACTCACTAATGCTTGCTCGAGATGGCCGCGTGCATCCAGTAACTCGCCCTGCATCAAGTGTGTGAAGCCCAACATGCGGCGTGCCGTGACCGCTTCCGGCTTTCGTCCTTCATTATCGGCTGCGTGCAAAATGGTTTCCGCCGCCTGCGCAGCCGGCCCAAACTCACCGCGCATAAAGTTGTTGGCCCACTGCCCGTATAAGGCAGCGTATCGCTCGCGTGCAGGGCCGACCTTGTCGGCGAGTTTGCGAGCGTGCGCAAACGCTGCCTTCGTTTCTTCGGCGCCAAATCCCTTAGACCACATTACAGCCTGGCTGTAGCTCGTCTGCAGCTTCAGTCGGCGCTGGCGCGCCGCGGAGGCGTTTTTCACTTCGTCGGTTTCGGCGAGCACTGCGAGTAGCGCGTGCGATTCTGCAATCTCCGGAAATTCCGGCGTCGGGGAAAAACCTGCGAGCGCGGGGGCGAGCACGGCATGCGCATCGGCGGCGCGGCTTGTGTTCTGATAAAGCTGCGCCAGCGCCAACGCAGCCTGCAGTTCGAAGCTCTTCGCGTTCTGCCGTTGGGCGATGGCTATGCCGATGAGGAAGGCTTCTTCCGCCGGCACCGTGTCCATCGGGTCGCGCTTTAACAAAATCTGGCCGCGGATGCGGTACAACAACGCAGCAGCCCAGTATCCGCCTATTTGGTCCACCAGCGCCAGCGCTTCATCAATTGTGACCGACGCGCGCGCGACGTCCCCGGCATCGCTTTCGATCTGGGCCAGCAGTCCTTGATAGAGCGGCAGCCACAGTCTGTTTCCCCGTTCGGCCAAATCCGCCAGGGCTTGCCGTAGCTCAGCCGCCCCGGTTTCCCGATCGCCAAGGTGCGCGTGCGCCCAGCCGACACACGCATTTCCAACCGTCAGATAGAGCGAGAGCGCATGCTCACGGCTGAGCTCAACGGTAGCCTGCGCAGCGCGCAGGGCAACTTCGGCATCGCCGCGGAACAAGTCGAACATGGCAGCGAAGTAGTAAGTGTTGGCAAGCGTTGGCACATGGGCAGATTCAACCGCGTCCGTTATTGCCTTCTCGATCGGTTCGCGTGCCGATCGCACCTCACCAAGGGTCCAACGTGAAAGGCCGAGATAGCAAAGCGCCGCGATACGCGAGTCCTGGCCAAAGCGGAGTTTGGCATCGCGATGCCACGCGGAATCGTCAATCTCCAGCGCCTTTTCGCTGTGGATTCGAGCGTCGGCAAAGCTCCCCTGACAAAGCGACGTCAGCGCGATCAAACGATGACCGGCCAACGCTTCCGTCGTCTGCGGTTCGGCCTCCCGCAGCAGCAGTCTGGCCGTCTCCTGCGCTGCGCTCAACTCAGTCGACAATAGATTGACGCCCCATTGCCCGTAGTAGGTGATATATCGTTCGTCCGATTTGTCCGTGCTGGTACCGAGCTCCTGGGCGCGTCTGAAGGCCGCTTTCGTTTCCTCGGCGGCGTAGCCCTTGGACCACATCATCGCCTGTCCGTAGCTGGTCTGTAGCTTCAGCCGCTGGATTGACGATGCCGATGCCGGGGTAGCGGCGCGCAGCGCGGTTTCGCCAGACTTGTCCGCCATCGCGATGGCCTTGCCGAGATGCGCGATCGCTTCCTGGAAGGCGGAGCGGCGCAACGCCTGGTCGCCGGCTTTGCCCCACCATTCGATGGCGTCGTCGGTCATGCCGGCCTGCGTGAAGTGATGCGCCAGCGCCTCCGGCTCGGCGACGGCGGTGTCGGCGAAGCGGTCGCGCAAAGTCTCGGCCACGCGGCGGTGCAAGATTTGGCGGCGGCTCTTGAGCAGATTTTCGTAAGCCGCGTCCTGAATGAGCGCGTGCTTGAAGCGGTAATCGCTCTCCGGCGGCAGGCCTTGGACCAGGACAATGTCGGCGTCGGCAAGCTTTTCGAGCGCCGCCTGCAGCGGCGCATCATCCAGAGCGGCGACGGCGCGGAGGAGCGAGTAGGAGAAACCGCGGCCAATCACCGCGCCGATCTGCGCCACCTCGCGCGCGCCTCCGAGGCGGTCGAGCCGCGCCATCAATGACTGCTGCAAAGTCGGCGGGATGGCCTGGATGCCGCCCTGCTCGCCGCGCTCCAAGAGGAGCCGCGTCACCTCCTCGACGAACAGCGGCACGCCGCCGGTGCGAGCGGCCACGTCTTCGATCACCTCGCGCGAGAGCGCGTGGCGGGCGGAGAGTTCACCGACCATGTCGCGCACCTGGCTGCGGTCGAGCGGGGCGAGCGAGATGGTGCCGTGATGCGAGCGCATGCCCCAGGGCGGGCGGAATTCCGGGCGCATGGTCGCCACGATGAAGAGCGGCGCCAGCGCGCCGCGCTCGGCGATGCCGCGCAAGACGTCGAGCGTGGTCGGGTCGGCCCAGTGCAAATCCTCGAACGCCAGCACCAGCGGCTGGGCGCGGGCGCCCGCCATCACCCAGTTGGTCAGCGCGGCCAATTGCCGGCGGCGCAGTTCCTCCGGCGCCAGCGCCGGCATGCGCTCCTTGGGGAGGGGAATATCAAGGAGCGGCGCCACCAGCGGCACGGTGTCGGCCGGGTCGAGCTTGACCTGGGCCAGCGAGTTTTCCAGGTCGGCTAGCCGCCGCTCTGCCGGCACGTCGGCGCCACCGAAGCGCTGACGGCCCCATTCGGCGATCGGGTGCAGCGGTGTGTTCTGCAGAAGCTGCGAGCAGCTCCACTCCACCCAGGTGTGCGGCACCTCGCGCAAGCGGGCGTGAAACTCCTCGATCAGCCGCGATTTGCCCAAGCCCGGCTCGCCGACGATCAGCACCAATTGGCCGTCGCCGCCCTGGGCGCGCTCCCAGCGCCGCAGCAGCATCGCGATCTCTTCGTCGCGGCCGATGAGCGGCGTGGGATTGCGCTGTGCCGAACGCCGGCCGCCGCCGCTGGCGCGGATGAGGCGGAACAGCGCGGTCGGCTCGGGCACGCCTTTGAGCGCGTGGGTGCCACGCTCTTCCGCAACAAAGAGCCCGGCAATCTGGCGCTGCACCCGCGCGGTGACCAGAACCGCGCCCGGCTCGGCCAGCGCCTGCACTCGCGCCGCGATATTGGCGACATCGCCGTAGATATCGCCCGCCGCATCGACCACCGCCGGACCGGTCTCCAGGCCGACGCGGGCGGCAAGCTCCGACTTTCCAGTGCCGGTGTTCTTACGATTGAGGTCCGCAAGCGCGCGCTGGATCGCGAGCGCCGCGCGCGCGGCGCGCTCGGCGTCGTTCTCGTGCGCCTGCGGATAGCCGAACAGCGCAAGGAGGCCGTCGCCCAGCTTCTTCGCCACATGGCCGCCCATCTCCGTCACGGCAGCGGAGGCGGCATCGAGATAACTGCCAACCAGGTCGCGCCACTCCTCGGCGTCGAGCTGCGCGGAAATGCCGGTCGAGCCGACCAGATCGCAGAACATCACCGTGAGATAGCGCCGCTCCCCGGCGGCCTCCGCGGCCGGCGCGGATGCAACGGCCGGTGCGGCGGGCGACGGCGACGGTGCCGCGGCGGTCGCTGCGCCATCCAACTCGGCAATGGCGCGCAGCATTTTGCGGCGGTGGCCGAGCGAGGCGATGCCCAGCTCCTTCAGATCCTGATCGGTCAGATCAGGCAGGATCGAAAAATCGATATCATTCTCGGCAAAGGCAGGCGCGTACTCGCCGAGCCCGAGAGAGACCAACCACTCGTCGATCGCCGGCACCGCGATGCTCACCCATCAAAGAAAGCGCGGCCGGTGTCGCTATAGCAGATTTCCGCCGACGGGTGTCTGCAAATAGCGGGCGGCCGGCGCCTGGGCCTTGGACGGAACGCAAACAGCAAAGCGCGGCCGCCGGCGGCGCTCAATAATCCTTGAGCAGCCGCTCGATGTAATCGAGCTCGTCCTGCGGGCGCAGCACGTCGCCGAAGCGGCGGCGCAACTCCTCGATGATGCGGCGGGCGCGCTGCACATCGATGTCGCCCGGCACTTTGACGGTGGCGTCGTCGCCGTAGTCGCGCCCGCGCAGCGGCCGGCCGAGCGGATCGGTGTCGCGCTGCGCCCGCGGCAGGCCGAGCCGGCCCTTTTGCCCGGCACCGGGTCCCTGCCCCATCTGCTGCTGCATCGACTGCGCGAGGCCTTGCGCGCCCTTGCGCAGCGCATCAAGCGCGCGGCCCTGCGAGTCGACGGCATCGTCGGCATTGCCGTCGCCAAGATCGCCCTCGGCCTCGCCCATGGCGTCGCCGGCGCGGCCGAGTTGGTCCATCCCGCTTTGATCGCCCTGGCCCTGCTGGTTCTGGCTCATGCCGCGGTTCTTCAGGTCCTCGAGCAGCTTCTTGAGCCGGTCGCGCAACGCCTGCTGGCTCTGCTGCAGTTCGTCGAGCGACTGACCTTTTCCCTGCTGGCCGCGCTGGGCGTTCTGCCGGCGCTGTTCCTGGCCCTGGCGATAAGTGCGATCGCGCAATTCCTGCTGCTGCTGGATCATGTCGCCAAGCTCGTCGAGCTCCGACATCATGTCGCCGAGGTCGTCCTCGTTCATGTTCGGCGTGGCCATCTGCAGGTTCTCCATCATCTGCTGGAGCTGCTGCAGAAGTTGACGCGCGGCATCCTTGGCGCCGTTGCGCGCCAGGTTCTCGAGCCGGTCGAGCAGGCTTTTCAGGTCCTGCGAGCGCAGCGCACGCGCATTGCGGTCGAGCGGCCGGGCAAGCTGCTGATTGTGCTTCATCTGCTCCTGCATCGCCTGCAGGTAGCGGTCCATAGCGGCGCGCAGTTGGTCCATGAGCTGCTTGATTTCCTGGTCGCCGGCGCCGCGTTCGAGCGCCGCCCGCAGCGCCTCCTCGGCGTTGCGCAAGGCGGCCTGCGCATTGGCAATGTCGCCGTCCTCCATCCCGACCGCCATCTGCCACAGCCGCGCGGCGGCGTCGCGCAAGTCGTCGTCGGTCTTGGCGCGAATGAGCGACCAGAAAATCGAGCGCAGCCCGAGATAGACGCCGAAGTCGGCTTTGAACCTTTCCGGCGCCATGGACAGCGCATCGAGCGCGGTGGTGACGAGCGGACGCGCACCGGCGTCGAGCGCCAGATTGCGCCGCTGCTCGACCAGGGCTCGCGCCAGCGGCTTGGTGAAGATGCGCGCCGGCAGGCGAAACGTGAACGGCTCGCTCCTGCCTTCATTGCCGGCTTCGTCGCGGGCGACGAGCGTCATGACCACTTCGGCGCCGGCCCAGGGATGATCGGTCAGATCCTTGATGGTCTGGCCGACACCGGTCTTGGTCCGCGCCTGCGGCAGGGTGAGGGCGAAGTCGGGCGGACCATAGAGCGGACGGGCGGCGGCGCCGGTCTTTTCGAGTTCGCTCTTGCGCACGAATGTCGCCTGCGCCTCGGTCACCCCGTAGTCGTCTTCCAGGCGGTAGGACAAGAGCAGCGAGCCCCGCGCCTGCTGCTCGGGATCCTTGGCGAGCGCAATGATCGGCGGCTTGTCGGGAATCGCATTGAACGCCCAGGTCAGCTCGTCGCCGGCGCCGTGCAGCGTCGCCGAACCGGTCGCTCCGATCCTGAACCGGAATTCCTGCGTGCTCGGCGGCGCCGGCGGGTCATTTGCGGTTGCGGTCACGCCGCCCTTGCCGGTGACGTCGAGACGGACCTTTCCGGTCGCGCGAACGATCAGGATGCTGCCGGCCGGAACCGAAACCGGCATACCGCCTTCGGCATCCTGTCGCGTCATCTCGCCCGGATGGATGCCGGCCAGGATGATCGGGGGCTTGCCGGTATAGCCGGGCGGCGTGACCCAGGCGTCGACGCGGAAATTTGCCGGCAGCACCACGCCCTGCCAGTCGAAAGCGGCAGCCACGCGCTTCCAATGCTCGCCGCCGGCGGCGACGAAGGTGGCGATTGCGGCGACGAGGACGAGGCCGCGCAACGCATAAGGGTCGCGCACGGCGACACGCGGCGACGGCCAGCCGGCCTTGAAGGCACGCGCCGCGGCGAGCGTGCGCTCGACATGCGCGCGCCAGAGCGCGAGCGAGTACGGGTCCTGCGGCGTGACGGCAAGCGCATCGACGATCGCAGTTGCCGGCCGGTGACGGAGCCTGCTGCCGCGGTCGAGCCGGCGCAGACCGTCGGCGGCCGCGGGCAAGCGCACGCGGGCAAGCGGGACCAGCGCCGCGAGCGCGATGAGCGCAAACCCGACCATGCCGGCGGCACGGCCGAGCGGCGGCAGCCAGAGCCACACCCCGAGCCAGGATACCGCAAGGAAAAAGCCGATCACGGTTGCGAGCGTGGCAAGCGGCGGCCACAGCCGCTCCCAGAACACCGTCAAGCGCGCGCGGCGCACGGCGCGGCCGAGCTGCGATCGGGCGGCAAGCTCCGCGGTTTCGGGCGCAACGCCAGACTGGTTCGATGAGGTATCCGTCACCACTTTCTCCGCGGAGAAAACTCCGCACAACAACACGTTAGCATCAGGGCCGGTTCATGGCACGCGCCGCAGCAAGGCAAGATCACAGCCATCCCGGCAGGCGGTCGAGCGCGATCAATTGCTCGGCCGTCACGCGCGGCCGCACCAGCGCCCATTCGGAAGCCTTGACAAGGACTTCCGGAACCAGGGCGCGGCTGTTGTAGGTTCCGGCCTGAACCGCGCCATAGGCGCCGGCGCTCATGACGGCGAGGAGGTCGCCCGGCTGCGGCTCGGTCATGGCGCGATCGAGCGCCAGGAAATCGCCTGATTCGCAGACCGGCCCGACCAAGTCGGCGACGATGCGCGGCGCGCCGGCCAAAGCCTCGCGGAGCGGACGGATATCGTGGTGCGCCTCGTAAAGCGTCGGACGCACCAGATCGTTCATGCCGGCGTCGACGATCACGAACGTCTTGGTCGCGCCGCGTTTCACGTAGAGGACGCGGGTCACCAGAATGCCGGCATTGCCGACGATGAGACGGCCCGGCTCGAAAATCAGCCGGCAGCCGAGGTCGCGGGTGGCGCGCTTGACCACGGCCGCATACGCATCGGGATCGGGCGGCGGCTCGTTGTCCTCGCGATAGGGAATCCCCAGGCCGCCGCCGAGATCTACGTGGCGGATGGCGTGGCCGTCGGCGCGCAGTTCGCCGACGAAATCGGCGAGCAGCGTGAACGCATCGCTGAATGGGTCGAGTTCGACGATCTGGCTGCCGATATGCATGTCGACGCCGACGACGCGCACGCCCTTGAGCCCGGCGGCGCGCGCATAGACCTCGCGCGCCCGGCTGATCGGAATGCCGAACTTGTTCTCGGCCTTGCCGGTCGCGATCTTGGCATGGGTCCTCGGATCGATGTCGGGATTGACGCGGATCGAAATATCGGCGGTGCGGCCTTGGCCCACGGCGATTGCGGCAAGCAGCTCAAGCTCGGCCTCGGATTCGACGTTGACGCAGAGAATGCCGTGCTCGACCGCGAGCGAAAGTTCGCGTGCGGTCTTGCCGACACCGGAGAACATGATCTTCTCCGGCGCGATGCCGGCGGCGAGCGCGCGCATGAGCTCACCCTCCGAGACCACATCGGCGCCGGCGCCAAGGCGGGCAAGCGTCGCGATCACGGCCTGGTTGGAGTT
>Ga0335085_10010975_pt1 | contig 13475 bp, 11 predicted proteins | sample Lox_Sample_45_FD_206712 | JGI IMG/M metagenome (GOLD analysis project Ga0335085, IMG submission 206712) | Soil microbial communities from Loxahatchee National Wildlife Refuge, Florida, United States - Lox_Sample_4.5 | ecosystem: Environmental > Terrestrial > Soil > Wetlands | place: USA...
CCCGACTGAAGTCAGGCCCTGATACAAACCTTTTCAATAGCGGCGTTTTTCGGCACAGCTGAAAGCCGTGCCCCTTCAAGGCAGATTTGACCATCGGAGTTCTGGTTGCCCACTGGCCCCAAACCCGAATCCAGGATTTCCACTCGGCGGCTGATCTTCTTCACTGCCGTGCTCACTCTTTGGATTGCAGCGGTATGCTTCCGGCTGGTCCAGATGCAGGTGCTGCACTACGGCGACTGGGTGCAGAGGGCCCTGCGCCAGCGGAGCCGCACCATCACGGTTGAGCCGCGCCGAGGCAATATCTACGACCGCAACGGCTCTGAGCTGGCGATGTCGATCGACGTGGATTCCATCTTTGCCGTTCCCAGCGAGATACCGGAACCCGAAACCACGGCGAGCATTCTGGGCAACGTTCTCCACCTCGATCCCGAAGACATCCTGGCGCGCATGAAAGCGTCACGCAATTTTGCCTGGGTGATGCGCAAGGTCGATGCCGAGACCAGCGAGCGGGTGCGCAATCTCAACCTGAAGGGCATCTACTTTCGCAAAGAGCCCAAGCGGTTTTATCCCAAGCGCGAACTGGCGTCACAGGTCCTGGGCTACGTGGGGCTGGACGACGAGGGCCTGGGCGGCGTCGAGCTTGAGTTCAACGACGACCTGCAGGGCATTCCCGGCCGCGAGCTGATCTCGGTCGACGCCCGCCGCAAATGGTTTGGCCGGACGGAGCGCGATCCCATCCCCGGACAAAACCTGGTGCTGACCATCGACAGCACCATTCAGTACATCGCCGAGAAGGAGCTGGCGCAGGGCATTGCCGACACCAAGGCCATCGCCGGCACGGTAGTTGTGCAGAACCCGCGCACCGGAGAGATTCTGGCGCTGGCCAACTGGCCAACCTTCAATCCCAACGTCTTCAACCAGGTGCCAAGGGAAGCGCTGAAGAACCGCGCGGTGAGCGACGTCTACGAGCCGGGCTCGGTGTTCAAGACCGTCACCTACTCGTCGGCCCTGGAGCAGCACCTGATCAAGCCGGATGATCCCATCGACTGCCAGCACGGTTCCATCAACGTTTTCGGGATGCAGATCCACGACCACGAGCGGCTGGGCACGATCACCATCGCGGAGGCTTTCGCGCATTCCAGCGACGTGGCGGCGATCAAAGTCGGCATGAAGCTGGGCGACGAGCGCTTCTACCACTACATCAAGGACTACGGATTCGGGCAGACCACCGGCATTGAATTGCCCGGCGAAACCCGGGGATTGTCGAAGCCGGCGAACCGCTGGTCGAAGGTGTCGATCGGCGCGATCTCGATAGGACAGGAGATCGGCGTTACGCCCTTGCAGGTTGTCTCGATGGTTTCGACGATTGCGAACGATGGCATCTACACTCCGCCGCGCATTGCCGCCGGTGAACTCCCGCCGAATGCCGGGGCCAAGCAGGTGGTTTTTCATTTGCCGCCGCAGCACCGTGTCATATCCGCAGAAACCGCTGTCACCATGAAGAAGATGATGATGGGCGTGGTTGAGTTTGGCACCGCTCGCCGGGCAGCACTGGATGGCTACAGCGTCGCTGGCAAGACGGGTACGGCGCAGAAAGTTGACCCAAAGACCGGAACCTATTCCAAGACGAAGTACATCGCGTCGTTCGTGGGCTTCTCACCGGTAAACGAGCCGGCGCTGACGATCGCCGTGATCTTGGACTCGGCCGAAGGCCTGCATCAGGGCGGCCAGGTGTGCGCGCCGGTGTGGCGGCGCATCATGCAGCAGGTGCTGGAGTATGAGCACGTACCGCACGATCTCGAGATCAAGGATGTCAGGCGCCAGACGCTGATGGCCTCGAAAGAGGCTGACATCGACGAGGGTTCCGATCATCTGGGTGCGCCGCTGGTGATGGGTGACGACGCGGACAGTGGGACTACGGCAGCTCAGAACGACAAACCGTCCGCTCCGGCAACGGGAGCCAAGATGGTCGACACCGCGGTTCATCCGCCTTCCGGTGCCAATGAAACAGCCCCAGGCACCGCTGAAACATCCGTGTCTGACACTGTGGCATCCTCTACCGTGGCATCGATGGGGGACGACGTCCCGTCCGGCAGAGGCACAGTCGTCATCGATGTGAACCGCGGCCCGGTGGTGCCGTCGTTTGTAGGCAAGACGATGCGCGGCGCCGTCGAGACGGCGCAGCAGAACGGTCTTGAAATCAGCATTCTGGGCAGCGGCATTGCGCGCCAGCAGTTCCCATCGCCGGGCAGCCGGCTGCCAGCGGGGCAGAGGGTGACGGTGAAGTTCAGCAGATAGGTTTAGCGGCTTGAGAAGCCGTCCCTGCTCCAGTCCTCCGAGCCCACGCCGTTGTGTACAAAGAGCAGTCCGGCCGGGTCGTACTTCTTCTTGATCCGTCGCAGCCGCTCGTAGTTCGTGCCCCAATAAGAGCGCTGCCATCCCCGCTCGAAGAAGTTGCTCTCCGAGACGTAGCTTCCGCCGTTGGGTACAAGCGCCCGTAAGTCGTTCATGCAGCGATGCACGTCGGCGGCAGCTCTGTGGCCTGCGGCCATGTTGGGCTCATGACCGGCGATGCCGGGGTACGCCGGGCCTTGGCCATCAGCAACGATGGCGAGTGCAAACGCGTCGAGCAAGTCGGGGTTCATTGCAGTGTCTTTTGCCGCGGCGATCGCTTCCGGCGGTGCTCCCGCGAGACCCTTGTTGAAATGAAGCTCCACCTCCGCGTGACGGGAGGCCGAGAACAAGGCTTTGGCCAACCGCTCTTGCGAATCATCCTTTAATAAGGAAGCCGGCAGCCAGAGAGACTCGAACGCCCAGATCACCCAGCCCACCTGCCCGCTGTCTCCATTCCACCAAACATTGTTTGGTTTTGCGCCGGCGCGAGGATCGGTCTTGAAGACATCATGATGCTGCTCTTTGTGCCATTCGGCGTCCCACCAGTGCCGAGCTGGGATGCCGATGACAATCGGTGGTACTCCAATGGTGTAACTTCTCGGCGACTTGGCCAACCAGTCCAGAAACGGTTGCCAGACTTTCTTTGCTTCTTCGGTGCTCAGCCCGTGAGAGACCATGCTGATATTCAACGTGTTGTCGGACGACACGTGAGCCTGTTCGCCCCAATGATCGTTGAACAGCGCATCACGATAGAAGCCGATGAATTGGCGGATCAGTCGCCGGAAGGCATCGTCCGAAGATGCTTTGACGTTGAAGAAGGCGCCCCCGGCGAACTCGGGAAGCTCGCGCACGCGCAGTGTCACTTTGCTCACGACGCCGAAGCTTCCGCCCCCACCGCCTTTGAGGGCAAAGAACAGGTCCGGATTGGTGCACGCGTTGGCGATGCGTATCTCGCCGTCGGCGGTGACAACCTCGGCTTCGAGCAGCCCAGCCGCCGCCGTTCCGTAGTGCTTGGAGAAGCTGCCGAAGCCGCCACTTTGAATCAGTCCAGCCACGCCCACAGTAGTGCAGCCGCCACCTTGCACGTAAGCTCCGGCCTCGGTGGTGACGGCGCCGTAGGCCTGCATCCAGATTGTGCCGGAGCCCAGTGTCACCGCGCGTTGCGGAGCAGGCTTGCATCCATGGGGAACAAAATCGGCGTGCATCGTGATGTCGTGCATGTGACGCGTCCAGATCAGCAGCGAATCAGGCGCATTCGACGTACCCTGATAGCTGTGGCCTCCGCCTTTCACCGCAAGGCGTAAATTATGTGCGCGCGCGAAATTCACGCCTGCCGCGATGTCCTGAGCGTTTCTCGCGGCGATGGCATAGACGCTGGGCTTGGTGGTCCAGGCATCGATCCAGCCCAGGGTCTGGGTAAGGCCAGGTTGATCGCCAATGTAATAGGGGTTCTTGAGATTCTTGAACAGTTCCTTGCAGCTTGTGCTGTCTGGCTGTGACGTGCAGGCGGCGAGCGGAAAGTCTACTGGAATCAAGTTCCCGCCAACAGCGTCGTTCAACTTTTTCCAGGCTTCTTTCGACGGCCAGTCAGCGTCAGAGGGTCGCAGACGGCGCGCAGGGGAGCCGGCCCGTAGTTCGCGCGGACACAACGGCAGGAGGGCTGCTGCTCCTGAGGCTTTCAGGAAGGTTCTTCGGTTCATAGAGTCCGCTGTTCCCTTCTCAGTCGATCTTGACTGCTTTGGCGACCATGCGCTCGTAGCGATTCCAGGGTACGAGCCGCTTCAGCCAGACCTGCATCTTCGCGTCGGGGCCGATGAGGTAGCGTAGCTTGGGATTCGGGTCGTTGGCGACTCGCAGGATCAAGCGCGCCACCTCGCGGGCATCGCGACGGTGCCTGGCGCTGCCTTTGATGAATTCGGTGAAGCGGCGGCTCCGTTCCCTGTTAGGAGAATTCTCGTCCAACGCTCCCTTGGCGACCACTACATTGCGCGTCCAAATGTCGGTGTCGTAGGCGCCCGGCTCGATCACCGAGACACGAATCCCGAGCGAATGCGTTTCGATGCGCAGCGACTCGCTCCAGCCTTCCAGTGCAAACTTCGACGCGCAGTACGCGCTCAGCAATGGCTGGCCAAGTAGGCCTCCGACCGACGTGACGTTGATGATGTGGCCGCTCTTCTGCGACCGCATCACCGGCAGCACAGCCTTGCTCATGGCGACATTACCGAAGAAGTTGGTCTCCAGTTGCTGGCGCAACTCGTCGAGGCTCATGTCCTCGGCGAATCCCGCGACGGAGAAGCCGGCATTGTTCACCAGCACGTCGATGCGGCCGTGATCGTGGGTGATCTGCTCGACCGCTGCCGGGAGAGTGTCAAATTCCGTAACGTCCAGGCGTCGCAGGTCCAGACGTTCGCGAACGCCGGCTTTCTGGGCAGCCTCTTCGAGCCTTCCGCTGCGCGCGAGATCGCGCATGGTGGCGACCACGCCGTAGCCGTTGGCGGCAAACTCGATTGCCGTCAGCAGCCCGATTCCGCTGGAGCTGCCGGTGATAACTGTGATCCTTTGTTCTGCCATGACTTTGCCGGTCAATCCCGCAGGTTGCGGCACGATGTGCAGCGGCGGCCATTCGCCCCACTTCGTTTGCGCTGCTCAGTTCGATACGAGAAGATTATAGGTTTGCACGCACTTTATAGAACGGACTGGTACGAATGCCGAAAGATTCATCGCCAAACAGTAATAAGACTGACAAGACGGAGATCGCTCCTGCAACCGGCAAGCTGGGCATCATGATCCCGGGCATGGGCGCGGTTGCCACCACCTTCGTCGCCGGCGTGGAAGCCATTCGCAAGGGCATTTCGAGCCCCATCGGCTCACTCACCCAGATGGGCACCATTCGCCTGGGCAAGCGCACCGACGGCCGCTCGCCCAGGATCAACGATTTCGTTCCCCTTTCGCAGCTCGACGATTTGGTGTTCACCGGCTGGGACATCTTTGAAGACGACATGTACGCCGCTGCCGGAAAGGCAGGCGTGCTCGACCGCTCGCTGCTGGAGCAGGTGAAGCCGTTCCTCTCCTCCATCAAGCCGCGCAAGGCGGTGTTCGACACCAACTACGTCAAGAAGCTCGACGGCCCCAACGTGAAAAAGGGCAAGAACAAGATGGAGCTGGCCGAGCAGGTGCGCCAGGACATTCGCGAGTTCAAACAGTCGAGCGGCGCCGAGCGGCTGGTGATGATCTGGTGCGGCTCGACCGAAACGTTCATCGAGGCCGGGCCGGTGCATCAAAGCGTCGAGTCGTTCGAGAAGGGCCTGGCGGCGAATGATGAGAATATTGCGCCTTCGATGATCTACGCCTACGCCGCGCTTAAAGAGGCCGTGCCGTACGCGAATGGCGCGCCGAATCTAACGGTCGACATCCCGGCGATGCATCAGCTCTCGAAGCAGAACGAAGCCCCCGTCTGCGGCAAGGACTACAAGACGGGACAGACGCTGATCAAGACCATTCTCGCGCCGGGCTTCAAGGCGCGCATGATCGGTCTGAGCGGATGGTTCTCGACGAACATTCTTGGCAATCGCGACGGCGAGGTGCTCGACGATCCCGGCTCGTTCAAGACCAAGGAAGAATCGAAGCTCTCGGTGCTGGAGCACATCCTGCAGCCGCAGCTCTATCCTGAACTTTACGGCGACATCTATCACAAAGTGCGGATCAACTACTACCCGCCGCGCGGCGATAACAAAGAAGGCTGGGACAACATCGACATCTTCGGCTGGCTTGGCTACCCGATGCAGATCAAGGTCGACTTCCTTTGCCGCGACTCGATCCTTGCTGCGCCTATCGTGCTCGATCTGGTGCTGTTCCTTGACCTGGCGAAGCGCTCGGCAGCGCTGCGCGGTATCGGCATCCAGGAGTGGCTCAGCTTCTACTTCAAGTCGCCCATGACAGTGCCCGGTCTTTATCCCGAGCACGATTTGTTCATCCAGTCGATGAAGCTGAAGAACACACTGCGCCACCTGATGGGCGAAGAGATGATCACGCATCTCGGGCTGGAGTATTACGACTAGGGGCGATTTCCTTACAGAGGTAAAATCAGCGCATGACGGCAGAAGCATCGGAACTCTTAAGGCGTGCGCTCGCGCTCCCGGAAGATGAGCGGGCCGCCCTCGCCAATACGCTGCTCGATAGCCTCGACACAAACCCCGAGTCGGTGGAGAAGGCCTGGGAGGAGGAGATAGCTCGAAGGATCGAAGCTTTGAAAAGCGATCACCGTTCCGTGGGAGGAGTTCCGTCAGGAACTGCTGCGCATGGTGAATGAGCGCCAAGCGCCTGCACATCAACGACGGCGCCATGTCTGATGTCGCAAACGCTGTTTCCTGGTATCGAAAACGGAGTCCAATTGCGGCCAGAAATTTTTCCGACGAACTGCAGCGGGCCATCGACATGATTCAGGATGCACCAGAGCGCTGGCCGAAGGGCCCCCACAACACAAGGCGCCTTCTGCTGACACAGTTTCCTCTTGCCGTTAATTATTTGACGGATGAATCCTCGACAACCATTATCGCGGTTGCCCACGGTAGCAGACGGCCTGGATATTGGACTGACCGCCTGTGACCTGTAAGCTCTCTTTTCAGTCACCCTCTTCTCCCATTACAATCGCCGGTTCGGACCAAACCTCATGTCACTGAACAAAGTTGTAGCCAATGCTGATGAAGCGGTGCGCGATATTCACGATGGCGCGACCATTATGGTTGGCGGCTTCGGGCTGTGCGGCATCCCGGAAAACCTGATCGCCGCTCTGGTTCGCAAGGGCGTCAAGAACCTCAATACCATCAGCAACAACGTGGGCGTAGACGAGTTCGGCCTCGGCCTCATGCTGTATGCCGGGCAGATCAAGTCGCACAAGGGCAGCTACGTCGGCGAGAACAAGCTGCTGGAAGACATGGTGCTCACTGGCCGCATCGACCTGGAACTGATTCCTCAGGGCACGTTTGCCGAACGCATTCGCGCGGGCGGCGCGGGCATTCCCGCGTTCTACACGCCCACAGGATTCGGGACTGTGGTCGCCGAAGGCAAAGAGACGCGCGAGTTCCATGGCCGGCCGTATGTTCTGGAACGCGCCTTGACCGCCGAGTTCGCATTGATCAAAGCCTGGAAGGGGGACAAGTGGGGCAATCTGATCTATCGCAAGACGGCGCAAAACTTCAATCCCATGATGGCAACCGCGGCGAAGATCACGATCGTCGAGGTTGAGCACCTGGTCGAGCCGGGCGAGCTCGATCCCGACCAGATCCACACGCCCAGCATCTACGTGCAACGCATCTTGCAGGGCGAGAACTACGAGAAGCGCATCGAGCGGAGAACAGTGCGAAAGGCGTAGTTCACCACGGAGGCACAGGGAAAACACGCTGTTCGCTATTCGCCATTCGCTGTTCGCCGGAGAAACAAGCCCGGCAACCGGTATCCCCGGAAGCGGAGGCAAAGCTCACTCGCGGGTAAGACATGCAAAGTGACCGAGGTGGAAGCGGAAATAACCGCTGATGGGTCCTGCCCCCTTGCTGCAGCGACCAACATCGGAATTATCGCTCTGGCGAATGGCGAATAGCGTGTTTTCTCCGTGCCTCCGTGGTGAAATGGTTTTCAGGAGTTTGACATGGCTGAAGTAAATACCCCCAAGCAAAAAGATACCGAGAAGCGCGACCGCATCATTCGCCGCGTTGCGCAGGAGTTGCAGGACGGCTTCTACGTCAACCTGGGCATCGGCATGCCGACTCTCGTCGCCAACTGCGTTCCTCCCGGAATCGAAGTCGTATTGCAGAGCGAGAACGGAATGCTGGGCGTCGGGCCATACCCGTTCAGCGGTGACGAAGATCCCGACCTGATCAATGCGGGTAAGGAAACCGTGTCCGAGATTCCAGGCACCGCATTCTTCTCCAGCGCGGAATCGTTTGCCATGATTCGCGGCGGCCACGTTGACCTGAGTGTTCTTGGCGCGATGGAGGTAGACGAAGAAGGAAACCTGGCGAATTGGATGATCCCCGGCAAGATGGTCAAAGGCATGGGTGGTGCAATGGACCTGGTCGCCAGTGCAAAGCGGGTAGTCGTAGCCATGGAGCACACTACGCGCGACGGTGCTCCCAAAATCCTGAAGCGTTGCACGCTGCCGATCACCGGCCTGCGCGTAGTCGATACTGTCGTCACGGAAATGGCCTACATCCGCGTTACCCAGCCGGGACTGGTGTTGGAAGAGATTGCTCCCGGTCTCACGCCTGACGACGTGCAGCGGGCAACAGAAGCGCCCCTGATCATCAGCCCCGATTTGAAGACGATGCAGACCTAGCCTTCACACCGAGCCTATCCATGCGATTCATCGACCGCGAAGAAGTGGCCCGGCGGCTTACCTTTGAGAAGTGCATTCCCATCGTGCGCGACGCCATGATCGCCTTCTCGCACGGGGAGACCAGGCAACTGTTGCGTTCCATCATTCCGTTGGCGGATGGCCGCATGTTCGGCATCATGCCCGGCGCCATGGGCGAACGCGCAGTATTCGGTGCGAAACTTATCAGCGTTTTCCCCGAGAATTTTCCCAAAGGCATTCAGTCGCACCAGGGACTGGTCGTGCTCTTTGATCCCGAAACGGGTGCACCGGTTTGCGCTGCTCATGCGGGCGAGATCACGGCAATCCGTACCGCGGCGGCGAGCGCCGTCGCGACCGATGCCCTCGCGCGCAAGGATGCGGAGCGGATGGCCTTGCTTGGCTATGGCGAGCAGGCGGGCACGCATGCGCGGGCGATCGGTAAAGTGCGGAAGCTAGAATCCATCGACGTGTGGGGGCGTTCGCCAGAGCGTGCTCGCGTGTTTGCAGAGCGAATGCAGGCGGAGCTGAATCTTCCTTTTACGGCGAGGACAACAGCACGCGAGGCGGTCGGACACGCCGACATCATCTGCACCGTGACCGCAGCTGCCGAACCGATCCTGCTGGGCGAGTGGGTGCGTCCGGGAACGCACGTGAATGTCGTCGGCTCGGGTTACGCGGGGCCGGCGGAGATCGACAGCGATCTCGTGGTCCGCTCACGGTTCTTTGTCGACAGCCGCGAGGGCGTACTTCAGCAGGGAGCGGAATTTCTACGCGCCAAAGCGGCGGGCATAATCGGCGACAAGCACATCGTCGCGGAGATCGGCCAGGTGCTGGCGGGTGATGTTGCAGGGCGCCGGTCCGCCGACGAGATCACCGTCTACAAGTCTCTCGGCCATGTGGTGCAAGACCTGGCGAGTGCATGGGCGCTGTATTCAGAGTCCGAGTAAAGCTCACACGAATCGCGCCACGGCTATCGATTGAACGGATACTCCTGTATCCAGTGGAAGCCTCGGCTCACCAGCATGAACTTGCTGCGATCGGCGAGCTGCAGCTCCATTGTTTCTTTGTGGCCGTCGATTTCGCCGTCGAGCACCAGGCGATCCGGCGACGGACGTGTATAGGTGAAGCTTGCCTTCCAGTCCTTGTCATCGTTCTTGGTTAGCTTGAGACTGTTGTCTTTGGTGTCGATGGCAGCGCCAAACCGCGCCAGCGACTCGTCCATCTTCTGAAAGGCCGTTCGCGTGGGTACATCGAAGATGATGCGCCGCCAGCGATCATGGTCGGTCATGAGCGCGGGACGAGGCTGCCCATCGACCGTCAGTTGCTCGACATTCCAGATGCCATACAGCGCCGACTTGGGGCTGCCACCGCCGTACTGATACCAGAGAGCCCGGCTCCCATAGGCATTCATCGCCATCAGCCAGACGCCGAAGAGAATCTGCGCGACGACGGCGATGCGGTTGCCGCGGCGTGTGGCGAACAGCGGAAACTGCGTGGACGGCTGTACCGGGCGGTTCAGGAAGAAAAAGTCGATGAGCCGCTTAACATCGGGCGCCAGCAGGAACAGAGACAGCAGAATCAGATGAAACGAAAACAGTTTGACCGGTACGTCGTAGGTCATGTTGAGCATGAAGACCTGCGTCATGTCAGCCAGGCAAACCAGCGCGCCCAGCATCGCGGTGCGAGGAACGATGAGCAGGATCCCGCCCAGAATCTCGGCGCAGCCGGCGAAGATTTCATATGCCGGCGACGCTCCGATCGAAGCCCACAGCACTCCCATGGGCGAGAAGTTGCCATAAGGCTCGACCAGCGTGTACAGGCGCGGAAACGGCATCTGTAAGGGGACGGCCTTCGCCCAGCCGTACGTCAACATCTGTCCCGCGAGAAAAAAACGGATGAACAGACGAAACCACTTGTAAGCCGTGGCGTAGTTTTCGCGCCTGCGGTCAATCAGTGACCAGATTGCGGTAGCCAGTAAGGCGACGACCAGGATGCAGAACTGCAAGATCCAGTCGTAGGTTTTATCACCGCTTCCGCTGCCCTGATACACCAATGGCTGCGACACATGGAACACATGCGCTGCAGTCCAGAAGACAACCTGCCGAAACGGCCACAAGGTCGAAGGGTCGGGAAGGTCGACATTGGGCAGTGGAATGAGGCCGCCGAGCACCTGGGTGAGCAGGCAGAACAGGCCGAAGTAAACGAAGCAAAAGCGGAATCCGATGCGGGTGGCCGGACTCCAACGGACTTGTGGCGTCGGAGCTTGGGAGTACACCACCTGCGGCGGAACGGCTTCTGTGCTCATGGCCACCTCCGGAATGCAACGAAGGCGATGGGCCGGAATTATAGCCCGAACCTGACGCCGGAGAGATGCCAGCCAAAGAGGCTTGCTGAAAGAGTTGAAAAACGGATTGTGCCGCCGGCTGAAGCCGGCTCCATGCCCTCTAAATGAACGGTGACCGGCACGACCGAGGTCGTGCCCTGTCGCGAATCTTCGCAAATAAGAGTTTTAGCAATCTGCGAAGTCAGGCCGCGATTTGCATGTTGCAGCCGATATCGGAGTTCCTTATCATCCGTGCAACCATGCACAGGTCCCTAGGTTTGTTATTTCCGCTCCTTTTGACCGTTTCCCTGTTCGCGCAAGCTTCTGACACGGCCAAAGAAGTGCAGGCCGCTTCCGCCAGTTCCTACACCCTTTATCAGGACCTGCACCAGCATCCTGAGTTGTCGTCGCATGAGACGAAGACTGCGGCGACACTGGCATCGCGGCTGCGCAGCCTGGGCTACGACGTAACCGAGAACGTCGGCGGCACCGGCATTGTGGCGGTGATGAAGAATGGCGCCGGTCCGACGGTGATGCTGCGCACGGAACTGGATGCTCTGCCGGTACTGGAAAAGACGGGTCTGCCCTACGCCAGCAAAGTGACGGCGAAAGACGACACCGGCAAGGAAGTGCCGGTAATGCACGCCTGTGGACATGACGTGCACATGGCGTCGCTGATCGGTACGGCTGCGGTCATGGCCGAGAGCAAGAACATATGGCACGGCACGGTGGTCATCATCGGGCAGCCGGCGGAGGAAACGATCACCGGTGCCAAACGGATGATCGATGACGGGCTCTTTACGCGATTTCCCAAGCCCGATGTTGCCGTCGCACTCCACGTCGGCAACGGTTTGCCGGCGGGGAAAGTGGGTGTTACACCGGGATACATGTCGTCCAATGCTGACTCGATCAAGATCACGATCTTCGGCAAAGGGGGACACGGCTCAGCTCCGGAAAAGTCCATCGACCCGATTGTGATCGGTGCGAAGATCGTGCTGGCGTTGCAGACCATCCCTTCCCGCGAGGTGAAGCCGGGCGAGCCGGTCGTCGTCACCGTGGGATATTTTCAGGCAGGTCTGAAGAACAACATCATTCCCGACGAGGCCAAGCTCGGGTTGACGGTTCGCACCTACGACCAGAATGTGCGAAAGCACGTGCTGGCATCGATTGATCGCATTGTGAAGGGCGAAGCGGAAGCAGCCGGCGTTCAGAAGCTCCCGCTGATCGTGCATGACGAAGCAACCGATGCGGTCTACAACGACCCCGCGCTGGCGAAGAGAATGTCCGCAGTCCTGGTCGAGGCGCTAGGCAAAGATAACGTCGAGCAGGAGCCGCCAGCCATGACCTCAGAGGATTTCTCTTACTTCGTCGAGCAGGGAGTGCCAGGTTTTTACTTCTCGCTGGGCGGCGCGAATCCGGAAAAGTATGCGCAGGCCAAAGCTTCGGGTGAGATCCTTCCCTCGAACCACTCGCCGCTGTTCGCTCCCGACGCAAAGCCCGCGATCGAGACAGGTATCACGGCGGAAGTTGCGGTGTTGCGCGACTTGCTCAACATGCCAGTGGCGGAATTGCGTCAGCTAACAGCGAGCGCGGCTAAATAAGCACGGCGCATAACGGGGCTGGCATGCGGGGGCAGGAGTTTAGATTTCTAAACTGTTCGCATTCAACCAGCTTTGTATCAGGGCACGGCTTCAGCCGTGCCGCAACTTTGCTCAAAGAGCGGTGGGCATGAACTCCTGCGTTCACGCAGGAGTTCATGCCCATCTCCTTATGACGCATATTTCGGCCCGACTAGAAGTCGGGCCCTTGATACAAGTCAACAATAGCAATTGTCAAAATGTTTGCTCACGCGTGGGGCTAACTTCTCACCGGCGCTCCGCGCCTGCCTCCATCTGCTCCGCCATGCTGAGCAGAGTGGTGACTGTGCGCAGATTACGGCCTGTTGCCGTGGTCTTCAGTATCTTGTCGAGCGAGGCCCACGGGAACTTTGACCTTCCCATGCCGTTCGGGAAATAGATAAAGATTTCGCGGCCCGCGATGTGTAGCTCTTCCGGGCCGGTGGGAATTGCTCGCAATGCGGCCAGCGCCTGCTTGTCCGGAGTATCGGCAAGGAACGACACCAGCAGCAGTCCGGGATTAATCCCCTCGCGCTTGGCGAAAGGATTGGCTTTGACCGTCTGCCTAAGCTCTGCCGCAGTTCGCAGAACAACTCCCGCGCGGAAGCCAAAGGATTTCTCAATCGCGTCCTCGAGAACCGCCGCTTTCAGCTCCTTGTCTTTCGCCCCGAAGACAACATTTCCGCTCTGCACGTAGGTTCGCGGATCATGAAAGCCCAGTTTGATATAGAGGTCGCGCAGGGTATCCATCTTGATCTTATTGTGTCCGCCGACATTTATGCCGCGCAACAGC
>Ga0335085_10010976_pt1 | contig 13475 bp, 12 predicted proteins | sample Lox_Sample_45_FD_206712 | JGI IMG/M metagenome (GOLD analysis project Ga0335085, IMG submission 206712) | Soil microbial communities from Loxahatchee National Wildlife Refuge, Florida, United States - Lox_Sample_4.5 | ecosystem: Environmental > Terrestrial > Soil > Wetlands | place: USA...
GGGCGTGCCCCCCTCCGTCCGCGGCGATCCCACCCGGCTGCGCCAGATCCTCACCAACCTCATCGGCAACGCCATCAAGTTCACGGACCGGGGTGAAGTGGCCGTCACGCTGAGCCGGACCGAGACACCCGACCCCGAGCGGGCGGTGCTCCGGTTCGGGGTCCGCGACACGGGCATCGGCATTCCGGCCGACAAGCTGGAGTCGGTGTTCGAGGAGTTCACCCAGGCGGATTCGTCCACGACGCGCCGCTACGGGGGGACCGGCCTGGGGCTCGCGATCGCGCGGCGCCTCGTCCGCCTGCAGGGAGGCGAGCTGCGCGTGACGAGCGAGGTGGGCCGCGGCACCGAGTTCTCCTTCTCCCTGGGCTACCCGATCGATCGTCCCGCGGAGACGTCGGGGACCCCCGCGACGCTCCGCGCCCGCGTCCTGGTGGTGGACGACAACGCGACGAACCGCCGCATCGTCCGGGACATGCTCCAGGCGGCCGGGGCGCGGGTGGACGAGCGGGACCAGGCCCGTGAGGTCCCCGAGGTGGTCCGGGCCGCCCGAAAGGCGGGCACCCCCTACCAGCTCCTCATCCTCGACGCCCAGATGCCCGACTACGACGGCTTCGGGCTCGCGCGGGAGCTGCGCCAGGACCCCGACCTCGCCGATCTCCGGCTCCTGCTCCTCACGTCGGCGGCCCAGCCCGGGGACGGGCAGCGCTGCCGCGAGCTCGGGATCCAGGGCTACCTCCCGAAGCCCGCATCCCGCGCCGACCTGCTCGAGGCGGTGGGCGCGGTGCTGGCGGGCAGAGGCCAGGCGGTGGTCACGCGCCACTCGCTCGCGGAGGCGCGGCGGCCGCTCCGGATCCTCCTGGCGGAGGACAACCCCGTCAATCAGCAGGTGGCGGCCACGATGCTGCGGAAGCGCGGGCACCGCGTGGACGTCGCGAACAACGGCCGCGAAGCGGTGCAGCAGGCGGCGCGGGAGCGGTACGACGTGGTGCTGATGGACGTGCAGATGCCGGAGCTGGACGGCGTGGCCGCCACGGCGGCGATCCGCGCCCTGCCGGAGGGCCGCACCCTGCCGATCGTGGCGCTCACCGCCCACGCCCTGTCCGGCGAGCGCGAGCGCTGCCTCGCGGCCGGGATGACGGGGTACCTGAGCAAGCCCTTCAAGCCGCACGAGCTCTTCGCCGCGGCCGAAGGAGCGGCGCAGGGAGACCAGCCCGGCGGGCCTTCGGCCGCCCCCGCCGCCCCGGCCGCCGACGCCGGTGGGCCCGCGCCCGCCGCGGACCTCGAGCGCCTCCGCCGCGAGCTGACCGAAGCCGGCGCCGCCGAGGCCCTGGGCCCGATCCTCGACACCTTTCTGCTGGACGCTCCGACGCGCCTCCAGGCCCTGCTCGCGGCGGTGGCGGCGGGCGACGCCGCCGCCACCGCCCGCGCGGCCCACGCGTTCCGGTCCGCGGCCGCCACCATCGGCGCCGCCGGCCTCGCCGCCCTGCTCTCGGAGATGGAAAGCCGGGCGAAGGCCGGCGCGATGCCCGAGGTCCGCGAGGCGATCCCCCGCGCCCGGGGCGAGGTGGACCGCGTGCTGGCGCAGATCGCCGAGGCCCGTCCCGCCGTCTGACGTCCGAAGGCGGGGACGGCCCTGGGCCGCCCCCGCCTTCCTCAACCCCTCCCCGCCCGGCTCAGTCGATCCGGTACGGCACGCCCCACTCGTTGGCGGCGTAGTTGTCGAGGGTGCCGCGGTCGAGCGTCGCGGCGTCGATGGCGTCGATCACGAAGCGGTCGATCCCGCCGCGGCGCACGATCCAGCTCCGGGAATAGGTCCCGTCGCCGTTGTCCTTCATGGGCACCCGGTGCCAGAGCGCGTCCACGAACGCGTGGTGCAGGTGCAGGAAGACGAACGTATTCGGCGCGTACGCCGTGTCGGCCGCGTTCGTCACCGCGGCGGTCACCGTGACGCTGTCACCCACGTGCAGGTGCAGGAGACCGCTCACCGTGTAGAGCGAGTCGGGGTCGTCGGCCGTGATCGTGGTCACGCCGTTCACCTGCACCGTGATCTCGTTGATCGCGACGGTGCGTGCCGCGGCCGCGGTGGGCAGCCAGTTCTGGAGCGTCAGGGCGACCGCGCGCCAATGATGGCGCTGCGCCGCGTCGCGGACGAGCACCGCCGACTGCGTCATCCCCTCGGCCAGGGGCTTCGAGGACGGGTCGAACAGGGTGTCGCGGGCCGTGTCGACCAGGAAGAGGCCCTGGAAGCTCACGGTCTGCGTGACGCGGGCCGTGTCGCCCTGGACCGTCACGGTGCGGTTGAGAATGGGCCGGGGCCCGCCGGGCACGATCCGCAGGCGGCCCCAGAAGACCGGCAGCATCGCCGAGTCGGCCTGCTCCACGGCGAAGAGATGGCCGGTGGCGAGCGGGGCGGCCGCGTCGGTTGCGACGCCCCCGGCCACGCCGAAGTCGGTGTCCATCATCGCGCCGTACTGATCCGAGAGGGACGCGATCACGTCGGATTGGTCACTGGCGGGCGACGTCGTCGAATCGCTGCACGCGGCCGCGACCATCAGGGCCAGCGCCGCGGGCACGGCGACGAGCAGGGTCTTGCGCATAACGGCGGTCTCCTTGCCTCGAGAGGAACGGTGCCACTTCCGGAACTCGCGAGGGGAGACGGGCGCCGACGGCGGATGTTAAGGGGTGATGCGCGTCACGCGGGGGGCGGTCGGAGGTCGGTGCTAGGCTGCAACGCGGCTGCCGCAACGGCCGCAGAAGCTCGAGTCCGCCTGGAGCGGGTGGCCGCATTTGCCGCAGTACCCCGCCCCGGCGGCTCCCAGCCGCCGACCGCACGCGGGGCAGAACTCGGCGCCCGCGGCCGCCACCGGCCCGTGCACCGGGCACGCTCGCGCGGCCCCCGGCGCCCGCGGCGCGGGCGCCGGCGCCGGAGGGGGAGCGGCAGGCCGGGCGGAGGGTTGAGGGGACGGCGACGGGGGCGGCGGAGTCGGGGGCGATTCGGACGCACGCAGCGCTTCCACCGCCTCACGCGTGTACCGGGCCTTCAGGCTTTCGTAGTCGTCGGTGGAGAGCTTGCCCGTGGCCCGGTCGAACTCGATTTCCGAGAGGGCGCGGAGGGCCACGGCGCGCGGGGCGAGGTCGTCGTCGGGATCGGGCGCGTCGCTCCCGGGCGACCCGGCGGGCGCCCGCGGCGCCGGCCGGAGGATGGGATCCAGGACCAGCCACACCATGCCCACGGCGAGCAACAGCCCCGCGACGAAGCCGTACACGGAGGTCAGGATTCGAAGCGCTGGAGCTCGCGCCGCACCAGCTCGAGCTCATCCGACGTGGGGGCCGGGAGGGCGGGCGTGCTGGCCGGTGCCGTGCGGGCGGCCCGCCCGCTCCAGCGGCGCAGGGCCAGCACGAGGCCGACGGCGGCGAGCCCCACGGCGAGCCACGGGCCGTAGTAGCCCACCAGCGCGAAGCCGCGCCGCGGCGGCGACATCAGGATGCTCTCGCCGTACTCGCTCACGAACTCGGCGACGATCTCGTCCGCGTTCATCCCCGCCGCGGCGAGCGCGAGCACCTGCCGATGGTACGCCGGGGAGTAGGTGCAGGAGAAATCGGTGGTGCGGCAGGTGTAGACGTCCAGGCCGCAGCCGCAGGTGCACTGGAGGCGCTTTTCGATCCCCTGGATCCAGGCGTCGTTGTCCTTGGCCGTGATGGGCTCGAGGGGCCGGCCGGCGCGGTCGGGATCGGCCAGCTGCCCGGCGGCGCCGCCGTCGGGGAGGGAGTCGGCGGGCGCCTGCGCCGCCCGGGCCGGAGTCTGGGCGCCCAGGAGGGCCGTGCGATCGAGCGCGAGCGCGGCCCCCGCCGCTCCGGCCGCCGTCAGTACGAAGGACCGCCGGTTCACGCCCCGGTGACCTTCGTCTCGGCGGCGAGCTTCGCCGCGTAGCCCGTCGCGACCCGGTTCGAGCCGACGGTCCCGCCCGGCCACATCACGATCACCCCGCCCAGGGCCACGACCAGCCCGCCGTACCACACCCACCACACCAGCGGGTTGATGGTGAACCGGTAGACCGCGGTCTCGGTGCCCCCCACGACCCCGCCGAGCACGACGTAGAGGTCCTCTTCGAGGTCGGAGCGGATGGCCACGGCGGTCGACGGCTCGAAGGTGGGCCGGCCGAACGAGTCCACGTGCTGGCGCTTCTCGGGCACCATGGTGCCGACGGTCTTGCCGTCGCGGGAGACGATCACGGTGCCGGCGGTGACCTGCCGGTTGAGCGCGTCGTACTGGGAGACGCCGAGGTGCTTGAAGGTGTAGGTCCAGCCGTACGGCGACCGGAGGGACACGGACTGGCCGGGCTTGAGGGACGCTTCGGTCTCGATCTTGAACGCCATGCCGGTGAAGGCGACGAAGAGCATCACGATGCCGGTATGCACGACGTATCCGCCGTACCGGCGCCGGTTCCGGGCGATCAGCCGGAAGAAGGCGAGCGGGTAGATCTCCCCGTACTGGCGGTGCCGGGCGCGGACCCCGCGCACGAACTCCTGCGCGACGGTGCCGAGCACGAAGGACGCGAGCGAGATGGTGATGACGGGCCAGACCTGCCGCATGCCCAGCAGCAGGACGCCGGCGGCGGCCAGCACGCCCGCGGCGACGGGCACCGCGAACTGGCGTTTCAGGTTCGGGATGGACGCGCGGCGCCAGGCGATGAGGGGGCCGATCCCGGTGAGCGCCAGGAGCGCCAGCCCGAGCGGCACGTTCACGAGGTCGAACGCCGGCGGTTTCATCTGGATTTTGTTGCCGGTGAACGCCTCGGAGAGGATCGGAAAGACCGTGAGCGTGAACACGGTCACCGCGATCCCGACGAGCATGAGGTTGTTGAACAGGAAGGTGGCTTCGCGGCTCACCAGCGATTCGAGGTACGCCTCGGTCCGGAGGAGGGGGAGCCGCGTGACGTACAGGATGGTGAGCAGGATGACCGACCCGATGAGGAACACCGAGAAGTAGCTGCCCACGGGCGACTGGGTGAACGAATGGACCGACTGGATCACGCCCGAGCGCGTGATGAACGTGCCGAAGATCGAGAGCACCCACGCCGCCAGGATGAGCCCCAGGTTCCACTTCTTCAGCATCCCGCGCTTTTCCTGGATCATCACCGAGTGCAGGAAGGCGGTCATCACGAGCCAGGGCAAGAACGATGCGTTCTCGACCGGATCCCAGGCCCAGTAGCCCCCCCACCCCAGCTCCACGTACGCCCACCACATCCCCAGGCAGATCCCGATGGAGAGGAAGAGCCACGACAGGATGGTCCACTTCCGGATGGCCACGAGCCAGTCCACGTCGAGCCGGCGGGACAAGAGCGCGGCCACGGCGAACGCGAACGGGATGGTGATGGAGATGTAGCCGAGGTAGAGCATGGGCGGGTGGAAGACCATGCCCGGATTCTGCAGCTGGGGGTTCATCCCGTTGCCGTCGGGCGGCGTATACGGCAGCCGGGCGAACGGATTCGCGGCGCCCAGCATGACGGTCAGGAAGAAGATCGCCACGAGACAGACCACCGCGGAGACGTAGGGGAGGTACACGCGGTGGCGCGGGGCCGTGAGGAGCATGGCCAGCGAGCCGAAGATCGAGAGCACCGTGGCCCAGAAGAGGAGCGAGCCCTGCTGGCCGGCGTAGAGCGCCGACCAGGTATAGAAGATCGGCAGGTTGCGGCTGGTCTCCGCGGCGACGTACTGGACGTTGAAGTCGCGGGCGAAGAGCAGCCATTCCAGCGCGAAGACGGCGATCAGGAGGGTGACCGCCAGGGCGAAGACCGCGTTCCGGGCGCTGCGCTGCAGGTCGGCGCGGCCGGTGCGGCCTCCGGTAAAGCCCGCGGCGGCCCCCCAGATGCCGATCAGCAGGGCGATCCAGAGAGCGAACTCCCCCAGCATCGACACCGGTCAGGCCTTTTTGGGAACCGCTGCGTAGTGGGACGCGCACTTCGCGAGCACGTCCGTGGCGTAGATCGTTCCGTCCCGCTGGAGCCGGCCCTCGACCACGACTTCCACCGAGTCGTTGAAGGTGTCGGGAGGGAGCCCGTGGAACACCACCGGGTAGGTGGCGCCGCCGTCGGCGACGCGGAACCGCAGGGTCGAGGTGGCGACGTCGCGCTGGACGGAGCCCGGGACCACGTGGGCGCCCACCTTCATGCCGACGTTGTAGAACCCGGGGTCCGTGGCCACCTTCTGCGACAGCTCGGTGGGGGTGAGGAAGTACTGTCCGGACTGCCGGATGCCCGTGGCCATGAGCCAGCCGGCGGTGACCACGACCATCCCGGCGCCGATGGCGAACTTCGTGCCCGTCTTCATGGCTCAATCATACTGATCCGTCCCCGGGTCCCGCCAGTACTCACTCTTCATCGCCCCATCACGCTTATTTCATCCCGCGACGGGGAGATTGGCCGCATCACCCCTTTGGAGGGTCCGGCCATGTCATCCGCTCCCATCCTCGTCGGCGTCGACGACTCCGACGCGGCACCCCGGGCCGTCGCGCTCGCGGCCTCCCTCGGCGCCGCGCTCAAGGCGCCCTGCCGGCTGGTGCACGCGGTGCGGTCCCCGTGGACGTCCGCCCCCGCTCCGGACCCGTCCCAAGTCGAAGCCCTGGAAGCCGCTGCGGTCGCCGCGGCGCGGGCCCGCGTCCTCGCGGCGCTCCGGGGGCACGCGGCTCCCGCTCTGCTGGACGGATTGACGGTACGCATCGGCCGGGCCTCCGTGGAGCTGCGCGACGTGGGGGACGACACCGGCGCCCAGCTCATCGTCATCGGCGGCAAGCGGCACAGCACCTTCGGACGCTGGTTCGGCTCCTCCACCGGACACGGCCTGGCGCGCGTCGCCGACCGCCCGGTGCTGGTCGCGGGCCCGACCGGCTCGCCCATCCGGCGGATCCTCGCGGCCGTCGATTTCTCGGAGACGGGCACCTCCGTGCTGGCGTTCGCCGAGCGGTACGCGCGGGCGCTCGCGGCGGAGCTGCGCATCGTCTCGGTGATCGAGCCGCTGCCGCTCACGCCGGGCGTCGCGACCGTGATCGACGCGGACGAGTACTACCACTGGGCCGAGCACCAGCTCGCGACCCAGGTCTGGCCGCTCGTGACCTACCCCGGCGCCGACCGCGTGGTCCGCGTGGGCCATCCGGTCGAAACGCTGCTCCGCGAGCTCACCGACTGGGCCGCGGATCTGGTGGTCCTCGGATCCCACGGGCGGAACGCCGTCGAGCGGGCGCTCCTCGGCAGCGTCAGCGAGAGCCTGTTGAACCAGCTCCCGGCCTCCCTGCTCCTTATCCCGCCCGCCGCGCGCGCGCCCGCGCGCGCCCAGGCCCTCGAAGCGCACCTCGCCGGCGCGCACTAGGGGAGCTCAGCAGATCCGGGGGAGCTGGTCACCGGGCAGCAGATCGACGATGCGGGTGCCGCCGATGGCGGTGTCGAGCACCACCATCCGCGGGTGATCGGCCACGACCCGGCCGATCACGGCGGCTTCCCGCCCCAGAGGATGGCCCTGGAGGGCCGCCAGCGCCTCGGCCGCGCGGGCCGCCGGCACGAAGGCCGCCAGCACGCCTTCATTGGCCACGTACAGCGGATCGAAGCCGAGCATCTCACAGGCCCCCGCCACCGCCTCGGGGACCGGGATGGTTCCCTCCCGCAGGACGATCCCCACGTCCGACGCGCCCGCGATTTCGTTGAGCGTGCTGGCGAGCCCGCCCCGCGTCGGATCGCGGAGCGCGTGCACGTCCTCTCCCAGCGCCTCCCGCAGCCGCTCGACCAGCGGCCCGAGATAGGCGGAATCGCTTTCCAGCTCGACTTCGAAGTCGATGCCGCCCCGGGCGGCCAGGATGGCGATGCCGTGCCGGCCCAGCGGGCCGCTCACCAGCACCGCGTCCCCCGCCCGGACGCGGTCGGGCGCGGGCCGGAACGCCGGATGCACCAGGCCGATCCCGCTGGTGTTCAGGTAGAGGCCGTCCGCCTTCCCGCGCTCCACGACCTTGGTGTCTCCCGTGGCCACCGCGACCCCGGCCGCGCGCGCGGCTCCGCCCAGCGCCGCCACCACGCGGTCCAGGACGTCGAAGGGCAGTCCCTCTTCGAGCACGAATCCCGCCGACAGGGCCCGCGGCCGCGCCCCCATCATCGCGAGGTCGTTGAGCGTGCCGTTGGCCGCGAGCGTGCCGATGTTGCCGCCCGGGAACTCGAGCGGATGGACCACGAACGTGTCCGTGGAGAGCGCGATCGACTCCCCGCCCAGCGTCAGGACCGCGGCGTCGCCCAGCTGGGCGAGCGCGGGATTGTCGAGGTGCGGCAGGAAGCGCTCCGCCAGGAGCGCCGCCGACATCTTCCCGCCGGATCCGTGCCCGAGCTGGACGCGGCCCGGCTCCGCCGCGGGAGCCGGGCAGACGAGACCGCGGGTCGCGAGGGTATCGACGCTCATACCGGGAGGGAGGCGCGGAAGCGCCCGTAGTTGTAGTAGGCCGCGCAGGCGCCCTCGGACGAGACCATCGGGGCGCCGAGCGGGTGCTCGGGGGTGCAAACCTTGCCGAAGGCCGGGCAGTCCATGGGCTTGAGCACCCCCCGCAGCACGTCGCCCGCCCGGCACTCCGCGGGCTCCGTGGTCCGGATGCCGTCCAGCGGGAAGCGGCGCTCCGCGTCGTAGCGCGCGAACTCCGGGCGGACCCCGAGGCCCGACCGGGGAATGGCCCCGATGCCCCGCCAGGCGCGGTCCACGAGCTCGAACACCCGGGACACGAGGTCCTGCGCCGGCTGGTTGCCCTCCCGGCGCACCGAGCGCACGTACTGGTTTTCCACCTCGTGCCGGCCTTCCTCGAGCTGCCGGACGGTCATCAGCATGCCCTCGAGAATGTCGAGGGGCTCGAACCCGGTGACCACGATGGGCACCCGGTACTTGGCGGCGATGGGCTCGTATTCGGTCCATCCCATGACGGTGCAGACGTGGCCCGCCGCGAGGAACCCCTGGACCCGGTTGTCGGGCGACTCGAGGATGGCGGTCATCGCGGGCGGCACCGTGACGTGCGAGACCAGGACGCTGAAGTTGTCGAGGCCGAGCTCCCGGGCCCGCCACACGGCCATCGCGTTGGCCGGCGCCGTGGTCTCGAACCCGACGGCGAAGAATACGACGTGGCGGTCCGGCGTCCGGCGGGCCAGCTCCACGGCGTCGAGCGGCGAGTAGACGATGCGGACGTTGCCGCCCCGGGCGCGGACCTGGTGGAGGTCGCAGTTCGACCCCGGCACCCGCAGCATGTCCCCGAACGACGTGAAGATCACGTCGGGCCGGCCCGCGAGCGCGAGGGCCCGGTCGATCTGCTCGAGGGGGGTCACGCACACCGGGCATCCCGGGCCGTGGACCATTTCCACCGCGTCGCCGAGCAGGGCGTCCAGCCCCTGCCGGACGATGGTGTGCGTCTGCCCCCCGCAGACCTCCATGAGCACCCAGGGGCGGGTGGCGAGCTTCCGGATCTCCGCGATCAGCGTGCGCGCCAGCGCCGGATCGCGATACTCGTTCAGGTATTTCACGTCGCCTCCGCGCGGTCGGCCACGTCCTTCATCCATTCGAGCTCGTCGAGCAGGCTCATCTCGCGCAGCGCCTGGTAGGTGCGCCGCGCCTCTTCTTCGTCCACCTTGCTGATCGCGAACCCGACGTGGACGATGGCGTAATCTCCCACCTGGACTTCGTCGGCGACGTAGGCCAGGCAGACTTCCCGCCGCACGCCGCCGAAATCCACCACCCCCATCGGCAGGCCGCGGTCGTCGTGCCGCTCCACGATCTTCCCCGGAATTCCGAGACACATCGGTCGTCACTCCTCCGCGGCGAGGATCGCCGCCGCCACCGCCGCCTGTCCGTAGCTCACGGCGCCGTCGTTCGGCGGCAGCCGCCGCGGCACCAGGACTTCGAGTCCCCGGGATTCGAGCCGGGTGACGCACGCCTCGAGGAGCCGCGCGTTCTGAAAGCAGCCGCCGCCCAGCGCCACGACGCCCAGGCCCTCCCGGGCCGCCGCCCGCTCGGCCACGTCCGCCGCCGCCGCCGCGACGCTCTCGTGCAGGCGCGCCGAGAGGTCGGTGACCTCCGCGCCGCGGGCGACGCGCTCCCCCAGCGCGACGAGCAGCGGCACGGGATCGAGCTCCCAGCCGTCCGCCGTCTCCCGGACCGGGACCGGCAGGGGGGCGGCGGCCCGCCGCCCCGCCAGCGCCTCGAGCCGCATGCCCGCCTCTCCTTCGTACACGGGGCCGCGGCAGACGCCGAGCACCGCCGCCGCGGCGTCGAAGAGCCGGCCCATCGAGGAGGCGAGCGGCGCGTTCACGCGCTCCCGTATCTGCCGCTCGGCCACCTCCCGTTCCCGCTGGGACACGTCCGCCAGAGCCCGCGCGAAGGCGCGCGGGTCTCCGTCCAGTGACGCGTAGCCCAGGGCCGCGCGCCAGGGGTGCCGCGCCGCGAGATCGCCTCCCGGAAGGGGCGCGTAGCGCAGATGCGCCACGCGCCGGTACCCCCGCAGATCGCACGCGAGCACCTCGGCGCCCCACACCGCGCCGTCGGTCCCGTACCCGGTCCCGTCGAACGCCAGCCCCACGGCGGGCGCCGTGCGCCCCCACTCGCCGAGCACCGCGGCGATGTGGGCGTGGTGGTGCTGGACCGGGACCACCCGGCGCTCCGCGCCCGCGAGCTCGCGGGCGATGCGGGACGACAGATAGCCGGGGTGCAGGTCCCGGGCCACGACGGCCGGCTCGACGTGAAAGAGCCGGCGGTACGCCGCGAGCGCCGAACGGAAATGCTCGAGCGTTTCGAGACTCTCGAGGTCGCCGACGTGCTGGCTGACGTACGCCTCGGCGCCCTGGGCCAGGGTGAAGGTGTTCTTGAGATGGGGGCCCACGGCCACCAGGGCCGCGGGGGCGGCCACCGGCAGGGCCAGGGGCAGCGGGGCGTAGCCGCGCGCGCGCCGGAGGAACAGCGGGTGCCCGCGGGCGAGGCGGACGACCGAATCGTCGTACCGCGCCGTGATCTCGCGGTCGTGAAGCAGGAAGAGGTCGGCCACGCCCTCGAGGCGGTGGCGGGCCTCGTCGTTGCCGATGGCGATGGGCTCGTCCGAACGGTTGCCGGACGTCATCACGAGCGGCCGGCCGGCGCCCTCGAGCAGCAGGTGGTGGAGGGGCGTGTAGGCGAGGACCACGCCGAGCGCGCCCAGCCCGGGAGCGACGGCCGGCGCCACGGCGCCGCCGGGACGCGGCGTCACGAGGACGATCGGCCGCTCGCGGGATTCGAGCAGGACGGCCTCCGCGTCACCGACCTCCGCCACGGCGCGCGCCGCCGCGACGGTCCGGACCATCACGGCGAACGGCTTTCCGTAGCGGTGTTTGCGCTCGCGCAGCCGGCGCACGGCCACGTCGTTCGTCGCGTCGACGGCCAGGTGGAAGCCGCCGAGGCCGCGCACGGCGACGATCGCCCCGGCCTGGAGGGCACGGGCGGCGGCGGCGATGGCGTCGTCCCCCTTCCCCACGCGCTGGCCGCCGCGCTCGAGCCAGACCGTCGGACCGCAAGCCGGGCAGCTGTTGGTCTGCGAGTGGTGCCGGCGGTTCCCGGGGTCCCCGTACTCGGCGAGGCAGGCCGGGCACTGCTGGAACGCCGACATGCTGGTGGCGGCGCGGTCGTAGGGCATGGCCTCGATCACCGTGAACCGCGGCCCGCAGTCGGTGCACGTGATGAAGGGGTACCGGTAGCGGCGGTTGGCCGGGTCGAAGAGCTCGGCCTCGCAGGCGGCGCACAGCGCGACGTCGGGCGGGATCGCCTGGCGTCGCCCCGACTCCGCCCGGCTCTCCAGAATGAAGAACTCCGCGAGCCCGCGCGGGGTCTCCCGGGCCCGCTCCACGCGCGCGATGCGGGCCAGGGGGGGCGCCTCCCCTTCGAGGTCTTTGGCGAACGCCTCCAGGGCGTCCGGCGCCCCTTCGATCCAGATGCGCACGTCACCGGAGGCGTTCCGCACCCAGCCCGCCAGGCCGTGCCGCTGCGCCAGGCGGTGGACGAAGGGGCGGAATCCGACCCCCTGCACGACGCCCGTGACCCGGAGGTCCAGGGCCCGGCGCGGCGCGCCGGTGACCGCCGTCATGCCGCGGTGCGCCGCCGCACCTGGCCGCGGAGGAACCCGTACCACTCCTCCAGGCCCTCGGGCTGGGTCGCCGACGTGAAGAGGAATTGCAGCCGCGGATTCACCTCGGTGGCGACCGCGACCGCCTCCTCGACGCTGAACCCGACGTGCGGCAGGAGGTCGAGCTTCGTCATCACGACGTAGCGCGCCTCCCGGAACATCTTCGGGTACTTGGCCGGCTTGTCCTCCCCCTCGGTGACGGAGAAGAGCACGATCTTCGCGTCCTCGCCGAGATCCCAGCTGGCCGGGCAGACCAGGTTGCCGACGTTCTCGATGAAGAGCAGGTCCGTGGCCGCGAGATCCACGGCGTCGAGGGCCGTTTCGATCTGCCGGGCATCGAGGTGGCAGGCCCCGTTGGTGACGACCGCCTGGACCAGACGGTCGGTGTGCCGGGCCAGCCGGTCGGCGTCGTTCTGGGTCTGCACGTCTCCGGTCACGACGGCGATCCGGAGCTCGGGGCCCAGGTCCGCGAGCGTCCGTTCCAGGAGCAGGGTCTTCCCCGCTCCGGGCGACGACACGAGGTTGAACGTGGGCACGCCGGCGGCGCGGAGCCGGCGCCGCACGTCCGCCGCGATCAGGTCGTTCCGCTCCATCACCCGCTCGCGGACGTCAATGGTCCGGACGCTCATCGTCCACCTCCAGATAGGCGAGTCTCAGGACGTCCCCCGGGCGGCGCTCGATCACCGGCCGGGCGCCGCGGAACGGCGGCTCCGCGAAAACGGCTTCGAGGCAGAACGCCAGGTTCTCGGGCTCGATCCCGGCCTGGTCCCCCACTTCCACGCCCACGGCCACCACGTCGCCGGCCGACGCCCCGGCCCGTTCCTCGGCCAGCCGGCCGATTTCCAGGGCCACGCTCAGCTCATGCACGCGACAGCGCTTCGCGGCCGGTCCGCCGCCGGCAGGCGCAGCCCCAGGCCGCGAGATCCTCCACGACGGCGGCGACCAGGGTGTCGAGCGCCGCCTCGATCGGGGCGCTCAGCTCGCTCCCGAGCGCCACCGTGGCCGGCTCGAGCCCGATCGCCGTCGTCTCGGCGGGCAGGGTCCGGCGCAGCTCCGCCAGGGCCAGCACGTCGCGGAGGTCCACCTCGTGGGGAGAAATCTTGGTCGCGAGATAGCGCGGGAGCCGGTCCCGGGGGATCCGCACCAGGGTACCGGGCGCGGCGCCCACGGTGATGGCGTCGACCAGCAGCACGCGTCCCGCGTCCTCGATCACGGGCAGGAGATTCAGCCCCCAGGTGCCGCCGTCCACGAGCTCGACGCCCGGGGGCAGCTCCCAGCCGGCCTCGAGGCGGGCCACCGCGGCCAGCCCCAGGCCGTC
>Ga0335085_10010977_pt1 | contig 13475 bp, 16 predicted proteins | sample Lox_Sample_45_FD_206712 | JGI IMG/M metagenome (GOLD analysis project Ga0335085, IMG submission 206712) | Soil microbial communities from Loxahatchee National Wildlife Refuge, Florida, United States - Lox_Sample_4.5 | ecosystem: Environmental > Terrestrial > Soil > Wetlands | place: USA...
TCGTGGACGCCGACGAGTATCCGAAGCACGGCACGACCGTGGAGACGCTGGCCAAGCTGCGGCCGGCCTTCGACAAGACGGGCACGGTGACAGCCGGCAACGCCTCCGGCATCAATGACGGCGCCGCCGCCCTGGTGCTGATGACCGACAAGGAGGCGGCCAAGCGCGGGCTGAAGCCGCTGGCGCGCATCATCTCCTGGGCGACCGCGGGCGTGGACCCGGCGGTGATGGGCAGCGGCCCAATCCCGGCCAGCCGCGCGGCGCTGGCCAAGGCCGGCTGGAAGCATCAGGACCTCGACCTCATCGAGGCCAACGAGGCGTTCGCGGCGCAGGCCTGCGCGGTCAACAAGGACCTGGGCTGGGACACCGGCAAGGTCAACGTCAATGGCGGCGCCATCGCCATCGGCCATCCGATCGGCGCGTCCGGCGCCCGCGTGCTGGTCACGCTGCTGCACGAGATGCAGAAGCGCGATGCGCACAAGGGGCTGGCCACGCTCTGCATCGGCGGCGGCATGGGCATCGCCCTCTGCGTCGAGCGCTGAACGAACGAACAAGACAAACAGGGAGGATGACACATGGCACGGGTTGCAGTGGTGACCGGCGGCACGCGCGGCATCGGCAAGGCGATCGCCGTGGCGCTGAAGAATGCGGGCTACAAGGTGGCGGCCTGCTACGCCGGCAACGAGGTGGCCGCCAAGGCCTTCAGCACGGAGACGGGCATCCCGAACTACAAGTTCGACGTCGCGGACTACGGCCAGTGCGAGGCGGCGGTGAAGAAGATCGCGGCCGAGGTCGGCCCGATCGACATCCTCGTCAACAACGCCGGCATCACCCGCGACGGCACTATGCACAAGATGACCCCGCAGCAATGGGCCGAGGTCATCAACACCAACCTGACCTCCTGCTTCAACCTGTCCCGCTGCGTCATCGACGGCATGCGCGAGCGCAGCTTCGGCCGCATCGTCAACATCGGCTCGATCAACGGCCAGGCCGGACAGTACGGGCAGGTGAACTACGCCGCCGCCAAGTCGGGCATCCACGGCTTCACCAAGGCCCTGGCCCAGGAGGGCGCCGGAAAGGGCATCACCGTGAACGCCATCGCCCCTGGCTATATCGACACCGAGATGGTGCGCGCGGTGCCCGAGGAGGTGCTGAAGAAGATCGTCGCCCGCATCCCCGTCGGCCGCCTCGGCAAGGCCGAGGAGATCGCCCGCGGCGTGCTGTTCCTGGTGGCCGACGACGCCGGCTTCATCACGGGCTCGACCCTCTCCATCAACGGCGGGCAGCATATGTACTGAGCCCCGGCCGGAGGCGGTCGTCCCGCGGCCACGCGAAATCCGAGCGATCGACCCCATGTCCAGCGGGAAATAGCTTCGCATTGTAACTGCAGGGGCGCCCCCGCGTGGGCGCCTTCTTCTGCCGCGATCGCCGCTGGAAGAGGGCGGCCACATGGGGCCGCCCCGTGATCCCCTTCGTGCCGGGGAGGGGTCGAACATGAAAACGCGAAATTCAAAGTTGTCGTATTTTGCGTAAGAGCGGCTGCCCCCTTTCGGGACCAGAGGCGGGCGAGTGCCGATCGGTATAAGCATGACCTTCCTGCATACAGGCGGCCTCGTCTGATCCACGATGTCAAACATCAAGCCGGTGGAAAGCGGTCTTCCATCGATGGGGAACATTGTACGAACATATGCTGTATGCGTCAAGCACTTTCGCGCCGAAGGCCACAGGGCGTCGAACACGCCGGCATGGCGCGCCCTATCCGTGACGTAAGGCGCGGAGGGTAGAGCTTTCAGCGCCAGCCGGCCTTGAGGACCCGTCAACAAGACTCGAGCTTCGGGCTTCGCGGCCATTGGACCAAAGTCCAATGGCCGCAGGCGATTTGCCTGCTTCCCTAAGTCGGCGCGTCTCCTTAGGCTTGGCGGGAAGTCGAGGGGCGGCCGTCCATCTTCGGGGAGTCAACGTCATGCGGGTCTTGTTGTCGCTCGTCGTCGCGGCGGTGCTGTTCGTTTCCCATTCGGCGACAGCCGGCACGCTCGAGCGCGTGCGTCAGACAAGCACGTTCAAGATCGGCTATCGCACGGACGCGCCGCCGTTCTCCTACAAGAACGACATCGGGGAGCCGGCCGGCTACATCGTCGATCTCTGCCGCGAGGTCGCGGCATCGGTCAAACAGGAGCTCGGCCTCAAGGACCTGAAGGTGGAGTATGTGACGGTGACGGCCGACGACCGCTTCGACGCGGTGGCGAGCGGCCGGGTCGACCTGCTGTGCGAGGCGACGACGGTCACCCTGGCGCGGCGCAAGCTCGTCGACTTCTCGCTCATGACCTTCGTCGACGGCGCCAGCGTGATGGTGCGCAGCGACGGGCCACAGAGCTTCAAGGCGCTCGCCGGCCACAAGATCGGCGTGCACGCGGGCACCACGACCGAGCAGGAGCTGCGCCGCACGCTCGCCGATCTCAAGGTCCAGGCCGAGATGGTGCCGGTCGCCGACCACGAGGAGGGCGTGAAGCGGCTGGAGAGCGGCGAGTTCGCGGCCTACTTCGCCGACCGCGCCATCCTCACCTACCTGCTGCTGGGTGAAGGCGCGCCCAAGACCCTGCGCATTTCGAAGGAGTACTTCTCGCGCGAGCCCTACGCCCTGGCGCTCGCCCGCGACGACGGCGACTTCCGCCTGCTGGTCGACCGCACGCTGGCGCGCCTCTACCGCAGCAGCGCCATCGGCTCGATCTTCGCGCGCAGCTTCGGCAAGGCGAAGGCGAGCGACATCCTGCAGACGCTCTACGCGATCAACGCGCTGCCGGAGTAGGGCGTCTAAGGCGCCGCGAGCGGGACGGCGGGGGAGACTCAGGCTCGGATGCTGAAGGAGGCTTAGAGCGTGTACTCATGAATGTGCCGAACGGGGTCCGCTTTCGAAGCCAAACCGGAACATCTTTGCGCTGTTGCGACTTGCCGCGTTTGACCCGAAGCGGCCGTTCTGCTCTCAACCCTTGATGGCCAACGCCGTCCATGCTTCAACCGTTCGCCCGATGAAGAGGTGCTCTCATGCTCTTCGGTCGCGATGCGCAGCGCTTGGCTCGTGCGCTGCGCGATGCCCTGAAAGCAAAAGGCGTCGAAACTACTCATAGCGAATCGCTGGAGCTGATCGCGATGGCGTTCGGCTATGAGAACCGGAATGTTTTATCCGCTAAGATTGAAGCGCGGTGTCGGCACCTTCTTTGATGAGGCCATCGGTGCGCTTGTCTGGCTACTTCATGCCCACGCTCAAGGAGACCCCGGTGGAAGCCGAGATTGCCTCGCACCGGTTGATGCTGCGCGCAGGCATGGTGCGGCAGGCAAGCTCCGGCATCTATTCCTGGCTGCCCCTGGGTCTTCGTGTCCTCAAGCGCATCGAGCAGATCGTGCGCGAAGAGCAGGACCGCGCCGGTGCCCAGGAACTCCTCATGCCCACCATCCAGCCGGTAGAGCTTTGGAAGAAATCCGGACGCCATGACGCCTACGGCAAGGAAATGCTGCGCATCACCGACAGGAAAGACCGGCAGATGATGTACGGCCCGACGAACGAGGACCTGATCACTGCGATTTTCGCGGGCACGGTCGGCAGCTACAAGGAGCTGCCCAAGTTGCTCTATCACATCCAGTGGAAGTTCCGCGATGAGCTGCGTCCGCGCTTTGGAGTCATGCGCGGCCGCGAGTTCTTAATGAAGGACGCATATTCATTCGATCTTGACTACGCGGGCGCAAAGCGCTCCTACAACCGTATGTTCGTTGCCTACCTGCGCACCTTTGCGCGCATGGGACTCAAGGCCATCCCGATGGATGCTGAAACCGGCGCCATCGGCGGCAATCTCAGCCATGAATTCATCATCCTCACGGAGACTGGCGAAAGCGTCGTCTATTGCCACAGCGACTATATGGATTTCGAGCTGCCACCGCCCGACATCGATTACGAGGGCGACCTCGAACCGATCGTCAGGCATTGGACAAGTCTCTATGCCGCTACCGAAGACAAACACGATCAGGCGCGCTTTGCGGCGATCCCGGAAGCAAAGCGCATTGCCACCCGTGGCATCGAGGTGGGGCAGATCTTCTACTTCGGGACAAGGTATTCCAGGCCGCTGGGGGCAACCGTTTCGGCTCCGAACGGTGAACAGGTCCCCGTGCATGGGGGCTGCTACGGCGTCGGTGTGTCCCGGCTGGTTGGCGCCATCATTGAGGCGAGCCATGATGACGCGGGTATCATCTGGCCCGAGCCGGTCGCGCCATTCAAGGTGGGCCTTATCAATCTCAAGACCGGCGATTCCGCCTGCGACAGGGTGTGTGCTGACCTGTACGCAAAGCTCAAGAATGCGAGGATCGATGCGCTGTACGATGATCGCGACGAACGGCCCGGAGCCAAGTTCGCCGACATGGACCTGATCGGGTTGCCCTGGCAGGTGATCGTCGGTCCCCGCGGAATCGCAACCAGCAAGGTCGACCTCAAGCGCCGCGCCACCGGCGAGCGCCTGGAGCTGTCGATCGACTCAGCACTGGCAAGGATCATCGCGTAGAGAACGTGAAGGTCGACTGAATCCACTGCACATACAGAAGAGCGCGCTGTTTTCTCTCCCTGCTTTTTCCCTCCCGATACTCGACCGCAGAAGTGATGCGGCCTTTGCCGGACGCAAAGCAGCCAAGCCAGAAGACGTGAGCTCCTTGCCGCCCTTGTGAGGGTCCGGGACTTTCCTGATATGATCGGGCCCGGTGCGCTCTCGCGACGGACGAGATGCTGCGAAGAGCAAGGGTCACCGGTAGCGCGACGCCATTCTCAACAAGCGGGTGTTTGTGGCGCGCCCTTTCCGCACAGCCTAGCGCTGAGCGGGCGAATGTCCGGAACTTGCACAACGCGGACCTGCCGGGATGCCTGCCGTGTGGTCGCTATCGAGGGGAAAGCGGAGCTATGGACGCGCTCACTCGCCCGATTTATGAGTACACGCCTTAGTGGCGGTGGTGGCCGTAATATTCGTGGCCGTACCAGTAGTAGGGCCGATAGCCGTGGTCGCCGTAGTAGCCGTAGCCATAAGGTCCGTAGCCGAAGCCGTAGGGTCCGTACCCGTAGGAGCCGTACCAGGAATAGCCAGGATAGAAGTGAGAGTGCTCAGCCTCGTAGTAGCACGCGGCTAAGAACAAAAAGAGCGACAACGAGGCGGTGCGAAAAACCCGCGCAGCGTTCGCAGAGCGTGCCATGGGCTATCTCCCTTCGAACATGACCTTGAGCTTCAAGCAGCCAGCAATGCGTTGATGTACGTCAAGATCGACATGCGGAGCGGCCGTAAGCTTGATTGAAAGAAAATCTTCCGGAGGAAGCCCGAATGTCAGAGAAATCCGAAGACTGCATGCGCCGATGTGTTCAGAGCGCCGGCTATGCTGCACGGTCATGTGACCCCGAGCTACGCGAGCTCTACAAGCGGATGGCCCAGCGATGGTTCAGACGCGCCGTTGAAGAGAAGACAAGGGTCGCCCGCAGAGCGTTGACGTACGTCAAGGCTCACCACGTGCGCGCGTCCTAGCAAGATCCTCGCCGCGGCGCGGACCCTTCTCATGGTTCGGCTGTCAGTGTCCCCCGGCACGGGGCGGTATGCCGCGGCAGGGCCAGGCAACGGTCGGCGGAGCCCTGTTCGCGACCGTTGCCCGTCTCGGGGCTGGTGAGGCGGGTTTTTGTCTAACGCCTCCTCATCGGCCGACGCTGAAGAGACGGTCGTTTCCGTCTTTGACCCCATTAAGACGCTCTGCCCTGAAAGAGCGGCCGCCGCCCGCGCTGCTGCCGTGAACGGCTTGACCCAGATCAAAGCGGGCGCGCCCCTCCTCTGAGCGTACTGATCCGATCGCAGGAGGAGGACCGGCAATGAGCCATACCGGTTTGCACGTCTTCGACAAGACGCTTCAGGAGAGCAACATCTGGCTGAAATCCCTGATGGACCGTCTGCGCACGGATGATCGGGATTACGCCTACGCCGGGCTCAAGGCGACGCTGCACGCCTTGCGTGATCGCATCGGCCCGGAGAATGCCGTGCATCTCGCGGCGCAGTTGCCGATGCTGTTGCGCGGCATGTTCTACGAGGGCTGGCGCCTCGCCAATGGCGCGACCCGCGAGCGCCACACGGCCGGATTCCTGGAGCACGTCGCCCAGGAACTGCCGAGGACGCTCTACAACGAGCCGGAAGACATCGTGCGCGCGGTCTTCGAGGTCGTCTGGGAAAGGATCGACGCCGGGGAGGTGGGCAAGCTGATCAAGGTGCTGCCGCCCGAACTGCGCGAGCTGTGGCGCGGAGTTGCGGGCTAGCGAGCGGTGAACCGGACGGCGGGGCTTTTCACAGAGGAGCGCGTCGCGCAGTTCGGGCACGAATTGATGCCGATGCTGAAGGTGGCGGATTCGCTGCGCCGCGCCCAGGGCAAGGCGCTGGAGGCTCTCGGATTCGGACCGGATGAATGCGGCTATCGCGTCCTCGCAACGGGGCCGCACTGGCGCCTGCGCGCGTACGGCGGCGGTCGCGGAGCTGCCGTGCTCATGGTCCCGGCGCCGATCAAACGGCCGTACATATGGGACCTGGCGCCGTCGGTCAGCGCGGTGCGCCTTTGCCTACGGCAGGGCCTGCGCGTCTACCTCCTGGAATGGCTGCCGCCGCAGCCCGGACAGGGCAATGCCGGTCTGGATGACTACGCCGATCAGGCCATCGTTGCGGCCGTCGCGACCATTGCAGGCGAAGCGGGGGGAGAGAGGCCTTTCCTCATCGGGCATTCGCTCGGTGGCACCTTCGCGGCGATCGCCGGCGCCCTGGAGCCGCAGAGCTTGCACGGCCTGGTATTGCTGGGATCGCCGCTGTGCTTTCGGCCGGGATCGAGCCCGTTCCGGGATTCGCTCGTCGCGATAGCGCCGTCGGCCCTCTCGGACGTGGACATCGTACCGGGTTCGCTCCTGTCGCAGATCAGCGCCCTGGCCGCTCCCGACAGCTTCATCTGGTCGCGGATGCGGGACGCCGCGCTCAGCGTCGCCGATCCGCACGGCCTCGACATCCAGACCCGCGTCGAACGCTGGGCGCTGGACGAGGTGCCGCTTCCGGGCCGGCTGGTGGACCAGATCCTCGGGTGGCTCTATCGCGAAGACCGCCTCTGCCGCGGCGTCCTGCCGGTCCGCGGCGGCACCGTCGGTCCGTCCAGCCTCCGGCTCCCGACGCTCGCGGTCGTCAACACGGCCGACGAGGTGGCGCCTCCGGATTCGGTCCGGCCGTTCATCGAGGCGATGCCGGGGCGGGACGCGCGGGTCATCGAATATGCCGGCGAGACCGGCGTGGGGTTGCAGCATCTCGCGATCCTCGCGGGGCGCAACGCCTATGCGCGCGTCTGGCCGGAGATGCTGACTTGGCTGAGCGACCGCCGGTGATCTTCGGTCGCGCCTCCGCGGCGACGCGATCGTCATAGCGACTTTCCCTTCGCGCGGGCTCTTGCTCACCTACATTGTCATCGCCGGGCCTGACCCGGCGATCCAGCCTTGCGCGGCACAGGTCGCTTCCATTCCGACATGAATTGCTGGGTCGAGCCCGGCGATGGCAAGTGAAGGGGCCGGCCATAATCAACCGATCAGTTGACTATCAATCAAACAGTTGATAATATCTCGCTATGGCGAGAGGCGCGGCGACGGTTCAGTTCGTCGACGACGTGGAGGATCCCGGCGAGGAGCTGCTCGACCGGGTGTTCTTCGCGCTCTCCGATCCGGTGCGGCGGGCGATCCTGGAGCGGCTGGGCGAGGAGGCGTTGCTGGTGTCGGAGCTGGCGGCGCCGTTCGACATTTCGCTGCAGGCGGTGTCGCGGCACATCCAGGTGCTGGTGCGCGCCGGCCTGGTGCGGCAGGAACGCACGGGCCGCATCAGCCGCTGCAGCCTGGTGGCCGCGCCGGTGCTCGCGGCCGCCGTCTGGATCAACCGCTACAGCAAGTACTGGCAGGAGCAGTTCGACCTGCTGGCCGTCGCGCTCGAAGACATCGACAAGCGGAAGGTCGCGGCCCGCCGGCGGCCTCGCCGCTCCCCCCGGCGTCGCTGACGCAAACCCCACCACCCGAGAATCAGAGGTGTCATGATGGAAAAGCACAAGGTCGTGTCCAAGGACGAGTGGCTGGCCGCGCGCGAGCGCTTGCTGGCGAAGGAAAAGGAATTCACGCGGCTGCGCGACCAGTTGAGCGAGGAGCGGCGCGCGCTGCCGTGGGAGCGCGTCGAGAAGGACTATGTCTTTGCGGGGCCGAACGGGAAGGAGACGCTGGCGCAGCTCTTCGACGGCCGCAGCCAGCTCGTCGTCTATCATTTCATGTACGCGCCGGAGGCGGAGACGCCCTGCAAGAGCTGCTCGTTCTGGGCCGACAACTTCAACGGCATCATCGCCCATCTCAACCAGCGCGACGTGACGTTCGTCGCCATCTCGCGCGCGCCGCTGCCGAAGCTGCAGGCCTTCGCCAAGCGGCTGGGCTGGACCTTCAAGTGGCTGTCTTCGGGCGGCAACGACTTCAACTACGACTACAATGTTTCGTTCAGGCGCGACGATGTCGCCAAGGGCGGCGCGCGCTACAACTACGCGCCGACGCAGACGACGATGGCGGACCTGCCCGGCATCAGCGTGTTCTTCAGGGACGCGGAGGGGGAGGTGTTTCATACCTATTCCTGCTACGCGCGCGGTCTCGACATGCTGAACGCGGCCTATCACTATCTCGATCTCGTGCCGAAGGGACGCGACGAGGCCGGCCTGCCGCATTCGATGGCATGGGTGAAGTATCGCGATCTCTACGCCGGCTGACGGTCCGGAGGATTCCTGCGATGCGCTATAAGAGCACGGTCAAGAAGCTCGAGTCCTACCGCCGGCAGATCGCGGGCCTGCGCGAGAAGATGCGGACGCTGCAGGCAGCGGTCGAGCCCGAGGCGGTGCAGGACTACGAATTCGCCACGCCGAAAGGCTCCGTGCGGCTCTCGAAGCTGTTCGGGCGCAAGGACGATCTGATCGTCATCCACAACATGGGATCGTCCTGCCCCTACTGCACGCTATGGGCCGACGGCTTCAACGGTCTCTATGACCATCTCGCCAATAGGGCGGCGTTCGCGCTGTCGAGCCCCGACTCGCCCGCGACCCAGAAGCGCTTTGCCGCGAGCCGCGGCTGGCGCTTCCCCATGGTGAGCCACAAGGGCACGAGCTTCGCGGCCGACATGGGCTATTGCTCCGAAGACGGCGGATGGATGCCCGGCGTCTCCGTCTTCAGGCGGGAGGACGGACGCATGCTGCGCGTTGCCGACACGAGCTTCAGCCCCGGCGACGATTTCTGCGCGCTCTGGCACCTTCTCGACCTCTTCCCGGAAGGGTCCGGCGAATGGTCGCCGCGGTTCCGCTATCGCTAGCGCCTCCGTTCCCAACACGCGCCGTTCGTGCTTAAGCTCCCGGCTGCAACTCACAGCGGGGAGCCGATCCATGCCGATGGTGAAGATGACCGAAATTGCCGAAGCGCCGCCCGCGGTGCGGGCCGTCTATGACGACATCATGACGACGCGCAAGATCGACTGGATCAACAATTTCTGGAAGGTGATCGCCCACCATCCGCCCACCCTGAAGCGCACCTGGGAGAGCGTGAAGGAGGTGATGGCGCCGGGCGCGCTCGATCCGCTGGTGAAGGAGATGCTCTATATCGCCGTCAGCGTCACCAACAATTGCGAGTACTGCATCGCCTCGCACACGGCCTCGGCGCGCAAGCAGGGCATGACCGACGCGCAGCTGGCCGAGCTGCTGGCGGTGGTCGGCATGGCCAACGAGACCAACCGCCTCGCCAACGGCTACCGCGTCGAGGTCGACGAGCGCTTCCAGCCGAAGGTCTGAGGCATGGACGGGAAGCAGCTGATCGGCATCGCCATCGTCCTCTCCTGCCTGACGGCGACGGCGGCGGCCGAAGACGGCGCGCTCGCCTACTCGCCCTCGACCGACGAGGTCTCCTCCGGCAGCTCGGGATTCTTCACGCTGCGCGAGCTGCAGATGAAGACGCTGGAGAACTGCAAGGCCGACGATTGCCGGATCGTCGCCACGATGCGCGCCGGGCAGTGCGCTGCGGTCGCCAGCAGCGACAAGAGCTTCGGCGTCGGCAAGGGCGCCTCGCAGGCCGAGGCCGACGCGGCCGCCATGGAGAACTGCTCCAACGGCGGGGCGGACAAGAACTGCCGCGTCGTCGGGCAGCAATGCGCCAAGGAGTAAGGCAGACGCCCCTCTAGCCGCGACAGCCGGCGTCAGCTGCCGGCCTCCTTGCGGTGCAGTTCGGCCAGCTCGGCCAGGGTCGTGACCTGCCAGTCCGGCTTTACCGGCTGGTCGGGCGCGCGGGTGGCGCCGAAGTTGCCCTTGGCGGCGCGCCGGTAGATCCAAGCGGTGGCCAGGCCGAAGCGCTTCGCCGGCACATGATCGTGGAACAGGCTCTCGGCGGCATGCAGCAGCCGCTCCTTGCGCACGCCCAGGGCCGCCAGGCGCTCCAGCAGCACCTCGAAGTTGCGCGGCGTCGGCTTGTAGGAGCCGACATCCTCCGCGGTGACGATCAGGTCGAACTCCACGCCGAGCCTGCGGTTGCTGTGGGCGAAGGAGGCGCGGTCGATGTTCGAGAGGATGGCCAGCTTGTAGTGCCGCTTGAGATAGGCAAGGGCGGCCGCGCTGTCGGGAAAGGCCGGCCAGTCCTTCACCGACTGGCCGAAGGCGCGCGCTTCGTCGTCGCTCACGCTGCGTCCGAAATGCCGGCCGAGTTCGCGGAAGGCGCCGGCGAGGATGTCGGGATAGAGCGCGGCCGGGGCGGCCGCCTGCAGCTGGGGCTCGATCCGGCTGAACTCGGCGAGCAGCGCGTCGTCGCCGGCGCCGAGGCCGTGCCGGCCGGCCCAGGGCCGCAAGGTCGCGAGGATGCCGGCCTCCCAGTCGATCAGGGTGCCGTAGCAATCGAAGCTGATGGCGTCGAAATCTGTGAGGCGCATGGGTTCCTCCGGCCGTCCTGCAGAATGGTCGGGGCACTGTACCCGTGCTGCCGGGCCGGGTCTTGGCCCGGACTCCGGACTGTTTGACCCGGGCTACGCCAGGCCGGCGAGAGGCCGCGCGCGGCGCCGGTACTCGGCCGGCGTGATGCCGCGGCGCCGCTTCATGCTGCGGGTGAGGACGCTCTGATCGGCGTGGCCGGTCGCGAAGGCGATGGCGCCGATCGCCTGGTCGCTTCCGGCGAGCAGGGCCATGGCCCGTTCCAGGCGCGTCTCCGCCACATAGCCCATCGGCGACGCGGCGAGATGACGCTGGAACAGCGCATGCAGGTGGCCGGCGCTGCAGCAGGCCGCCTGCGCGATCTCGGCGACGCCGAGCGGCCGGTGGTGATGGGCGCGGATGTGGGCGATGGCGCGGCCGATCTGCCGCGGGTAGGCGGCGCGGCCGGCGCCGGCCCGCGCGGCCAGCGCCGCGAGCAGCAGCGCCCCCCACGCGCGTCCGCCAGCGGCGGGGCGGCCGGTCAGCTCGCCGCCGAGGAAGCTGACGAGGTGCTGGAGGCCGGCATCGTAGGCGAGGAACGGGCGACGTTCGGCGGCGTCCGAGAGGCGGGCGATCGCGTCATCGTCGGAGTCGTCCGCCATCCAATCCAGCACGACGAACCGGTTCTCGCCGGCAGCCTCGCAGCTGTGATCGCTCCCGGCGGCGATCAGCGCGGCCTGGCAGCCGGCGACGTGGCCGCCCTTGCCGGCGACCTCCATCTCGAGAACGCCGGCGAGCGGCAGGACGACCTGGTGATGGGCGTGGCTGTGCCGCAGCGTCTGCGGCGCGTAGCTGCGCAGCGAGAGATCGAGAGCGTGCGCCATCGGCTGTCTCCTGTTCCAATCGCCCGGGCTCAGCCGGGTTGCCACCCCGGCGGTGCCATCTCGAAGCTGGCGTACTCGAAGGCCGGCGCCACGATGCAGGACACCAAGGTCCAATCGCCGAGGCTGCGCGCCGTCTGCCAGCAGCCGGCCGGTACGACGACCTGCGGCCGCTCGCTGGCGACGACCTCCGGGCCGAGGCGGTGGGCCGCGATATGCCGTCCGTCGGCCGACAGAGTCAATGCCAGCGGGGCGCCGGCGTGATGGGCCCAGACCTCCACCGCGTCGATCACGCGATGCCAACGCGATTCCTCACCGGCGCGCAGCAGGTAGTAGATGGCGGTGGCGTCGCCGCGGCCGCCCTGCGGGGGCACATGACGATAGGTCTCGACGAAATGGCCGCCCTCGGGATGCGGCTGCAGGCCGAGGCGTGCGATGAGCGCGGCCGCGTCGTCGCTCACACCATGTCCTTGGGCGTCGTTGCCGCCATCGACGGCCGCTTGCCGTAGACCTCGTACCAGGCGGCCAGCTTCGGGTGCGTCGCGCGCCAGTCCTCGGCGGCGAAGCGGAAATCGAGATAGCCGAGGGCGCAGCCGATGGCGATGTGGCCGAGCGTGGTGTTCCTGGCGTTCGGCTTGCCGAGGTCCTTGGCCTCCTTCTCCAGCAGGTCGAGGGCGCGAACCACGACGTTCTTCTGCTTCTCGTCCCAGGTGGCCGAGCGCTCGTTGGCCGGCCGCATGCCCTCGTAGCGGCGCAGCAGGGAGGCGTCGAGAATGCCGTCGGCCAGCGCCTGCCGGCGCAGCGCCGCCCAGCGCGCCTTGCCGCGCGCCGGGATCAGCTTCGGGCGGCGGTGCAGGCTGTCGAGATATTCGCAGACGACAGGCGAATCGAAGAGCACCTGGCCGTCCTTCAGGACGAGGGCCGGGATCTTGCCGAGCGGGTTGTCCTTGGCGAGGCCGCTCGCGGGATCGGCGGTGACGGTCGGCACGATCTCGATCCGTCCGGCCAGGCCGGCTTCATGCGCAAGCGCCAGGCACTTGCGCACATAGGGGCTGGCGGGCGAGTAACGCAGCTTCATCGGCTCTTGCTCCCTGTCAGAAGTTGTCCTTGCGACGGCGGACCTCGGCGAAGACCGCCACGGGGTCGGCGCCGGCGAGGCCAACCGCGGCGGCGACTGCGGGCTCGTCGGCGCGCAGGAAGGGGTTGGTGGCGCGCTCCTCGCCCATGGTCGAGGGGATGGTGGCGCGGCCGGCGGCGCGGGCCTCGTCGACGCGGCGCTGCTTCATCACGAGCGCCGGATTGGTCGGCTCGATCGTCACGGCGAAGCGGGCGTTGTTCTGGGTGTATTCGTGGCCGCAATAGACGCGCGTCTCCGGCGGCAGGCTGCGCAGCTTGCCGAGCGAGGTCCACATCTGCTCGGGCGTCCCTTCGAACAGGCGGCCGCAGCCGAGCGAGAACAGCGTGTCGCCGCACAGAACCGCCTGCGCCTCGGGAAACCAGTAGGCGATGTGGCCGCGGGTGTGGCCGGGGATGAACAGGATCTCCGCCACCGCGGCGCCGAGCACGAAGCGGTCACCCTCCTGAACGCCGGCGTCGATGCCGGGAATCCGC
>Ga0335085_10010978_pt1 | contig 13474 bp, 15 predicted proteins | sample Lox_Sample_45_FD_206712 | JGI IMG/M metagenome (GOLD analysis project Ga0335085, IMG submission 206712) | Soil microbial communities from Loxahatchee National Wildlife Refuge, Florida, United States - Lox_Sample_4.5 | ecosystem: Environmental > Terrestrial > Soil > Wetlands | place: USA...
GAGATCCTCACGCGGGATCAGCAGCTCTTCCTTCCGCGTTCCGCTCTTCTGCAGTTCGATCGACGGGAAGACGCGCTTGTCGGTGAGCTTCCGGTCGAGGTGGATTTCCATGTTGCCGGTGCCCTTGAACTCTTCGAAGATGACGTCGTCCATGCGCGAGCCGGTGTCGATGAGCGCCGTCGCCATGATCGTCAGCGAGCCGCCTTCCTCGATGTTGCGCGCCGCGCCGAAGAAGCGCTTCGGTTTCTGCAGCGCGTTCGAGTCGAGACCGCCCGAGAGCACCTTGCCCGACGGCGGGATGACGGTGTTGTAGGCGCGCGCGAGGCGCGTGATCGAATCGAGCAGAATCAGGACGTCCTTCTTGTGCTCGACGAGGCGCTTCGCCTTCTCGATCACCATTTCGGCCACCTGCACGTGGCGCTGCGCCGGCTCGTCGAACGTCGACGAGATGACTTCCCCGTCGACCGAGCGCTGCATGTCGGTGACCTCTTCGGGCCGCTCGTCGATGAGCAGCACGATCAGGTACACCTCGGGATGGTTCTTCGACACCGACTGCGCGATGCTCTGCAGCAGCATCGTTTTGCCGGTGCGCGGCGGCGCGACGATCAGCCCGCGCTGTCCCTTGCCGATCGGCGTCCAGAGATCCATCACCCGCGCCGAGAGATTCTCGGCCGTCGTCTCGAGGACGAGCCGCTCCTGCGGGTAGAGCGGCGTCAGGTTTTCGAAGAACAGCTTGTCGCGCGCCTGCTCCGGCGCTTCGAAATTGACCGCTTCGACTTTGATCAGCGCGAAGTAGCGCTCGCCTTCCTTCGGCGGACGAATCTGGCCGGACACGGTGTCGCCGGTCTGCAGATCGAATTTTCTGATCTGCGACGGCGAGACGTAGATGTCGTCCGGTCCCGGCAGGTAGTTGTAATCGGGCGCGCGCAGGAAGCCGAAGCCGTCGGGCAGCACCTCGAGCACGCCTTCCGAGAAGATGAAGCCGCTCATCTCGGTCTGCGCTTTCAGGATCTGGAAGATCAGTTCCTGTTTGCGCATGCCGGTCGCGCCGCCGACGTTCAAGTCCTTGGCGACCTGCGTGAGCTTCTGAATGCTCATGTCCTTCAGGTCGGTGATGTTCAGGCGCTTGGTCGTTTCGGGGGGAGCGGCCGGTGGAGCGGTTGTCGCGGCGGCGGTGGCAGTGGCGGTTGTCTCGGGGGCTTCGGTCGTTGCGGGCGCCGGCGGCTCCGAACTGCTCGAGGATCCGTTGCCGCTCCGCGCCCCATGGCGCTTGGGATTGCTTGGCATAGTGTAGATTGCTAATTGTCGACTGTTGATGCCTGGCGGGCGTCGGGGCGAGTATAGCTCAAAAATCGTACGGATTCTTTCCGATCCCCACGATGCTGCAGGCAACGATGGGCTGCAGCTGAAGCGCGCGGGCACGGTCGATCACGGCGGAATCGTCGGCGCCGGGATTGAGCCACAGCTCCCCGATTCCCTTGCGCGCGATCTCGTCCATGACGCGAATCGCGACATCCGGCTGGACGTAAACGGTCGCCATGTCGATCGGTCCCGGCACGTCGAGCACCGACTTGTAGGCTTTCAGCCCTTCGATCTCGGTTTCGTTCGGATTGATCGGAACGACCGTATGGCCCTGTGCCTGGTATGCGCGCACCGCGCGATTGCCGAACTTCTTGCGATCGCGCGATGCGCCGATGACGGCGACGACTTTAGGCATGAACGGCTTTCGGCGCGTGCTGCCTGACGAATTCGAGGATGCGCCGGCTGCCTTCCTGCAGCACGTCCATCGACGTCGCGTACGACAGACGGATGAAGCCGGGCGCGTCGAAGGCCTCGCCGGGCGTGACGGCGACGCGCGATTCCTGCAGCAGCGTATCCGCGAAGTCGAGCGACGTCCGCAGGCCGTCAGGCGACAGCACGTCGCTGATGTCGACGAACATGTAGAACGCGCCCGCCGGCTTGCGGCAGCGCACGCGCGGATCCGCGCTCAGCCACGCGTGCAGCTGGTCGCGGCGCCTGCGGTACTCGTCGAGCATCGCCTTCACCGGCTCCTGCGATCCGGTGAGCGCCTGCACGGCCGCCTTCTGCGTGATCGACGTCACGTTCGACGTCTCGTGACTCTGCAGCGCGACCGACGCCGCCGTCACGGCCGCCGGCGCGATCGCCCAGCCGCAGCGCCAGCCGGTCATCGAGTACGCCTTCGACGAAGAGCCGCAGATCACGGCGTTGTCGCGGCATTTCGTCGCGAGGACGTTCGGCAGATTGTGCGGCACTGGGTCGTAGATCAGCTTCTCGTAGCACAGGTCCAGGACGATCCAGATGCCCTGCTGCGCCGCGGCGTCGGCGATCAGCCCCAGCTCCGATTCCGCGATCAGCGCGCCGGTCGGATTGCAGGGCGAATTGACGATGATGCCCTTCGTCCGCGGCGTGACGGCGTCGAGCATCGTCTTCGCGCGGATCGCGAAGCCGTCTTCGGGATACGTGCGCGCGAGCACCGGCGTCGCTTCGGCGAGCTTCACCTGCTCGGTCAGCGTCGGCCAGTACGGCGCGTGCGTGATCACCTCGTCGCCGGGCCCGAACAGCACGAGCGCCGTGTTGTAGAGCGCCTGCTTGCCGCCGGCCGTAACGATGACTTCGTTTTCCTTGTAGTCGACGCCGTAGTCCTGGCGATAGCGCTCGCAGATCGCGCGCTTGAGGTCGGCGATGCCGGCGACCGGCGTGTAGCGCGTGAAATCGCGATCGAGCGCGTCGTGCGCCGCCGCTTTCACCGCCTGCGGCGTCGGAAAGTCCGGCTCGCCGGCGCCGAAATCGAGCACCTCGACGCCTTCCCGCCGCAGCCGATCCACCGTCGCCGTCACTTTCATCGTCGGCGAGCTCGAAATCCGCGAAGTCCGATCCGCTAGCTTCATGGTCCTTTACACCTTCTGACGCAGACGCTGCTCCACGAGATCCGGCACGAGGCCGCTCACACGTCCGCCGAGAGAAAACACTTCCTTGATCAACCGGGAGCTGATGTACGTGTACTGCTCCGCCGGCATCATGAACACCGTCTCGATCGTCGAATTGAGGCGGCGGTTCATGAGCGCCATCTGGAACTCGAACTCGAAATCCGACACCGCGCGCAGGCCGCGCACGATCACCTGCGCCTGTCGCTTCTGAACATAGTCCACGAGCAGCCCGTCGAACGTGTCCACTTCGACACTGGTCTGGGACTTGAACACGTCGCGCGCGATCTCGACGCGCTCCGCCATCGTGAACAGCGGGTTCTTCTCGGCGTTCACCAGGATCGCGACGACGATGCGATCGAACAGGCGCGCGCCGCGAAGAATGATGTCGACGTGTCCGTTGGTCAGCGGATCGAACGAGCCGGGATAGACCGCTAAGGTGGACATGAATAGAACGCCAGCGCGGAATCGCCCGATACGATCTCGCGCGATTGCGTCAGCTCGCCGACTGCCGCCGGAGCCGGGCGCCGCCGCGCGTGCTCGAGCACGAGCGTCCCGTTCGCCGCGAGCAGTCCGGCCGCCGAGGCGATCGCCGACGCCGCGTCGGCATCGTACGGCGGATCCAGCAGCACGAGATCGAAGGACGCCGGCGGCAGATCCGCGGCGGCGCGATCGATCCCGGCGCGGATAATAGCATAGCCGTCGGCGACGCCGCAGGCGGCGAGGTTCTCGGCGACGAGCGCCTGCGCGCGCCGATCGCGCTCGACGAACGTCACGTGCGCCGCGCCGCGGCTCAACGCCTCGAGGCCGATCGCGCCGGTGCCCGCGTAGCCGTCGAGGACGCGCGCGCCGTCGATCTTCGGCGCAAGGACGTTGAAGAGCGTCTCGCGGAGTTTGTCCGACGTCGGACGAAGTCCGTTCCAGGTTGGCGCTTTCAGGCGACGACCCTTCAACGATCCCGCGATTATGCGCATCGCTCGGCTAAAGCCTCGCGCTCCAACACACTCGCCCCATCCCAGCCTGCCTGACTCACCCGACCCACCTGGGCTACCCCACCTCGATCAGTTTGAAGCGTTGCTCCCACGTTGTCATCAGCTTGTCTCTCGCGCCCGGGCTTGGAGCGGCCGCGTCGATGTAACCCTCTGCTTCGCGATACGCCGCGTCGAGCAGCTCTCGGTCGCGGACGAGATCGATCAGCCGGAACGTCGGCAGCCCGGCCTGCCTGGTGCCGAAGAAGTCTCCGGGGCCCCGAAGCTGCAGATCGCGCTCCGCGATCTGAAAACCGTCGGTGGTCTCCGTCATCGCCTTGAGCCGCTCGCGCGCCTCGTCCGACAGCGGCGACTGGTACACGAGGAACGCGTACGACTGGTGGGCGCCGCGGCCGACGCGACCACGCAACTGGTGCAACTGCGACAGGCCGAACCGTTCCGCGTGCTCCACGATCATCACGCTCGCGTTCGGCACGTCGATGCCGACTTCGACCACCGTCGTCGACACCAGGATGTCGAGCTCGCGCGCGGCGAACGCCTTCATCACCCGATCCTTGGCGTCCCCTTTCATGCGGCCGTGCAGCAGGCCGACCCGGTACCGCGGGAACACCTGCTGCTGCAGCGTGTCGTGCATTTCGGTCGCCGCCTTCACGTCCACCTTGGCCGACTCTTCGACGAGCGGGTAAACGACATAGACCTGACGTCCCTCGTCGAGCTGCCCGCGCACGAACTGGTAGATCTCGTCGCGCCGCGACTCGGGTTTGGCTGCCGTCTTGATCGGCATGCGCCCCGACGGCAGCTCGCGGATTGACGACACGTCGAGGTCGCCGTAGAGCGTCAGCGCGAGCGTCCGCGGAATCGGCGTCGCGGTCATCACGAGGACGTCCGGATGCAGCCCCTTTTCGCGTAGCGTCGCGCGCTGCAGCACGCCGAATCGATGCTGCTCGTCGATGACGACGAGGCCGAGCTGCTGGAACCGGAGATCGCCCTGCACCAGCGCGTGGGTCCCGACGACGAGGTTCGTGGCGCCGGATTCGATTTCGGCCAGCTGTTCGCGGCGCGCCGCGGCGGACGTGGACCCTGTGAGCAGGCTGACACGGAACCGCGACGGCTCGAGCAGCCGCGAGATGTTCGCGAAGTGCTGCTCGGCGAGGATCTCGGTGGGCGCCATGAACGCCACCTGGAGCCCGTTCTCCATCTCGACGAGCGCCGCAAGCAGCGCCACGATCGTCTTGCCGGCGCCGACGTCGCCCTGCAGCAGGCGGTTCATCGGCTGCGGCCGCTGCAGGTCGTCCACGATCTCCTTCAGCGCCTGCCGCTGGCCGTTCGTCAGCCTGAACGGCAGCACCTTGCGCGCCGATTCGCGAATGCGATCGTCGACGTGCACCTGCGCCGATTTGCGTTCGGCCGCCGCGGACCGGCGGCGAGCCAGCACGCCGAGCTGAAACAGAAACGCCTCTTCGAAGATCAGCCGCTGCTGCGCTTTCGTCGCGAACCGGTTCAGCGCGTCGATCGATGCGTCTGCCGGCGGAAAGTGAGTCGCGTGCAGCGCCGCCGTGCGCGCCGGCATCTGCAAGCGCAGGCGAACCGCCTCCGGCAGCGGATCCGGCAGCTCCTCGGGCAGCTTCTGCAGCGCGTCGTACACGAGCCGCCGCTGCATCTTCGGCGTGACGCTGCCGCTCTTCTCGTAGACCGGCACGATGCGACCCGTATGAATGGTCTCGGCATCCTCTTCGTCGAGAATCTCGAACTGCGGATTCAGAATCTGCAGCGAGCTGCCGCCGTACATCTCCACCGGACCGTACAGCACGACCTGCTGCCCGCGGACGAAGATGTCCTTCAGGTACGGCTGGTTCAGCCACACCGCTCGAATCGACTTGCTCCCGTCCTCCACGGCCGCTTCGAAGATCTTGAAACCCGGGCGACGCGTCGATCGGAGACCGCACGCGAGCACGCGGCCGCTGATCGACGCCGGGGCGCCGGGCTTCAGCGAGGCGATGGACTGCAGGCGGCTGCGATCCTCGTAGCGGATTGGAAAGCGATACAGCAGATCTTCGACCGTGTGCAGGCCGGCGCGCTCGAGGTCGGCCGCACGCCGCGGTCCGACGCCTTTGAGGAACTGCAGCGAGGTGGCGAGGACGTCCTCGGCCGTCACTGAATGATTATGGCTTGTCCCCGCTCGACCTGGATCTCGCGGATGCGCGACGGCAACACGAACGAATCGTCGAGTCCGACGCCCGACGCATGGCTCGCGGAGCGCGAGTAGTAGCTGACGATCTCCTGCAGCACGATCTTCGGAATCGTGACGCCGGCAATCGCGGCGGTTTCGAGGACGAACTGCGCCGTGCCGTTGCTCGACTTGAGCGTTCCCGTGGCAGTGACCGGCAGGCGGCCGGTGAGATAACTCATCGGATCGAAGAAGCTCGTCGCGTTCTTGGCTCTGCGCACGGCGTCGAGGTCCACCACGGCGCGCCCCGAGAGACGGCCCGCGCCGAGAATCGATATCGACGGTTCGACGACGCCCGCGGGGATCTGATCGCCGGCGTCGTAGCGCAGATACGCGTTGACTTCCCCTTCGGTGACGATGGTGCGCAGGCTCGACTTGGCGGGCTTATCCGCGTGCGCGTTGATCAGCGCGACTTTCCGCTTCAGGGTTTCGGAGTCATGTCTGGTCGGCGGCGCCGCCGCAGCCGACACGAACGCGGTCAGCGCGATAGCAAGGGCGAGCGACCCCGCACCCTGCACCCTGCACCTTACACCCTGCACCCGATTATCTTATTGCTGTTTCCGGTTGGCCTGCCGCGCTCGTGTGACGAGTTCGAGCTTGCGCCGCTCCATGTTCTCTTCGAACACGCGGAACTTCGCCTGCTGACGCACGTCGAGCACCTGGTCCACCGCGTCCTGCGCCTTCCTGGCCTCGTCGGCCGCGCGCGCGTCGACGTCGGCGAGCGCCTTCAGGCGGTCCTTCATCTGCGTCTCGTCGGGCTGCGGCGCGTTCACGAGCTGACGCAGCTCGTTGAGGATCCGCGCGCGATCCTGCAGCGCCTTGCGCCGCACGTCCTGGAGCGTCTTGAATCGCGGAAGGAACTGCGGGAACTGCTCGTCGGTGATCTTCAGCTGGTCCTGCGCCTGCATCAGCGCGTAGGAATCGAACATCCGCTGGATTTCGGCCGGCGTCACCCCCGCCTGGTCGAGCGGTCCGCCAGCTTCCGCCGCTGCGCCGCGCCCCTGCCCTTGACGGCCTTGCGCCATCGCCGGCGCCGCAAGACACAGCACCCCAATTGCGACGCACGCCGCTCGTCGCACTCCGCACCAGGCCGTCACGCCAGTCATTATCACGTCAGTCGCTCGATTTGTTCAGCTCGTGCTGCAACAGGTCGTGCAGCTGCTGCAATTCGCCTTCGGTCATGTGCGTAACCGCGTGCTCGGCGCTGCCGCGCGACGCAAGCCCCGCCTCGCGCGCCGAGTCGAAGTCGATGTTGCCGACCAGGTCCGCCATCATCAGCAGCGATGGATCGGTGACCTCGGGCGCGAGCGTCTCGCTCGGCAGCGGCGGGCGTTCCGCGACGAACGTCACCCCGCTGGGCGACTCCGTCGTGTGCGGCGCGATCAACCGCGTCGTCGCGACGAACGCGATCGCGAGCGCGGCCGCGGTCGCCAGCGCGAACGGCGTCGCGACCCGCAGCCACCAGTTCCAGCCTGTGCGCGCCGGCTCGGCGGAGACGGCCTCGGCCACGCGCGACGACAGATGGGCCCAGAACAGCGGCGACGGCTCCGGCACATCGACATCCGTCGCAGCGGCCATCATCGCGCGCAGGTCGATCAGTTGCTGCCGGCACGCAGCGCATTCCGCCAGATGCGGTGCGGACGACTCGGGCTGCGTCCCGTCGGCGATGTCGACGAGCTGATCAGGTGTGAGATGCATCGAGGATCTTCTTCAGGTTCGCCAGCGCGTGGAAAAAGTTCGCCTTCACCGCCCCCACGGAACTGCCGAGCACGTCGGCGATTTCCTGGTGCGACATCTCGTGGTACGTCCGCAAAATCAGTGTCGCGCGCTGCTTGTCGGGCAGCTGCGCGATGGCTGCGCGCACACGGGCCGAGCGCTCTTCGCGCAGCAGACGCTCGGCCGGCGAGTCGCTCCGGACGTCCTCCACATCGTAGGCCTCGACCGGCTCGTTCGTCGTGTTGTCGAGCGGCTTCTTCGCGCTCACCCGGTTCAGGCAGACGTTCACGCCGATCCGGTACATCCACGTCGACAGCGCCGCCTGTCCGCGGAAGTTCTTCAATCCGCGGTACGCGCGCAGGAAGACTTCCTGTGACAGATCGCTGGCGTCCTCGTGATTGCCGACGAAACGGTAGCAAATCTGATACACCGGGCGGCGATACCGTTCGACGAGCAGATCGAATGCGCCGGCCGTGCCCGCGAGACATTCCTCGACAAGCGCCGCATCGTCCAGCCGCGTCAGCGGCCGGGAGTCAGTCTCCGTCATGGAGATGAGCGGCCAGGCGGCGGGAAGCGACCATGCCAGCGATGATGCCATTGCCGTTCACATCGTTAGACCCGATGGGGTGAAGAAAGTAAAAGGTGCTCGACTTCGGCCCGGGTCGGCAGGGCGCTCTGGGCGCCGAGCGCCCGGCAATTCAGCGCCGCTGCGGCGTTTGCGAACGTCAGCGCGTCCTCGACGTCCCCGCCGCTGTCGTGCAACCGCACGCAAGCGGCGGCGAAGGCGCCGCGAAAGACGTCCCCTGCGCCGGTGCTGTCGACGCAGTCGATCGGAAACGCCGCCGTTCGGATTTCGCGCCCCTGGCACCACGTCAGCGACCCTTCGGCTCCAAGCGTAACGGTGACCATTGCCGCGCCGAACTCGCGCGCGATGGTGGGCAGCGCACGGCCCAGATCTTCGTGACCGGTGAGCGCCGGCGGAAACGTTTGGGCGGCGATGATGACGTCGATGTGCTGCAGCAGTTCCGCGATGCCGGGTCGGACGTGCTCGACATCGACGATCGTCGGAATGCCGGCGGCTCGGGCGTATCTGGCGGCCTGCGCCGACGCCGGCACCTCCTGGTCGTCCACGACCAGCAGACGGCCCGAGGTCACATCGGCTTCGACGACATCGGCCGCGCTCATCGTCAACGCAGGGTCGCAATCCCAGAGCACGGTCCGCTGCCCCGATCGCGCATCGACCAGAATCACCGCGAAGCGATTGGTCGCGCGGCGGACGATGCGCGCGGCGTCGACGTCAACGCCCTGCTCGACGAGTCTCGCGCGGGCCAGCGCGCCATGCGCGTCGTCGCCGAAGGACCCGATGTAGCGCGAGCGGCAGCCGAGTCGTGCGCAGGCAGCCATCGCGGTCGCAATCTGTCCCCCCGCGAGCTGGGCAAATCGCTGCAGCCGTTGTTTCGTGTCGGGCGCCGGGGGGGCCGCGACGACCGCGAGCAGGTCAAGACTGTTCTCGCCCAGTCCCACGATATCGAACGGCCTGTTGACTGGAATCTGCAGCGGAATCCGCATTCGTAGCCCCACGCGTGGAAGAACGTTCGAAATCGTAACGCAACCGGGTTACCGGCCGCATTGACCTTTCGCTTTATTTTTGCTTAAATGACGGCCGAGGTGCCGATGCTGCCCCTGACCAAACGCCAGCGAGAAATCCTCGATTACCTGAACGAATTCATCGCGCAGCACGGCTACGCGCCCAGCCTCGAGGAAATCGGTCAGCGATTCGGCCTTTCTTCGCTGGCAACGGTGCACAAGCACCTGACGAACCTGCAGGAGAAAGGCTTCATCAAGCGCGCGTGGAATCGCAGCCGCTCGGTCGAGATGGTCCCCACCCGCGCGGGCAGCCGCGCGGTGGAACTGCCGCTGCTCGGCTTCGTCGCGGCGGGCATTCCAATCGAGGCGGTCGCGTCGAACGAGACGATCGCCGTCCCGGAGGATTTCGTCGGCAAGAAGGACACCTACGTCCTGCGCGTGCGCGGCGACTCGATGATCGACGAACAGATTCGCGACGGCGACTTCGTGGTGGTCGAAGATCGCAAGACCGCCGACAACGGCGAAATGGTCATCGCGCTGCTGCGCGGATCCGACGTCACGCTGAAGAAGTTCTACCGCGATCCGGGCGGCAAGATCCGCCTGCAGCCGGCGAATGCGGCGATGCAACCGATCTTCGCGGATCCCGAGCAGGTGCAGATTCAGGGCGTCGTCGTTGGCGTGATGCGAAAATACTGAAGAACAGTTGACAGTTCACAGTCGGCAGTCAACAGTAGGGCGTTCCCACTCTGTTAACTGTCAACTGCAGACTGTCAACTCCCATGAGCGATCAACCGCAGCACCCCAAGCAAATCAACTTCACGATTGTTCCCGACGACTCGAGCACGAGCCCGCGCACGTACGCGAACTTCTGTTCGATCGCGCACACGCCCTTCGACTTCACGCTCACCTTCTGCGAGGTGATGCCGCTGTCGGAAAAAGAGATCAAGGAAGCCGAATCGGAGCACGTGGTGCGCGCGCCCGTGCGGATGAAGGTCGTCGTTCCCGTCCAGTTCGTGCCGAACCTGATTGCGGCGCTGCAGGAACACTGGCGCGTCTTCAGCGAGTCGTACACGAACGTCGGCTGGAACAAGAGTACGGGACCGATTCACTGACGGCCCTCGCCCGGCATGGCCATGAAGACCGACCGCGAGACGCGCGAGATCCTCGACCGGCTCGAAACGCAGCATCCGGACGCCGACACGGAGCTCCATCACCGGAACGCGTTCGAACTGCTCGTGGCGACGATCCTGTCGGCGCAGTCGACCGACGCGCGCGTCAACATCGTCACGCCCGCGCTGTTCACGAAGTACCCCGACGCGCGGGCGCTCGCGAAGGCCACTCCGGCCAGGCTCGAGCCGCTCATTCACTCGACCGGCTTCTACCGCGCCAAGTCCAAGGCGCTGCTCGGCATGGCGAAGAAGCTCGTCGCCGACCACGGCGGCGAGGTGCCGGCCAGCATGGAGGCGCTCGTCGAGCTGCCGGGCGTCGGCCGCAAGACGGCAAACGTCGTCCTCGGTCATGCCCTTGGCGTGCCGGGGCTGCCGGTCGATCGTCACGTGCTCCGCGTGTCGAATCGCATCGGCATCGCCGCGAGCGACGATCCGGTCGTCGTCGAGCAGCAGTTGTGCGCGGCGCTGCCCAGAGAGCGATGGACGCGCACGTCCGACACGCTCATTCTGCACGGCCGGCGCATCTGCCGTCCGAAACCACTCTGCGATCAGTGCGTAGTCCGCGACGACTGTGACTACTATCGTCTCGAAGTGTCGCGTCCGCCGCGCAAGCCGAAGAAACGTGGATCGAAAAGCGTTCGAGCAGCACGTCGCTGACGCGCTGCAGTCGATCCCGCGCAGGTTTCGCCGGGCGATGCAGAACATCGCGATCGTCGTCGAGGACGAGCCGTCGCCGGCGCTGCTCGCCGACATGGGCATCGAGCCGCCCGATACGCTGCTCGGTCTGTATCAAGGCACACCGCTGACCGAACGATCGTGGGGATACGGCAACACACTGCCCGATCGCGTGCTGATCTTTCAGGGACCGCACGAGCGCGCCGCGGAGGACGAGGGCGATCTCGTCGTCGCGATCGGCGAAACGCTCATCCACGAGATCGGCCACTACTTCGGCATGAGCGAGGAGCAGATCGAGGAGATCGAGGAGCGATACTGGCGTGGGGACGATGACGCTGAAGGTGCGTAGTGCGGCGCGCGAGGTGCACCGTGCGACATGCGAGGTACGGGTGCACGTGGCTGACCGCGGGTCGCGCGCCTCGCACCCCGCACGACGCACCTCGCACCACGCACCGCCTCGGAAACGCTTCGGCCAACACTTCCTCGAGCCGGCGTGGGTGCGCAAAGTCGTCGCCGCGATCGACCCTCAGCCGAACGACACGTTCATCGAGATCGGGCCCGGTCGTGGCGCGCTGACACGCCCGCTTGCGGATCGCGCGAAGCAGGTGATTGCTCACGAGATCGACCGCGACCTTGCCGCCGAACTGCGCTCCTCGCTGCCGCCGAACGTCACCGTCATCGAGGGCGACTTTCTCGACGCGCCCGCCGAATCCCGAATCCCTGATCCCCTGCGCGTCGCGGGCAACCTCCCCTACAACGTCGCCACGCCGATCATGTTTCAGCTGATTGACTGGTCGCGGCGAGGGGTGCCGATTGCCGACGCGACGCTGATGCTGCAGCGCGAAGTCGCAGACCGGCTCCTCGCGGAGCCTGGCTCGAGCGACTACGGCGTCCTCACCGTTCTCATCCGCCATCGCGCGTCCATCGAGCACTTGCTGTCTTTGCCGCCCGGGGCCTTCCGCCCAGCCCCGAAAGTGCAGTCAGCGGTCGTGCGCCTTCGGTTTCACCCCCCGGATCCGCCGGTCGAGGACGAATCCCGGTTCGAGAGGGTCGTCAAACGTGCGTTTTCGCAGCGCCGCAAAATGCTGTCGAACGCCCTATTTGGGGACGGACCCGGGACCGAATCCACTCCGTCCCGGTTCCCAATCGACCTCAGGCGGCGGGCCGAAACGCTCTCGGTCGCCGAGTACGCGCAGATTGCAAACCTGCTGAGTAGTAAGACCTGAGCTGTGTTAGACTTACGGCCCAGTCATCCCGCCTCGTAGTCTCAGGCGCTCCCAGCTGCCTGACCGAGCCGCTGCGGCGGTTCCCTTCGTCGACGATCGCCTCCGCCAGGAGTGTGTCCGACGAGGTCTGTGGCGTTTCCCGAATGCTCGAAGTCGTACCGCTTGGCGGACTCGGCGAGTTCGGCATGAACATGCTCGCGCTCACGTGGCAGGAGACGACCATCGTCGTCGACGCGGGCGTCATGTTCCCGGATCCCGAGCTGCTCGGCGTGGATCGCATCATCCCGGACCTGACGTATCTGCAGCAGAAGCGCGCCGCCGCGCTCGTGCTGACGCACGGTCACGAGGACCACATCGGCGCGGTACCGCATGTCGTGCCGTTCGTCGACGGGCCGATCTACGCCACGCCGCTGACGCTGGCGCTCGTCGCGCCGAAGCTCGAAGAACACGACCTCGACGGCGTCCAGACCGTGCCGGTGAAGCCACGAGAGCGTGTCTCGATCGGACCGTTCGAGATCGAGTTCATCCGCGTGACGCACAGCATGCCGGACTGCGTCGCGCTGGCGATTCGTACGCCGGCGGGCACCATCGTCCACACGGGCGACTTCAAAATCGATCAGACGCCGATCGACGGCGAACATTTCGACGTCCACCGCTTCGCGCAGCTGGGCGTCGATGGCGTGCTGGCGCTGTTCGCCGACAGCACGAACATCGATCGCCGTGGTTTCACGGGATCCGAACGCGAGGTCGTCGACGCGTTCGAGGAGATCTTCACGAGCTGCACCGGCAAGCTGATCGTTGCGGCGTTCGCGTCGAGCATTTACCGGATGCAGATCTTGGTCGATCTTGCGGCCGAGTTCGATCGCAAGGTGGCATTCGTGGGCCGCGGCATGATCGAGAACTCCGCCATCGCGCAGAAGCTCGGGTACCTCCGCATACC